>Ga0180121_10000180_pt1 | contig 24108 bp, 24 predicted proteins | sample AntDrymUQ5402106_2_FD_129676 | JGI IMG/M metagenome (GOLD analysis project Ga0180121, IMG submission 129676) | Polar desert sand microbial communities from Dry Valleys, Antarctica - metaG UQ540 (21.06) (version 2) (version 2) | ecosystem: Environmental > Terrestrial > Soil > Desert | place...
GGGATCATGCCCTACTACTTCTACATGTGCGACATGATCCCGTTCTCGGAGCACTGGCGGGTGTCGGTGGGCGAGGCGCAGAGGCTGCAGCACGGGATCATGGGCTACCTGCCCGGCTTCGCGACGCCGCGCATCATCTGTGACGTCCCCTTCGTCGGCAAGCGCTGGGTGCACCAGATCGAGGAGTACGACGAGGAGCGGGGCATCTCGTACTGGACGAAGAACTACCGCACCGGGCTCGAGCTCGCCGGACCGGAGCACTCCGACGCTCTGCTGCGCCGGTACGAGTACTTCGACCCGATCCACACCCTGCCGGCGGCCGGTCAGGAGTGGTGGCAGCAGCACGGCCCAGAGGTCGACCACCAAGCCGCGAGCGACGCAGCAGCCACCTCACGCACGGCGGCGTCCGTTCAAGCTGACTGAGCGGACGCCGCAGTAGCGCGCACGAACGAGCACCAGGGATCAGGCCGGCCGGCGGAAGACCTGGGTGACCCAGATCATCCCGTCAGCCCGCACTATGCCGACACCCACGGCGCGCTTCGTGGAGTCGAGGATGTTGGCGCGGTGCGGCGCCGAGTTCATGAGGGCCCGGTGGACACGACGCGTCGAGTTCTCGTAGGCGATGTTCTCCGAGATGGCCGACCAGCAGCACATCATCCCGAAGCTCGCGGTGTGGAACAGGCTGCGGCGGCCCAGCATCGCCGCGGAGTGCTGTCGGGCGTAGCCCGAGAGGTCAGAGCTGACGCGCAGCGGCGACAGCCCGTGCTGGGCACGGGCGTCGTTGATGCGCTGGACCAGATTCTCCGCGGCTGAGGTGCCGGCCTGCGCAGTTGGTGCACCGACAGCGGCGACCGGGGCGGTGAGAGCGATAGCGGTGAACAGGGACAGCATGCACATCCGGCGACGCATGAGTACGTCCTTTGCTCGGGGACAGGGCATCCCCACGGACGCTCGGCCGGACCGGAACCCCCCCGGCCCTGCGTCCTTTATCCCCTAGCGTTCGCGCGTGCCGCAACCCCGAGGCGCCGGTCTTTGGACATTACTGACCGTTATGGGGGTTACACCGGAAGAGCTCTTGACTCGTACGGCGTACTGAGCACGATCGTCGTGCGGGTCGAGACGTTCGCGTCGGCCCGGATGCGCGCCAGCAGCGTCTCGAGGTCCGAGGGCGCTCGCACGCGCACCTTGAGGATGTAGCTCTCCTCCCCCGCCACGGAGTGGCAGGCCTCGATCTCCACCAGGCCCCGCAGCCGCTGCGGCGCGTCGTCGGGAGCGCTGGGGTCGATGGGGCGGATCGAGACGAACGCAGTCAGCGGGATTCCGACGGCCTCGGCGTCCACGACGGCCACATAGCCCCTGATGACGCCGCGCTCCTCGAGGCGACGCACGCGCTGGTGCACGGCGGACGTCGAGAGGCCGGTGGCCTTGCCCAGGTCCGTGTAGCTCATGCGCCCGTCGGCGGCGAGCAGCACCACGATCTGGCGGTCGATGTCCTCCACGGGCCCACCGTAACGCCGCGGGACGGTCGGTCCGGTCGCCTGCCGTTCAGGTGGCGATCAGGTGCGCTCGAGGTGGCGGCCGATGACCATGCGCTGGACCTGGTTGGTGCCCTCCACGATCTGCAGTGCCTTGGCCTCGCGCATCAGCCGTTCGACCGGGAAGTCCTGCACATAGCCGTATCCACCCAGGACCTGGACGGCGTCGATGGTGACCCGCATCGCCATGTCGGTGCAGAACAACTTGGCCATCGCGGCCTGCTTGCCGAACGCCTCGCCGCGGTCGCGGCGGCGCGCCGCCGAGAGGTACAGGGCCCGTCCCGCCTCGACCCCCGTCGCCATGTCGGCGAGAAGGAAGGCCATCCCCTGGAACTCGATGAGCGTCCTGCCGAACTGCCGCCGCTCCTTCGCCCACGCGACAGCGACGTCCAGAGCGTTCTGGGCCACCCCGACGGCCACCGCGGCAATGCCCAGCCGGCCGCCGTCGAGAGCGGACAGCGCGATCTTGAAGCCCTGCCCCTCGGCACCGATGAGCCGGTCGGCGTCGACGCGTGCGCCGTCGAAGCGCATCTGGGCCGTCGTCGAGGCGGTGAACCCCATCTTCCGCTCCGGGTCGGCGGCCGACACGCCCGCGGTGGCGGCGTCGACCAGCAGCGTGGAGATGCCCCGGGTGCCCTCGTCGGAGGTGCGGCACATCAGGCTGTAGAAGTCGGCCTCCCCGCCATGGGTGATCCAGGCCTTGGTCCCGTCGACGACGTACTGCCCGCCCTCGCGCACGGCGCGCGTCGTCAGCGCCGCCGCGTCGGAGCCGGACTCCGGCTCGGAGAGGCAGTAGGCGCCCAGCAGCTCGCCGCCGACCATGTCGGGAAGCCAGCGCTCCCGCTGGGCGTCCGTGCCGAACGCGGCCAGCGGGTAGCAGGCCAGGGTGTGGACGCTGACACCCTCGGCGACCGAGGCCCACACCGTCGCCAGCTCCTCGACCACCTGGAGGTAGACCTCGTAGGGCTGCCCTCCCCCGCCGTACGCCTCGTCGTAGGGGAGGCCGAGAAGTCCGGCCTTGCCCAGCGTACGGAAGACGTCGCGTGGGAACCTGCTCTCCGCCTCGTCGGTCGCCACGCGGGGCGCGAGCTCCTCACGGGCGAGCTCGCGGGTCAGCGCCAGGAGCTCGCCGGCCTCCTCCGTCGGAAGGTGCCTGTCGACGGGCACGTCAGCCCCCCAGGACGGCGTAGTGGCGGTCGGTGACGTTGAGTCGTTCGATGCCGCTCCCGGTGGTCACGACGATGTCCTCGATCCGCGCGCCGTGCCGGCCGGGCAGGTAGATCCCCGGCTCGATCGAGAAGGCCATGCCGGGCTCGAGCACCATGGTGTTGCCCTCCACGATGTAGGGCTCCTCGTGGGTCTCCACGCCGATGCCGTGACCGGTGCGGTGCACGAAGTGCTCGCCGTGCCCGGCTGCCGCGATCACCTCGCGGGCTGCGGCGTCGACCGACTCGGCGGACACGCCCGGTCGAGCGTGCGCGCACGCCGCGAGCTGCGCGTCGTGCAGGACGGAGAAGTACGCCGTGAAGTCAGGCGGCGGGTCGCCCAGGGTGTACATCCGGGTGCAGTCCGAGCAGTAGCCCTCGGCCGTGGTGCCACCGATGTCGACGACCACGACGTCGCCTCGCCCGAGCACCCGGTCACCGACCTCGTGGTGGGGCGAGGCGCCATTGGGTCCGGAACCCACGATGACGAAGTCGACGGTCTCGTGTCCCTCGGCGAGGATCGCTGCGGCGATCTCGCGGCCTGCCTCGCGCTCGGTGCGGCCGGGCACGAGGAGCTCCGACATCCGCCCGTGCACGCGGTCGATGGCCTGCCCGGCCCGGCGCAGGGCGTCCACCTCGTCCGGGGTCTTGCGCATCCGCAGGTCGGCGAGGACGTCGGAGCCCAGCGTCTGCTCGGCGCCGGGCAGCGCAGCCCGGAAGCGCAGCACCTGCTCAGCCCACATCCGGTTGGCCAGTGCCACCCGGCCGGGCGAGGACGGGAGGCGGGCGGCGACCAGGGCGTAAGGATCCTCGGTCTCCCCCCAGCCGAGCACCTCGATGCCCAGTGACGGCACCGCCGAGGCCTCGACCGCGGGGACCTCGAGCCCGGGAGCGACGAGGAACGGCTCTCCGTCGGCGGGCAGCACCAGGCAGGTCAGGCGCTCCAGCGGGAGCGCTTCGTACCCGGTGAGCCAGCGCAGGTCGGGTCCGGGGGTCACGAGCAGGGCAGCGAGCCCCGCATCGGCAACCGCCTTGCGGGTCTGTGACAGCCGGTCCGGTGAGACGGCGCGAGGGGTCATACCGCTAATGTATCCGCCGCCGTTGTGCCTCCGTCCGGCCAGGATCGGAGTGGAGGCACGCTGCGCCGTGTCCCCCCTTCACTCCGGTATGGCGGTTGCCTGCGTCGGGTCTGGCAGGCTGCGACCGTGCCTCCTGCCGGCGAGCGACTGATGCTGCTCGACACTCCGTCGCTGTACTTCCGCGCCTTCTACGGCGTCCCCGACTCCATCCGGGCACCGGACGGCTCGCCGGTCAACGCCGTGCGCGGACTGCTGGACTTCGTCGCCCGCCTGACGACGGACCGCTCCCCCACGCATCTCGTGGCCTGCATGGACAACGACTGGCGGCCGGCCTTCCGGGTCGATGCCATCCCCTCCTACAAGGCGCACCGGGTGGCCACCGGGGACGAGGAGCAGGTGCCGGACGCCCTCACCCCCCAGGTCGCGGTCATCGAGGAGGTGCTCGCGGCCGTCGGTGTGCCCGTCATCGGCGTCGACGGCTACGAGGCCGACGACGTGATCGGGACGCTGGCCACCTCCTCACCCCGCCCGGTCGACGTCGTCACCGGCGACCGCGACCTGTTCCAGCTCGTCGACGACGCGCGGGGGGTCCGGATCCTCTACACGGCTCGGGGCGTCGGGAAGCACGAGATCGTCGACGAGGCCGCGGTGACCGCGAAGTACGGCATCCCGGGACGCGCGTACGCCGACTTCGCGACCCTGCGCGGGGACCCCAGCGACGGACTGCCCGGGGTGGCCGGCATCGGGGAGAAGACAGCGGCGGCACTGGTGACGCGCTACGGGTCCCTCGCCGGCATCCTCGCCGCCCTCGACGCCGGTGACACCGCGATGCCCGCCGGTGCGCGGGCCAAGCTGGACGCCGCCCGGGACTACCTGGCGGTCGCTCCGGTGGTGGTGGCCGTGGCCACCGACGTCCCGGTCCCGGCGTACGACGGGGTCGTGCCCGCCCAGCCCCACCACCCGGCACGTCTCCTCGAGCTCTCCGAGCGCTGGGGCCTGAACAGCTCCCTCAACCGCGTCCTGACGGCCTTCACCGCTCAGGCGACCGCCGAGTAGGCCACCACTCCCCGGCGGAGCAGGTCCACAGCCTTGCGGGCCGTGTCGGCCACGCCGGTGTCGTCCACCCTGGCTGCCACCGCGAGCTGGCCCAGGAGGTCCATGACCTGCTTGGTCCATCGCACGAAGTCCCCGGCCTGCAGGTCGGTCTCGCGCAGCACCGACTCCAGGGAGTGCCCTGATGCCCACCGGAACGTCGCCCAGGCGAAGCCGAGGTCGGGTTCCCGCGGGCTCTCGATGCGGTGGTCGCGCTCCCTCGCCTCGAGTCCGCCCCAGATGCGCACGGTCTCGGCGAGGGCCTCCCGCGAGCCGCCGGACGGCAACCTCGGGGCGGCCGCGTCCTCGGCCTGCCGTGACTCGAACACCAGCGCGGAGACGCAGGCGGCGAGCTCGGCAGGTGCCAGCGCGTCCCACACGCCGGCCCGCAGGCACTCGGCTGCGAGCAGGTCGAGCTCGGTGTAGACCGCCGCGAGCCGCCGACCCGAGCGGGTCACCGACTCGCCCTCGAGGTAGCCCAGCTCCTCGAGCAGCGCGCAGATGCGGTCGAAGGTGCGCGAGATGGTGTGCGTCCGGGTGCGCACCCGCCGCTGCAGGGCCTCGGTGTCCCGGGACAGCCGGAAGTAGCGCTCCGCCCACCGGGCGTGGTCCTCCCGTTCGGCGCAGCCGTGACATGGGTGGGCCTTCATCTCGGCCCGCAGCCTCGTCAGCGCCTCGTCGTCGGCGGCGTCGGACCGGCTCCGACGGGACCGGACCGATGGCGCGTCGGCGAGTCCGGTGTTGCGCAGCGTCGAGGCGAGGTCGCGGCGCTGGGCGGGGTTGCGCGCGCTGAAGGACTTGGGGATCCGCAGGCGGTGCAGCGACTCGACCGGCGAGGGGAAGTCGAGCATCGAGAGCCGGCGCACCTGCCGCTCGGCGGTGAGGACGGTCGGCCGCGGACCGTCGGGGCCGGCGGCGAGCCCCGGGTCGAGGACGACCGCGAGCCCGCCGCGCCGACCCGCGGGGACGTGGATGACGTCGCCGGGGCGCAACCGTTCCAGGGACGCCGCCGCGGCTGCCCGTGTGTTCGCCGCACCCGATCGGGACAGCGCCGCCTCGCGCTCGGAGATGGCGCGCCGCAGCCCGGCGTACTCCGTGAAGTCGCCGAGGTGGCAGGTCATCGCCTCGCGGTAGCCGTCCAGGGCCCCCTCGTTGCGCCGCACCTGGCGCGCGAGGCCCACGACCGCGCGGTCGGCCTGGAACTGGGCGAAGGAGGACTGCAGCAGGTGGCGTGCGCGCTCGCGCCCGACCTGACCGACGAGGTTGACGGCCATGTTGTACGACGGGCGGAAGCTGGAGCGCAGGGGGTAGGTCCGGGTGGAGGCGAGTCCGGCAAGGGCGTCCGGCTCGAGACCCGGCGACCACGCGACCACGGCATGGCCCTCGACATCGATGCCTCGTCGTCCGGCGCGCCCGGTCAGCTGGGTGTACTCCCCCGCAGTCACCTCGGCGTGGGTCTCGCCGTTCCACTTGACCAGTCGCTCGAGCACCACGGAACGGGCCGGCATGTTGATGCCGAGGGCGAGGGTCTCGGTGGCGAAGACTGCCTTCACCAGGCCGCGGACGAAGAGGGCCTCGACGACCTCCTTGAACGTCGGGAGCATGCCGGCGTGATGGGCGGCGACGCCACGCTCGAGGCCCGCGAGCCACTCGGGGTAGCCCAGGACCGCAAGGTCCTCGAGAGGGATGTCGGCGCACCGCTCCTGCACGAACGCGCGCACCTCCTCGCGCTCGCCGGGCTGCAGCAGCCGCAGCCCGGCGCGCAGGCACTGGGCGACGGCGGCGTCGCAGCCGGCCCGGCTGAAGATGAACGTGATGGCGGGCAGGAGCCCTTCGGCATCGAGACGCTCGACCACCTCGACCCGGCTGGGCGCCCAGACCTTACGTGGTCGCTGACCGCCCCGCTGGGGCCGGCGACCCGGCGCCCGGCTGTGCCGGTCCTGCTCGCGCGCCAGCCGCACCAGCTCCGGGTTCACCCGGGCGTTCTTCTTCGCGTCTTCGACACGATGCCGATTTTCGTCTTCGACGAACAGGTCATAGAGCCGGTGGTCGGCCATCACGTGCTGCCACAGGGGCACCGGACGGTGCTCCTCGACGATGACGACCGTGTCGCCGCGCACCGTGACCAGCCAGTCGCCGAACTCCTCGGCGTTGCTGACCGTGGCTGAGAGCGACACGAGGCGCACCGACTCGGGCAGGTGGATGATCACCTCCTCCCACACGGCTCCGCGGAACCGGTCGGAGAGGTAGTGCACCTCGTCCATCACGACGTAGCCGAGGCCCCGCATCGTCGGCGACCCGGCGTAGAGCATGTTGCGCAGCACCTCCGTGGTCATGACCACGACCGGTGCCTCGCCGTTGATGGTGTTGTCGCCGGTGAGCAGCCCGACCGAGTCGGCGCCGTGCCGGGCCACCAGGTCTGCGTACTTCTGGTTCGACAGCGCCTTGATCGGCGTCGTGTAGAAGCACTTGCGGCTCTCGGCCAGTGCCAGGTGCACGGCGAACTCGCCCACCACGGTCTTGCCGGCTCCTGTCGGCGCGGCGACGAGGACGCCGTTGCCGGCCTCCAGCGCCTCGCAGGCGCGGACCTGGAACGGGTCGAGGCCGAAGGGATAGAGCGACGCGAAGGTGCCGAGCGCGCCGCTCGAGGCATCCTGACGTCGGCGGGTGTCGGCGTACCGCTCGGCCGGCGAGGTCATGCCCTCAACCTATGTCGGGCGCGTAGACGACCAGCGCGCCGGGAACGGCGTCGCACGTCACGGGAAGGACGGTGACGCGCTCGCCGTCGGCGTAGGCGGTCACGCCACCTGCGCGGAGCGTGACCCGGCGCGCTCGTCGCACCGTCACGGCCGGGTGGTGGACGTGGGTGCCCCGGTAGACGGTCGGGAAGACGCGGACGAACTCCGGCTTGGAGATGGGGCCGAGCACGGTGACGTCGAGCAGCCCGTCGTCGAGGCGAGCATCCGGGCAGACCCGCATCCCGCCCCCGTAGGACGACCCGTTGCCCACGGCCACGAGCATGGCCTCGGTGTGCCAGGACTCGCCCTCGAGGTCGAGGACGAAAGGCACCGGGCGGAACGTGCGCAGCTCGGCGAGGATCGCCAGGTTGTACCGGGCGCGGCCGCGTGGCCACGTCATCCGGTTGGCCCGCTCGTTGACCAACGAGTCGAACCCCGACCCGAGCACGGCCGCGAACCACCTCCCGTTGGCCCGGCCGAGGTCGACCGCGCGCGTGCGGCCGGTCACGACGAGGTCGGCCGCGGCGATGGGCTCGCCGGGGAACAACCCGAGGCTGCGGGCGATGTCGTTTCCCGTCCCGGCGGGGATGATTCCCAGCGGTACGCCGGTGCCACCCACCACCTGCAGCGCGATGTTGACCAGCCCGTCACCGCCGACGGCGACGACACCGTCGACGCCGGCGGCCACCCGGTCCCGGAGGCGGTCGAAGGCCTCGTCGGCGTCCCGGCCGACGACGACGTCGACCTCGGCACCGGAGCGGCGCAGACGATCGGCGACCGGCTGGAGGGTCCTGGCCCCGCGCCCCTTGCCCGATGTGGGGTTGACGAGCAGGGCCAGCTGGCGGGTCACCGCGCGAAGGCTAGCGCTCCGGCTCGTCCTCCGGCGCTGTCTCCGGTGCGGCCTCCAGCCGGCTGGCCTGGTCGTCGTCGAGCGCGGAGTAGTCGAGGCCGTCGATCCCAGCACCTCGGCGTCGGCGGTCGGTCAGCAGCGCGATGCCGGCAGCGATGTAGTAGAGGACAAGCATCGGGACCGCGAGTGCGGTCATGGTGTACGGGTCACCGGAAGGGGTTGCCACCGCAGCGAAGACGAACCCTCCCATGATGACCTGCCGCCAAGCACGCAGCAGCGTCCGTCCGCTGACGATGCCTGCCAGGTTGAGCGCGACCAGGAAAACCGGCAGCACGAAGGCGATGCCGAAGACGAGAAACATCCGCAGGACGAAGGAAAGGTAGTTGTCCAAGCCGATGATGTTGGCCACCCGCTCTGGGGCGGGGTTGAACCCGATGAGTAGGTCGAAGCCCTTGGGCAGGAAGAAGTAGGCGAGGACGGCGCCGCCGAGGAACAGGGGGACGCTGGCCGCCACGAAGGCGATGCCGTAACGACGCTCTCGGCGATGAAGACCAGGGGCGACGAACCCCCACAGGTTGTACATCCAGACAGGACTTGCAGCGAAGATCCCGGCCATGGCGCAGATCTTCAACGCATAGGAGAAGGGGTCCCCGATGCCCTGAAAGTTCAACGTGAGGTTGTACCCCTTGGCCTTGTACTCGTCGGCGATCGAGTAGAAGGGGTCGGTGACCAGGTCGAAGAGCGGCTTGTAGAAGAAGGCGGCAGCGACCGACGCCAGAAGGATCGCGACAACGGCGCGGCTCAGTCGAACCCGGAGCTCGCGCAGATGCGATGTGAGGGGCATCCGCCCCTCGGGGTCGGCGGTCGATGTCTCGCGTCTGCGCGCGCGTCGTCCGCTGATCGACGTCACGAGAGGTCAGACGCGCCGCTCAGCGGTCGCGCTCGACCGGCTCCGCTGAGCGCACGGGGGCGGGCTCGTCATGCCGGGCGTCCACCACGCGGCCCTCGACCTCGCGAGGGCGCTCCGGCGTCTTGGCCGGCTCCTCGTCGTCGTTGCGCATCTCCTTGACCTCGGACTTGAAGATGCGCATGGAACGACCCAGGCTGCGGGCGGCGTCGGGCAGCCGCTTGGCACCGAACAGGAGGATGAGCACCACGAGGATCAGGATGATCTCGGGAGCACCGATGCCTTTACCGAACATGGTCACCTCGGAGTCGTCGACGCTGTCCCTGTGATCGTACGCCGTCGATGCCGTCGCCGAGGCCATCCGGCGTAGCTGGGAGGCCGCCCAGGCTGTCGGAGACCTGCGCGAGGCGGTCGGTGGCGACACCCAGCTCGGAGACGAGCGCCTTGGACTGACGCCAGAGGCGACGGCCGAGCACGAAGAGCACCGCCACGGCACCGAGGACCAGCACGGTCCAGACGAGCACCCAGGTCATGGGTGCGAGGGTAGCGAGGAGGTCAGGCGCCGACGCGCGGGGTGATCATCGCGGCGAGAAGGTCGATGCGGTCCAGCTGGAGGGCGAAGTCGAGGACGTCGTCGTAGGCGATCGACGGTCCGTCGTGCTCCTCGAGAGCCTCGGCCGGGATGACCCACTGCTCCGCCAGCACACCGCCGGAGACGAGCAGGGTGACGACCTCGCCGTCGGCCGGCTTCTTGATCTCGTCCTGGCAGGTCCCGCAGAGGAAGGAGTAGAAGGACCACTCGGAGCGGGTGCAGACCACCAGGCGCATCTGCGCCGGGGTGAGCTCGACGTCCCCACAGACGGGGCACGAGGTCTTGATGCTCGTCATCACCGGTCCGCCTCCCAGTTGGCCCCGTTCCGGGGCGACCACTCCATGTTCGGCAGCCGCCGGGAAGGCCTTGAGAGATCTCGTCCGTTGGGGGGACCCCGTCAGGGCCGAACGTACGCCGCGAGGGCCAGCTCGGCCCGCGACCTGACGGCCTCGACCAGCTCCGGCGGGTCAAGGACCTCGCCCGCCCCGCCGAGGCGGAGCACCAGGGTGCGCAGCCACCTGTCGTCACCCACCCGCAGCCGCACCAGGAGCCGCTCCCCCGGCAGGTCCTCGACGGACTCGACGGGGTAGTAGTCGGCGACCCAGGAGGCAGTGGGGTCCAGCTCGAGGGTCACCAGGGTGTGCTCCGGCGAGGCCCGGAAGAGCCCCTCGTCGAGGTTGCGCCGGACTGCCGTTGCGGGCACCTCCGCGGCGACGTCGAGGACGACGATTGCCTCGATCCGGTCGAGGCGGAACAGCCGAACCTCCTCCGCCCGCCGGCACCACCCCTCGAGGTACCACCGGCCGTCCACCATCAGGACGCGCATCGGGTCGACGTCGCGCTCGGTCGTCTCGTCGCGGGTCGGCACGAAGTAGGTCAGGTGCACCCGTCGCCCACCGGTCAGGGCGGCCCGCACCTCGGCCAGCGGCCCGACATGCCCGTCGACCTGCACCGAGACCTGGGCGCTGGTGGCGACCGCGTCACCGGCGGCAGCCTCGAGCTTGGCAAGGGTCCGGTCCAGCGCGTCCCGGTCGTGCAGCCCCGGGACGTCGGCCAGTGCGCGCAGGCCCACGAGCAGGGCGAGGGCCTCGTCCACGCCGAGCCGCAGTGGCCGGGCGATGGCGTCGGCGTTGCCGAGGTAGACGTGCCCGTCGTCCCACTCGGCCTCGATGAGGTCGTCGGGCAGGTGCCCGGGTGTCCCGCACACGAAGAGCAGCTCGAGGTCCTTGACGAGCTGGCGCTCGGTGATCCCGAACTCTGCCGCCGCCTCCGCGATCGGGATCCCCTGCCGACCGGCGAGGTAGGGCACCATCGCGAGCAGCCGGGAGAGCCGGACGGTCGCCCCGGGGCTCATGGCGCGCCTGCCGGGGACGGGGCGGCGTGCGAGGCGCCTGAGGCGAGGACGGCCTCCAACCGGCGTACGACGCCCTCCCGCACGTGAGGCGGCCCCAGGGCGCGGACATCCGGTCCGAAGCCGGTGACCTCCTCAGCGAGGACGTCCGCGTCCCCGAACGGCACGGTCAGCTCGTCCCACCCGGGCGGGCCCGGCCGGACGTGGGTGGCGCGGCGGCGCAGCGCGAGACCGGAGCCCTCCCGGGTCAGCAGCAGCGCCGTCGCCGTGGGCCGCACGGGAACCAGCGCGGCGACCAGAGCCCGGAAGTCGACGCCCTCGGGGACCGTGACCTCGCCGGGCTCCCCCAGCGGCTCCACGGTGCCGGCGACGCGCGAGAGCCGGAACACGCGGGTGGCGTCCCGGTCGCGGTCGTGACCCACGACGTACCACCGTCCGTGGCGCGAGACGATCCCCCACGGTTCGAGGTGGCGCATCGCGGGGGCCTCGGTCCCCGGGGTCCGGTAGGGGAAGCGGATGGCCCGGCGGTCGCGGACAGCGGCGTACACCGGGTCGAAGGCGGGCTCGCTGGTGCGCACCCTGGGCTCTATGCCGACCAGGCTGGCGCCGTCGGGCTCGATGCCCTCGGCCTTGAGCTTGAGCAGCGCCAGGGAGGCGGGGGCGGCGAGGCTCGCCTGCGCCCAGACCCGGGACGCGAGACCCAGGACGGCCAGCTCGTCGGGCTCGAAGCGGACCTCGGGCAGCGCATAGGTGGCCCGGTCGACGCGGTAGCCGAGGTCGTCCGCGAACCAGGCGTCGTTCGCCCCGGTCTCCAGCGGGATGCCCATGTCCCGCAGCTCGTCCTTGTCCCGCTCGAACATCCGGTCGAAGGCCTCGTCGGTCGCGCACTGCGCGTACTGCGGGACGGCGGACCGGATCTGCTCCTTGGCGAGGAACTGGTGGGTGGAGAGCAGGGCGATGACCAGGTTGAGCAGCCGCTCGGTCTTCTGTGCGGACATGCCGGCGAACCTACCGGGCGCTGCGTCTCGGGTGTCAGCGGACGTCGAGGAGGTCCACCACGAAGATGAGGGTCTCCCCGGGGGGGATCGCTGCGCCCGCGCCCCGCTCGCCGTACGCGAGGTCCGGCGGTATCACCAGCCGTCGGCGGCCACCGACCTTCATGCCGACGACACCGCGGTCCCATCCGGCGATGACGCTGCCGGCGCCCAGCGGGAAGGCGAACGGGTCCCCGCGCTTCCACGAGGAGTCGAACTCCTCGCCGGTGGAGTAGGCGACACCGACGTAGTGCACGACCGCGGTGCTGCCCGAGGTGGCCTCGGCGCCGTTGCCCTCGGTGAGGTCGCTGGTCTCCAGCTCGCCGGGCGGCGGGCCCTCCGGGAAGTCGATCTCGGGCTTGTCGCTCACTACTTCTGTCCCTCCTTGCTGTCCTTCGCCGGCCCGTGCTGGGCGATGACGTCGATCACGACGGCAACGCTCTCGGCGGCCGCGTCGGCGCCTTCCTGCGCGGGCAGCTCCAGCAGGACGCGGCTGCCGATCGGGATGCCGACGAGCAGGTCGAACGGGCTCGGCTGCTGACCGCCGATCGCGACACCCTCGGGACCGGTCGCCCAGGTGGTGCGCAACGGGTCACCGGTCCAGCTCACCGCGCTGAACTGCACGATGCCCAGCTCTCCCTTGACGACCTCGGGCCCGGTGCCGGTGGCGATGACCGTGGTCTTGGGCTCCTTCGGTGGCGTCGTGCCCTCGGCGATGGAGATGGTCGGCTCGGCGTCCCCGGTGACTGCCGGCAGGGCCGCGGGCAGGTCCGTGACGGGTGTCGACTCGGGCAGGCCGGTCGTGGCGTTGTAGGCCGCGATCACGTCGACCACGAAGACGAGGGAGTCACTGCCCTTGATGCCGGCCTGCGAGTTGCCCTCCTTGCCGTAGCCCTCCTTGGGAGGCGCGACCAGCAGGACGCGGCTGCCGACGGGGACCCCGGTGAGGCTCTTGACCCAGCCGGAGATGACGCCGCCCTCACCGATCTTGAGCGTGAAGGACGAGGGTGCGCCGCGGTCGTAGGAGTTGTCGAAGACCTTGCCGCTGCGGTAGACCTCGCCGAGGTAGTCGGCGACGAGGAGGTCGCCCTTGGCGACCTTGGGCCCGGTCCCCTCGCTCAGGACCTCGGACTGCAGCTTCTTCCCCGGCTCGCTGTCCTTCGCGACGGTGATCTTCGGCTTGGCCCCGTAGGCGCCGCTCACCTCGGGCAGACCCTCGCTCGAGGTGCCGGAGCCGTCGCCGCCGCAGGCGGTCAGCAGGCCGACGAGAAGGGCCGGAAGGAACAGGTGGGCGATTCGGCGCACGGAAGAACCTCGAAAAGTGGGCGGGGGGGACGTACCACCCTAACCCGACTTCCGGGGCGCAGAGTTCCCGTGGTGGCCCGCCCCGCAGGCTCACAGCCAACTCACATGCTGGCGATGAGCTTCTCCACGCGTTCGTCGACGGACCGGAAGGGGTCCTTGCACAGGACGGTGCGCTGGGCCTGGTCGTTGAGCTTGAGGTGCACCCAGTCGACCGTGAAGTCGCGGCGGCGCTCCTGGGCGCGGCGGATGAACTCCCCCCGCAGCCGGGCGCGCGTCGTCTGGGGCGGCACGGACTTGGCCCGGAAGATCTCGATGTCGGAGGCGACCCTCTCGGCGGCTCCCTTGCGCTGGAGCAGGTAGAACAGGCCGCGCTCGCGCGAGATGTCGTGGTAGGCGAGGTCGATCTGGGCGATCCGCGAGGAGGACAGCGGCAGGTCGTGCTTGGCGCTGTAGCGCTCGATCAGCTTGTGCTTCATCACCCAGTCGATCTCGGTGGCGACCTCGTCGAGGTTGCCGCTGTCCACGGCCGAGATCGTGCGCTCCCACAGGTCGAGGACCTGCTTGACCACTCCCTCGTCGATGCCGCGCCTGGCTGCGAAGTCGCGCGCCTTGGAGAGGTACTCGGTCTGGATCTCCAGTGCGCTCGCCTCGCGACCGTTGGCGAGCCGGACCTTGCGGCTTCCGGTGACGTCGTGGCTGATCTCGCGGATCGCCCGGATCGGGTTCTCGAGCGTCAGGTCACGCATGACGACGTTGGACTCGATCATCCGCAGCACGAGGTCGGTCGCGCCGAGCTTGAGCAAGGTCGTGGTCTCGCTCATGTTCGAGTCGCCGACGATGACATGGAGCCGGCGGTACCGCTCGGCGTCGGCGTGCGGCTCGTCGCGGGTGTTGATGATCGGGCGGGACCGCGTGGTGGCGCTCGAGACGCCCTCCCAGATGTGCTCGGCGCGCTGGCTGACGCAGAAGACTGCCCCGCGGGGGGTCTGCAACACCTTGCCCGCACCGCAGATGATCTGCCGGCTGACGAGGAACGGGATCAGCACGTCGGCGAGCCGGCTGAACTCACCGTGGCGGCCGACGAGGTAGTTCTCGTGGCACCCGTAGGAGTTGCCGGCCGAGTCGGTGTTGTTCTTGAACAGGTAGACGTCCCCGGCGATGCCCTCCTCCCGCAGCCGCCGCTCGGCGTCGACCAGCAGGCCCTCGAGGATCCGCTCCCCCGCCTTGTCGTGCACGACGAGCTCGCGGATGTCGTCGCACTCGGGTGTGGCGTACTCCGGGTGGCTGCCGACGTCGAGGTAGAGCCGTGCGCCGTTGCGCAGGAAGACGTTGCTGCTGCGCCCCCAGGACACGACCCGACGGAACAGGTAGCGCGCGACCTCGTCGGGCGAGAGCCGGCGCTGTCCCCGGAACGTGCAGGTCACGCCGTACTCGTTCTCGAGCCCGAAGATGCGGCGGTCCATGCCCGTCACCGTACGCCGGGCGAGGCCCCCGGGCCTGACGACGCACGGAGGTCCCCGGGCGGAGCCGGTGGAGAGCCGCGAGAAGTTTGCCCGTGGCGCTGCGAGGTAACGCCAAGGACATGAACGAACCCGACGGCATGTCCGAGTACGACACCGAGTCCGACCACATGGTCGAGACACCGGACTCGCTGCGCGACGGGGACCCCGAGTCCCCGCCGACGGACCGCGGCAGCGACGCGTCCGACCGCCCACTGGGGGCTGAGAAGTTCGGGACCACCCATGCCGAGGCCGAGGAGGGTGAGTCGCTGGACCAGAAGCTGGCCGAGGAGGTGCCCGACATCGGTGCGCACGACCCGGTCGAGGACATCGTGGCCGAGGACCCCGCGACCTTCGCCCGTGACGCCGCGGACGCGCAGGAGACCGACGACAACGTGCTGGCCGACGCCTACGGCGAGCAGGGCGACGTCGGGGACGAGACGGGGCGTCTGGTGGAGCCTGACGAAGGTGCCCACACCGACGTGGACAAGGACATGATCGCGTCCGACGTCGGCCGCGACGGCGGCGACATGTCGGCCGAGGAGTCCGCGATGCACGTCGAGGACGGTCGGTAGCCGCTGGAGTACCTGCGGCTAGGCGCGACTGAGGACGAGGCCATCGATCTGCACGCGCCGGCCGCTGGAGCGCACCTTCACGGTGACGGTGGCCGTCCCCTGGGCAAAGACCGGGAGCATCAGCACCTGTCGCCGGTGAGTTGAGGACGCAGCCAGGTTGATGCGCCCGACCTTGCGGCCGTCGACGAGGACGTTGACGACACCGCAGCCGCGGCAGGTGGTGGCGACGACACCGACCCGCTTGACCTTGGAGCCGGTCCGGCTCAGCGTGGCGCCCTTCTGCGTGGTGGCCCGGAACGTACCGGCGTAGTACTTCGCGCCGCCGCGGTTCTTCCACCCGACCGAGGGCGTCAACCGGCGGTCGTCGAGGGCCCGGGAGAGGCACCGGCTGCCGGTCCAGCCGGAGAGCTGGCCGGCCAGGTTGCGGGCGCGAACCGAGACGCAGTACGTGTGGCCGGCCCTCATGCCCAGGGGCGCGTCGAGGTTGGCGGTCGCCTGCCAGCCGGCCGGGCGCTGCCACCCGTCGTACGTGGCGTCCCAGCGCGCCTTGCGCCAACGCACGTCGTAGGTGACCACAGCGCTGGACGAGTAGCCCCCGAACCAGGTGAACCGGGTCCTGCTGAGGACAGTGCCCAGCGTGGTCGGGCCGGTGGTGCGCGGCACCGGGCTGCCGCTGGTGAGCAGGTTCCAGACACCGCCGGTGCCGGCGTTGTCGAGTGCGGCCTGGTCGACCACGACGGCCGGCTGCGGCCCGCCGTACGGCGCCCAGGACGGGACGTACGTGGCCACGCCGTCGACGACCCGCCAGATCCGTCCGGTCGCGCCACTCTGCAGGAAGGTTCCTCCCCCGGGTCGGTCCGGGAGCGAGTCGAACTGGGTCTGGGAGAGGGTCTGGACCGGCTGCGGGCCGCCCACCGACTCCCAGGTGCTGACGAAGATGGGCGCGCCACCGGCGATCCGGTAGAGCTCGCCACGGCCGGCGACCTGGACGAACGCGCCGTCAGCGGCGAGCTGTGACGGGGCCACCGCCGCGTCGACGGAGTTGTTGTCGATGTTGACGGTGACGCCACCCCAGGTCTCCTGGTGGCCGCCGCGGTACTGGTGGATGCGCTGATGGTCGGCCCAGTACTGGTCCGGGATGGCCGGGTCGCGGAGCGTGGGGTCGCCGGGCTGCGTCTTGCTGTCGGCCGGCCAGCGGGCGAACCAGATGTCGTCGGGCTGGGTGAAGGTCGGGTCGCCCTGCTTGTCGACGAGCATCGCCTTCATGGTGTTCGAGCTGGAGTAGACGCCGGACACGTAGCCGAGCGCGTGCAGCCGGACGGTCCAGGCGTTCAGGAAGGTCTGGGTCGCCTGGAGACAGGTCGTGTCGCCATAGTTGAACGCCTCCATGTCGAAGTAGACAGGGTTGCCGATCCCCAGACCGAGGGCGCCCAGCTGAGCAACGGCGTCGTCCGCGGCGGCACTCCCCTGGCCGGCCGCCTGCGCCGGGTCGATCCGGTTGGGGTAGTCGGTGCAGGAGGCCTGCAGACCGACGTACGTCGGGATGAGGGTCCAGCCCTGGGCGATCGTCTGGGTGACCCAGTCGGCGGTCAGGTTGGCCTGCGTGCAGCCCCGGCTGGCGCCGCCGATGTACATGTTGGACGCCTTGTACGGCGAGGCGGCGTACCAGGTGGCCATCGTGGCCAGCGGCTGTGCGGTGCAGGCGTCGAACCCGAGGCCGGTGAAGACGGTGTCCGACGGCGACCGAGGACCGGAGGTCGCGCCCGTGGTCCTCGATGCAGATGTGGACGTGACCGCGGCAAAGGTGCGGGCGTCGGCCCGCCCGCTCGGAGCGGTGACGTCGGCCGGTCCCTCGTCGTAGTCGACCGTCGAGGCGATGGTTCGGGCCAGGGCCGGGTCCTCACCGGCGACGACCACGACACCGACCTCTGACCCGTCAGCGGTGACGACGCGGTCCGGTCGCACCACTCCCTGCAGGCTGCCGGCCGTGACGTGGACGGCTTCCGTACGGCCGACGAGGTGCGGCGGGCAGGCGCTGCGCGCCGGGTCCCCCAGGTAGACCGCGTGGCGGTCGAAGCGGACGCAGCCCGCCCGTCCGGCGAGGCGGACCACGGGCCAGCTCGTCGGGACGCGCAGCGACACGCCGCGGAAGCTCACCGTCCGGGAGCCCCCCGGCGACGCCGTGCCTGGCGACGCCGTAGCCAGCGAAGTCGCCGGCGCGGCACCGACGGGTCCGGCCCAGCCGAGTGCCAGGGCGCTCGATGCCGCTGCCACCACCAGGGCGCGCAAGAATGATCTCGTTGTCGAGCGCTTCACGTGCCGTCCCCGTCCCACCGCAGGTCCTGCGGTGCCGTCTCACCGCTTACGTGCGCGGCGCCGTCCTGACCGCAGGTCGCGGTCGGGGGGAATCGTAACCGGCGCGGCGGCCCTACCGGCGGGTGCCCGCGCCGTCGCGGCGGTACTGCTCGGGAAACGGACAACGATCGTGCCTGGTCGGAGCCCTATTCAGTTTGTGGTCTTGACCAGAGCAGCCCGGCGACGTCCAGCGCCAGGTAGACCAGGTCCGTGTCGGTCGACTCGCCCCGGCGGGCGATGCCGCGCAGCTCGTCGGGCGACACGAGGACGGCCTCGCAGTACTCGTCGCCGCCCCAGGACGTGACGTCGGCGACCCGGCGGCAGCCTCGGGCGATGACGACCTCTCGTCGCCAGGTCGACGCCCCGAAGGCCCAGGACGAGCCGGCGGGCTCGACGGTGTCGGCGGCGTACCCGGTCTCCTCCAACAGCTCGCGGGCGCCGGCGGACAGGGCGTCCTCGCCCGGGTCGACGATCCCGCCGGGCAGGTCGAGGACGACCGCGGACGGGCCGGGTCGGAACTGGCGAGCGAGCACGACCTGGCCGTCGCCTGTCAGGGCGAGCACCGCAACGGTGCGCAGGCCGATGTGGATGTCCCAGTCCGAGACCGACCCGTCGGGCATGCGGTACGTGCGGGTGGTGATCGGCAGCCAGCCGCTCGTGCGGGGCCGCTCCGAGAGCAGCTCCCACGCGACGACTTCTCGCGGGTCGGGCGTCTCACCGGGCGCGCTCACGCGTCGGGCGTGGGCTCGGTCCGCTCGTCAGGATCAGGTCCGGCGGGCTCGTGCGAGCCGCCGGCCAGCGCCGTCGGCGGAGCAGAGTCGCGCCGGTTGGCGGGTGCTCCACCCGACTTGCCGCCCGTGGACGCGTCAGTCGGTTCGGACGCGTCGCCGAGCAGCTCGGCGAGGGCAGCGGGCCCGAGCCGGCGGAACTTGCGGCGGGGGCGGTCGCGCTCGAGGACAGCGACCTCGAGCTGGGCCGCGGTCAGGGAACGCTGGTCACCGGAGACGGGGTCGCGCCCCAGCAGCTCGACCGCGGTCGACAATGCCTCCTGCATGGTCATGCCGTCGCGGTAGCGCTCCTCGAGCCCCTGGCTGATCTGCTCGGCGGAGCCACCCATGGCGACGAAACCGTGCTCGTCGGCGACCGACCCGTCGTACGTCAGGCGGTAGATCTGGTCCCCCTCGGAGGTCTCGCCCACCTCGGCGATGACGATCTCGACCTCGTAGGGCTTGGACTCGACGGTGAAGATGGTGCCCAGCGTCTGGGCGAAGACGTTCGCGAGGCCGCGGCCGGTCACGTCCTGGCGGTCGTAGGAGTAGCCACGCAGGTCGGCGTAGCGGACGCCGGCCATGCGGAGGTTCTCGAACTCGTTGTACTTGCCGACGGCGGCGAAGGCGATGCGGTCGTAGATCTCGGAGATCTTGTGCAGGGCGCGGGAGAGGTTCTCGGCGACGAAGAGGATGCCGCCGTCGTAGGCGATGACGACGACGCTGCGGCCGCGGGCGATGCCCTTGCGGGCGTAGTCAGCGCGGTCCTTCATGACCTGCTCCGGCGACACGTAGCCGAACGGCATCGTCACGAGTGGGTCTCCTGGGTCGAGCGGGCGGGTCGGGCCGGGGTCGCGGGCACCAAGGTCACCGTGGTCACCACGGTCACCGCAGGGGGGCCAGCGGGCCGCCCGGGTTGTCCATCCGGCCGGCGACGACGGTGTCGACGAGGAGGCTGACCTCGTCGTCGGAGAGGCGACGGTAGCCCGCCGACGTGACGACGGAGACCACCGGGAAGATCCGCCGGGCGAGGTCCGGCCCGCCGGTGGCGGAGTCCTCGTCGGCCGCGTCGTAGAGGGACTGGACGGCGCACAGGGTGGCGTCCTCGGCCACGAGGTCGTCGCGCCACAGCTTCTTCAGGGCGCCGCGGGCGAACAGCGAGCCGGACCCGACCGAGTGGAACTTGTGCTCCTCGTAGCGGCCACCTGTCACGTCGTAGGAGAAGAGGCGGCCGGCAGCAGCCGGGTCGTCGGCGTCGAGGTCGTAGCCCGCGAACAGCGGCACCACGGCCAGGCCCTGCATGGCCATCGCGAGGTTGCCGCGGATCATCAGCGCCAGGCGGTTGGCCTTCCCCTCGAGGGAGAGGACGGTGCCCTCGATCTTCTCGTAGTGCTCGAGCTCGACCTGGAAGAGCCGGACGATCTCGATCGCGATGCCGGCCGCGCCGGCGATGCCGACACAGGAGAACTCGTCGGCGTGGAACACCTTCTCGATGTCACGCTGGGCGATGTAGCTGCCCATGGTCGCCCGGCGGTCGCCGGCCATCACGACCCCGCCGGGGAAGGTGAGGGCGACGATGGTCGTGCCGTGCGGCGCCTCGTCGGTCATCGCGGTCATCGGGGGTGTCCGGCGGCCGGGGAGCATCTGGGGCGCGTGGTCGTCGAGGAACTCCGCGAAGGAGGAGCTGCCCGGGGTCAGGAACGCAGCCGGTAGACGCCCGGGTCCGGCTTGGTGGGTCACCTGCGGTTCCTTGTCGTCGCTCGGGAAGGGACTGGGCCTGACCCTACTGCCGGCACCTGAGCATCCGTCGGACCGTCAGCCCTGCGACGCCATCTCCCGAAGAGCGCGTACGTCGAGCGGCACCCGCGGCGGACCAAAATCTCGTGGCTCCAGGTCATCCCCTGGTGCGTCCGGATATGTGATCTGAACGACACCCGGCTGGGTCACGGTGATGACGAGCTTTCGCCCCTCGAGGTAGTCGGCAGCACGCCGCAGCGTCACCGGAGAGTCATCGAGCTGGCCGAGCCCCGCATTGCACCGAAAGCACAGCATGCCGCGAATGTTCGCCGTGGCGTGGTCGTGGTCCACATGTACGGCGGGACGACGAAGGCAGATCGCGCAGTTGCCGTTCTGGCGGGTGAGCAGCTCGTTCACATCATCCGCGCTGAGCCCGTAGGTGGAAGCAAGGTGACGTTCGCGGTCCCGACGACTGATGCACTCACGGCACCGGAAGTGGAGACCATCGGTCGCACGCGGTCGCAGTGCCCACTCCGAGGAAGGTCTTATCCGTTCGCAGCCGCGACAGAACTTGTGACCAGGTGGCACATCGGCTGGTCGCGTCACCAAACCCGACTTCGCACGGCGGTCTCGATAGATGCTGGCGAAGCACTCGCGACAGTAGGTCTGCCGCTTGTCGTGGGTCGACCGGTGTGAGGGGAAGTCGTCGAGGCTCTTGACGACCTCACATCGACGACACCACTTCTCGCCGAGCGGGACGGCCGGTGCTTCCGCCGACTTGCGTGGTCGGGTTCTCCGGGCGTACTCCGAGTTGCAAGCACGGCACATGTTCTGCCGCCCGTCAGGAGACGCCCGTCTATCAGCGAAGTCACCGTTCGGACGTATCGTCCGGCAGCTCGAGCAACGCTTGCCGTCCTCAGCCGCCATTGTTGATTCCTTGGACGAAAATGGTCTATTCCCCCCCTTTTTGAATGAATGATCGTACAAAATCCTCTGAATTCTCCTCGAGGACATCATCAATTTCGTCAAGAATGTCGTCGATGTCCTGGTCGAGCTTGTCCTTGCGGTCGGTGACGTCCGACGCCGGTGCGACGTCGACCTCGTCGACCTCCTCGCTCGTCTTGGACGTGCGCTTCTGTCCGCCGGTGTCCTTGCTCGCCATCTCGGTACAGCCCTCCAGCTGATCAACCAGCGGGCCGGCGTGCCGTCCGCTCCTGTTCCGACCCTAGCCGTCAGGTCGGACATATGGACGCTCCTGCAAGCAGTCGCCGACCGGCGTCACCCGACACCTCCGAGGTTCGTCGGGGACTCACTCCAGGGCATCCATCCGGGTCAGCCAGGGATGGGCAGGCGACTCGGTGAGCTCCACTGCCGCCCGGAGCCAGCCCCGGGAGTGCTCGTCGAGGCGTGGCCACGTCTCGACAAGGTCTCCGACGTCCTTGTCCCTGTCGAGCCGCGCCTTGAACAGCAGAGCGATCTCCGGTCGTAGGTAGGGCACCCCGTCGGTCCCGGTCCGCCCCACCTCGGAGAGGGGCAGCCGGAGCCGGTGGTCGCGCTTGTAGAGCCAGTCGGCCCCGTCATGCGGGGTGAGCACCACGTCGATCATCCAGGGTGAGTACGCGTCACGGCGTACCCACAGCTGCTCGACACCCTCGTTCGGTCGTTGGCCGGGAAGCAGCGGGCGCAGCCCGCCGTGCGCCTCCCACAGGTGGAACGCGGAGAGCCGTTCGCGCAGGCCCTCGACGTCGGTGCCGGTGACGCGGGCTCCGGCACTGGCGCCGGCTCCGGTTCCGGCGGCAGGTCAGCCACCGGTGATCGCGGCGACGAGCTCCTCGGCGGTGTCGCAGCGGTCGAGCAGGTCGCCGACGTGCTCCTTGGTCCCGCGCAACGGCTCGAGGGTCGGGACCCGCTGCAGCGAGTCACGCCCCGGCAGGTCGAAGATCACCGAGTCCCACGACGCGGCCGCGACCTCGTCGGGGTACTTCTCCAGGCAGCGCCCGCGGAAGTAGGCCCGGGTGTCGGTCGGGGGCTCGGTCATGGCCCGGTCGATCTCGGCGTCGGTGACGATCCGTTCGAAGCGACCGCTTGCCGAGAGCCGGTTGAACAGTCCCTTGTCCTGGCGCACGTCGGAGTACTGCAGGTCGACAGCCCCCAGCCGCGGGGACGACCAGTCGAGCCCGTCGCGGGAGCGGTAGCCCTCGAGGATCACCAGCTTGGCCACCCAGTCGAGCTCGCGGGACAGCGACATCGGCTCGGTCTCCAGCCGGGTCAGCACCGACTCCCACCTGTCCAGGACGTCGGTGGTGACCGGGTCCGCGTCAGACCCGAGCCGGTCCTCGACGAACTTTCGTGCCTGCTCGGCGTACTCCATCTGCAGCTGTACGGCCGTCAGCGTGCGGCCGGATCGCAGGGTGACCAGCGCCTTGAGCGTCGGGTCGTGGGAGACGGCGTGCAGGGTGGCCACCGCACGGTCCACGGTGAGGTCTGCGGTGAGGAACGACTCCTCGATCATCGCCAGGACCAGGGCGGTGGTGCCGACCTTGAGGTAGGTCGACACCTCGGCGAGGTTGGCGTCGCCGATGATGACGTGCAGGCGCCTGTACTTCTCGGCGACGGCGTGCGGCTCGTCGCGGGTGTTGATGATCGGTCGCTTCAGGGTGGTCTCGAGGCCGACCTCCACCTCGAAGTAGTCCGCCCGCTGGGAGATCTGGAAGCCCTCGCCGCGCCCGTCCTGGCCGATGCCCACCCGCCCCGAGCCGCACACGACCTGGCGCGAGACGAAGAACGGGGTCAGGTGCCGCACGATGTCCGCGAAAGGAGTCTCGCGGCGCATCAGGTAGTTCTCGTGGGTCCCGTAGGAGGCGCCCTTGTTGTCGGTGTTGTTCTTGTACAGGTTGATTGGCGATGTGTTCGGCACCAGGGCCGCGCGACGGCTCGCCTCGGCCATGATGCGTTCCCCTGCGCGGTCCCAGATCACGACGTCACGCGGGTTGGTGCACTCCGGACCGGAGTACTCCGGGTGGGCGTGGTCCACGTAGAACCGCGCGCCGTTGGTCAGGATGATGTTCGCCAGTCCGACATCCTCGTCGGTGAGCTGTGCCGGGTCCGCGCCGTCCCGCGCGAGGTCGAACCCCCGCGCGTCCCGCAGCGGGCTCTCCTCCTCGAAGTCCCAACGGGTGCGGCGCGAGCGGGAGGGCGAGGGCTGGGCGTAGGCGTTGACGATCTGGCTGGAGATGAGCATCGCGTTGGCACCGGGGTTGCCGGGCACCGAGATGCCGTACTCGGTCTCCGTCCCCATGACCCGCCAGACGCTCATGCTCCCGAGCGTACGCGGGCGATGCCACGACGCCGGCTCGGAAGCGAGCACGGCTGGGCTGGAGGGGGCTAGAGGTACTGGCCGGTGTTGGCGACGGTGTCGATGGAGCGGCCGGCCTCGGTGCCCTGCTTGCCCTGGATCAGCGTGCGGATGTAGACGATGCGCTCGCCA
>Ga0180121_10000181_pt1 | contig 24085 bp, 20 predicted proteins | sample AntDrymUQ5402106_2_FD_129676 | JGI IMG/M metagenome (GOLD analysis project Ga0180121, IMG submission 129676) | Polar desert sand microbial communities from Dry Valleys, Antarctica - metaG UQ540 (21.06) (version 2) (version 2) | ecosystem: Environmental > Terrestrial > Soil > Desert | place...
TCCGGAGATGTATTCGACCACCGGGTGCTGATCGTCGGGAAGGTACGCGAGCTCCCTCACGTCCTTGAGCACGTTCGTGTCGCCGACCGGACCGACGCGGACGTCGATCCGAGTCGAGTAGAGCGTCGGCTCGGGTTCCTCGACCGATGGCTGCACGGAATCGACGGGGTCCGCCGGCTCCTCGGGCTCGGTTGTGGTGGAGTCGCTCGGAGAGGCGATCGAGCCCTCCTCGACCGCGACGTCCCCGCTGCCGTCGGGAAGGGTCGTGACGTCGGTGCCGCCCGTGCTCTCCGCAAGTTCGCCTCCGCCCGTCGCCGCGGTGTCCTCGAGGGTCCCGCCGACCGGCCTGGTCAGCTGCGGCTGGAAGGGATTGCGGCTGCGGAACATGTTCAGGCGGCGACGGAAGTCACGCAGCTCGGGCGCCTCGGCGAGAACCACCGGATCGACGATCTCGGCGTCGTCCAGCGCGGCGGCGGGCGTGGAGGGCGATGCTGCGCCGTCTGGGTCCTCGTCGCTCCTGATCAGAAACGGCACCGCGACGATCGCCGCTACGAGGGCGATCGCGATGAACAGCAGGCGCCGGTCCCGCAGGTCGCGGTAGACGTCGCGAAGGAGGTTGGAGCCCCGTGTTCTCACGGCGCCACCGCTGCGCTCGTGCCGGTCGGGGCGACCGTCCCGTCTGCCGAGATTGGGACGGGAGCGGCAGGAGAACCGACCGGTGCGGGACCGGCCGGGGTCGCACCGGCTCCGATGCCCTGCTCGGCCGGAACGATGTAGGTCGTCACGTTGAAGTTTGCCTCGACGTCCGGAAAGCCCTTGACCGGGTCTCCGGTGAGGGCGAAGCCGTCGATTGTCATCAACCGGCCGCGGACGTCCGGATCGACCTCCTCCGCCGGCGTTACGATGCGGCGGTCGAGGTCGGCGAAGAAGTCCGCCATGTCGGAGAAGCTGCCGAGGAACTTGAAGTCGTAGGGGGTGATGGGAAGGCCTGCGGGGCCGACCTCTGCCCCGATCGGCAAGGTGGCGGCGCTCGCTTCGGTCGCAGCGGTCGGAACGGCGGCTGGGTCGGAGGGAGGGGGCTCCGTGGCGGTCGGCGTCACCGCGGCAGTCGGCGGCGGAGTCGCGGGCGCAGACGCGGCGCCCGCGTCGGTAAGAACGAGGGAGCGGAAGTGAACGGAATTGCGATCGCCGAGCTCGGCAAGGTCGTAGATCAGCGTGGCCTGGTCGTCGTCCTCGGGGACCGCGGTACCGAGTTCGATCAGATTGGCGTAGTTACGGGGGAAGGCCCGCCTAGCCGCCTCGGCCACCCTCACCTGGGCCTCGGCCGCGGTGATCGACGCCGTGGCCGCGTCGATGCGAGTTTGGAGCTCATCGGCCTCTCTCTGCTTGGGCGACAGGACGAGCAGCCAGAAGCCGATCGCGAGCACCACCATCGGAATGACCAGCAAGATCAGTCGATCACTGCCCTTCATCTACGTCAACCTCCCGGAGCGAGGTTCGCGGCGTTCTGGGCACGCTGCTCGGCACGGGCGACCTCGCCCTGGGCCTCCGCTTGCTGCGTCTCCGCCGTTCCGACACCGCCATCCGCCTCGGTTGGGGCAGCCGCGGTCGCGGGGACGGTGGGCGTGGCATCCATGCCCGAGCTGGCCGTGGCCGGCACGGCATCGAAGGCCGCCACGATCTGGAACTTCGGCACGGAGTTGCGTGTCCTACATTCGTCGCCCGTCGCGATGCTGTCGGCGGATGAGCTCGACGCGACCGTTGCGGTCTCAGGCTTCGTCGACTCGGCTGCCGTGACTCGCGTCACACCGTCGATGTCCTGCAGAGCAGCAACGAAGCGGGCCACGTCGCGATGGCTACGACCGCAACCGATCAGCTCGATCGCCGGGCCGGGAACGCTCGCACGCAACGGTACGGAGGCACCGTTCTCGACCTCGACTCCCGGCGCGACCGTGCCGGTCAGGTTCGTCAGCCAGACGTGCGCCGGAATCACGATCGCGAGCTCTCGCATCACGCGTTCCCAGTCGAAACGGCTCTTCGCGAGCGAATCGATCGTCGCCACCCTCGCGTCGCGGATCTGCTGGAAGGTGGCGAACGAAGAGAGGCTGCTGGCCCGCGCCTGAAGCGCCGTTTCCTGACCTTCTAGCCGCGTCGCTTCGGCCGCTCGGTCGGCGACGCTTTTGTCCAGGAAGACGACGCCGATGACGGCCGCGAGCGCGATCCCGAGGATTGCCACGACCGCGTGGGCTAGTCCGCCCGTCCTGGTCGGAGCGGTCTCGCCGCGGCGGTCCTCGGGCGGGATCAGGTTGACCGGAAGCATCCCCTAGCTCTCCAGTCCGAGGCCGTAGGAGAGCGTCAGCCGTGCGGCGGTCGCATCGTCGAGGTGCGAGAGCGCCGCGGGGAGGCCGATGCGAAGCGCGTAGCCGAGCTCGCTCTGCAGGCGCGCGGGCAAGCCGGCAATCGCGGTACCGGGACCGCAGACGATGATCTCCTCGATCGCAACGGCGCCTTCCTGGGTGCCGTAGTAGTCAATCGAAAGCCGCAGCTCACCGGCCAGCTTCGTCGCGCCGTCCTCGAGCGCCCCGCGGGCGGCGAGGACCGTCTCCGGGTCGCCCTCGATCGGCTCGAGCGGCCCCTCGAGCCCGACGTGGAGAAGCCACCGCCGGGCGTGCTCGAGCGTGAGGCCGCGGCGCTCGGCGAGACGCTGCGCCACGGCTTCGATCCCAAACGACGACACCCGCGTGAAGAGACAGCCCGTACCGCGGGCGACGGCGAGGTTCGTGACGTCGCCGAGGTTGCAGAACATGCGGGTCGGCGCCGGGGGAACCAGGGTGTCGTCGGCCTGAGCCATGCGCTCCTCGTAGGAGACCGCGAGCGACGGGCCCGTGGCCGACAGCTCCGGAGCAAGCGCCCGAATCATTGCGAAGGCGGAGACGTCGATCCCGACCGGCTTCAGGCCTGCCCTGCGCAGCGCTCGGGTCATGCTGCTGACGGCCTCTCGTCGCGCGGCCACCACGACCACGTCGATCTGCTTGACGGCGATCGTCGCCGGATCGGGGTCGAGGACCTGCCAATCGATCACGGCCTGCTCAAGCGGCATCGCGATCTGCTCGGGCGCCTGGAAGCGGATCGCCGCCTCGAGCTCGTCGCGATTCTCGATCAGCGGCAGGCGCATAGTACGCACGATCACGCGCTGGTTTGCGAGTCCGACCCTGACGTTTCGAGGCAGTTTTTGCTCGGCGAAGAGATCCTTGAGGACCTCGCCGAGGGCCTCGGGGTCTGAGACCTCCCCTTCGCGGATGATTCCGGGCACGAGCGTGGCGATTCCGCTCCTGCCGAACTGGGGCGAGCCATTCGTCTTTACCTCGGTCGCGGCGACGCTGCCGGCCTCGACGTCGAGTCCGACGACGGTTGTCGATAAATGGGTTGAGAGCATGTGGAGCAGGTGCTTGGAGTCCTCGTCGTTCCCTTACCGGGAAATATCGGCGCATCCGCCCCGCCCCTTGAATGCCACTGATCGGGGCCGCGGAGAGCCGCTCAGCCGCTGAAGAACGTGTCCGTGTACCAATCGACGATCTCGTCACCGGCGAAGAGGCCGACGAGACCGCCCAAGGCAAGGAAGGGGCCGAAGGGCACGGCTCGCTTACGGGCCTCGGGGCCGTGCCGAGCGATCAGCGCGATCCCGTAGATCGCGCCCGCGGCGAAGCCGATCAGCAGCGCCGGGGCGACAGCCCGTCCGAGATAGAGGCCCATCACCCCCGCGAGCTTGACGTCCCCCATCCCCATGCCCTTCGGGTAGGCGAGCGCGACCAGGAAGAGGAAGCCGAACCCCCCGGCAGCGGCGATCGCGCGCTCCGCGAGGCCGTCGGGATCGACCGCGATCGAGAGAGCGATTCCGACGATCGCGCTGACGATCAGTACCTTGTTGGGGATGATCCGGTGCTCGAGGTCGGTCAGCGTGATCGCCGCGAGCGTCGCGCAGAACGCCGCTCCCAGCGCGATCTCGGCGGCATCGTCGGGGAACGTCAGCAACACGCCGACGAACGCCGCGGCGAGGCTCAACTCAAGCAGCGGGTAACGCGCCGGCACCCGTTCATCGCAGCTTCGGCAGCGTCCGCGCAAGACCAGGTAGGAGAACACCGGAACGTTGTCGTAGGAGGCAATCTGGGTACCGCAGCCGGGACAGCGGGAGCGCGGCGCAATGATCGACTCCCCGCGCGGTACGCGGTGCGCGACGACGCTGAGGAAGCTGCCGGTGACCGCCCCGAGGACGGCCATGAAGACGATCTGAGCGGCCACGCGCTGAGCCTACTTCGACGTCCCCGGGCGTCGGCCGCTAGCCGATTGGCGTCGTCGTCTCGACCTCGAGTCGGCTCTCGAAGTCGACGTGGTCGTACTGGAACATGAGCTGGTCGGAGGGACTGCCCTGTTTATCCAGCCCGATGGCGATCCCGAGCCGCTGATTGAGGATGTTCCCGACCGAGCCGATCCGCGGCAGGGTGAGCGCCGAGTACGGAAGCTGGACGGTGAACTCCTGCCACTGGCCGCGCGGCCAAGCCGAGTAGGTCGGCGTAGCCGAGGCAATCGTGGTGTCGACCGTGGCGCTGAGCACACCCAGCAGCTCGGTCTCCGTGCGCTCGAAGAGGATCACGCAGAGCTTGCCAGGGGTCATGATGTCGTCGATCGAGCGGGTCCAGAGCTTCAGGGTCGCGCCGCCCGTGAGGACGTAGGCCGCCGTTCCGTTCAGTCGGCGAGAGACCCAGATGTGCTGCTGCTTGTAGCCGTTGGATCCGTTCGGCTTGAGCGAACACCCGTTCGCGTCCGGGACCAGGAACTGGAGGCCGGCGTCGACGGGCGCGGGGGTGGGGGGGGATGCCGGCTCGAGGTCGGCCGAGAAGTCGTGGGTCGCGTCGAGGTTCGTCGGTGCGTCCGTCAGCAGGGCATCGGGCGGGTTGATAGCGGCCGGATTCGAGCCCGTGCACGACGTCCCGAAGGTGTTGCGGACGCCATGTGAGCTCAGTGCTGCGCTATGAGCCGGTTCACCGGTGCCCTTGCAGGGCTCGTCGCTGAGCCAGAACTGCTGCGCGACCGTGGGGTCGCCCAGCAACGGCAGGTTCGGGTTCGAGCCCACCGAATCGTTGGGGTCGATCATGTCCGACTGCAGTTCGAGGTAGCTCTGAGCGCCTCCCGCGGGCGACGCATCGATCGTCACGGCGACGATCGCTCGCTTGAAATCCTCCTGACCCCCGCACAACACGTCGAGGCAGTTGGGGTCATTCCTCCAGACGATGTAGCGCTGGACCGTCCCCGAGACATCTCCGCTGTTGAATGCCTCAGGGCCAGGGTCGACGGTCCCGGAGGTCGTGTCGATCGCCATCGCTGCCAGATCCGTCCCCTCCTTGTTCAGCGCAAATTCGGAGCCGACGATCCGATTGCGGGGATCCGTTGTGGCGGAGGTAGGTGTCGGAGTCGAGGAGAGCGCGAGCTCGCCATACGCGATCGAACGAAGTGCCTCGAGCTCTCGCTGCGCGAGATCGGATGCGACCTGGGCCTGCTCGGCCCGGTAGCTGGCCCGCTGGGCGCCATCGAAGGCGCTGAGTACCGCGATCGCGCCGATGACCAGCAGCAGGGCTGCGACGAGGGACTCGACCACCGTGAACCCGTCCGCCGATCGAAGCTGGGCCGCTCTCACGTTCCCACGGCTCCCGCGATGTTGCGCATCACGACCCCGTCGCGCAGTGTGATCGCGTCCTCGGGCGACTCGGATCCGCCCTCGACGATCAAGGTGATCGTCACGGCAGTCGGGGCGGTGGTGCTCGGCGTGTACGAGAAGACGCTGTTCGATGCGAGGTCCGTGACTATCCGGACCGCTGGACCGGGCTCGCTGCCATCGAGCTCGCTGGACGTCCGGGTGCAGGTGCCGGACGAGCACGAGTAGACGACTCGGCAACTGCGGGCGGGGCCCCCCGCCGCTCCTCCGCACGTGCTCCGTTGAACGAACGTGTTAACGGTCAAGCTGGTCGGCGTAGGTGTCGGCATTTCGACGGCGTAGGCCTGGCGCAGATCGCGGGCGATCGCCTCCATCCCGATCTGAGCCGCCTGCACCTTCGCGTTCTTCGAGGCGATCTCGGGTTCCGTGCGCTGGGCGATCTCCAGCAGGCCCAGGCCGGCGAAGAAGATGACGAGCATCATCCCCATCCCGACCAGCAACTCCACCAGGGTGAACCCGGGCTCGTCTCGATGTGAAAGCTCATGGGTTCTCAATGCCGTCTCGGGCTCCTCGGATGGCTCATCGGCCGCAGCGGTTCCGCACTGAAGCACCTGCATCGCACCGGACGAACGGTCGGCGGGCACCCACAAACCAACGAGGCGGGCTGGATAGCCCGCCTCGAAGGTCCGCGTTCGCAGTCACCGGCCAGATCCGGGCCGGGGATTGCATGCCGCTCCAGAGCTACCAGGTGCCGGTGGAGCTGCAGCCGCCTTCGCCTACCGGGTCGCAGGTCTGAGTGGTCGCACCGGTGGACTCACGCGTAACCGTGAACGTGCTGTCGGTACCCGAGGTCGCGAAGAGCTCGTAGTCGTCCGCACCAGCGGCCGTGACCGTCAGGTCCGCGTCGACGAGCGTCTCCTCGATCGCGACGAGCGCATCCACGTCCGCGGCGGTGTACTCGCCGTTGGCGTCGTTCGTCGCGTACGTCTCCATAGCGGTCTGCGCCGTTCGCGCAGAGGACTTGGCCTCGGCGTCGGTGGCCTTGTCCCTCTGGCTGAAGAACGACGGGATCGCGATCGCGGCCAGAATTCCGAGGATCAGCATGACGACGAGGAGCTCCACCAGGGTGAAACCCTCTTCCTCTGCACTCCTCTTACGAAGCTTCTCCAACATAGTTACCCTCCTTGGTTCTAAGTGGAGCCAGAGCCTGTACCAAGCCTTTGGGAGTCTCGTGACCCCGGTGGAAACCCAGCTCGCTCCTCGATGTCCGTGAGGAGCTTTGCGGCTTTGCGTCGTCACCTCGCGGTGAGTTTGCCTTTGCACCAGAGCCCTGGCCTATCTGATTGACAGTCGCGCTATCGGTCAGGTTGGGAGCAACCTTGAATCGAACTGAGAGGTTGCCCAACATTCGTCTAGTCGCGAGCCCGGGTGCTCCCCTGAGGGCTAACCCCCAGGCCCCCGCTGAGGGAGGCCGGCCGTGGCCGCCCGTCGTCTGATCATCGTCTTGGTCGTGCTTTTCGCGATCTCGATCGCTGCCGCCGCCGTCGCGCCGGAGCGCCGGAGCCCGTCCACGGCCGTCGACGAGCCATCGACGTCGACGACCGATGCACCCGGCGAGCCACCCGGTCCGTCCGGCGATTCGATCACCGCGACGATCGAGGCCTCCGCGGACGATCCGCAGACGATTCGGGCGGGCGTCGGAGACCAGGTCGAGCTCATCGTCTCCGCCCGAGCTTGGCTGCAGGTCGGCCTGCCGGACCTGGGACTGCTCGACGAGGCCACCCCCGACGCTCCGGCCCGCTTCGACGTCCTGCTGCGCCGGGCCGGAGATCTGGCGATCACCGATGCGGGTAACGGCGAGACGATCGGCCGCCTGCTGGTCGTGGAGCCTTCCGGGTCTGGCGAAACTGCCCTCGGGTCCGAAGGAGGCCAGGCCGAATAGGCTGGACGCGGTCGAGGCCTACTCCGGCTACGCGGACTACCCGCGCCGGGCGGAGCGGGAGATCCCCGTCGTGACCCTCGAGCCCCGGCCGGCCACCTAGCAGCCCGCACCGGGATCGCCGGTGGTGACCAGCGGCCCGTAGCACTCGGTGAAGCGCGTCTGCTTGTAGGCGAGCTCGACGGGCGTGGTGAAGCTGAGCGACGAGCTCGAGCCGGTGATCGTGCCGCTGCCGCGAATCGTTATCTCCTTGCCCGCGACCGCTCCTCGATAATCCGCGGTTCCGCCGATGTCGACGATGCTCTTCGGAGCGTAGACCGTGACCTGATTCTCGGCGCCGCTATTTCCAACCATCGAGATGTTGGTCGTAAGTGAATCGGAGCCAGCGACGAGGAAAGCCAGGTCGGCGGGGCTGCCACTCGTCGTGGAGACCCGCGATCCTCCGGTCAGGTCGATCTGCTTGAAGCCGCTCGGCTGGCCGCAGTTCTCGGGGGTGTCGAAGTAGATCCTGACCGTAGCGCCCGCGCCGACGATCAGCTTGGACTGGGCTCCCATCTTGAGCTGGCAGAGCAGGTAGTTGGTCCCGGCCAGGGTGATCGTGGACTGCGAGCCAAGCGACAAGGTGCCCGGTGAGAGCGGATCGGTCGGGCGCAGCCGGGTGAAGGAGACCTGGTTCGCTTGCGTCTTGAAGTCGCGGCCGTCGGTGAGGCGAAGGTTGTCGTTCACCGCGTACACGTCTCCCATGTCGACCGGGCCGAGGGTGGTGGTCGCCTGAGTCACGCTGCCACCGCACCTCGAGCTATTCGGGCTCAGGCTTTGGCCGTTTCCCACCGTCACGTTCCCGACGCAGGTTGCCGACGTCGGGATGGACAGACCCGCGTTGGTCTTCATCGACGCAACGAGAATGGGGTTGCCCTGAAGCGTGAGCCGGTTCAGGGCGACGACTTGCGCGCCCCCGAAAGCCGGCGTCCCCGTAGACGCTGTGGCGTCGACCTCCACCCTGCGGGTCTCGCCATTCAGCGCTCCCTCCGAGACGATCCTGATCTCCCGTAACCCGGTTGTCTCGTTGATCAGGTCCGGTCGCACCCGGTAGCGATAGGTCCCACCGTTCACCGAGCCGGACTGCTCATTGCACCAGCCGCCAGCCCCTTCGTAGCCGGCAATCAGGGTGTTGGACGCGCTGAGCACGAGACACCTCGCCGATGAGAGGACCGGGGTGGTGAGGATCTTGTTCTGGCGGTAGAGGGCCTGCAGGGCACCCGCTTCGGCAACGCCGAGCGCGCCCTTGTCATTCGTGTCGCGCTCTGCGTTGCGGATGCTGCCGATCGCTGCCAACGAGCCGACGCTGGCGAGGGCGAAGCCGATCACGATCACGCCGAGCACGACCGGCATGGCGATGCCGCTCTCCGGCCGGATAAGGTCGCGAAGGAAAGGGATTGACGCGCACCTCACCCGGTCCCATCGGCGGGGCCTTCCCCGGACTTGACCTCGATGCCTCCCGACTGCGCGAATGTTCTAGGGCGTTGGAAAGGCGCGTCCAGCGCCACACCGCCCTTGCGGATCGCCGATCCTTGCTAGCCCTCGCTTGACGCGACCTCCTTCGGCCCGAGCAGGCGACGCGTCAGCGGAGTCGCCGAGATCCCATGGACGACGATCGAGACGACGACGCAGACGATCGTGGTCCAGGCCACGACCCTGGTCTCGTTGGGGGAGAGCACCCCCGAACCCGCGACGATCGCGGCGTAGAAGAGAGCGGCGACCCCGCGTACGCCGAAGAAAGCCAAAAAGAGCCGCTCTCGTACCGTGGCGAGCCCGGGACCGCTGGTCGCCATCACCAGCACGGGTCGGATCACGAGGATCAGCAACGGCGCCAGTAGCCACCCCTCCCAGCCCGGGATCTCGAAGCCGTCGATGGTCAGCAACGATCCGAGCACCAAGAGCACCGCTAGCTCCAAGAGGGTGCCCGCCGTCTCGGCGCCCCTGTGGAATGCCTCGTGAATCTCGTGCCCGAATTCGTAGCGGCGGAAGGCGAGGCCGGCGGCAAACAGGGCGAGCAGCCCGTAAGAGCCGGCGAGCTCAGAGAGCCCGTAAACGAGCAGGATCAGGGCGAGCGCCGCGAACGCGTCGAGCTCGCGCGCCATTAGGCCCGCCGCCCGCAATCGGGTCACGGCCCAGGCGGCTCCACCGCCCAGCGCCAGCCCGATGGCTGCCGCGACACCGACGCCGTAGACGACATCGGCCCAGATCCACTCCCCGATCCAGCCCGTTCCTCCCTGAGTCGCAACGAACAGCCCGAGGACGACGAAGGGCGAGGCAAGGCCGTCATTGATCACTGCTTCGGTGTGCAGGGAAAAGCGCGGCTCGCCCTCCGGCTCGGACCCCGGCGGGCCCAGTCCGACGTCGCCTGCCAGGACCGGGTCGGTGGGGGCGAGGATCGCCCCGAGCAGGAGCGCTGCGCCGAACGACAGTCCCATCGCGTAATAACCGAACGCCGCAACCGCAACGATCGAGAGCGGCATGACGACGCCGAGGAGGATGAGCACGGAGATCATCGAGCGGCGCCGGACGCTCTTCTCCACCGTCAGTCCGCCGGCGAAAACGGCGACGACCAACGCCAGCTCGGTCAGCCGCTCGACGATTAGGTGGTCGCCGACCGGATCCAATGGCGCCACGTCCAGGATCGAGATCACGATGGCCCCGAGCGCGCCGAGCACGACGTAGAACACCGCTGCGGAGAAGGCCCGCTCGCCCTGATGGGACAGCGCCCCGATTCCGACCACGAGGGCGATCCCGACCCCGATCATCGCGAGGACGTAGAGCCCGCCGACGTCGAAGCCCTCCGTTAGCGCCAGCACCACCGAGCCAGCCTAACCCAGGCCCTTCGGAGGGCTAGCCGATCTTGTCGTAGAGCTGGAAGATCGGCAGGTACATCGAGATCACGATGAAACCGACGACGACGCCGACGAAGATGATCATGATCGGCTCGATCAGCGAGGTCAGGGCTTTCACCTTGGCGTCGACTTCGGCCTCGTAGAAGTCGGCGATCTTGCTCAGCATCCCCTCGAGCTGGCCCGTCTCCTCGCCCACGGCGACCATCTGGGCGACCATTACCGGGAAGACGGCAGCCCGCTCGATCGGACCGGCGATCGTGCCGCCGCGCCGGACGGAGGAGTAGACGTCCTCCATCGCCCGCGCGACGACCTCGTTGCCGGCGGTCTCGCCCGCGATCTTGACCGCCTGGAGGATCGGCACGCCGGCGGAGATCGTTCCCGAGAAGACCCTCGACCAACGCGCGATCGCGACCTTCTGAACCACGTCGCCGACCTTGAAAGGCAACTTGAGCTTGAAGCGGTCCCAGACGTAGCGTCCCTTCTCGGTCTTCTTCCATTGCGAGAACGCGTAACCCATCGCCACCATGACCGGTAGGACGATGAACCACGAGCCGGTGACGAGGTCGGAGGCTCCGACGGTGATCCGCGTCATCAGCGGCAGCTCGGCGCTCTCGCCCGGAGCCTCGCTCGCGAGCTCGGTGAAGATCCCGGCGAAGATCGGAACGATGAACGCGACGACGACCAGCATCACGATTGCGGCGAACGTGAAGACCAGCGCCGGATACATCATCGCCGAGCGGATCTGGCGCCTCAGCGCGTCGAGCTTCTCGAGCTGGATCGCGACCATCTCGAGCGCCTGCTCGAGGCGCCCCGAGCCCTCGCCCGCCCGGACCATCGAGCGGTAGAGGGGGTCGAAGACGACCGGGTGGCGCTCCATCGCCTGGGCGACGGAGCTGCCGGCCTCGACGTCCCCGCGTAGCCCGACGATCGACTCCTTGATCTTCTCGTCCTCGGTCTGATCCTCGAGCGTGTAGAGCGAGCGAAGCATTGGCATGCCCGAGGTGATCAGGGTGGCGAATTGTCGCGAGAAGACCGCGAGCTCTCGCATCGGCACGCGCTTGAAGCGATCGAGGAGACCGTCGACCTTGACCGGGCCGCGCTTTTGTGAGACGTCGAGGACGATCAGGCCGCGCTGGCGCAGTTGCTCAGTGACCTGCGTCTTCGTGCCCGCCTCGAGCTCGCCTCGCGAAGGGGTCCCCGCAAGGTCGATCGCTCGGAAGGCGAAGGTGCTCATACCGGCGAGCCGAGCGTGGTGGCGGCGCCGGCGTAGGCGGGCTGCAACGGCGCCTGATGCATCGTGCCGGTGCCGAGCAGGCGGCGCAGCTCCTCCGGAACGGCCGCCTTCTGTTCGGCCAGCTTCTGCGTGATCCGGCCCTGGCGCACGAGCTGCGCGAGGTGGGCGTCCATCGTCTGCATCCCGGTCGCGCCTGAGGTCTGGATCGCCGAGTAGATCTGGTGGGTCTTGCCCTCGCGAATCAGGTTGCGGATCGCCGGGGTTGGGATCAACACCTCGCAGGCGCAGACGCGCCCGGCGCCGTCGGCGGTCGGCAGGAGCTGCTGGGTGATGATCCCCTGCAAGGCGATCGAGAGCTGCATCCGGACCTGCGCCTGCTGCCCGGCCGGGAAGACGTCGATGATCCTGTCGACCGTTTGTGAGGTCGACTGGGTGTGGAGGGTCGCGAAGACGAGATGCCCGGTTTCGGCCGCCGTCAGCGCAGTCGAGATCGTCTCGAGGTCGCGCATCTCGCCGACCAGGATCACGTCGGGGTCCTGGCGGAGGGCGGCCTTCAGGGCAAGGGCGAAGTCGGGGGCGTCGGCGCCGATCTCGCGTTGATTGACGATGCACTTCTGATGTTGGTGGAGGAACTCGATTGGGTCCTCGATCGTGAGGATGTGCTCCTCGCGCTCGGCGTTGATCGCATCGATCATCGCCGCCAGCGACGTCGTCTTGCCCGAGCCAGTCGGGCCCGTTACGAGGACGAAGCCGCGCGGCTTGCGAGTGAATTCCTCCAACACTGCGGGCAACGCCAGCTCAGAGAGCGACTTGATCTCCTGTGGGATGTGGCGAAAGGCGGCGCTGATGGCCCCACGCTGGAAGAAGCAGTTGACGCGGAAGCGCGCAACGTTGGGGATCGCGTAGGCGAAGTCGAGCTGCTGGCTGTTCTCGAAGCGCTTGCGCTGGTCGCTGTTGAGGATCGAGTAGACGATCTCGCGGGTCTGCTCGGGGGTCAGCGGCGCGTAGTCATCCAGCGGCTGGATCCGCCCGCGCACGCGGATCGCCGGCGGGAAGCCGGGCGTCAGGTGCACGTCGGATGCCCGCACCGCGACCATCCGCGTGAGCACCTCGGCGAAGTCGAACTCGCTCATCCCGAATCCCAATCGGACAAATGAGCAAATGGCTTTAGAGACGCGGACGTGTTCACCGCCGTCGGGCGGCTTCGCGGAGGCGCTATCCGCCCGCTGAACCTGCCGAGAGGCCGTCGCCGGGCGCCCTCGCCTCGGTCCGCTCCAACCCGATGTCCCCGCGCCGGTAGAGGAGGAACTCGCGGACTCCGATCTGCAGCGCCGCTGCCACCGGGATCGCCAGCAGAGCGCCGATGATGCCGAGGAGAAAGCCGCCGAAGATGGCTGCGACAACGATCACGAACGGGTCGAGCTCGACCGCGCGGCTCTGGATCCGGGGCTGAATCACGTAGTTCTCGAACTGCTGGTAGGCGATCGCGAAGACGACCCAGATGATGGTCGCCGTCGGGAAGTCCGTGAACAGGGTCACGATCGCGACCAGGACCGCGCCGATGGTGGCCCCCAGGAGCGGAATCAGGTCGAGCAGGGCGATCAGGACCGCGAGCGCCAGCGGCGCGTTCACGCCGAGGATGGAGAGGACGATAAAGGCCGTCACGCCTGCAATCGTCGCCTGCAGGACCGCGCCGCCGACGTAGCTCGAGACCGCGAAGGCCATCCGGTCGAGGGTGCGGCCCAGCGCCTCCGCCTCGGCCGGACTGCGCTGGGCGAGCAGCGACTCGATCCACCCCCGCCCGCGGGCGACCATGAACATGCTCATGACGATGATGGTGAACAGCGCGAAGAGGGAACCGACGAGCCCGGCTCCGATGTCCGCGAGCGTTCCGGCGACGTTGTCGAGCGAGCCCGCCGCGTCCTGGGCGACGTCCTCGAGCTTGCCGACGAGGTCGTAGTCCTCGTTCAGGCCGCGCAGCGTCTCGTTCTCCTGGACGGTCTGATTCAGGTCGGAGACGTAACCCGGGAAGTCCGAGACGAGGTCGCTCGCCGCCCGCACCGCCGGCGGCACGAGGATCGCACCGATGCCGATCGGGACGAGGATCAGAAGCGCGTAGACGATTGCGATCGCCCCTCCCCGCGGCATTCGCGTGCTCAACAGGCTCACCGGCGCCGCGACTGAGACGGCGACGAAAGTCGCCAGAAAGAGCCAGCCGATCGGCGTGCGCAGCAGGTATACGAGGTAGAGGGCGATCGCGCTCGCGACGACCGTCGCGACGACGCGCAGGATCCCGCGGACGGTCGGCTCCCGGGCCGGAGCGACGACGCGACCAGGCCCGATCGCGGGGGGCTCCGGGCTCGCCGGGCCGCCGGGCGATGCGGGGACGTTCGCCATCGCAGACGGATCCTAGGCTCGCGTCGGACGTATAGATCGCTCCGGCACGCGTTCTCGGCAAAACCGGGCGGTTCTGGGTCGAGGGCCAGCGATTCCCCCGGCTCGAGCAACTCGCCGCGGACTCCGGGAGCGAGCTCGACGAGGTGATCCAGGAACTCGCGGGCCGGTCGGTCGGAAGCGCCCTCGGCTCGCATGCCGATGCGCTCCAGCGTCCCCCAGTGGATCGGCACGGCGATCGCGGGTTCGATCATGGCCGCAGCTTCAGCCGCCTCAATGAGAAGGCCCGAGATGCCCGGGTCCGAGTCGCGGTCCCCAGCCGGCGACCGGGAGCAGTGCCACGTCGATCGTGGTCAGCTTCCGCATCCCGGCGTGGAGGCCGGTATCGCCGGCGAAGTAGATCGCACCGGAGTCACCGCGGACGACGAAGCCGAGCGAGCCCGCGTCGCCGACCAGCGGCCAGCGCCGCCCGTCGTGGTCGGCGTACGTGGCTTCGATGCTCGTGGAGCCGACCCGCTCCGTCGCGCCGGGGACGAGGACCGTCGGGCGCAGCCCTGCCCTGCGGGCGACGCGTCTCACCGCCGGCGGGCAGAACACGCGCGGGCCTCCCGGCAGCGCTCGCAGGGAGCTCGCGTCGAGGTGATCGTGATGGGCGTGTGAGACCAACACGACGTCGATTGCGTCGAGCAGGCGCGGCTCAGGAACCGGCACGCGCCGGATCAGGTGACCGACCCTCGGGCGCAGGACGGGATCGGTGAGGATCCTCAGACTCGCCAGCTCGATCAGCACCGTCGCGTGACCCAGGTAGGTGATCCGCAGCGGCGCGACGGAGCCGGGGCTCACCAGGAAGCCTCGCGTAGGCCCAGTCGCGAAGCCGCACCACCGCGGTCGGCGAGCTCTGCCCCGACGACGGCACAGCCCATGATCACGATCGCCACGCTCGTCAGCCATGAGAGCAGCGCAAAGGCCACGCCGATCGCGCCGAACTGCCGGGACGATGAGGCGACGATCTCCGGCATCACCACCGCCGAGACGACCCCGGCGAGCGTCATCGCGGCGGCCGTCAAGGCAGCGCCCGGAGCGAGCAGGCGGTTGTGGACGCGGCGCCCGAGCAGCAGGTAGGGGGTGCTGAGCCAGAGCACGACGGCCGCAGCGAGTGAGGTGGCGAGATGGACTCCCTCGGGAAGCCAGAGGTCGAGGTAGGGCTGGATCCCGATCCAGATCAGGATCTCGCCCAGCCAAGCCAGGCCCCAACCCGAGCCCTTGAGCCCGCGCCGATCGAGTCGCCAGCAGCTCTCGTACAGACGCTGCATGGCGCGTGTGAACGAGAGCGCGGTGCCGAGCACGAGGACTGCGCCGATCAGGCCGGCAGCGCTCGAGCCGATCGGCGCCTCGAAGGCGTTGTGCACCGACTCCGCCGCACTCCCGCTCAGGTCGAACCGGTCGATCAGGCGGTTGGCCAAGTCGGCGCCATCGCCGCGCGACAGCAGCGACGCGTAGACGATCAGCAGCGGGAAGATCGCGGTGAACGTGAGCGCGCCGATCGCGATCGCGCGGTCGACCCCGTTCACCTCGAGCATGCGCTCGTAGGCCCGGCGACCGAAGCTGTACGCAGGCTCGAGCCTGCCCGGAACGGAGAGGCGTCGCATCGCCATCCCGTGGATTGTCCCCCGTGTGCGAGCGTCGCGCCGGAAAGCCCCTTGCGACTGGCTCAGACCGCGACGCGGGCGACCTCTTCGATGCTGGTGATTCCCTCCCGGACCTTGACCAAGCCGTCCTCGCGCAGCGTGCTCATGCCTTCGTCGTGGGCGACGCGTGCGATCTCCGCCTGTGGGGCGTTCGTGACCGTCAGCTCCTTCAGCGTCTCGCTCATCACCATCACCGAGTAGAGGCCGACGCGACCGCGGTAGCCGCTGCTGTTGCAGCGCCTACAACCGACCGGTTCCCAGGCCTCGACGTCCGCCCCCACCCGGAACCCCGACGCCGCGAGCACCGAGCGGGCGAGCACCGTCCGCTGCTTGCAGTCGATGCAGAGCGTCCGGGCGAGGCGCTGGGCGACGACGCAGTCGACGGCCGATGCCGTCAGGAAGGACTCGATCCCCATCTTCGACAGGCGCGTGATCGCCCCTGGCGCGTCGTTGGTGTGGAGCGTCGTCAGGACCATGTGCCCGGTCAGTGCGGCCTCGATCGCGATCCGCGCCGTCTCGGGGTCACGCACCTCACCGATCATGATGATGTCGGGGTCGGCGCGGAGCATCGAGCGCAGCCCGGTGGCGAAGTCGAGGCCGGCCTTACGGTTGACGCCCATCTGATTGATCCCGGCGAGCCGGTACTCGACCGGGTCCTCGATCGTGAGGATGTTCTTCGAGACGTGGTTGAGCTCGGTCAGGGCGGAGTACAGCGTCGTCGACTTGCCCGACCCGGTCGGCCCGGTGACCAGCACGGCGCCGTAGGCCTGCGTGAAGGACTCGCGGAAGCGCGTCCGGGCGTCGCCGCTCATGCCGAGATCGTCGAGGCTGAGGACACCCTGGGAGTTGTCGAGGATGCGGATCGTCGCTCCCTCCCCGCGCTCGGTCGGAACCGTGACGACCCGAAGGTCGACCCTGCGCTCGTCGACGTTGACTGCAACGCGACCGTCTTGAGGGACTCGCTTCTCGGCGATGTCGAGTTCGCTCATGATCTTCACGCGGGAAACGACGCCGGCGACCATCCGCTTCGGCACGCGGGCGGCTTCGTGGAGGACGCCGTCGACGCGGAAGCGCACCCGCATATCGCGCTCGTCGGGCTCGAAGTGGACGTCGGAGGCGCCCTCGTTGACCGCCTGGCCGAGGATCGAGTAGACGAGCTTGATCACCGGCGCGTCGTCGGCGGACTCGCGCAACTCGGTCACCGCCGCGGAGGAGAGAGCCGCCTCCTCGTCTCCCCCCTCGACCGCCTCCGAGACCGCATGCTCGAGCGACTTCAGCCGGCTGATCAGATCCTCGATGTCGACCTCGGCGGCAACCGCCACGCGACAGTTGAGTCCGGTGATCATCTGGACGTCGTCGACGGCGAGGACGTTCGCCGGATCGGCCATCGCGAGGATCAGGGTCTCCGTGTCGACGTAGCCGACCGGCACCGCGTGGAAGCGCCGCGCGGTCTGCACCGAGATCAGGTTCGCAGCCCCCGTGTCGACGTGATAGGCGTCGAGATCGACGTGGTCTAACCCGTACCGTTCAGCGACCGCGCGGGAGAGCTGGTCCGTGCCGAGCAGTCCCTGCTCGACCATCAGCGCCTCCGGCGAGCGGCCGGCTGTGCGGGCCTCGGCGACGACCGCCTCGACCCGCTCGGATGAGAGGTAGCCGAGCTCGACGATCACGTCGGTGATGAAGCGGCCGCTGTGGGAGCTGGCCCGCGGCGCGGTCAACCCTGCCACGCCACTGGGGTGGGCTGACGTCAGGTCACGAGCCACGGCTTCGTTGAGCTGGCCCGGAGCAGGAACGGGTCGGAGGTGCCCCGGTCGCTCGGGAGGAGGGCTCATCCCGGCTGGTCGTCGCTGATGTCGATTGCGGCACGCATCGCTTTTAGGGGTGGCTCCAGGCCGGTCCAGATGTGGAATGACGCGGCGCCCTGGCGGACCAGGATCTCGCGCCCATCCACGACGGTCGCTCCAGCTCGGCTCGCCGTTGCCGTGAGCTCCGTCGGGGAAGACCCGTAGACGAGGTCCACCACGACCATACGGTCACTGAGCTCATCGGCTGCAATCCCCAGAGCCTTGAGGTCGGAGCCCTCCTCGCGGTCCAGCGGCCCGCGAGGTCCATCGGCGAGACCCACCGATGTGGCGTTGACCAGCACGTCGTAATCGGCGAGCTGAAGCGGGCCCTCGAAGGCGACCGCGTCGACGCCGAGATCGCGTGCCAGCTCGGCGCCGCGTGCGGCGCCGCGATTGCGGATCGCGACCCGCGCGGCGGCCTCCTTCAGCGCCCATGCCGCCGCCCGCGCCGCGCCGCCGGCGCCGAGGACGAGCGCCCTCGCACCAACGGGATCGAAGGGCAGGGCGGCGATCAGACCAGGGGCGTCGGTGTTGTCGGCGTGGACGCGGGCCGGAGCGAAGCTGAGCGTGTTGGCGGCGCCGATCGCCCGGGCCGCCGGCGAGGCGTCATCGGCGATGGCCAGCGCCGCCCGCTTGTGCGGGACAGTTACGTTGGCGCCGATGTAGCCGCGCTCGCGAAGCTCCGCGACGCCCGCGGCGAACCCCTCAGGGCTCAGCTCGATCGCCTCGTAGGTCCAATCGGAGTCGATGCCGAGCGCGCGGAAGGCGGCCGCCTGCATCGTCGGCGAGAGCGAATGTCCGATCGGCTGGCCGAGAACGGCGAGGCGCTTCATCGTCGATCGCGCGGTCGCAGGGGTGCCGCGGTCCTCAGCAACTGTCGGGCTGGCCGCCCGCGGCCTCCAGCGCGGCCTGGTACTCGTTGGAGAGGTTGATGAACTCGTCGTAGTCGGCCGTGAAGGCGTGCTCGCCGCAGGTCCCAGGCTTGTACACGTAGTACTTGAAGTCGACGTTCGCCGGATCGGCCGCGGCCTCGAGCGAGGCCAGCCCGGGGTTGCCGATCGGCGTCGGCGGCAGGCCCGGGTTGATCCGGGTGTTGTAGGGGGAGTCGGCGGCGAGCTGGCTCTCCGTCAACGGCTCGTCGAAGCCGACCTCATAACGCAGCGTTGCGTCGATCCCGAGCACTTCGTCGTCGGCAAGCCGGTTGTAGATCACGGCGCCGACGAGGGGCCTCTCCTTCGCGACCTGGACCTCTCGCTCGATCATCGAGGCGATCGTGACCACGTCGTAGGTCGTCAGGTTCTTCTTCGCGGCGGCCTTCAGATCGACCTGGGCGATGTTCTGATCGAAGGCCTCGAGCTGCTGGCCCACCAGGTCCTTGGCGGGCGCGCCCTGCTCGAGGTTGTAGGTCGCCGGGAAGAGGAAACCCTCGAGGCTGACGCCGTCGGGGAAGCCGATCTTCTTTGTGTTGAAGCTCTTCGGCGGCTTCGCCGTCTCCTTCTCGTAGTCGCCTTTCAGCCCGGCGTCATCGGCGATGTCGGCCATCTCAGCGCGCGAGAGTCCCTCGGGGATCGTCAGGTCGATCGTCTTCAGCTTCGCCGGGCCCCTGGCGACCGGCGCGGGGTCATCCCCTCCCCCGCCGGCTTGCGAGATCGCGAACGCGGCGCCGGCGACGATCAGGACCACCGCCGCCAGAGCCAGCAGCCGCCGGATCCAGATCGAGCCGCTCGCCGGCCGGGCGGCACGACGCGTCGCGAATCGGTCATTACGAGAACGACGTATATCGGGGATTTCGTCACGTTCGACGGTGGAAGCGGACCGGTTGCGGAGTCCGGCGGGGATGGGAGCGGGCGGCGCGAAGTCGTCGGTCTCGCCGTGAAGGAGGGGATCGGGCGGGGTGGTCGGAGACGTGGGCGTGGACGCGGCGTTTTCGCGTGACGTGGGCGCGGCGTCCTCGTGCGGCGCCGTCGTCGGCGCAACATCCTCGCGTGGCGCAGGCGCGACTTCCTCGCGCGGCGCCGTCGTGAGCGCGACTTCCTCGGGTTTCGCGGACGCCCGCCGGAAGGGGGGCGGCTCCGGGGCCTCGGGCGGTGGCTCCCGCGGGGCGGCAACGCGCTCCCGCCCGTGCTCGATCGCCACGCGGCCCCTCGCCGTCACCCCGTCGAGCGCGCCGCTCACGCGTTCCCCCAGGGACGCCCGATTTGCGCGTTGGGCCCGTCTCGCCTCTCGCTGGGCGCGCCGGCGGGCGCGCTCGATCGCTTCCGGATCGCTCGCTCGGAACGGGTCCTCGGGGGCCGGGACGAACTCGTCCTCGCGCTCGCTCACCGATCGACCTCGGACGTCACCCATGCCAGGTAGGAGTCGAGCAGGTGGGCCGCCGCGAGGGAGTCCCTCGACGCGCGCGAGCCCGCCTTCTGACTCGCTGCGGCCATCCGCGTCGTCAGCCGCTCGTCGTAGGTCTCGACCGGGACGGCGACGAGCTCGGTGACCAGCGCCGCGAACCGCCGCGCCTCGGCGGCCTGGGCGCCCTCGCTCCCGTCCAGGGAGATCGGAAGCCCGACTACCACCAGCCCCACCTCGTGCTCCGCCACCAACGCGGTGACCGAGCTCGCGTCGGGCGAGATCGCCGCGAGCGGACGCACGATCGTGCCGCTCGGGTCGGAGAGCGCGCACCCGCAGCGGACGGAGCCGTGGTCGATCGAAAGCACCCTCATCCCGAACACACCTTAGGGCGGTCAGCGCAGCTCGCGCAACAGCGCTGCGCGGGCCGAGTCGAGTGCGTCGTCGAGCTTCTCCGGCTCACGACCACCGGCCTGCGCCAGCTCCGGCCGCCCGCCGCCCCCGCCGCCGACTACCGCCGCCGCATCGCGAACCAGGTCGCCGGCGGAGACCCCGCGCTCGACCAGGGCTGGGGAGACGGCGGCGACGAGCGCGACCTTCTCTCCGCACGTCGCGCCGAGGACGACCGCGGCGTCGCCGAGGCGATCACGGACTCGAGCCGCGAGCCCCTTCAGGGCCTTCGGCTCCTCCACCTCCCCGAGCGAGCCAACCACCACCTTCGCTCCGTCGAGGGATTCGGCAGCGTCGATCAGCTCGTCCGCGCGCTGGGCGATCGCGTCCGCGCCGTGGCTTGCGGCGGCCGCCTCGAGCTCCCGCAGTCGCTCAGCGGCACGCTCGGCCGCGGCGAGCGGGTTCTCACGCGAGCCGAGGAGCTCGCCGGCCCGGCTGAGCTGCTCGCTGCGGTCGCGAAAGATGTCGATCGCCGCCGGGCCGCTGATCGCCTCGATTCGCCGCACGTTCGCCGCGCTCGACCCCTCCGAGACGATCTCGAACAACCCGATCTCGCCCGTGTTCGCGACGTGGGTGCCACCGCAAAGCTCGCGCGAGACGCCCTCGACCTCGACCACTCGGACCCAATCGCCGTACTTCTCGCCGAAGAGCGCCATCGCGCCGAGCCGCTCGGCCTCGGTGCGCTCCATCTCGATCGCGCGCACTGGGGCGCTCGCCTTGATCCAGCCGTTGACGCGATCCGTGATGCCCTCGAGCTCCTCCTGGGTGAGCCGGGCTCCGTGCGTGAAGTCGAAGCGCAGCTTGTCTGGACGCACCGCCGAGCCGGCCTGGCGAACGTGGGTGCCGAGCCGCTCGCGCAACGCGGCGTGGAGCAGGTGAGTCGCGGTGTGGTTGCGCATCGTCGCGTGGCGATCGATGCGCTCGACCGCGGCCTCCACCCGCGAGCCCGACTCGGGCGCCGGGCCACGGATCCGCAGCGCCTGGTCGGCGCCGACCCGGTAGACGTCGACGACCTCGGCCTCGGCGCCGTTCCAGCGCAGCACCCCGGCGTCGGCGATCTGTCCACCGCCCTCGGCGTAGAAGGGGCTCTCCTCGAGCTTGACCAACGCCTCCTCGGCGCCGCTGACGGGTGCGGTGGCCGCGACGCTCGTCGATGCTCCGAGGTCCTCGTAGCCGACGAACCGGGTAGCGGGGGCGGAGCCGACGAAGGCGATGATCTCCTCGTGGCGGTCGGTCGCGACGGTCCCCGGTCCACGGCTGCGGGCGCGCTCACGCTGCTCGTCCATGAGCGCTTCGAATCCGCCATCGTCGACGCTGAGGCCACGCTCCGCCAGCAGCTCGCGAGTCAGGTCGTAGGGGAATCCGTAGGTGTCGTGGAGCTCGAACGCCTCCTCGGCGGAGACCCACGAGGACCCGGCCGCGACCGTCGACTCGATCAGTCGCTCGAGCAGGACGCTGCCGCGGTCGAGCGTGCGGCCGAAGCTCTCCTCCTCCGAGCGGACCCAGCCCAGGATCGACTTCCGCTCGGCCGCGATCTCGGGGTAGACCGGTCCAAGCATCTCGATCGCGCGCTCGGCGAATCGCTCGAAGTACGGCGGCTCGAGGCCGAGGACCCGCCCCTGATGGATCGCGCGGCGCATCAATCGCCGGAGGACGTAGCCGCGACGCTCGTTCGAGGGGACCACACCGTCGGCGATCAGCTCGACCGTGCCGCGGACGTGGTCGGCGATGATCCGCAGCGCACGCGTGGCCGCGGCGTCCTCGCCGCCGTATGTGCGGCCCGAGAGTTCCGCGCCCAGGTCCACGAGCGGACGAAGCAGGTCGGTGTCGAAGACGGAGTCGACCCCCTGCTGGAGGGCCGCCATTCGCTCCAGCCCCAGCCCTGTGTCGATGTTCTTCGCCGGCAGCTCGGTCAGGGAGCCATCTGGATGAAGGTCATAGGCGGTGAAAACGAGGTTCCAATACTCGAGGTAGCGGTCGGTGTCGTCGCCCGGTCGCACGTCTGAGCCACCGAAGCGCTCGCCACGATCGACGTAGAGCTCCGAGCAGGGGCCGCAGGGACCCCGGTCGCCGGCCTGCCAGAAGTTCTCCGATCGGGGGAGCTGGACGATCCGCTCCTCCCGCACCCCCTGCTCCTTCCAGAGCTCGATCGCCTCGGTGTCAGGCCCGAGGCCGAGCTCCTCGTCGCCCCCGAAGACCGTCACCCAGAGTTGATCGGGATCGAAGCCGAAGCCGTCGAGGGAGAGCTCCCAGGCGAATGCGATCGCCTCCGCCTTGAAGTAGTCGCCGAAGGAGAAGTTGCCGAGCATCTCGAAGCAGGTGAGGTGGCGGGCCGTGTTGCCTACCTCCTCGATGTCGGGCGTGCGAAAGCAGCGTTGACAGGAGGTCAGACGCGGCGCCGGCGGCGTCTCGCGGCCGAGGAAGTAGGGCTGGAACGGCTGCATCCCGGCGGTCGTCAGCAGCACGCTCGGGTCGTCGGAGGCCGGAATCAGCGACGCCGAGGGACGACGCAGGTGCTCGTGCCGCTCGAAGAACGACATGTAGGTCTCTCGGATCTCCTGGGAGTTCACCGACTCGTCAGGCTACGCGATGGTTCCGTGGCCGACGACCAGATCGCCGTCGCAGAACACTGCGGTCTGGCCGGGCGCCGCCGCCCTCGCGGGCGCCTCGAGCTCGACCTGGACCCGCTCGTGGAGGCCGGCGTCCAGGTCTCCACCTGCGGGATCTCCGATCCGGCAGGCGAGTGCCCGCGACCGATAGCGCAGGCGGACCGAGCGCACGCGCGAGCTCGGCCGGTGCAGGACAGCGTCGCGCACGGCGACGTGGCCGGTCTCGAGCTCCGCCGCGGAGCCGACCGTGACCAGGTTGGAGCCGGCCTCGGTCGCGAGCACGTACAGCGGCTCCGGCGCGGCAAGGCCGATGCCGCGCCGCTGGCCGACCGTGAAGCGGTGATGGCCATCGTGCCTGCCGAGGGCGCGACCGTCCCGATCGGCGATCGGGCCCGGTCGGTCTCCCAACCCGCCGTGGCGCGCCAAGAACCTCGACTTCCCCTCCCCCGCCAGGAAGCAGAGGTCCTGGCTCTCCGCCTTGTCGGCGACCGTTAGCCCGGCCGCCCGAGCGATCTCGCGGACCTCCGGCTTGGTCAGCTCGGCGAGTGGAAAGCGGAGCTTGCTCAGCGCCTCGGGGGACAGGCCGGCCAGCATGTAGGTCTGGTCCTTCGCCGGATCGGCTGCGGCGGCGAGCAGGGGGAGGCCGCTGCCGCCGTCGTCCTCGGCGAGGCGTGCGTAGTGCCCGGTGGCGAGGCCGCTCGCTCCGAGGGCCTCGGCGATCGCGATCATCGGCGCGATCCGGACCTGCCCGTTGCAGCGCACGCACGGGTTGGGGGTTCGTCCGGCCGCGTAGCCGGCGAGGAACGGCGCGACCACGCCGGCCCGAAAGCGCTCCCGCAGGTCGACCGTCAGGTGCGGGACGCCGAGCGAGTGCGCGAGCGAGCGGGCCTGGCGGACCGCATCGGCCGAGCAGCACGAGCGCTCGCCGTCGTTGGCCGGATCAGACCAGAGCTCGAGCGTGATCGCGATGACCTCCCCCCCCTCCTCGA
>Ga0180121_10000182_pt1 | contig 24044 bp, 26 predicted proteins | sample AntDrymUQ5402106_2_FD_129676 | JGI IMG/M metagenome (GOLD analysis project Ga0180121, IMG submission 129676) | Polar desert sand microbial communities from Dry Valleys, Antarctica - metaG UQ540 (21.06) (version 2) (version 2) | ecosystem: Environmental > Terrestrial > Soil > Desert | place...
CGCCTTGCCCGCGAGATCGCTCGCGCTGTCCTTGGCCTTGTCGAACATGCCGTGGTCCTTATCCGTTCGGTCGCTCACGCTGCCCCCCAGCTTCCTGGCTCAGTTCGTTGGGTCTTGGGTGTGGCCTTTCATCGTCCCGGCAGCGGTGCGGCACTGCAAACGCGCAGGTCAGAGCCCAGGTTCTCGCTGCTCGCCCAGCGCCTTCGCCCGGTGAAGGAAGCCGCCCGCCCCCGAGGCCACCAGGTCTGGCTTCCCTGCGTCGACGCCGTGCTCGAGATCGTGTAGCGGCATGAGCACGAACGAGAGCGCCGCGCGGGTCATGAACCCGGCATCGGGAATGCCGCCGTACGCCGCCAGCGCTCGCTCGCCGACGAGCGGCGACGCCTGCAGCCACCAGGCGAAGTCCCAGGCGGAGTCTCCCACGCCGGCCTCCTCCCAGTCGAGCACGCCGGCCAGGTCGCCCGACGGCGTCACGAGCACGTGCTCGGGACCGAGGTCACCATGGGTGACGCATGTCGCGAACCGCCATGTCGCATCGTCGTCGAACATGGCATCGATCGTTGCGGACGCCTGGAGCGCGTCGACGCGCTCCAGGTGCGGTTCGGCGAGGTCGCGCAGTCGCACCCACTCGGCACGCCGAGAGTCGCGCACCGCTTCCGCGCTCGATGCGCGCATGCCGAGGAATTCCGGAGGCACCATGTGCAGGTCGTAGAGACACCGGCCGAGTCGCTCCGGCCACATGCCGTCGCCGGTCGCGGCATCGCACGGCACACCCTCGATCGCCCGGTACCCCATGCACACGGGGTCGAGCGAGACCAGCTCGGGCATGGGCACCGCAACCGAGATCTCGCGCTCGAGCTCGGGCAGGACCTCGATCTGACGAAGTAGTCGTTCTTCGGCGTACGAGGTCCGCGGGAGCTGCACGATCCACGAACCGTCGACGCGATAGGTATGGCACGTCCATCCGCGCTCGATCAGCTCGAAGTCGGTGAGATGGAGCTCTGGGAACAGCCTCCCGACGAGATCGCGATGCGACTCGACGCGCCCAGGCCCGTCCGACCGGGAGCTCACCCGAGCGGCTCGGGGGGCGCGAACGAGGGATCGGCCGGCAGGTCGTCGGCCGCCGTGAACGGCGCATCGACCTCCGGGCCGCGCAGCGTGAACCATGCGACGACGCCGCCCGCCAGGGCGAGCGCTGATGCACCGGCATACAGCGTCATCGGGCCGGCCGACTCATAGACGAACCCGCCGACGCCAGCGCCGATGATCGGGCCGAACCCGAATCCAACCATCTGCGCGACCGCGTTGCCGGTCGAGTACAGCGTCGGCGGCAGGAGGCGTCCGACGACCACGACGCTGGTCGTGAACAGCAAGCTGAACGCCACACCCTCGAGCACCGTGAGCAGCGACACGATCGTGGGGTTCGAGATCGACCCCCACAGCAGGAAGCCGAGCGCGTACACGGCGCACCCCACGACGTACACACGACGCACGCCGAGTCTCGCAAGCAAGCGGGAGCTCGAGCGCATCATCACGACCTCGACGAGCCCGCCGGCGGCGGTGCCGATGCCCACCAGAAGCGGACCGCCACCCTCGCTCGCGATCTTCAGCGCGATGAAGTTCCAAGCAGCGTTGAACCCGGTCCACACGAGGAACACCGCGACCAGGAACCGCCAGAATCGCGGTGCCTGGCGGAACACCGCCCCCAGGGTGCCGAGCTTGCTGCCTCCCGTCGCCGACTCGTGCCGAGGGTTGTCGCGTGGCACCGTGAACGACCAAGCGAAGACGAGCAGGCTCGCGACGGCATAGCTCGGCATCGCCCAGCCGACGCCCGCCACCTGGAAGAGCCAGCCGAGGGTGAAGCACCCGATCGCGTACGTGAAGCTTTCCCATGAACGGATCTTGCCGTAGTCACTCATGCGGCCGGCGCCGAGATGCTCGAGCGTGATCGCGTCGATGTTCGGCCCCGTGCTCACCATCGCGCCGGCGAGGAAGAACCCAGCCACCGCGATCGCGACCCCCCCGTCGGCCTCGGCGAGCACCAGCCCGAAGCCCGCCGACAGGAACGACCCGATCTGCAGCGACGTACGTCGCCCGAGCGTCGCGTCGGCGAGGTGGCCCCAAAGCGGATTGAGCAGGATGCGCGCGCCTGCCATGGCCGCGATCACGAGCCCGATGCCGCTCTCGCTCAAGCCCTTGCCGTCGAGATACAGCGCGAGGAACGGGAAGAACGCCGCGACCACGAATCCGAACGTGAGGAAGAGCCCCCGCACGGCGGCGTCGGGACGGATCTCACGGGTGCGCTCTTCGACCACGGCTTACGCCCGCCGAACGTCGGCCTGCGCGGCGAGGGTGGCGGCACGGGCCGGATCCAGCCGGCCCGCGCCCGGCATCTCGGCATTCGCGGTGGCAGCGCCGAGCCCGAGACGCAGGCTCTGCTCCCAATCGTCGCCTCGATCGAGCGCCGTGACCAACCCGGCGAGGAACGCATCGCCGCTTCCGACCGGATACCGGCCTCGCACGTACAGCCGGCCCTCGTACATCGAGCCGTCGGGTGCGGCAAGCACGACACCCTCGGCGCCGCGCGTGACGACGCCGGCGTGGTCGTGGCCGCCGGCGAGATCGCGGAGCTTCGCCGAGGCCGCCAGCGCGTCGTCGCGCCTCGACGTGGGCACCCCGAGCAGCTCCGATGCCTCGGACGCGTTCACCTTCACGACGTCGGGGTTCGCATCGAGCGCGAGCCGCAGACGCTCGCCCTCGGCGTCGAGCGCCACGCGAACACCCTCGACCCGAGCGTCACGCACGAGGTCGCGGTAGCCGCTGTCGGGAGCGCCGACCGGCGTCGATCCGCTGATCGTGAGCCACCCGCCCGGCTTCCACGACGACTCGACCGCATGCAACAGCTCGGCCCATGCCGACGGCGGCACGCCGGCACCGTGCTCGTAGAACTCGGTCAGGCCACCGGTCTCGCGGTCGGCGACCGACAACGACGCTCGGTTCTCACCGTGGGTCCAGACCGCCTGCACGGGCACGCCCTCGGCGCCGAGCATCTCCTGGAGCCACTTGCCGGTGTGGCCACGCAACAGGGCGACTGCGGTCGCCTTGGCGCCCAGGGCGTGGGCCGCCCGTGCGGCGTTGAGGCCCTTGCCGCCCGGCACCTGCACGAACCCATCGGGGCGATGGATGTCGCCGCGCACCAGCCGTTCGATCTCGAACAGCTTGTCGACCGACGGGTTCGCGGCGAGGCAGACGATCACGCGACGGAGCCTCGTGTCAGGACTTCGAGGGCTTCGTGCATCGTGGGCTGCGCATCGACGCCGCCCACCGCCCGGGTCGAGAGCGCGCCGCACACGTTCGCGAGCGCGAGGCACCGATCGAGCGGCTCGCCGGCGAGCATGGCCGTGATGAATCCGGCGTCGAACGAGTCACCGGCGCCCGTCACATCGACCGAGTCGACCGACACAGCGGCGGCCCGCACGCGTTCGCCGGGGCCGGCCGCGATCGCACCACGGTCGCCGGCTTTCACCGCGACGAGCGGACCTCGGCTGCGCAGCGCCGTGATCGCCGCATCGAGGTCCGAGGTGTGCGCGAGGGACATGGCCTCGGTTTCGTTGGGCAGCAGCACGTCGATGGCCGGCAGCAAGGCCCCGAGACCGCCGTCCCACTCGCCGCTCGGATCCCAGTTGGGATCGAGCGACGTGGTCGCGCCTGCCGCGCGAGCATCGGCGAAGGCACCGGGAAGACCGGGTGCGAGCCCTGTCTGCAGGAAGTAGGAGCTCACGTGCACGTGTCGCGCCGCACGCAGGAGCCCCGGATCGATCAGCGACGCTCGCAGATGGCCGATGGTGCCCGGCGAGGTCAGCATCGCCCGGTCGTCGGAGGTCGCAAGCACAACCGTGAGGCCGGTCGGGCGATGGGCGTCGATCACCAGGCCGCCGACGTCGACCCCACGGGCTGCGAGCTGGTCGCGCATGTACGACCCGAAGAGATCGTCACCGACGACACCCACGAACGCGACGCTGAGGCCGAGCCGCGCGGCGCCGCAAGCCATGATCGCGCCCGAGCCACCGACAGTGAGCCGGGCTTCGTCGACCAATCGCTCGGCCTGACCGAAGGCCGGCACGACGTCGTCGCCGCGCAACACGAGATCGGGATTGGCATCACCGAGCACGAGCAGGTCGAGATCCACGAAGGTTGAGCCTATCTGTCCGCACGCGCTCGCCCTGCGTACGATGACCTCGATGACCCCCTTGATCGAGCTGGTGCGAGGCGACATCACCACGCAGTCGATCGACGCGATCGTGAACGCTGCCAACACGTCGCTGCGCCCGGGCGGTGGTGTCGACGGCGCGATCACGAGAGCCGCCGGCGCCACCGCCCGCGCGGACCGAGAGCGCGTGATCCGCGAGCGAGGCTCCACCCCCCTGCCGACCGGCGAGGCGATCGCAACGACCGGCGGCGCTCTCGACGCCCGCTGGATCATCCACACGGCCGGACCCGTGTACTCCGGGTCCCCCGTTGACTCCGAGCTGCTCGAGCAGTGTCACCTTTCCGTGCTCAAGTTGGCCGATGAGCTCGGCGCTCGCACGATCGCGTTCCCGGCGATCTCGACGGGCATCTACGGCTACCCGATCGACGAGGCGGCCCCGATCGCCATCGCCTCGGTCTCGCACGCCGAGACCGCGGTCGCCAAGGTGCGGTTCGTGCTGTTCTCCGAGGGCGACCTCGCGGCGTTCCAACGGGCTCTGGGCTGACCGCCGTTCACAGCCGACAGGACCCCGCTGGTAGCATCGCGTTCCTGCCATGAGCGACCAGACGACGAACGAGGATCTGACGAGCGTCCGCGCGGTGCGCGACCGGCTGGAAGAGATCCAGCTCGTCGACTGCCGTGAGCTCTACGAATGGGAAGCCGGGCGCATCGAGGGCGCCGTCTACCTTCCGCTCAACTCGATCATGGCGGGCGCCGGGTCGGACCTCGACAAGGACACGCCCGTGGCGGTCATCTGCCGCAGCGGCAACCGCAGCGAGCTCGCCACGATGATGCTGCAGGCCCGTGGCTTCGAGGCCTACAACGTCGAGGGCGGCATGGAAGCCTGGGCGTCCGAGGGCCTGCCGTTCACCGCCGGCGACGGCTCGCCCGGCCGCGTCGCCTGACCTACCCCTTCCAGCGCCGATACACCGGAGTCTCGCCCTCGTAGGTGGTGCCGACGGCTTCCTCGGCCGAGCACGCGTAGATCGCGAGCTCGTAGGACGCCTCGTACGGGCGCGCGATCGCGCCGGGGTGATCGGGCGAGACGCGTTCCATCCACCCGCGTACGAGGAACTCCCCTTCCGCCCCCTCGTGATCGCCAGCGTCGATCGAGGAGTGCATCGCGTAGCGCCCGTCGAGCGCAACTTCCTCGACCTTCGGGCTGTGCCCTCGGAAAGCCACGAGCATGAGGCCTGCGCCGAACCACGGTGAGACTGGGTGCACGCGGGGCGCGCCGTCGCGCCTGATCGTGGCGTGGAAGACGACCTTGCCCTCGAAACGCTCGCGGCCGAACACGGCGAGCTCCGCGTCCTGCACCTCGAGCCCAGCCCATGCACCCACGGCCGAACGATAGCCTGCAACCCATGGCCGACGTCGATGCAGCGCGCCGCGAGCTGGAAGCGGCGCTCGGCTCCGGCGCCGTGCTCACCGACCCGCTCGCGCTCCGCCTCTACGCCCGCGACGCGTCGATGGTCGAGGGCGAGTGTGCGATCGTCGCCCTGCCCACCACGACGGAGCAGGTGCAGGCGTGCGTGAGCATCGCGGCCGCGCACGACCTGCCGATCGTTCCCCGCGGAAGCGGGACCGGGCTCGCCGGCGGCGCGACCCCGATCGGCGATTCGCTCGTCGTGGTGACCGCCCGCATGACGGGCATCGTCGAGGTGCGGCCCGAGGACCGGCTCGCGTGGGTCGAGCCCGGCGTGCCCAACCTCGACCTCACGAATCACCTGCGGCCTATGGGCTTCACGTTCGCGCCCGATCCGTCGAGCCAGCAGACGTCCTCGATCGGCGGCAACGTGAGCACGAACGCGGGCGGCCCACACTGCCTCGCCTACGGGGTCACGAGCGCGCACGTGCTCGCGCTCGACGTGGTGATGCCCGACGGCTCGCTCGAGCGCCTCGGCGCCGAAGGCCCCGAGGCGGCCGGCTACGACCTTCGCGGTGTGGTCGTCGGCAGCGAGGGCACGCTCGGCGTCGTGACCCGGGTGTGCGTGCGCATCGTGCCCACTCCCCCCGCGGTGCGCACGATGCTGTTCGGCTTCGACACGGTGGAGGCGTGCGCGGCCACCGTCACGTCGATCATCGCGCGCGGCGTCGTTCCCGCCGCGGTCGAGATGATGGATCAAGGCATCGTTCGCGCGGTCGAGCGCTTCGCCCGCGCGGGTTACCCCGTCGACGCGGCCGCCGTGCTGCTGGTCGAGGTCGACGGTACCGAGGCAGGCGTCGCCGCCCAAACGCGAGAGGTGGAGATGGCCGCCGGGGACAACGGCGTCTCGAGCGTGCGGGTCGCCGCCGACGACGAAGAACGAGCCCTCCTCTGGAAGGGTCGCAAGTCCGCGTTCGGCGCGATCGCGCAGATCGCGCCCCACTACCACCTGCATGACTGCGTCGTGCCGCGCACGAAGCTCGTCGACGTGATGCGCGGGGTCTACGCGATCGCCGAGCGCCACGGTTTGATCGTCACGAACGTCTTCCATGCGGGCGACGGCAACCTGCACCCGCTGTTCTCGTTCGATCGATCGGTGCCGGGCACGCTCGAGCGGGTGTTGCAGGCGAGCGACGAGGTCGTGCGCCTGTGCGTCGACGCGGGCGGTGCCCTCAGCGGCGAGCACGGCATCGGGCTCGAGAAGCGCGATTTCATGCCGCTCGTGTTCAGCGCCGAGGATCTCAACGCCCAGGCGTGCGTACGGGCCTCATTCGACCCCGATGGCCGCATGAACCCTCAGAAGGTGCTGCCCGATGGCGCCCGGTGCGGCGAATTCGCGGTCGCGGCGACGGGCACGGGCGAAGCGACGCCCGATGCGGCCGGCCTTCCGGAGGGATCGTGGATCTGATGCACCCGCGCACCGTTGCCGACGTGGTCGAGGCGCTCCGCGACGCGAGCCAGCACCGATGTCGGGTACTCGTCGTCGGTGGAAGGACCCACATCGACAAGGGCAACGTGAGCGAGGCCGACGCCGAGCTCTGGACGACGCAGCTCGATCAGGTCGTCGCGTACGAGCCCGGCGAGATGCTCGTCGTGGTGCAGGCGGGCATGCGATGCCGCGCCCTGTCCGACCTGCTCGCTGAGCACGGCCAGGAATGGCCCGCCGACGCGCCGCCCGACGCCACGGTGGGCGGCGTGATCGCATCGGGCTCGTCGTCGTCCAGGCGCCTGCGCGTCGGCGCGCTTCGAGACTCCGTCGTGGAGATGGAGCTCGTCACGGGCGACGGACGCATCGTGCACAGCGGCGCTCGCACCGTGAAGAACGTGACCGGATACGACGTGCACCGGCTCGCGACCGGCTCGCTCGGCACCCTCGGGGTGATCACGCAGGTCGCGGTCAAGGTGCGCCCGATCCCCGAGCGCGCCCTCACGCTCGCGACCCCCGGCGATCTCCTACTCGCGAGCGCGATCGCATCCGAAGTGCCCCTCGTCGCGAGCGTGCTCGCGACGCCCGATGTCGTCGAGGTCCGGCTCGAAGGGTGGACCGACGAGATCGACGAGCTTGCCGCCATGGTGCGCCGTCTCGCGCCCGACGCCGCCCCGCTCGACACCGCCGCCCCGTTCCCCCGAGAACCCTGGTGGACGTGGCCCGATGACGGCACGATCGTGGAAGCCGCGCTCCCTCCCTCGAAGCTCGGGCCGACCCTCACCACTCTCAAGCGATACTCCGCCCTCGCCGCCGTCGGCCTCGCATGGATCGCCGCGCCGACAGCCGATGACCTCACCGCGATCCGCGGGCGGGTCGAGGCAGCAGGAGGCATCGCACCCGCGATCAGAGGACCAGGCGGCCTCGGCAACGCGACGCCGGCGGCGGCGGCCGACGTGCATCGCCGGCTGCGCCACTCGTTCGATCCGGCCGGCATCCTCGCGCCCGGCCGCGCGTGGGTGAGCGCTTGAGAGACGAGAGCGCTCGCTGGGGGGCCGCCTACACCAGGCGACGATCGTTCGCCCAGCGAGTGAGCTCGTAGCGACTGGAAAGCTGGAGCTTACGAAGCACCGACGAGACGTGCGTCTCGACCGTTCTCACGGAGATGTGCAGCTCGCGTGCGGTTGAGAGCCTTGCTGTTCCTTCGGGACCGACGACCGGACCGGTTCGCACAAGTGGCGCCGATACGCCTGGAGCGCCGCCCGCTGATGCGTCGGCAGTGTCCATGGTCGAGCAGGAGGCCGACCTTCCTCCGGCCTCGCTGTCGGGATCATCATCACGACTGAGGTGGCGACGGCGACGTCGGGAACGATCCTTCTTGGGACCGCTCACGCTCGGGATCGGGCTGGTCGTGATCGCCCTCGCCACGCTCTTGAGCCTCGCGGGCGCGTTCGCGTTCACGCTGGCGCAGGCAGCCGCGATGCTGCTGCTGGTGCTCGGCATCGGCATGGCCGTCGGGGGCTTCGTCGGCCGCGCGCGGTGGCTCACGCTACCGATGCTCGCGATCGTGCCCTTCGCGCTGGTGCTCACTGTGCTCCACATCGATCTCGACGATGGCATCGGCGAAAGGACGATCACGATCCGAACGCTCGACGAGCCCGTCGAGCGCCGACTCGCCGCTGGTGACATGACCGTCGATCTGTTGAACCTGCGACCCGGCGAGTCTGGCACGGTGAACATCCACGTCGGTGCGGGCATGCTGACACTCAACATCCCCGACGACATCACGGTCGAGCTCACGGGGAGCGTGGGGCTCGGCACGACGCAGACCCTGCATTCCCGCGTGACGCGAGGGGGTGTGCACGCGTGTTGCGGCTATGCCGAGGCGCTCGGAGGGTTCGCCCAACCCATCAGGTGGGGCGGCGGCCCTCGTGCAGGGTCCGTCGCGGGAACCGTTCGCATCCAGGCCACTGTCGGTCGGAGCGGTGCGCATCAACCACGTGAACAGGAGCCCATCGCGATGAAGCCGCATCGATTCGACCCGTTCTCGTTCGTCGTCGGGCTCGCGATCGCCGTGCTCGGGGGCATGCTCCTGTGGGGCGATCTCGACGTGCCCGACCTGCGTCCTTCGCGCCTGTGGCCGCTTCCCGTCTTCGCGGTGGGCCTGATGTTCACGTTGTACGGGGTTCGAAGGCTGGTGGAGTCGATGCGCGAGGCGGCGCTCACCGAGACCGAGGCATGGGCGGAGACGGACCCCGACGGATCCAACACCCTCGAACAGGACTGACGTCGGCGAACGGCATCGAGACGTGACCGCTACCCTCAAGTGCCAGACCGATCACCAGAGAGGGGGAGCCCATGCTGAAAGATGCCGACCGTGCCTTGCTGCGCGGCAAGAACTTCGCCAGCCTCGCGACGTCGATGGCCGACGGTTCCCCGCAGGCGTCGATCGTGTGGATCGATGTCGACGGCGACACGATCTTGGTCAACACCGCAGAAGGGCGCACGAAGACCGAGAACATGCGGCGTGACCCTCACGTTGCGGTCTGCCTGTACGCGGCTGACGATCCGTATCGCCAGCTCATGGTGCGCGGAAGCGTGACCGACTTCGTACACGAGGGCGCCGACGCGCACATCGACTCGCTCGCGAAGAAGTACACAGGCGCCGACGTGTACGGCGACCACCGGCCCGACCAACAGCGGGTGATCGTGCACATCGCGGTCGACTCCGTCGCCCGCATGGGCTACTAGTCGGGTATCGATACCAACAAGCTTCGCCCCCAGGCACGTCAGGGGAGGAAGGCGCGCGTGATCACGAAGCATCCGCCGAGTAGCTCACGTTGGCGGCGAGTCGAACCACGAATGGCGCTCGTGAGATATCCATGTGTGCGATGTCGGCAGCGACGGCGACTCCGCCTAGCAGCGCGAACATGATGGTCATCACCGGAGCTTGAACGCGTCGGCCGAGCGTCCAGCCGATCATGTCGTGGGGGACGAACCCGCTCACGAGGAAGGTCAGCCATGCCGCGACAGGCCGCGGCAGCACCGCGCGAAGTGGCTTGTATGCCCACGTACCTTCGCCCAGCATGCGACGGATGTATCGATCGAGGGAGGGCCTTCCCATCAGGCTTCTGCGTAGGCTTGGGCGAGCCGCGGCAGCGCCCCGGTCCAATCCTCGTATCCGAAGTCGATCCCGAACCGAGCGATCACGAGATCGTCTTCGGGGAACACCGCGATGAACTGCCCCCTGTTGCCGCGCGCCAGATACCACTCCCCGAACGAGGGATCGCGATAGATCCACCATTGGTACTGGTAGCCGGGTGAGGGATCGGTTTCCTCGGTGTACCGCGTCGATTCCCGTACCCACGCCTCGGACAGGATCGCGCGCCCGTTCAGGGTCCCGTCATGTAGGTACACAGTCCGAGCTTCGCCAGGTCGATCGCTCGGCCGTTCAGGCCGCTCTCCATCTTTTCGAATCCACTCTCGTGCGAGTCGAGACTCCACGTCCCCGGGGCGACCGCGCCCATCGGCTGCCACAGCTCATCCTGCATGAAATCCGACACCCGCTCTCCCGTTGCTCGCTCCAAGATGAGGCCGAGGAGCAAGGTGTTGTACGGGTTGTAGTGGAAGGTTCGCCCGGGCGGTTCGACGATCTCGGTGTCCTCGAGCGCGAGGGTTCGCAGGTCGGTTGCGTAGTAGGTCTTCGCGTCGTCGCTCCAGGGCAGGCCCTGCTCTTCGAAGCGAAGGCCGGACGACATCGTGAGCAGATGGTGGATCGTGATGTCGCCGAACCTTGGATCTCGCTCTTCGAGTTCCGAGAGGTAGCGCGTCACAGGATCGTCGATGCTTCCGATCGCTCCATCCTCGAGCGCGATCCCGATCAGCGCCGAGATGAACGACTTCGCGACGGAGAAGGACGTGACTGTGGAGGCCTCGTTGTAGCCGTTGTAGTAGCGCTCAGCGATGACCTCGTCATCCCGGATCGCGATGAACGCGGCCGTCTCGGTCTGCTTCAAGAAACTGTCGAGGTCTTCGCCTGGCATCCCTGTGTCGAGCTCGAAGTCGACGCTCACCTCCCGCGTCTCGAACGTCAGTGGCTGCTCGCTTTCGAGCATCGTCCGAGCAGGGAAGCGCGTGTAGTCCCTGACGTCCGCATCCATCCAGACGATGGCGCGCGCCAAACCCGAGCTCGACGTCGAGAGCCGAGCCCATCCGTACGCGAGGCTCGGCAGGATGATGAGGGCACCCAGCACGAGGATCAATGTGCGTCGACGTTTCGACATGGGCTTCATTCAACCTCACTCCCGACGCTGGCCACGCCTTCGCCAGTGTCGAGCAGTTCGATCGGGTGCTCATCCGGACGGCCGGATCGCTGGGAACGTCGCGTCCTGGAAGAGCTCCACGAGATCGGACCCATCGGGGCGGATCGCGCAGATGACCGCCCGCTCAGCGTCACCGCAGTCGAACGTGATCCATCTGCCGTCCGGTGACCAATTCGGCTCGCCCCCTTCGGCGATCAGCTCTGCGTCTCCGCCGTCGGCATCCATGACCCAGATGCCTTCCGAGCCGTCTTGGACCGAGAAGAAAGCGATCGATCGTCCGTCCGGCGAGTAGGTGGGCCAGTTGTCCTGACCCGGCTGCCTGGTGAGACGCGTCAGGTCCGATCCGTCTGAGCGTACGGAGTAGATGTCGAAGTTCTCACCGACGACGCCGGCGAAGGCGATCATGTCCCGGCTCGACCAGGCTGGATACTGGGCTTCGAAGTCGAGCTGTACGAGCCGCTGTGGGTCTGAGCCATCCGCCTTCATCACGTACAGCGACGTGAAGCGATCTCCTGGCTTGGTCGCCGCGTACACGATGTGCTCCCCATCCGGGCTCCATGCCGGCATCGCATCTCCTCTCGAGCCTGAGACCGCGCTCAGGTTCAAGAGATCGGAGCCATCGACGTCCACCCTGAATATGTAGCCGGCGCCTTCTCGTTCAGGGGTCGGCTCGGTCTCGGTCCGGATGATCAGCTGACGACCATCGGGCGACCAGAACGCTCCGGCATAGGGGTAGGGTGGACCTGGGAACTCCGTGATCACGAAGCGACCGGTACCATCACCCTTCGCGGCGTAGAGCACGTCCTCATGCGTGAACGCGATCGTTGCGGCCGCGAGCGGGTTCTCCCCGGAGACCGCGCCCGGAGTGGACTCGACCGGTGACTCCGGGGAAGTGGTTGGGGAGTCAGGCGACGTCGGTTCCACTCCCTTTTCCGAGGAACAGGCTGGAAGCCCGATAAGAAGGCAGGTGAGGACAGCACTGAGCCGACCTCGCATGCTCACTGTGCGTCGCCCCATCGCATCGCTCCAGCCCTACCCCTCTGAGCGCCAGAACGCCACCGCGGCGACCGGCTGAGAGGCGAGCTCCCTACCCCTGGCGTCGCGCACGACAAGCTGTCCGGGCAGCTCGTACAGATCGGCTTGGCGATCGGCGGGCAGGTCGTAGTGGTAGCGGCCGCTTGCGGCCAACCGAACCTGCACGACGGTACCGTCGGGATACTGGAGCTCCAGCGAGGCCGCGCCGACGACGTTCACGCTTCCCTCGATGCCGAGCACCCTCGTGAAGTCTCTCTGTGTCGAGATGGTCGAGACGAAGATCGGCTGCTTCGCGTCCTGCTCTTCGGGTTTCGAGAAGTCGGTGGCCGGGGCAGCGGCGCTGGCGATCTGCCCGCCGGTGCTGTCGGATACCACGAGCGAGAGGCCATGTCGATGCGCGTCGACGAGATCGTCTCCCAGGACAGCGAACACGAAGAATCCGCCGTCGCCGAGCGTGATCTGCTGGTGGGTGCCGTCGTGGAACACGGCCTCGAGCGCGGCGGCCCCAGGTTCGTTCACCCTCCCTCCGACGATGAACGGAGAACGCTTCGTCACGGGATCAACGAACGGAACCGTGATGTCGATTGGCTTGAGTGCGAGTGTCGCATCGGGAGTACAGACGGCGCCCGCGGGCCGCCCGTCGGGCGTGACGATCTCGGCGCAGTATCCGCCCTTGGGCAGGTCAGCGGCGTAGAGCTTCGCGCCATCCGCCTGTGCAACAAGCCGAGCGTTCACGACGTCAGGGTTGTATCGAAGGTCTGCGGGCATCCCCTGATCGACGGCCCCCAGATCCCGCCGCACCTCGCTGGGAACGGGTCCTCCCAGGAGCAGCCGCGCGCCCGCGGCGGTTCCGCCTAGGGCCAGCAGCACCACTGCCACGAGCAGCGGTCGGACCGAGCGGTGGCGTGTTGGAACTGCGATCGCAGTAGTGAAGATCGTCTCACCGGCTACGATCCTTCGGAGCGACATCTCGGCTTGACGCGTGTGCGACCAACCCACCGTCGTCGCGTCGCTGAGCGGGTCAGCATTGCGCACCCATTCGATGACGCCGTCAAGCTCGTCACGTGGATGAGGAGAAGTGGTCATCGTGCCTCCTGGTTGGCGTTGGAGCCGACCTCAGCGTCGATCGGTGTGACCGAAGGCGTCTCGATGGGTGTGTCCGGGACAAGGTTCTTCGGCTCGTCGAGAGCATCGGACAGGTGTCTCTGTAGACGCCGCCGCGCGCGGTGCAGCCGAACAGCGAAGACGCTGCGCGAGCACCCGAGAAGCTCAGCCGCTTCGACGAACGTCAGCCCTTCCCACGCCACGAGCTCGATCGCCTCCCTCTGAGCGGACGGCAGCAGCGCGAGCGCGGCGCGTGCCGAAAGCCGAGTGTCCACTTCGCCTGTTGGGTCATCCACAGCGTCGGGCGGCTCCTGGACCAGGCGCAGCGCCAGCGCTCGTTGTCGGGACGAGGAACGGCGGCTGTTCGCCAGAGCCCGTCGGGCGACCCCGAGGAGCCATGGGAGGGCGGGGTCGGGGATATCCGCTAGCCGGCGCCACGCCACGGTGAACGTCTCGGCGACGACCTCCTGGGCCATCTCCGGATCACTCCGACGCAAAGCGTAGGCGAGGACCGCATCCGCGTGCTCGTGAAACAAGACCTCGAATCGACCGAGCTCTGAGGTCTCGCCTTCACCACCCCGATCAGTCGTCGTCAAGGACGCTCCTCTCTGGGAAGCCTCGTGCTCGTTGCTCTCTGCACCTACTCCAGTCATGTCCGGCATCCGGGCAATCATTTCAGGCGCTACGTCGGAAGCGTCGGACGGTCCTCGCTGCTCACGCCCAGCTAGTCTGTCGTAGACTACTAGAGAGCGCGGAGGCGTTCGCCCGCGGACTCGAGCGTCTCGAGCCGCTTGCAGAACGCGAACCGCAACAGGTGCGCACCGCCGGCCGGATCATCGACGAACGATGAGCCGGGCACCGTCGCGACGCCCACGTGTTCCACGAGGTAGCGGGCGGTGGCGACGTCGTCGCCGAGTCCCAGGTGCGAGCAGTCGGCCATCACGTAGTAAGCGCCCCCTGGAGGCGAGGCGACCTCGAACCCGCTCTCGGCGAGCACGCGTAGCATCACGCCTCGGCGCTCCGCATAGTCGGCACGTATCTGCTCGAAGTAGCTCGCCGGAAGCCCGAGCGCCGTGATGCCGGCCACCTGCAGCGGAGCCGCTGCCGCCACGGTGAGGAAGTCGTGCACCGGCCGGATGCCGGCCATGAGCGCCGGCGCCGCGATCGCCCACCCCACACGCCACCCGGTCACGGAGTACGTCTTGGACAACGCGCTGATCGTGATCGTTCGATCCGCCATGCCGGGAAGCGTCGCGATCGGCACGTGGGACGCCCCGTCATAGGTGATGTGTTCGTAGATCTCGTCGGTGATCGCGATCGCGTCGTGCTCGACGCAGAGTTCGGCGATCGTTGCGAGCTCTGCTAGCGAGAACACCTTCCCGGTCGGATTGTTCGGCGAGTTGATAACGATCGCCCGCGTCCGCGGCCCGAACGCAGAACGTAGCTCGTCGTTGTCGAACGTCCAGTCGGGAGGCCTGAACGACACCAGCTTCGGCACCGCCCCGGTGAGGATCGAGTCCGGCCGGTAGTTCTCGTAGAACGGCTCGAACACCACGACCTCGTCGCCGGCGTCGAGCACACCAAGCATCGACGCGATCATCGCCTCGGTCGAGCCGCACGTGACGCAGATCTCCGTCTCGGGATCGACGGTCATGCCGTAGTCGCGCGCGTACGCGGCCGCGATCGCCTCGCGGAAGGCCGGCACGCCCCAGGTGACCGGATACTGGTTGTGGTCCTGGGCGATCGCCCGGATCGCTGCCTCCTTCACTTCCTCAGGCGCCGCGAAATCGGGGAACCCCTGCCCGAGGTTGATCGCCCCGTAGCGGGTGGCGAGCCGCGTCATGTCGCGGATCACGGACTCGGTGAACGACGACGCCTTCACCGATGCGTGCAGTTTCGAGGTCGCCATCGGTGCCAGAGCCTATCCGGCGAGTCGCTCGGCCAGGTCGATGTCGCGCGCGTACGGAGCCAACCAACCGTCGACGGCGAGCGTCGTTACGAGCCGGAAGATCGACGCTCGGACGAGCAGCTGCTGGAACGCCTCGAGGTGATCGGTCGCTTCGAGCAGCGGCGCAGGGTCGGCCATGCTCCAGCGGATCGCGTCGCCGACGACGATCGCGCTCGCGTAGCCGGCTGGTCGCCAGTACACGGCGGGATCGATCACCGCAGGCGGCAGGGCATCGTCGAACAGCACGTTCTCGGTGAGGTCACCATGGATCACCTGGGGCAGAAGCTCGACGGGACGCCAGATCTCCAACAAGCGGTCGAGGAACTCGTGCCGTACCGGCGGCGCCATCTCCCCCCATGCAACACGGTCACCGATCGCCCACTCATGGGTGCGCGCGTCGAGGAACGGCGGCCTCGGGAGGTGCCGCATCGCTGCATGAAGCCGCGCGGAGACATCGAGCACCTCGAGCCACCGTGGTTCCGAGGGATGCCCTCCGGCGACCCACGTCTGCGCGCTCCATCCGTCGATCGGTCGTCGGGAGCGGGCACCGGCAGAGCCAAGCGGAACCCGTCTTCACGGACCGAGGGGAGATGGGCGCCGAGCCACGACCACTCTTCCTCGCCAGCTGCCGGCTTGAAGACCAGGTCGCCCACGCGCCACGCCGGCCCTTCTCCTCCCGAGAGCGCGATCGGATCGCTGGACACGGCGAACGCGGCGAACACCTCGTTTCGATGGCGCTCGCACGCAGCCGTCGCCACCCGCTGACGCGATCGTTCCCTGGCCGAGGACCACTGCGGGCCCACGATCCAGCAGAGCTCGACCCCGACGATCGCCGGCACGATCCAGATCGGATCGAAAAGCAGCCACACCGGGACCGCCGCGAGCGCCCAGCTCCCGAGACGGACCGGCCAGCTGAGGTGCGCTCCTGCGTACATCGCGTCGACCGCCCTCTCGGCTGCTTCAACGCAACGGGAGAGTCGCGGGTAGTGCACCCGGCGTAGGTGCCAGACGGGTTCCCCCGCTTCGTCGCAACCGTCGGGGAGCCGCTTCCGGTGGAACCTCACAGACGGCCTCGCAGGCCCCAGAGCTCCGGGTAACAACGCTTGTCGAGGGTCGAGCGGAGGTAGCCGACGCCGCTGGAGCCGCCGGTGCCTCGCTTCGCGCCGATCTCGCGTTCCACCATGAGCACGTGCAGGAACCGCCACTGCGCGAGCCCTTCATCGTGATCCATGAGCCCCTCGCTCACCGCGAACACCTCACCCTGTTCCCTCGCCATGGCCACGAGCGACGCAGCTCGCGACTCGGCCTCGTCGTCGGGCATCGGGAAGCCGTGCGTGCGCATCATCGTGACGAATCCGTCCCACAAGGTCGGCTCGTCGAGTCGGCGCGAGAGCCGGTCGCGCTCGTCCGATTCGGCTGCGAGGTCGTCGAGGAACCGCTCGTCCTTCAGCCCGCTCACGAACTCGATCTCTCGGAACTGCGCCGACTGGAAGCCGCTCGCGGGCGTCAGTACCGCCCTGAACTCGAGGAAGTCCTGCGGCGTCATCGACTCCAGCACCTGGATGTGCTCGATCAGCACACGCTCGATCGAGCGCACGCGCGCGAGCAGGTGCCGCGCCCGGCCGGTGCGATCGGCGAGCATCGCGTCGCGCGCGGCTTCCAGCTCGAACAGGAGCTGTTTGAACCAGAGCTCGTAGGCTTGATGCACGACGATGAAGAGCAGCTCGTCGTGCACGGGTGGGTCGGAGCGCAGCTGCTGCAATGACAAGAGCTCGGGGATCTTAAGGTACGAGCTGTAGGTGAGCAGCCCCTGCTCCGCCTGCTCGGTGAGCCGCCCGAACCGTCGTTCCTGTCGTTCGTGTCGTTCGTCGTCGGTCATGAGAGCACGGTAGGAACGAGACGTGACTCGGTCAAACCCGCCGAGAGCCGAGTAGCCGTGTGAGGATGTCCACGTGACCGGCGACGAAACGCTCCCAACGGCAGGCCGGGTCCTCGGCACCGAGATGCCCGAAGGCGTGCGGTTCGTCGGACGCGAAGGCGCCGTCGCGCCAAATTGGCTCGGTACCGATCACCCCGCGGACGCCGACCTCGACTCCTGCGTTGCGTGCGGGCTCTGCTTGCCGCACTGCCCCACGTACCGCCTGACCGGCGAGGAGTCGGCATCGCCGCGCGGACGCATCGCCGCGATGCGCGCGGTCGCCGACGGCATCGCGGAGGTCGACGAGACGTTCACCACATTCATGGATCTCTGCCTCGTCTGCCGGGCGTGCGAGGACGTCTGTCCGTCGCACGTGCCGTTCGGTCGCATGATGGAACGCGCGCGGGCCGAGGTGGAACCGACCCGCGGCGCCAGCGCTCGGCTGCTACGGTGGATAGGACTCGATGTCGTGCTTCCTCGGCCGGCGTTGATCAGGCTGGTTGCGGCGCTCCAGCCGCTGGCGAGACCGTTCATGCCGCGGCGGATGCGCGCGCTGGTGCCAACGCGGGCCGCCCCGTTCGCACGGTTGCCGCGCGTCACGGAACCTGCGGCCGGCGTCGAGGTGCGAGGCACGGTCGCCCTGCTCTCCGGATGCGTGCAGGATCGCTGGTTCCATCAGGTGAACCTCGCGACCGTGCGCGTGCTGGCCCGCACCGGATGGCGGGTCACGGTGCCTCGCGACCAGCGGTGCTGCGGAGCGCTCCAGGCGCACAACGGACGGCTCGCGACCGCCCGGAAGCTCGCGAGCCGCAACGCCGACGCGTTCGCGGGCGCCGGCCACGTGATCGTGAACTCGGCGGGCTGCGGGGCGCACATGCGCTCGTACGACGAGCTCGTCGATGGCGCGGAGCTTCCGGTCCGCGACGTCATGGCGTTCCTGTTCGACGAGGGCATGGGCGACGTGGCGCTCTCGCCGATCGGCGTCAAACACGTCGCCTACCAAGATGCCTGCCACGCCCTGCGCGCGCAGGGGATCCATGCGCAGCCGCGCGCCCTGCTGGGGGCGATCCCGGGCACACGCGTCGTCGAGATCGCCAACGGGGACCGGTGTTGCGGGGCCGCCGGTCTCTACAACGTGACCGAGCCGGAGCTCTCAGGCCGACTCCAGCGCGAGAAGGCCGAGGCCGTGCGCGCGACCGGCGCGTCGGTGGTCGCGAGCGCGAATCCCGGGTGCACGATGCAGCTCCGCGCGGGCCTCGCCGAGCTCGGAACCGAGGTGCGAGTGGTGCACCCGATCGAGTTGCTCGATGCTGCGATGACTCACGACGCGAAGGCAAGTTGATTGACCCTTCCGGCGACCGGACCTACGGTCGAGGCATCGGGGAGACGGCATCCCACACATCGGAGGACGGGCGGATGAGCTACATCGGTCTCGGACGGCGCTTCGTCGCATGGCTGATCGATTCGCTGATCACTGGGATCTCCTGGGTGGCCTTCGCCGAGACCGAGTCGGGCGACGGCGTCTACTCGATCTCCTGGCGAGGGGCCGACTTCTTGATCCCGATGCTCATCACGCTCGCCTACTTCGTGCTGCTCGAGGGAACGCTCGGCGCGACGATCGGCAAGGTCGTGACCGGCATCCGGGTGCGTCACCTCGGCGGCACGCACATCGGCCTTGGTGCCGCCGCGGTCCGAAATCTGGCTCGGGTCGTCGACGCCTTCCCGTACGTGATCCCCTACCTGGTGGGCGCCATCGCCGTGAGCCGATCGCCGACGAAGCAGCGGCTCGGGGATCGGTGGGCCAAGACGGTGGTCGTACTCGTAGGAACCGACTCGAATATGGTCACGGCATCGGCTGAGATGCCTGCGCCCGACCCGTTCGGACTCCCCTCACCTCCGCCCGGCAGCCCGCCCACCGGCACGCGGAGCGACTCGTTGCCCCCGCCGCCGCCCTCGGCTTGATCGGGGATCGCCTGCCGGGCCGGCCGCGCCGCGCGATCGAGAGCCCGTCGCTACCAGCGTGGATCGCGCGCGTCCAACGCGGCGCGGCCCGTGCACTCCGTATCCACGCCGTAGAGCGGATCCTCACGCCCGATGACGAGCTTCAGGTAGAAGCAGGCGTTCGGCCACGCGCTCACGGCCGCAGCCCACGTGGTGGCGTCGGCATACACGCTGACCTCACCGAGCCCTGCCGACGGCTCGTCGGGGCCGACGACCGACAACGCGCCGCCGTCGAGGCCGGCCGCCCGGAGCATCTCCGCGCCTGCTTCCTCGAAGCTTCCGGAGGCCGACGAGACCGACCGGGCATGCTGCTCGGCGAGACGCAGGTCGTGCTGGGCGCGTCCGATCGTGTCCGCGATAGGGCGGTTGGCGAGGATCTCCACGACGATGATGGCGCTCGCCGCCACGATCGCCGCGAGCACGATCCAGAACCCGCGGCCGGCCCGCCGCTGCCCTGGGTCCGCGTCGGAGCCGAGCTCGGAGTCCGCGTCGGAGCCGAGCTCCCGCTCGTAGGACTCGATGATCTCGTCGTCATCGCGCATCGAGGGTCAGCCTAGCCGCCCAGCGTCGCAGCCAGGTGCTCGAGGCTCTCCAGGTTGTGTCCCGACAGGAAAACGTCGACGCTCGGCAACGCCGCCGCCATGCCCCGGGCGAGCGGCTCGTACCGCGGAGAACCCTTCAAGGGATTCACCCAGATCACCCGATGCGCGAGCCGGCCCAGGCGCGCCATCTGGGCGCGCAGCAGCTCCGGGTCGCCGCGTTCCAGTCCGTCGGAGCAGAACACCACGACCGCGCCTCGCAGGGCGGCCCGCTGACTCCAGCCGTCGAGCAGCGACTTCAGCGACTCGCCGATGCGTGTGCCGCCTTCCCAGTCCTCGACCTGATGGCCGATCTCGTGCAGAGCCCGATCCGGGTTCTTGGTGCGCAGCGTGCGTGTGACGCGCGTCAGCCTGGTGCCGAACACGAACGTCTCGACCCGCCGCCCAGCGGCCATCGCGGCGTAGGCGAACTGCATCAGCGCCCGCGAGTATGGCGCCATCGATCCGCTGATGTCGAGGATGAGCACGAGCGGACGGCGGCGCGCGGTGCGTGCACGCCAGGCGCGATCGAACGGCTCGCCCTGCGTTCGCAGAGACCGGCGCAGGGTTCGGCGCAGGTCGAAACGGTCTCCTTTGGAAGCCGGGCGCGTGCGCCGAGTGCGCTCGACCGGCACCCGCAGACGCAATGATCGGATCAGGGCCGCGACCTGCGCGCGCTCCTCGTCGGAGAGGTCGCCGAACGACTTCGACCGCAGCACCTCCGCGCCGCTCGCCACGATGCGGATCGACGATTCCTCGTCGGGATCGACCTCGTCGTCGTCACCGGCGCCGTGCCATTCGGCAGCGGTCTGGCCGACCCGCACCTCGAGATCGTCGGGCTGGTCACCCCGATCGGAGGCGTCCTCAGGTTGCGCCGCGGGAAGGTTCAGCTCGACGCGAAGATCGTCGGTCGAGCGGAGCGATCGGTACCACTCGTCGAAGGCGTCGTCGTAGGCCTCGAGATCGTCGTGCCGCGCGATCATGCTCGCGCGCCCGGCCCAATAGAGGGAGTCGCGGTCGGCGAGACCGAGCGATGCCACCGCGCGCACGAAGGTCAGGATGCGCCCGGTGCCCACGGGCAGCCCTCGTACTCGCAGGTCGCGGCCGAACGCGATCAGCGGAGGAAGCGGCCCGCCGGGCGAGGGTCCCCGGCCACCCGACCGCTCAACCATCCCCGCCGACGACCTCGGCGAGTCGATTGACAACCAGCTCTTGATCCTCGTGGTCCTTCACGACTGCGCCGAGGGTATCGGCCGCGAGAGGCTCGGTGAGCCCGTTCGCGCCGAGGAACGCGAGCGCGTTCGCCCAGTCGATCGTCTCGGCGACCCCCGGCAGCTTCGCCAGGTCGAGCTCGCGCAGGCGTGCCACCGCCTCGGCCACGTCGCGAGCGAGCGACTCGCTCACGTGGGGCGCGCGCGCCCGCACGATCGCGATCTCGCGGTCGAGCTGCGGATGATCGATCCAGTGGTACAGGCAGCGCCGTTTCAGCGCGTCGTGCAGCTCGCGGGTTCGGTTCGATGTGACGACGACCGCCGGAAGCGTCTCGGCCGCCACGCGACCGACCTCGGGCACCGTGACCGCGAACTCGCTCAAGATCTCGAGCAGGAACGCCTCGAACTCGTCATCGGCCCTGTCGAGCTCGTCCACGAGCAGCACCGCGCGATCGCCCGCCTTGATCGCCGCGAGCAACGGCCGTTCCACGAGGAAGTCCTCGCCGAACAGATCGGCGACGTGGGTCGCGGCATCGTCGGCGTCCATCGCGCGCACGGCGATGAGCTGACGAGAGTAGTTCCATTCGTAGAGCGCCTGCGAGGCGTCGATGCCCTCGTAGCACTGCAGTCGGATCAGATCGCGCCCGAGCAGCGTGGAGAGCGTCTTGGCGACCTCGGTCTTGCCGACACCGGCTTCGCCTTCGAGCAGCAGCGGCTTCCCGAGCGACAGCGACAGGTAGATCGCGGTCGCGAGCCCACGATCTGCCAGGTAGGAATGCTCACCGAGCGCGGTCTGCAGTTCGTCGACGGAACCGAACGGGAAGCCGGACATAGGCCAAAGCGTACCGGCGAACCGAGGCGCGCGCAGCCGGGGCGGCGCGCAGCCGTGACGACCCGAGGAGCAGCGGGCTACGCGCCTGCGTTGTCGCTCGGGGCGGACCCGGCAGGCGGCACCGGTACGCGGATGCCCCGCTCGGCCAGGCGCTTCGCGATGCGTTCACGCAGGGCGCGTTCCACCTCGAGCCGCTTGGACGGTCGCGTCTCGGCGATGATGCGGATCTCCTGGCCGAGATCGGCCATGCGCTCGATGCCGAGCACGCTCGGACCGTCGCGCACCCAGTCGTACAGATCGGGATCACGGCGCATCTCGTCGAACAGATCGTCGAGCACGTCGCGCACCTCGTTCACTGCTTGGTCATAGCCCACCCGCACGTCGACGATGGCGCGTGCCCACCCCCTGGACTTGTTGCTGACCACCTGGATGTTGCCGTTCGGCACGATGTGCACCGTGCCGTCGAACGCTCGAAGCGAGGTCACCCGTAGCGTCAGCGCTTCCACACGCCCCGAGACAGGGCTCGCCGTGGTCTGCATCTCGACGACGTCGCCCACGCCGTACTGATTCTCGAGCAGTATGAAGAACCCCGCAAGCGTGTCGCGCACGACGCTCTGCGCGCCGAAACCGAGAGCGACGCCCGCCACACCGGCGCTCGCCAGCAGCGGTGCCAGGTTCACGCTGAGCTCGTCGAGGATCAGCAAGGCCGCGAGCGTCCAGATCACCACGATGGTCGTGGCCGACAGCGCATGGGTCAGCGTGGTCGCGCGCTGCAGGTTCAAGACCTGCGTCACGCTCGGCGACCCTTCGAGCTTGCGCTGGAACCGCCGCACGAGCAGTCGCGCGAGCAGGGTGACCGCGATCGCCACGATGAGGATCGCGAGGATCGCGATGCCGTGTGCAGACATCCACTCTTGGAACGTCATGCTCCTGGCGCTCAGGAACTCTTCCATGACGCTCATTCAACGGGCGTCGACGCCGGGCGTCAAAGCCCTCCTACGGTCCCGCGCAAGACAAAGGAGTACGTGGGCCTGGCGCCGTCGATCACCTCGTCGAGTCTCCAACCGGTGCCGTGGATGAGGCGTTCCAGCTCGGGAATCGACATGAACAGGTAGTCGAACCAGGGTGTGGCGAGCCGTTGGAACCGCACCCGGAGCCGCCCTTGTCCCCCCATGCGACCTCGGGCCTGGTTCCGGCCGTGATAGGTGAGGTGGAGCGGATCGGTCGTGTCGTAAGGATCGAGCGTGCTCGCCACGAGCACGCCGCTTCCCCCCGTGAGGCGAGCGAATCGGCGAAGCAACCACGGCTCATGCTGAGCGCTACGGAGGAGGCCGGCGTTGTTCCCGAACATCACGATCGAGTCGAACGGACCGTCGTCGACACGCACCTCCGACGCCGCGAGACCGCGCACGTCGCGTGCGCCTCGCTCCCGGGCGGTTCGGAGCGCCCCCGGCGCGATGTCGATCGAGACCACGTCGAGACCGCGAGGCTCGAGATGCAGGGCCACCCGACCCGAACCGCAGCCGACATCCAACACCCTTCCTCCGACGCGCTGGATCGCTTGGCGTTCGTGCACCGGCCACCGTCTGACCGGGGCGAAGTAGTCGAGTCGGTCGATGTCGACCATGCCGTCATCGCGCTCGATGAGCGCGCCGGCATCGTTGTTGCCGCGCCACCGGACAGACAAGGCCTCACCGAAGGCATCACGGTCGGGTGGAAGGACGCTCACGCGCGACTCCGACGGCCCACGGGGTGCCTAGGCCAAGGCCTCCTCGAGGGCGCGACGCACGAGCACCTTGGAGACTTCCTTGCGGTACTCGGCGCTTCCGAACGCGTCGGACGGCGGGGTGGTGCCCTCGTCCGCGCGGGCCGACGCCGCAGCCGGGTCGGCCCCGCCGGCGAGCGCCTCCTCGACGCCCGAGGCACGCAGCGGCGTCTCGCCCATGTTCGTCAAGGCAACCGCCGCGCTGCCGTTCTGCTGCACCGCCGCCACG
>Ga0180121_10000183_pt1 | contig 24028 bp, 19 predicted proteins | sample AntDrymUQ5402106_2_FD_129676 | JGI IMG/M metagenome (GOLD analysis project Ga0180121, IMG submission 129676) | Polar desert sand microbial communities from Dry Valleys, Antarctica - metaG UQ540 (21.06) (version 2) (version 2) | ecosystem: Environmental > Terrestrial > Soil > Desert | place...
ACGCGGGCATGAACAACACGACCACGGCCTACGATCTGATGCGCGTTTTGAAAACCGTGGCCGAGCGAAAGGCCACCTCACCGGAGGCCAGTGAGGCCATGCTCGAAATTCTGAAGGCCCAGGAACACAATGAGGGCATTCCCTCCGGCCTGCCGCCCGGGATTCGCGTCGCACACAAGACGGGATCCATCACCAGAATCAGTCATGACGCGGCCATTGTTTATCCCGATGGCCGGTCGAAACCGTATGTTCTGGTCGTGCTTACGCGAGGGATTGCGAAGGGCGAGGATGCCGATAAAGTGATTCGTGAGATCTCCCGTCTCATCTGGGAAGCTCGCCTCTGATCGGCAGACTCCCGGAATTGACGAACCTCGATCCGGGGACGGCCTTCCCGGCCCGATCAAATGCCTCCACGGTCATCGTCGAGCCGGATCGCGACGAATGAACATCGATGATCAGAAAGCCCGGAAATGTTCTGGCTGGAACTGGCGGAAACAGAGTTGGCGGCTCCTCCGCTGAGCGTCCGCCGATCTTTCGCAGTTTCGAACCGGCCCCGCTGACTGCGAACTGAGGCTGCTGACTCCGGCCGATGATCTCGAGATGATGGTCGTGGCCGCAGAGGTAAAGGTCTGCGCCGCCCCGTTCGAGGATCGGCAGGAGCGCCCGCATATTGCGCCGTTCGAGGTTATCGCTCAGACCGTGGGGTCCGGACGAGAAAATGACGTGATGCCCGACCACGATCTTCCACGCCGCTGTGGATTCCGACAGCGACTCTGAGAGTTCATACCGGATTGCTTCTGAAGGATGGCTTCCCCGAAAAGAGAGATTCCAGCCTCGAGCAATCGGTGTCGTGTCGATCAGGAAGACCTCGAGTTCACCGAGCGCCAGATGATAGTTGCGGGCGGGAAACCGCCAGTCAGGCCACAACGCTGATTTATCCAGCTGCGATTGGGGAGATGGGTTTCCACACACCACAGTCCGTCCTGCGAGCTGGACGGGGTTTCCGTAGTCATGGTTGCCGAGAACGGGAAAAATCGGGACACCGATCCTGAGGGGCTCAACACGGGACCAGGCCGGATCGGAATCCGACCGGACTCCACAGGGGTAAACGTTGTCGCCCAGAAGAATGATGGCGTCGATGGGATCCGTCGAATGCAAAGCACGGAGGCCGGCGGCAACTCGTGAGGCGTCGGCCCCGGCGTCACCGACAGCGGCCAGACGAACCCTGTCACCAGCCGGGATTGACGTAGTCGGGAAGAGTAGTTCATCAGCAGGCGGTTCGAACGAAACAGAGCGGTGGGCCACGCCGCAACCGGCCAGCAGCAGAGAAATCGAGGCAATCTGAAGAATCCTCGTCATGTCCCGATGATAGAGGAGCCCGGCTCCGGCTCGGCCGAAGAAGCTGGCGGCGGTCAGCGGTGCGAGTTGTCTGGTGACCAACCGCTGCGCCTCTCGGCGTTGAGCATCGGGGCCGCTGAGAAATGCCGCCTGAGGCCGGATTTTCCGGGAGGCAAAGGCCTGGAGGATATCCAGGCGTTTGGACTCTGAGATCAAAAAACCGTAGTTCGTGAGGCTTTCGACCGCGCTCGGGATCGGTCCTCGAAAAACCGGTTCTGGGCTAGAATGCGCGGCGCCTTCCCGCTGTTCTGTCCCGAGCGAAACGTTTTCATACTCAACCCGTCCGAATAAAGACCGCATGCGCCCAAACCTCATCCAGACGATTCTCGCGGCGACTCTATCGATTGCACTGCTTTCTGCTGAATCGGCACAGGCTCAGTCAGGGCCTGCGTCCCCACTGACAGGCCAGAAAATCGAGCGATTTGAAGTCACCGGCAATACCTCCGTCGCCAGCGATACCATCCGCGTGTATCTCGGGATTGTCCCTGGCGAAACCTACGACCCTGCCGCCATTCAGAGAAACTTTCTGAATCTCTGGCAGACCGGACTCTTCGACTATATCCAGATCGAAGCTGACTCTGGCGCCAACGGCGTAATTCTGAAAGCCAAAGTCAGGGAGCGGCCTCGTATCGGAGCCGTCGAATACCGCGGCAACAAGAACCTGAACGTCACCAAGATCAACGAAGCGCTCGATCGGGACAAGATCGACATTCATGTCGGTAACACCATCGAGCAGACGCTGGTCCGTCGGGCCACAGAGTCCATCCGCAAGGCCTACTCCGAAGGTGGCTATGAAGGCGTGACCGTGGACGCCACCACCGAGACCATGCCCGAGCCGGGCGAGCAGAAGATCGTTTTCCAGATCAATGAGGGGATCAAGGCCAAAGTCGCTGCGATCGTGTTTGATGGAAACCAGCGATTCTCCGACCGGAGGCTGCGGTCCATCATGAAAGAGGTCAAGAAGACCGGACTCGTCAGCTGGATCAGGAAGAAGAACGTCTATGTCCCGTCCAAACTGGATGAGGACCTGGAGAAGGTCAAGAACCTCTATCTCGATAATGGCTACAAAGACGTTGAGTTCGGGGACGTGAAGGTTGAGACCGTGGGACGCGCCAAGCGGCCTCGGGTCAGGCTGACTATCCCCGTCAAAGAGGGCGTCGTGCACACCTTTGGAGAGATCAGCATCGAAGGGAACAGTGTTTTCAAGGCGGAGGACATCATCGGGAACTGGCCTTTGAAGAAGGGTCAAACCCTGAGCCGGAAGCCGATTCAGAATCGCGTCGACCTGTTCGACGAGCTTTACCGCCGCCGCGGATATATCTACGCCTACCTCAACCCTGATTACCGCGAAGTCGAGAACAACGTCGTCAACGTACACATCCAGGTATTCGAGGGTGAGCAGTTCAAGCTGGGACGCCTGGAGTTTCAGGGCAACACGACCACCAAGGACAAGGTGCTTCGCCGGGAGATCTTCATCGATGAAGGCGACATCATGGACATGGAGACGTTCAAGTCCAGTCTCTACAAGCTCGGTCAGCTCGGTTACTACAAGGTCACCGAGAATCCCGACTTCAAAGTGAATCCCGAGTCCAAGACCGTGGACATCACCATCAAAGGCGCGGAGGAAGGGAAAAACGACGTTCAGTTCGGCGGCGGCTACTCCGAAACCTACGGCTTCTTTGGTCAGTTCCAGTTTTCGACGCGCAACTTTCTGGGCGAAGGTGAAGCGCTCGGTGTCAGCTTCCAGCGGGGACGCCGGCAGAATTTCTTCCAGCTTTCCTATTCCGATCCCTGGTTCCTGGACCGTCCGCACAGCCTGGGCGTTTCGGTCTTCGATCGAACCACTCAGTACCCCGATGCGGTGGGAGGATTCGAGAGTCAGGGACGAGGCGGGAGTCTGGCCTACGGATTCCGTCTGGACCGTTTCGAGAGCATCTCGTTCCTGTACGGACTGCAGAACGTCGAGGAGCACAGCGAGTTCCAGTCACTGCCCGACGACAACGGAAACGTACCGCTTCCGGAAATTCAGGACGAGAAGTTCACGACCTCAGCACTCGTTCCGACGTACCGCTACGATTCCCGCGACAACCCGTTTGACACCACGCGCGGAACCAAGGCGACCCTTGCGCTGAGCTATTCCGGTGGCGTTCTGGGCGGGACGATCAATCTGATCAAGCCGGTTCTCAACTACACGATCTTCCATCGGTTGAACCGACGCAGTTCGGTGAACTTCAATCTTGAAGCCGGGCAGCTTTTCCCGTTTGATGACACTGATTGCGCACACACGTTTGCCGAGGCCCAGTCGCTGAACAGCAGCCAGCTCTGCGTTCCCAGGTCGGAGCGCTTCTTTGTGGGCGGCGAGTATTCGATCCGCGGCTTCAAGTCTTACAGTCTCGGACCGCGGGAGACGCTGAACGGAGTGGACCGGGTGGTCGGTGGCCACAAGTACAACGTCTTCAACGCCGAGTATGTCTACCGGATCAATGACCCGCTGCGGCTGGTTCTGTACGCCGACGCCGGAAATGCATACGGCTACAAGGAAAAGTGGGACGTGACGGACCTCCGGTACTCGATGGGAGCGGAGCTCCGGATCTTCCTTCCCGTCTTCCAGTTTCCGTTACGATTCATCTACGCATTCAACCCCGACGAGCGGGCCAACGACCGGTTCGAGACCTTCCAGTTCTCGATCGGGAATACCTTCTAGAACTCGCGGACTTTATCCATTTGCTCATCGTCCCTCTCAAGCTCAGGGCCGCTTCTGCGGACCGCTCCGGAGACCTGAAACCGGGATTCGAAACAACTGACAAGGAGATTTCATGAAGAAGTTCACGATGTTCGCCCTGACCGCCGCTTTGGCGATTCCAGCGTTTGCCCAACAGGCCCCCTCCCGCGTAGCCGTGATCGATGTTCGCAAGGTTCTGGCCGACTCGGCCCAGGGCAAACAGGCTTTCGAGCGGATGAAGAAGATGCAGGAAGAGCGAGCGGGCCGGGTTCAGAAGATGGACGAAGAGCTCAAGGCTCTCGATACGCAGATCAATCAGAAGAAAATCTCTCTGAGCGACGACAAGCTGGTCGAACTCCAGAAGCAGTTCTCCGACAAGAAAATCGGTCTGCAGCGTTATGCGCAGGACGCCGAGCGCGAGCTCACGGAAGCCCGCGATCGCTCCCTGGCCGACCTCGAGAAGCAGATCCTGCCGGTGATCAACCAGATCGGCAAGGAGATGGGTTTCGCCGCGATCTTCAACAAGTATGAGTCGGGTCTAGTGTTCGCTTCGGACGCCATCGATATCACCGATGTCGTGGTCAAGCGCTTCAACGAAACCGCCAAACCGGCTGTGACGCCCGCCTCCAACAAGAAGTAATCTCAGATCTCAGAGTCTTCGAAAGGGCGCATCTCGGTGCGCCCTTTTTTTTCTGGGCGGGCGGTGGCTCTGGATTGCGGCGCTCTGGGCGCCGCTTTTGTTTCCTAAGAACCGTAAGCTGTCGAGACTGAGAACCCCCTGCTTGCGCTCTCTCCTGAGCGCACATCTCAACCCAAAGCGGCGCCAGAGAGCGCCACACTCCAAAGCCACCACCCCGCCCCTGCCGCCCTCAACTGCTTTACAATGCGCGGCCATGTCTGAACTGACGGTCGGCGAGATCGTCGATCTGGTCGCGGGGGGATTTTCCGGGGATCGCCACAAGCGAATCGAGGGTGTGAAGTCCCTCGCTGAGGCCGGCCCGGAGGACCTGAGCTTTCTCTCCAACCCCAGATACGAGAACCACCTCGAGACCACACGTGCCGGCGCGATCCTGGTGTCACAGAAGATAGAAGGGTCCTCCGACCGGTGGATCCGCGTGCCCAATCCGTACCTGGCTTTTTCGGTCGTGATGAGGCGGTGGTTCAACGCCATTCCAGTTCCGTCAGGGATTTCCGGGCTTGCCTCCGTGGCGGATTCCGCGGTCGTGGGAAGCGACGTAGGCCTGGGACCCTTCGTGACCATTGGTGAACGCGTGGAGCTCGGGGATGGCGTGAAAATTCTGGCCGGCTCGGTGATCGGAGATGATTCGAGAATCGGTCACGGAACGCTGATCTACTCGAACGTCACGGTCTATCACGGGTCAGTCATCGGCAACGATTGCATCGTGCACGCCGGAGCGGTCATCGGAAGCGACGGCTACGGCTACGCGACTGAGGCTGGAAAGCACCACAAGATTCCGCAGATCGGCACGGTCCGGATCGGTGACGAAGTTGAAATCGGAGCAGGCACGACCATCGATCGGGCTGTACTGGGCGAGACCGTAATCGGCGATGGAACGAAGATCGATAATCTGGTTCAGGTCGGTCACAACGTCCGCATCGGACGCAATTGCCTGCTCGTTGCCCAAACCGGGATCGCAGGATCGACCGACATTGGCGATGGTTGCGTTTTCGGAGGGCAAGGTGGAGCCGCCGGCCACCTGAAGATCGGGGCCGGGGTCCAGGTCGCGGCTTCGTCCGCGGTCATGAAAGACTTCGAGGGTCCGGCCATCCTGGGCGGAAAGCCGGCCAGACCGCTCCGAGAACATCTTCGCGCCGAGGCCGCTGTCCGGAAACTTCCCGAGCTCCTGCAGCGAGTGCGTCATCTGGAGAACGTGATCAAAGAGATGGAATCTGCTGCTGGTCCGTCGAGGAAATAGGAATGTTGAATATTCAACAGATACTGAAGTTACTCCCTCATCGTTATCCGATGCTGCTCGTCGATCGCATTCTCGAAATCGGAGAAGGGCGCATCGTAGGCCTGAAGAACGTCACCGCGAACGAACCTTATTTTCAGGGGCACTTTCCCGGCGCTCCCATCATGCCCGGGGTGCTGATCGTAGAAGCCATGGCCCAGTGCGCGGGCATCTATCTACTTCGCGAGATCGAGGATCGCGACACCAAGCTGTTCTTCTTCGGGGGAATCGACAAAGCTCGCTTCCGGAAGCCTGTAGTGCCCGGCGATCAGTTGATCATGGAGATCGAGATGATGCAGCGACGAGCGGGAACAGCCAAGATGCGCGGAGTGGCCCGGGTCGACGGCGCGGTGGTGGCTGAGGCGGAAATGCTCACCATGATGTCTGCGAGGCCGGAATAACGATGTCCGGAAATATCGATTCGACCGCCATCATCGACCGCGACGCAACCCTCGGCGAGGGAGTTTCCGTTGGTGCTTACTCAATCATCGGACCCAACGTCATCGTCGGCCGTGGCACGCAGATCGGGCCGCACACGCGTATCGAGGGCCCAACCACGATCGGCCAGAACAATATCTTCTTCGGCCAGAGCTCGATCGGCACCGGTCCACAGGATTTCAAGTACAAGGGTGAACGCACTGAGCTGGTCATCGGGAGCAACAACACCTTTCGTGAGTTCGTGACGTTGAACCGGGGCACAAAAGGTGGTGGCGCGCTTACCGAGATCGGCTCATGGAACTTCCTGATGGCCTACTCGCATGTCGCCCACGATTGCCAAGTCGGATCGCACACCATCTTCGCCAATGCCGCAACTCTGGCCGGGCACGTTGACATCGGCGACTACGCAACGATCGGCGCCTTCTCGGCCGTCCATCAGTTCTGCAGGGTTGGGGAGCACGCGTTCATCGGCGGATTCACCGTTGCCACCCAGGACGTTCTGCCCTTCGTCAAAACCGTGGGAAGCAGGCCGGCCAAAACCTACGGGGTAAACACGATCGGACTGGAGCGGAAGGGGATCGAGAAAGAAACCATCGAAGCGATCCAGAAGGCCTACCGGCTTCTCATCCGTTCCAAGCTGAAACTCGAAGAAGCTCTGGTTCGAATCGAATCCGAGTTGTCGTTGTATCCCGAGGCGCGTTACATGGCCCAGTTCGTCAGAGGCGCCAAACGCGGGATCATCCGTTGATCAGAGCGCAAAACCCTGATGTCCCTGAGCGCGGTCGAACCGCGCGTGAGGCCGGGGGCATGTCTACGAAATGACCAGACCAAAAATCGGAGTCGTGGGGACCGGGTACCTGGGGCGTCTGCATGCCCGGATCATCACCGAGATGCCGGAGGTCGAGGCCGTTGGATTCGTGGAGCCGAATGACGGAGCGGCCGCGGAGGTCACGCAGGCTCTGGGACTGAAACGGTTCCAGTCCGTCGAGGATCTCGCGGAGGCGGTGGACTGCGCGGTGGTGGCTACCCCGACCGTGCTTCATCGCGCTATGGCCGAAGCGCTCATGCAGCGGGGATGCGACGTGATGATCGAGAAACCGATCACGGCCACCCTGGAGGATGCGCGAGCCTTGTTGCGGCTGGCTGAAGAGAAAAAGAGAGTCATTCAGGTCGGGCATGTCGAGCGCTATAACCCGGCCATCATGGCCGCCGCTGAGGTGATCCGCGAGCCAAGGTATGTCGAGGCGCAGAGGCTGGGAGTGTTCACAACTCGATCGCTCGACATAGACGTTCTGCTCGATCTCATGATCCACGACCTCAATCTGGTGCTGTCGCTCCTTCATCAGGACGTGGCTGAGGTTCGTGCCGTGGGGGTGCCCGTGCTGACGGACAAGGTGGACATCGCCAATGTACGCCTGGAGATGGCCAACGGCGCGGTGGCAAATCTCACGGCCAGCCGCGTGTCCGCAGATCGCGTTCGCAAGATTCGTTTCTTCGGAATTGACTCCTACGTGTCGGTGGACACGAAAGAGCAGGAGATCAAGGGCTACCGGCTGGTTTCGACGAATGGACTGCGTGCCATCCATCCGCTCGACCTGACCGTAAAGAAGAGGGAGCCGCTTCGAGCCGAGCTGGAGAGCTTTATCGAGTGTGTGAGGACGCGAAAGCGCCCGGTGGTCTCGGGAGAGGACGGACGGGACGCACTCGATCTCGCATTGAGGGTCGGCGCGGCCATTGAGCAGTCACTTTAAATCAGTGATAATTTTTAATGATCATAACTGCGCTGAATATTCGTAATAAATAACTAAACTATAATAAGAACGATAACAGTTAAGCTAAATTCGGCATGTGAGATGGTTCTATGAATGAGGCCGTAATCGGGGTACTGGGAGGATCCGGGCTGTATCAGATGGACGGACTGAAGGTCCTTCACGAGCGGATCGTGGAGACGCCCTTCGGCGAGCCCTCCGACCCGTACGTAATCGGGGAAATCGACGGGATTCGCGTGGCATTTCTGGCTCGCCACGGAAAGGGCCATCGTTATACCCCCTCGGAGCTGAACTACCGCGCCAACATCTTCGGCTTCAAACTCCTCGGCGTGCACACGATCCTTTCCGGTTCGGCCGTGGGCTCGATGAAAGAGGAGTACCACCCCACCGACATCGTCTTCCCGCATCAGTTCATCGACCGGACCCGCCACCGGGCTGATACGTTCTTCGGCCAGGGAATTGTCGCTCACGTTGCGTTTGCCGACCCCATCTGCGCGGCTGTTTCCTTCCAGATGGCTGAATCGTCGCGGAAGCTCGGAGCTCGCACTCATGTCGGAGGGGTCTACCTTTGCATGGAGGGCCCGCAGTTTTCGACGCGTGCTGAGTCGGCTCTTTATCGCTCGTGGGGCGTCGACGTCATCGGAATGACTAATCTTCAGGAGGCTAAGCTGGCTCGTGAAGCCGAGATCTGTTACGCAACCATGGCTCTGGTCACCGATTACGACTCATGGCGCGAGAGCGAGGATGCCGTCAACGTCGAGCAGGTCATCGGATATCTTCGCAAGAATGCCTCGACGGCCTGCGCAATTATGCGCGACGTGATCCCGCGTGTGGCCCGGCGGGAACCCGAATGCATCTGCCGGACGGCGCTTCAGAATGCGATTCTCACGGATCCGCGCCTGATCCCTCCCGAAACGAAGGACAGACTCGCCCCCCTGATCTCAAAATACATCCCCTAAATCAAGGCATCTTCCGTGTGATTCGAAAGGGACTCTGATTCCATGTCCATCCTCGTCGTTGGCAGTGTGGCTTTTGACTCGATCGAAACCCCGTTCGGAAAGATCGATCGTGCCCTGGGAGGCTCAGCGACCTATTTCTCCGTCGCGGCCTCGTTCTTTACGCCGGTTCAGATCGTGGCAGTCGTCGGCGAGGACTTCACCGACGCGGACATGGAGGCCTTCAGCGGCCGGTCTATCGATACCAGCGGTCTGGTACGGGTCAAGGGAGGGAAAACTTTTCACTGGAGTGGAGCTTACGGGTTTGACCTCAACGTGGCCGAGACTCGCGCAACCCATCTGAATGTCTTCGCCGACTTCAAACCGGAGCTGGCCTCGAAGTTTCGATCTCCCGAGGTCCTCTTCCTGGCCAACATCGACCCGGTTTTGCAGCTCGATGTGCTCAATCAGGTAAAGCGCCCGCGACTCGTGGCGCTCGACACGATGAACTACTGGATCTCCTCCCATCGCGCGAACCTCGATCGCGTGTTGCGGGAAATCGATCTGCTTCTCGTCAACGAGGCCGAGGTCCGCCAGTTTACCGGGCAAGCCAATCTATTGAAGGGCGCGCGCGCGCTCCTTGAGATCGGACCCACAACTCTGGTTGTCAAGCGGGGCGAATATGGCGTGCTCATGATCACGCGCGAAAGAGTATTCGCCGTTCCTGCGTATCCACTGGAGTCTGTGTTCGACCCAACTGGAGCTGGAGACAGCTTTGCTGGCGGATTCCTCGGCTATCTGGGGTCGGTGAAAACGATCGATGACGACGCCATGCGCCGAGCCATCATCTACGGCAGTGTCCTGGCCTCGTTCAACGTGGAGTCATTCTCGCTCGATCGTCTCCGCGAGATCTCCCGCAAGGACATTGACGCCCGTTACCGTGAGTTCAAAACGCTCACCCAGTTCGGCGACGTGGCGTAGCGCTTCTCACTGGGATTTGTAGACAATCTTCCCGAAGACGACCGTGTAGAGCACCTTCGTTCTGAACAGCGATGAGGGATCGGCCGTGATGGGATTCGACCCTACGATCGTGAAATCGGCCGCTTTCCCGACCTCGATTGTGCCCCGGCTCTCTTCCTCGAACGCCGCGAAAGCGGCATCGGCTGAGAAACCCCGGATTGCTTCATGGATGGTGAGCCGCTCCGATGGATACCAGCCTCCAACCGGCGACGCTTTCTGATCCTGCCTCGTGACCGCAGCATAGATGCCGAAGAATGGATTCACTTCCTCAACCGGGAAGTCCGACCCGAGGGCCAGGCGACCGCCGCGGTTGAGAACTGTACGCCAGGAATACGCACCTCGAATCCGTTGCGGACCGACGCGCTGCTCGGCCCAGTACATGTCCGAGGTTGCGTGCGTGGGTTGCATCGAGGCGATGATTCCTCGAGGAGCGAGGCGCGAGATATCGTCGAGCGCGGCAACTTGAAAGTGCTCGATCCTGAACCGATCTTTGGCGTTCACCGAAGCGCTCTCGTAAGCGTCGAACACGTTTCGTACGGCCCGGTCGCCGATGGCGTGCGTGTTGACCTGAAATCCGGCTTTACGTCCGCGCGTGGCAACCTCGCGAAGGTGCTCGACGGTCGCAAGCAGTAATCCGCTGTTCGACGCGTCATCGGCGTACGGCTGCAGCAGCGCAGCTCCCCGGCTGCCCAACGCCCCATCCGCATACAACTTCACTGACCGCACAGTCAGCCTTCCGCCGTAGTCGATCAGCGGTCCCTTCTCGAACCATTTCGCGAGTAACGCCTCGTCATCGGAGAGCATCGCGTAGATGCGGATCGGGAGCCGGCCTTCGTCGACCAGCTCACGCATCAGCGAGATGGTCATGTCGTCAACCCCGGCGTCGTGGACACCGGTCAGCCCATGGGCGGCGATCTCCTGCGCGGCCCGGATCAGCCGGCGTTTCTGCACTTCACGGGATGCAGGAGGGATGACCCGCTCCACCAGATCCTTGGCCGCGTCCACAAACACGCCGGTCGGTTGTCCGAGCGAGTCCCGGAGAATTTTTCCGCCTACAGGATCGGGGGTGCTCGAAGTGATTCCGGCTGCGCGCATGGCGGCGGTATTGGCCAGTGCCGCGTGACCGTCGATGCGCGTGATCCAGACAGGATGTTCGCTGACCACCCGGTCCAGCTCAACCGCGGTCGGAAACTCCTTGATGGCCCAGTCGTTCTGATCCCAACCCCGCCCGGTGATCCATTCGCCTTTTGTGCTTTTGGCGGTGCCCTCTTTCACCCGGCTCAACACCTGCGCGTAAGAAGTCGTGTCGACGAGCGATACCGTCTCCAGGGCCATTCCCAGTCCCGCAATGTGGGCATGAGCGTCCACCAGCCCCGGAAGGATTGTGGCCCCACTCAAATCAATCCGCTCGGCTCCGGGCGCAAGGCGTCTCGCCTCGGAATCCTCGCCGATGAACCGGATCCGGCCGCCGGTCACGAGGATGCTCGTGCTGGCAACGGCCTCGAGACCGCTTCCTCGCAGGACCACGGCATTGCTCAGCAGAAGGTCACGGCTTGTTCCAGTCGATTTTGTAGTCATACAGGAAGCCTGAAAAAGGAGAATGAGGGCGAGAACACCGAGAAATAGCGCATGGGATCCTGATTTAGTTGTTCTTGTCAAGTGTTCTCCATTCAGTATGTTGCAGGGATGAGCCTGCTTAGAGGTGATCTCTGACACGTCGATTCGGTGAGTCCAGTCACCGCCGGTTTTCCGCCTGCGACTTAGGTTGAAATAACCTATTTCGGAGGTCAGTTTGAAACGCTACTTGAACAACTTATTTAATATTCTCACCGTGGCCGCCCTGGTCACCGCTACTCCTGCGTTTGCCGCCGGGAAGTTCGTGGCCGCAAACAATGGCCATCTCAAGACTTCAGGTAAGGTGGTCATTGCCAACGATTCTAAATCCATCACGGCGTTTCTGTTCGATGGCGACATCCGCAAGGCTCTGGTCACTCTTCGCTCCAACCGGGTTGCCTCGACCTACGTCGGGAAGATCTTTTTCAGCCCCACGGCCAGGGTCGACAGTGCCGTTCCCCAGTATCTCTCAGCCATCATCTACGAAGCTTCGGAGAAACATGGCGTCGACCCGCGTCTGGTGGCCGCAGTGGCTCAGCGCGAGTCCAGGTTCAACCCCTTTGCCACCTCACCCGTCGGCGCCCAGGGCGTCATGCAGCTCATGCCTTCCACCGCCAGGTACCTCGGGGTCTCCAACTCCTACGATGCTCGCGAGAACGTTTTCGCAGGAACGCGATATCTCAGAACTCTTCTCGACACCTTCGACGGTGATCTGAACCTGACGCTGGCCGCCTACAACGCCGGCCCCGGCGCGGTCCGGAAGTATCGCGGCATCCCGCCGTATCGTGAGACCCGGGCCTACGTATCGGCCGTCCGGAACACGTACGAAGCGTCGCTGAAAAACTAGGAACCGGGTTGACGGTTGTTGGTTGACGGTAAGGGGTGCTTCCTGCCTGGATCTGAAGCCGAAGGAGATCCACGAAAACGGCGCTGCACCCGCCACCGTTAACTGACAACCGTCAACCGATGGTCCCCTCGCCCCACTTGAGCTTCGTTCGCAGAACATCGAAGTAACTCTTATCCGGTGACGAAACCAAGAGAATGGTATGGGGCGACCTGGTGACCGTCACACGGTCTTCCCTTGTGATCGGAAACCCCTCCTGCCCGTCCAAGGTGAGAAACGTCTTCTGGTTCTCCGTTTCAATTCCGATTTCCACGCTCAGGTGATCCGGCAGGACGATCGGGCGGTTACTCAGCATATGCGGACAGATCGGCGTGATGACCATGGCTTCCATGGTCGGGTAGATGATCGGTCCGCCGGCCGACAGGTTGTAGGCGGTCGACCCGGTGGGTGTTGAAACGATCAGACCGTCCGCCCGGAACGTCGAGAGAAATTTACCGTTCACGTTGATTCGCATCTCGATCATGCGGGCCAGCGCACTTTTGTTGAGGACCGCGTCGTTCAGGACCCGGTAGCTCTTTTGTTCGCGGTCTTCCCTTGAAACGGAGACATCGAAGGTGACTCGCGCTTCTGCCTCATAGCGGTTGCTCAGCACTCTTTCCAGCACGTCTTCGAATTCTTCCACTCGAATCTCGGTGAGAAATCCGAGGGTTCCCATGTTGACGCCGATGATTGGAACGCCGTCGGGCGCATGCCGCGCCACCGACAGCAGCGTGCCGTCGCCGCCGAAAGTGATGATCAGGTCCGTGTCGTGACCCAGGTCCGCTTTGGGCAGGGTGCGATCACCCGGGGCCGAAAGTTCTTGAGCGGATGCTTCATCGAAAGCGATGGACATGCCCCGTTTTCGGAGCCGCTCCGCTGTCACGCGGGCAAGCTCAACTGCCTCCGGAGAGCTGACCTTGGCCGAGATTCCCACTGAGTGCATGGCCGGAAGTTTAGCTTGAAAAGGTATGAGTCTTTCTGAAGATGAGTAGTGCCGTTGGTATCGGCAAGCTCCACCTCACGATGCGTGAGCGAGCCACCTGCCGTCCTTCACGCAGCCACCCCAGGCTTCGGCACCCCTTTTCCGGCCTGAAGCAGGATTCTTCGAAATGCTCGTGTTGCTGGACAGGCGATTGAGGATGAACGAAACCTGCGATAGACTTTGCGTCTTCAAAGGAGAAATTCATGCGCTCTGCCTCCCGAGTCCTCATCGTTGCGTTCGTAATTGCAGGTTGCGCGAGCGCTGACCGGCCGATGGTCCCCACTACCTCAAACGCTCAGCTCATCCGGTCGTTGTATGAAGCATTCGGCCGCGGCGACATCCCTGCCGTCCTCGGCGCATTCGATCAGAACGTGCTCTGGGAGGAGGCGGAGAACATGCCCTATGCGGACGGAAATCCGTATCGCGGGCCTCAAGCTGTTGCCGGAGGTGTGTTTCAGCGCCTTGGGACGGAATGGAGCGGGTTCCGAACAAACGTGCAGCAGATAATCGACGGCGGTCAATCTGTCGTAGTCCTGGGCCGCTATGAGGGTACGTTCAAAAAAACCGGAAAGGCCGTCAACGCACAGTTCGTTCATGTCTGGACGTTGCGCGACGGAAAGATCACCAAGTTCCAGCAGTTCGGCGACACCGCGGAATTCGCGCGTGTAACTGGTTCCTGATCATGAGCTGACTCACCCCGTGTAAACGACTCCCCAGAGTTCGTGATGTCTCCCGCTATGGGTGACCAGCAGCTTCCAACCATACATCGTCTCAGCCGACGGGGCTGAGGACGCGTTGAGCGATCGCTCCGTCGGCTTCGATGGCGCCCGCTTGTTCCCGGTTCAGGCCGGGCCACGGATAGGTGATCACTCCCCCAGGGCAGACGCGCCACGTCCCTCTTCGCCTGAAGAGCCCGGGACGCCGGCTGGTTTGCAGCTCCGATCTCGCCGTCAACCCCTGGGATCCGGTCTCGTGCCGCCTCGGATGTCAGTCTGCAACGTCGGCTGCATCAGTCGTCAAGATCTCTTGACGCATTCGCTCCTCCCTACTTTCGGCTGATCCCTTTTTGATTCATCGAGTTGACCTCTTTTCCTCGGCCTGGTTGCCAGCTTGAAGTCTTGTGCTGGCGAAAGGAGGTGGTGCGAAGGAGAGTCAGCAAAAACGGTGTGAACAAAAGAGACAAGTCAGTGTGGGCAACTCCAGTAATGAAACCCGTAACACCTAACAACTAACTCAAGTAACAAGGAGGAAAGACCCAATGCGGAAGTCCCTGATTGCAATTGCTACAACCTTCATTCTTCTCAGTGTGGCCTCGCTGGCCGTGGCCGACGATGCTTCGAGCACCGCCGGCGCGCGACCGGTCATCAATATCAACTCCGCGGATGCTTCGCAATTCGCGCTGCTCCCGCGCATCGGCGTCAAAGCCGGTGAGCGCATCGTGGCCTGGCGCACAGAGAACGGTCCCTTCAAAAAGACCACTGACCTGATGCAGGTCAAAGGAGTCGGGGACAAGACGTTCGAGCTCCTCAGCCCCTACCTGACTCTGGAAGGCAAGACCACTCTCGCCTCCAAGCAGCAAGGTCCTCGTAAGCCTCGCGCCTCAAAGGGCGCCAAGGCCCGTGAAGTCGCCTCCAACACAGCGCAGTAGCGCTGCCCGCCCCCCGGGGCTGCCGAAAGGCAGCCCCCCTCACTTTCCGGCTCCCAAAAGATCACGAAGGAGGCTTCATGTCCAAACGAACCGATCCCGGGTTTTCCATCCTGGAGCTGCTCACCGTCCTGGCTATCGTGGGAATGACCACAGCGGCCGTCGTTCCGGCCTTCAACTCGATTCAATCCGGGCTCGCTGTCAGAAATGCACTGGGCGAGGTCCGGTCGATCCTTCAGCTGGCTCGTTCCAGAGCCATAGCCTCGAGCCGTCACACGGCGGTCCGGTTCGAGCGGGACCAGAAACGTTTTCGATACGCCATCTACGAGGATGGCGACTGGGACGGAGTGCGAAATGACGATATTGCCCGAAGGATCGACCGGCCGATCGTCACCAGTCGTGAAGTCCTTCGCGGCGCGTCTCGCGCCTGGATCGGCCTTCCGCCTTATCCGGTAGCTGACCCCGACTCTGGCGCTCTAATGAAGCCCGGATCCTCGGCCATCCGCTTCAACCGCTCCATGCTTTGCTCGTTCTCGCCAGGCGGTAGCGGAACGTCAGGATCCGTCTTTGTCACCGACGGCGGAAAGGTAACGGCCGTGATCCGGGTCTTCGGCGGCACCGGGCGGATTCGATCGCAGCGCTTCGAGAGGAACCTCGGACGGTGGGTTTCGCGATGACCCTGACGGTAGTCGGTCCCGGCCTGCAATTCCTGCCTCTATCGCCGCTGCGCATCCTTGATCACCTGAAGGGATTCAGCCTCGTAAGTCTGAATGAGCGAGAGGTTGTTCGTGCGCAGGAACTCTTCGCTGAACGCTTCAGTGACTGCGCGGCCGTCCATGTCCCGGCCCACGGGAAGACCGGCTGCGAAGAGAACTGTGGGAACGACATCGACGACCTGGGCCGAGGTCGCGTTCTGCTGGGAGGCGATGGTAGGGCCGCGAAGGAGGAGGAATCCGTCGTCGCTGCCGGGATCGTCGCGCTGAAGAAAGAATCTGATGAACGACAGCGGGGTGGTGGGGAGGTCAGGTGCCCGACGGGCCGAGGGGCTGACCACGGCGATGACCATGTTGGGATGGGCCTGTTCCAGCTCGCTGAGGAAGCGGTCCAGGTGAGAGAGGTAGGCCCGGATCGCTTCGCCTTTCTGGACCGACCGAACCGGGAGGAGGTTGTCGATCGCCAGCTCGCTCAGCGCCTCGGAGAACCCGTTCAACGACAGAGTCGTGAGCGTGAATTGCTGGGGGTTGAACAGGGACCTTGTGGCGGCTTCCGCGGTGAGGTCTTCTGCCAGCGCATTCAGAACACGCCGCTTCCGCTCGTTGGATTCGATGACATCGAATCGCAGGGCCAGCGACGGGTCGATGCGCTGGGTGCCGACACGGAACGACTCCGCTCTGCCGGTCAGGAGCCGGGGCCACAGATCCTCCTGGTTCTGACGCCGCTCAAAAAATCGCTCGGCTACCATGCCGGAGGCGGTCCCGTCTGCCTGGGTCGATGGCCAATTGATGACGGCGGTGGAGAATCCCACTTTCTCGAAGAGCTGCCACATGGGAAGCGCGTCACCCGACGGCAGCCGAGCCGAAATCCGCGTCACGGGTGGAATCAATCCCCAGGCCCGGAAGCCAACTCCGCTGGGGAGGATCAGAAAGCGTTCCCCTTCGCGGGTGAGCAGCGTCTGGTAGGAGAAGCGTCCCGTGACTCCGGTGCGGAAGGGGAGCTTGCCCGTGGCCAGAGACGCGAGCAGCGACTTGGAACTGCTGGCCGGGAACGGCTCGATGCGCGCCAGGAAGGACTGACTTCGCGCCTTCTGAAACCATGGGAGCTCGCCCTCACCCATGATCGTCAGCAGCCAGTCATAGGGCAGATCGCGGATGGAAACCACGATCACCGGAGGCTGGCCGGCCACCTCCCCGATGTTGGCCACCACGGGAGTCTTGCGATCGTTCTGGTAGCGATCCCGCCGCTGATAGAGAAAGAACGACGAAACGGCGATGAGGACTACGCCGGTCAGGAAGATGATTCGCGATACCCGAACGCTGGCGGTTCGCTCGATGAGCCAGAGCGCGAACAGGCAGAAGGCAGTGGCCGCGATGAGCGTGGTGGCCTTGGACAGGATGCGCACCGCGCCGATGGGGAGGTAGATCCGGAGAATGGCCAGGTTCACCCAGTAGGCAGCGGCGGAGACGAACGCCGACACGACGATCAGTCCGAATCCGTGGGGCCGGTACTCGTCGGTACGCCCGGCGATCTTCACCCGCAGCCAGCGCAGAATCCAGAGGATAGAGCCGAACAGAATGCCGCAGATCACTCCGTACACGAGGGTGACCAGCAGCAGGCGGGCGGGCGTGATGTCGATCTGTGGATTTACAAAGTAGAGGAGGTGGGCCATGTACAGCCCGAAGATGGCGCCGGCCAGCAGCCTTCTCAGGTACCCCCATCGGACCGTCATCGCGCCGAGAGTGTAGCAAGGGGAGACGGCGCTTGATCTCCGCCGCCGAAATCCGGCAGTGCCACTCGGTGGAGGATGTCGGACGACTTTTCGCGGGCCTCGGGTACCCGGAGGATCTGCTGGACCTCGAAACGCAGATCCTCTTTCCGGGACGACCGGGATCTCTGAGGGCTCATCAGTTGCTTGCCACGCCACTTCTCGGCGTTGTTCTGCTGTCGGGCGATGGAATCCAGGAAGCGGCGGCCGAACTCATCCTCTCTTTTCGCCGGATGAACGTGGCATACAAGCTCGTGGTCGTCGTTCTGGAGATCGCCAGGCGTGAGCTCCTGCTGGTCCATTGCAATGAGGCCCGTCAACTGAGGCGAATGAACGTGTCTCTGGCCGCGCCATCAGTCGCCGCTGTCGACAGACTCAATGCGCTCGCGATTCGCGCAGGAGCCAGTCCGCAAGAGGTCCGCAGAATCTTCGAGCGAGTCATCGATCGCGAGGGTTTGACCCAGCAATTCTTTCAGCGGTTCAAGAGATGTGTTTCAGTCGTGGACCAGGCCCTTGCCGCATCCGTACAGAACGAGCCCCCCGAGGTCTTGTCGAGCCAGGCCCTTCTCCTTCTCTCCAGAATTCTCTTCCTCTACTTTATTCAGCGGAAAGGTTGGCTGAACGGATGCCGCAACTTTCTCGGACAACATCTGGACGCGGACTTATCTGAGAATCGCTCATTCTTCAAAGCCACTTTGCGGCCGTTGTTCTTCGGCTGTTTGAATACCCCTCTCAGCAAGAGAACCGGACGGGCCCGCCGGCTGGGACGAATTCCGTACCTGAACGGCGGTTTATTTCAGCCGTCCCCTCTCGAGCTGCGCCATCCCGGATTGTCTCTGGCCAATGAAATCTGGGCGGAAGTGTTGGACTCGACCTTCGAGCGATTCGACTTCTGTATCGATGAGAGCGACCAGGCTGGAACTCACGTCGACCCGGAGATGCTGGGCCGAGTGTTCGAATCGCTGATGGAACAAACTGAACGAACACGCAGCGGCAGCTTCTACACGCCTCGGGAGATTGTCGATCCCTTCGCCGAACGCGCTCTCCTGGAATGCCTTGTGCCGAAGCTCGACGAGGATCGTCACCTTGTGGAGGAAGTTCTCACAAAAGGAAAGTGGTTGGGTGATCGGGCGCGGGCGGAGGCTTTTCGCCGGCGTCTCGATTCGATGACGGTTCTCGATCCCGCTTGCGGATCGGGAGCCTTTCTTCTCTCGGCGCTGCGCATACTGGAACGCGCCTATCGGGCCACTGAACTCGTTCTGGACCTTCCGCGCCATGCTTCCCTGCGCGCTGACATCGTGGCGCGATCCCTTTACGGAGTTGACCTGAAGCACGAAGCTGTCAGGTTATGCGAGCTTCGGTTGTGGCTGGCCATCGTCTCTGAGTCTTCCGCTGAGATCGAAGACGTCCCGCCACTTCCCAATCTGGACCGCAACATCCAGCAGGGCAACGCGCTGCTGGGACCTCTCGACTCGTTCGCGACGGGAAGGCCGCAGACCTACGCCGAATGGTCCTACGCACTGCAGGCCCGCAAGACATTGCTGGCGGCTTATCGTTCCGAATCGCCCGGGGACCGTCCGGCCGTACTTCGCGCACTCCGCAAGAGCGACCTGACGCTGGCCACTCAACTTCTCGATCGTGACATCGCCGCTGATCAGTCCGAGCGGGATCTTCTGATGCAGGTTCCACCAACCTTGTTCGCAGGCAGTTCCAGAAGCCGGCCGGCGCGCGAGATTGTCAAACTCGAACGGCGCATGGCCGAAAAGGAACAGCGGCTGGAATCGATTCGTCGCGGTGACCTCGACTTCTTCTCGTTCGAGATTGCCTTCGACCATGTCTTCGACGGGGGCGGGTTCGACCTCGTGATCGGTAATCCACCCTGGGTAAGGCATCAGCGTCTTGATCCCGACACCCGCGCGCTTCTCGCAGACCGTTACCGATCCTTCAGCCGGCAAAGGACTCCCGGTGTCTCGTTCACTCAACCCGACCTTGCTGTCGCTTTCGTCGAACGAGGGTTGGCGCTTGTCCGGCAGGGTGGGATCGCCGCGATGATTGTTCCTTCGAAGCTGGCCAATGCATCCTACGCCGCATCACTTCGTGCTGAGATCTCGGGAAAGCACGAGTTGACTGCGGTGTTCGACTGGACCGGCGAGGGGAGAAAGTACTTTGCGGCAGATACGTTCCCGATGGGTATTCTGCTCAGGCGAGGGAACCGGGGACCCCAGCAGGGGATCGATGTGTTCTCGGGCTCCGGTATCCAGCATTCCGGTCCTCCAAAGATCGAGGCCACCCGCCGCTCTGCAGCATGGTCACTTCATTCTCCGGCCATCACCGGGGTCCTGACGCGTCTGAGCCGATCGCTTCCGACCATGTCTGAAAGTCTGGGGCGCTCACCGATCATGGGCGTGAAGACCGGAGCGAATCATCGCTTCTTTCTTCGGGAGCTGACCTTCGAGAATGGTTATGCCTACGAGTCGGGATCTCAACAGGCCATTCCGATCGACCGGATCTGCCGATGCGTGCGCGGACGAGATGTTCGCCGATGGCGCGCTGAAGCGTCTACATGGATGCGTTGGCCGGATGGTGCGGCCAAAGGTGGCAGAAGAAGCGTGGGCGAAGAAAATGCCTTGACTCTGGCCTACGTAAAGCCCGAACACCTCGGGGTGAAAGTTGCGTGGAAAGACATCTCGCGGGGCATGCAGGCCGTCGTGCTTCCCGAAACGGTTCGTGTTGGCTCCCACGACATTCCACTGATTCCGAACCAGACTCTGTACATGATCGATGCGACCTCTCTCGATGAGGCATTCGTTCTGTGCGCGATCCTGAACTCTACGGTCTTCAATGCCCTGGCCGCCGCCGTTTGCGACCGAGCAAAGGATTTTCATTTTCGGTACTTCGCCAGCTCCCTTCGAAATCTGCCCTTTCCGGCGTTCCCCATGCAGCCTCAACGCTTCTCAACCCTGGCCCGACTCAGTCGCCGCGCACATCAGGGATGCGATCTCGATGAGGAGATCGACGGGGAAGTGAACGCTCTATACGGACTGCAGGTGGCCGCTTCGGAGGACCTGGCGCAGTTCGTGGCGGAGAGGCTGCGTCGCGACCGATGAATGGCGACCCGATCGCCACGGAAGATGCTTTCCTGGCAATGCTGAGGGCCACTCTTCCGACAGTCGAGCCGCTCGAGGGGCTGGCGTTCTTTCAGCAGTCTGCTGTCGCGCAGCTCTCTTCGATGATCGAGCGTTTCGGTGGCGCCATCCTCGCCGACGACATTGGCCTTGGAAAATCATACGTGGCAGCGGCCCTGGCCAGGCGATATCAGGATCAGGGTCGTGCCGTCGAGGTCATTGCTCCGGCCTCTCTGCATGAGCAATGGAAGGGGACTCTTCATTCATTCGGAGTGGCAGCGGTGATCGAACACTCGGAGTCGCTGCACCGGCGTCCCTGGATCAGGGCAGATGGCCCGACTTTGATCATCGTCGATGAAGCGCATCGCTTCAGAAACCGGAAGACCGCCGGATACCGGGCACTGGCACTGCGATGCATCTGCCAGCCGCTGCTGCTCATCACAGCATCTCCTTTCTGGAACAGGCTCGCGGACGTTCACGCTCTCCTTGCACTGTTTCTCGCAGACGACGCCCTCAAACTTCGAGGAGTGCCGTCGTTGGAGCAGGCTTTCGATACCTCTCAGCGTGCATCCGTCGAAGCCATCCTCGAGCAGGTCACGGTCCGGCGCGGCCGGAGCGCCCTTCCGCGCGAACTGAAAACCGGTTCGCTGCTGAACAGGGTCATACGCTATCCGGTTCCTGCCCTCGAGGAGGCCCGACCCCGCATCGACAGGCTTCGGTTTCCGCTCATCGCCCACTCGCGCGGCGACAGGACTCTGCTCCTGCGGTTTCTGCTTCGACGGTTGGAGTCCAGCCTCGAGGCGTTTCGAGACTCGCTGTCGCGGCAACGAAGATTCTTCCGTCGCGCTCAGGAATCGATGCGGGAAGGACGACGGCTGACCAAGCGGGACTACCGGGTTCTCTATGGCGATGAAGACGAGAAAACGCCATTTCAGGAGCTTCTTTTCCGCGATCTCTGGATCCCGCAGACTGTATCGATTCCCGAGGCAGCCCAGGTAGATGCTGAGCTGGCGATCATCGAGCAATTGCTCCTTATCCAGCGCGGAACGACGGATCTGAAACTCGGTGCCCTGATTCGACTTCTGGAAAACCTCGAGGGTCCTTCCATCATTTTCACCGGAGCCATCGTCACGGCTCGAGCCATCCACAGGGAATGCGAACGGCTGGCCAGAGTTGCACTGATCACTTCGCAAGGTGCGGTCGATGCGCGCGGACGAAAGCAATCGGCCGACGATGTTTTCGCGGCGTTCCGTCGGAGAGAGATCGACGTCATCGTATCGACCGATCGCTCTTCCGAAGGTCTGAATCTGCAGGTCGCGTCGAATGTGATTCATTACGACATCCCCTGGAGCCCATTGCGTCTCGACCAACGAAATGGGCGAGCACACCGCATCGGACGGGTGAGCGATGTCACGGCCTGGTATTTCATTCCGGTGACGCGCGAATCGGCTGTGATGAGAATCGTGGCCCGAAAGAACCGAGATCGCCGCAGCCTGTTCGGAAGGGACCGAAGGTCGACGGCGCTGAGCCGATGGTCCTGGATCGAGAGGAGCTTTCAATCTCAGAATCCCTTGATCGAAGGTAGCTCGTTTGATGAGATCGATTGCGGGCCGGCGATTCTATTGATCGAGCAGGTCACGAGCGGCCGAACCGTTCGCGAGCTGGTTCTGTCTCGCCAGGGTCTGATCGACGATTCCTGGTCGGCCATCGTGAGCGCGATTGATCGGGATGGAAAGGTGCATACACGATGTTCTCGGGACGGCGAGTTCGAGAGGGTCTCTGGCCTCATCGAGGCCAGAGCTCGAACTTTCGCACTCCTTCCAGCCGTGCTGCCGGAGTCTTCATCCGCAAGGCGGCTTCACAGAAGGGCCCAACGGTACAAGCTGATGAACCGTGAGCTCGAGAATCTGCTGGTCCGCCGTTACCCGGCCGGGATCGAGTTGCTCATGAGGGAAATGTCTGACGAATATCTGGATTCGTCGAGGATAGGGGATCTTCTCGCGCTTCTTCGACTGAGACCACGCGAGATGATGCCAGTCGAAGTTCGCGTGATCGCCGCACTCAGCCTCAGCTCCACTCAATGAACGGACGTACGTAGGAACAGGAGTGCGGGGTCCTATTACCGTTCCAGTCTTGCGAACGAGGGATCGCCTTTTCTTAGAAAGATCTCGGGCGTCAGCCCCTCACCCTTTATCCCTCTCCCCGTTGCGACGGGGAGAGGGAAGGCTTTGCCGGCGCGCTCATCGTCTTGATTTCACGAAGCTCGAGCGCGACTCTCCTTCCCGGATCTGCTACCTTGTGAATCGTCCCTTCGTTTTTCTGAATGTCCACTATTCGCGGAACCGAGCGTTCCCGTATCCAGGGCGATCCGGCTGCGCTTCAGCGCTGGCGGAAGTGGGGCCCCTACCTCTCCGAACGATCCTGGGGAACCGTCCGCGAAGACTACAGCCAGAACGGCGATGCCTGGAGCTGGTTCCCGCACGACATGGCCCGCTCCAGAACTTTCCGATGGGGCGAAGACGGCATCGCCGGTTTCTCCGACCGCTACCAGATCCTGTGCTGGTCGCTGGCCGTCTGGAATGAGCGAGATCCCATTCTCAAGGAGCGCTTCTTCGGGCTCGTTCCGGCCGAGGGGAATCACGGCGAGGATGTGAAGGAGTGCTACTACTATCTCGACGCCGTTCCCAGCCATTCCTATCAGCGCATGCTCTACAAGTATCCGCAGCGGGAGTATCCGTACGGGATGCTCATCGACCAGAACCGCGGGTCCGGTCCCGAGATCGAGCTGATCGACCTCGGCACGTTCGACGACAATCGCTATTTCGATGTGGAGATCGAAATCGCCAAAGCCTCCCCCGAGGATCTCGTCTTCCGAATCACCGCCCATAACCGCGGACGGGATAAGGCCGCCATCCATCTGATTCCCCATCTCTGGTTTCGAAACGTATGGAGCTGGTCCGATGAGCCGCGGACCGCGCCTGTGATCCGTGAGGTCAAGCTGGCCGACGGACGGTCCGCGATTCTGGCCGATGACTCCGGCGC
>Ga0180121_10000184_pt1 | contig 24027 bp, 23 predicted proteins | sample AntDrymUQ5402106_2_FD_129676 | JGI IMG/M metagenome (GOLD analysis project Ga0180121, IMG submission 129676) | Polar desert sand microbial communities from Dry Valleys, Antarctica - metaG UQ540 (21.06) (version 2) (version 2) | ecosystem: Environmental > Terrestrial > Soil > Desert | place...
CCATCGGCGCGGCGCTGAGTGAGCGGCTGCGGGGCGGGGACACCCTCGCTCGGCTGGGAGGCGACGAGTTCGGCGTGCTGATGCCTCAGGCCGGCCCGCAAACGGCGCAGCTGGTTGCAGGCGAGCTGCTCAAGGCCATCCGCGAGGTCGACCCCCCGACGGCGCGGCCGGTCACCGCGAGCGCTGGGATCGCGCTGTTCAGCGGCACGGACGTGACCGCCGACGAGATGATGGTGCGCGTGGACCTCGCGATGTACGAGGCCAAGGAACGGGGCGGCGACGAAGCCCACGTCTACTTCGCCCACGGTGACGCGCCGAGGATGAAGCTGGAGATCGGCCGGCTCAAGCGGCTCGAGCTTGCGATCGCCGAGGGCTCGCTGCTGCTATACGCCCAGCCGATCTATGACCTCTCCAGCGGGCGGGTGGATCGCCACGAGCTGCTGGTGCGGATGTCAGACGCCGACGAAGGTGTCATACCCGCGGCGGCGTTCGTCCCTCTAGCCGAGCGCCATGGCCTCGTCAACGAGATCGACCGGTGGGTGGTCGAGCGGGCACTCGGGCTGCTTGAGCCGGGCGTGGCGATGCCTGGGTTGCGGCTGACCGTCAACGTGTCGGCGAATTCACTCGACGCGGACTACGTCGGGTGGTTCGAGCGCCGGCTCGCCGCTAGCGAGGTCGATCCCGCCTGGCTCACCTTCGAGCTGACCGAGACCGCCACGATCTCCAACCTTCCCGCCGCCCGCCGGTTCGCGCAGCGGCTGCGCGAGCTCGGTTGCGAGCTCGCGCTCGACGACTTCGGCGTCGGGTTCGGATCCTTCAACTACCTGCGCCACATCCCGTTCGACCTGCTGAAGATCGATGGCCAGTTCGTGCGCGAGTGCGCGCGCGACCCGCGCGACCGGGCCCTCGTCGAGGCGATCGTCAAAATCGCCCAATCGCTCGGCAAGCGGACCGTGGCCGAGTTCGTCGACGACGAGCCGACGGTGGCGGTCCTGCACACGATCGGGGTGGACATGGGACAGGGCTACCACCTCGGCACCCCCGCCCCCGTCGAGGACGCGCTCGCCTTTATCCCGCCGACTCCCAGCCCCGCCCAAACGTTCTCCGAACTCCTGCTTGAGCCGGCCGTTACCGGGACGGCGCCCACGACGGTGGATTGCTTGTCGATCCGAGTCGCTGCCGCTGGCGCCCGGCCCCCTCGCGGCTAGGGGCTAATCAATCCGGCAGAGGCCCACTTCACTTCCTGAAGTATTGCTATCCTTGATGGCTGCGGACGCGGTTTTGAGCCCGTCCGGCCGGACGATCAGCCTATGAGCTCCCGCGAAACCCTCGATACCGATTGCCCGGTCTGTGCCTGCGCGGAGATCATCTCGGGCAAGTGGACGCTCTTGGTGATCCGCGACCTCGCCGGCGGCAACCGCCGGTTCTGCGAGCTCGAGCGCTCGCTGCGGGGGATCAGTCCGCGGACGCTCTCGTTGCGCCTCCGTGCGCTCGAGGAGTGCGGAGTGGTCGAGCGACACACCTATCCCGAGGTCCCGCCGCGAGTCGAGTACGCGCTGACCGTAAAGGGTCGGGCGCTCGAGCCGCTGATCGACGACATGCGCAGCTACGGCCGGCGCTGGCTCGGGGTCGACGAGCAGGTACGCCCGGCGGCCCGCTCCGCGCGCGAGCCCGTCTCCGTCTGACCGCGCTTCCGGCCGCCCCGGGGTGAGGCCGAGGCGTTCGGCGAGCCATCAGGCGGCCCGGACGCATTCGCATAACTCGCAAGGAATCTTGCAGCCAAGGAGGCGGGTGTTGCCGGGCGAAGACCGTCCGCGTGCGCGACCTACATCTGAGACACAGCCTGACGAGCCTTGCCCGCGACGCCTCCGAGGTCCTCGCCGACCTCGTCGAAGCCGGCCAGGAGATCCCCTACGAGATCGCGGAGGGGGGAGACGGCTTCGCCTTCGCCCAGTACACGCCGCTGACGGCGCGCTTCGTGCGCGACAACGCAACCGAGCTCCGTGGGCTCGCGAGCTTCCGGGAGGCGAGCGAGACGATGCGCCGGGCGGAGATCGCCGGGAGCTATCTCGAGGAGGCGGGCATCTCGCCGCCGACCGACCCGGCAGAGCGCTCCAACCTCGCCGTGACCTACTTCCTCGCCCGCCTCTGGGACGGCTCCACCGACTTCGAGCCCGACGACGATCGCTTCGCCGCCGCCATCGCCGAGATCGAGGACTGCGCCGAGCCCGAGGCCGGAGAGGTCGAGGCGATCGTGCCGCTGGTGGGCTTCCAGATGCCGAGCACGCGGGTCGACCTCAACGGTGCTTCGATCGTGCGCGCGGACGCCGTCGACGTGCCCGCTGACGCAGCCCGTGGCGAGCGCCCGAGCGGCGCCGCCTGGGAGCCGACGTTCCTGATCTCCGCTCGCGTCTCGCTCGACCCCGACGGCGGGCTCGGCGGCGCCGGCGAGCGCGTCGCCCGGACCTTCGAGCGCGTCGTGACGACGCTGCGTCTGTTCAAGGAGGGCGGCGTCGCGCTCGCCCCCCACGGCTGGGTTCGCGTCGCGGGTGACCGCTGGCGCCGGATCTCGACCGGCGCTGGACGCCCGCGCCCGGGCGGCTACCGCCTGACCGAGAGCGATCTCGGTGAGCTGGCCGACCTCGCTCGGACCGTGAGCGTCCACCCGCGCCGGATCGGGCGCCTGAGGCGCGCACTGCTCCGCTTCGAGGCCGGCCTCGATCGCCGCGGAGCCGTTGACGCGCTCAACGACCACCTGCTCGCGCTGCGGTTCCTGCTCGAGGGCGAGGGCCCCGCCGGGGTCGGCCTGCCGATGCGCGTCGCCGCGCTCACCAGCGATACTCCCGGCTCCCGCGCCGACGCCAAGCTGGCCGTCGAGCAGGCGATCGCGCTCGAGCGCGAGCTCTGGAGCGGTGAGCCCTCGGGCAACGGTGGTAGCAATGGCAACGCGGGCCCGTCGGAGATCGCCGCCGCGGTCGAGGGGCTCCTGCGGGTGACCCTCAGGCGTGGTGTCACCGGCGAGCTCGGAAGCGACTTCCGCGCCGCCGCGGACGAGGCGCTCCTGGCCGAAGGCCTCGCCTTCGGGGAGGGCGCCGAGGCCGAACGGGGCGGCGAGGCCGAATGGGAGATGGATCCGGTCGATCCGAGCCAGGGCACCGAGGCAACCGACGTGCTGCAGGATCGGGCCATCGACGGCGAGGACGAGCCGACGATCGAGGACTACGACGTCGAGGAGCCGGAGCGCATCAAGGTCTCGCGTGCCGAGACCCCCTGGGTCATCGACGAGTCAGATCCGGTTGAGGAGCCGCACGTCCTGTCCGGCTCCGGCGCCACCGAGGCCTTCGATCCCTTCGCCGCCGATGCCGGTGAGGTCGAGATCGGCGAGTCGGAATCGCGGCTCGCCCCCGAGTCGACGACCGGCCGCGACTGGCTCGAGGAGGTCGACGCCGACGTGACGATGAATTTCCCGGCCCGCTCGTCCCACCTCGACGACCTGGCGCGCTCGCCGCTCGACCGCGAGGACGTCAAGGAGCGCGTCCAATACCTCTTTCCGCGCACCGAGACGAACTGGACGGTCGGGACCAAGACGCCCCGCCGGGCGGCTTCATAGGTCCTAGGCCTCTCCGAACAGGTAGGGATCCAGCGAAAGGAGCCCGGCGAGGTCGTGGACCTCGTCGCTCATCTCCGGGACGCGGAGCAGCGGCGCTTCCCCGATCCGTCCCACCAGTTTCTCGACGTTCTCGGCGTCGCGCTCGACGAGCGCCTGGAGGTCCGCGTGGCTGGCGGTAATCCGCTTGGCCAGGCCGACGCCGATGCCCGCATTCCTCAGCGCCCTGGTGGCCTCAGGACCTGGGGGCGCGCCACCGTCCCCGCCGTGCACCCGGTTGACGATGACGGCCCCGAGCGGCAATCCGAGCTCGCCGAGCTTCCCACGAAGAAACGCTGCCTCCTCGATCGGCTCGCCCGCGGGGCCGCAGACGATCAGGAACTCGGTGCCCTCGGCGGAGAGGAGGCCCTGGACCCGCTCGGCGCGCTCGCGGAAGCCGTCGACCAGGCTCGAGGTCGCCGTGAAGAACTCCGAGAGGTCGCCGAGCAGATCGACGCCCGTCAGCCGGCCGAGCACCGAGAAGATCATCGAGGTCCCGCGGCTCGCGATCCGGGCGCCGAATCCAGCCGGGCGGATGAACATCCGCAGCGAGCGCCCGTCGACGAACTGGACCAGCCGCCGCGGCGCGTCGAGGAAGTCGAGCGCGTTGCGCGAGGGCGGGGTGTCGAGGATGAGCAGGTCGTAGTCGCCGCGCTCGTGCATCTCGTAGAGCTTCTCCATCGCCATGTACTCCTGCGAGCCGGCGAGCGCGCCGGAGATCTGCTTGTAAATCCGGTTGGCGAGGATCCGGTCGCGCGTCTCGGGGTCGGGCGAGTGGCGCTCGATGATCTCGTCAAAGGTCGCCTTCGAGTCGAGCATGCTCGCCCAGAGCTCACCGCCGCCGGGATCGACGCCGGCGGCCTCGAAGAGCGCCGGATCGACCTGGCTCTCGGCGTTGCCCAGCTCCTCGAGCCCGAGCGAGTCCGCCAATCGCTTGGCCGGGTCGATGGTCAGGACGGCGACCTTGTGCCCGCGCGCCGCCATCCCCGCGGCGATGGCGGCCGACGTGGTCGTCTTGCCGACCCCGCCCGAGCCGACGCAGGCGCAGATCGACGCGCCCTCGAGGATCGTCTCGATCGATTCGCTCACGTGAGCGCTTCAGCGAGGATGTCAAGCTCGGCACGCCCGATCCTCGGCGCGAAGAGGAACGGAAGCTCGACGACGGGTGCCTCCACGCCCGCGCGCAGCCGGTCGAGCTGTGCGCTCTGCGCCGCGACGCGCGCGATCTCCTCGGTCGCCGCCGACAGCGCCGATCCGGCCGGTCCATCGCCGACGGTCGAGCCGAGCGCTTCGAGCTCACTTCGCTCATCGTCGGTGAACCGCCTCGGATAGAGCCCGTTGACGTAGACGCGGTCGACGGCGAAAGCGCCTTCGGGCGCGCCCGTCAGGGCCTCCTCGAGGCCGATCGACTCGTTCACCGCCATCTCCTCGGCGCGGGCGACGATGGTGATGGCGGTCATCCGGGGATCGGTGAGGGTCTCCTCGATCCGGCGGGCCTGGTTCGCCAGCGGGCCGACGCGCGCGATCTCGCGAAACGTGCGCGGGGTCCGCAGCAGGCCGACGCCGTGTCCGGTCGCGGGAGCGTCGACGATGACAACGTCATACGTGCGCGATCTCCCGGGTGCCTTGCGCGGCGTCTGCGCCAGCTCCCAGACCTTTCCCATTGTCACCATCTCGGCCAAGCCCGGCGTTGCGGCCGCGAGGTAGGTGAAGAGCCGGCTCCGATGGAGGAGTTCGGCCATCGCCCGGACCGGCATGTGCGTCTGCAGGTACTCGTGCACCAGCTCGTCGGGATCGACCGAGAGCGCCCACAGGCCCTTGGCGAGTCGGGTCTCCTCGAAGCCGATGGGCTTGCGGGCGAACAGGTCGGCGCCGCGCTCTTGCGAAGCGATCTCGCAGACGATGGCACGCTTTCCGGCGACGGCCGCAGCGAGCCCGAGGGCGTAGGCGACAGTCGTCTTTCCGACCCCTCCCTTGCCCGTTACGAACAGCAATCGCTTGTCGAAGGGGTCCAACGTCCGGGCATTCTGTCAAGGGAGCGCGCTGCGGGCTTTCGTGCATCCACCTCCCCAGGACGCGATTCGCTCATTTCCTGGGAGGAAACCCACGCTTCCACCCGAATATGGCCGTCGAGATGGGCTTGTTCAGCAGAAAGCACAAGGACGGGCGTCACGACGGGGAGACGAGCGATCTGACCCACGAGGCGCGAAACGACGACGAGGAATTCGCGGCCTCCAGGGAGGGCGCCTGGGATCCGCACTGGCCGGAGCCCGTGGTCGAGCCGGCGGAGTACGAGCTGCCGGCCCACCGTGACGAGGCCGTCACCGAGCCGCTCGCGACTCCACCCGCGCCGCCCCCGACGCCGCCGGCCGCCGTCCCACCGGTGTCGCCCCCGCCCGTGCCGATAGCCGAGGAGCTGATCGAGCTCGAGAGCGCCGCCGACGACGAAGGTCCCCTGCCAAGCGCCGAGCAGCCGGCTGCTCCAGGCGATCCCGACGCCGGCTCGCTTCGCAAGGACGACCTCCGTCGCGCCGTCAACGGCGGCGTCACCGAGGTCGACGAGGACGAGGAGAGAAGGTCCGTCGACGACATCATCGGTCCGACTCCGAAGCGCCGTCATCCCTTTGCGCCGGCCGTGGTCGAACCGGCATCGCAGCGCCGGATGAGGGTCTTCGCTTTCGCCAACCAGAAGGGCGGGGTCGCCAAGACGACGACCACCCTGAACCTGGCGGTGGCACTGGCGGAGTCCGGACAGCGCGTACTCGCCGTCGATCTCGATCCCCAGGGCAACCTGACGATGAGCCAAGGGGTCGACCCCGACACGGTCGAGCGCAGCCTGTACCACGTGCTCGTCGAGAAGGTTCCGCTTCGGGAGATCGTCATGCACCGCGAGATCGACCTCGCGCCGGCCTCGATCGACCTGGCCGGTGCCGAGATCGCGATGAGCACCCAGATCGGACGGGAGCGGTCGCTGCAGAAGGCGCTCGCCGACGTTCAGGACGACTACGACTTCGTCTGCATCGATACGCCGCCGAGCCTCGGCCTGCTGACGATCAACGCGCTGACGGCGGCCGACAAGGTGATCGTGCCGGTCCAGTGCGAGTACCTGTCGATGCGCGGCCTCGTCCAGCTGCAGAACACGCTCGAGATGATCCGCGAGAACCTCAACCCCGACGTCCAGATCGAGGGCATCCTGCCAACCATGTTGGATACGCGCACGGTGCATGCCAAGGAAGCGGTCGAGATCCTCGAGGAGAACTTCGGCGAGCTCGTGTTCAAGTCACGGATCAAGAAGGCGATCAAGTTCGCCGAGGCGCCGGTGAAAGGCAGCTCCGTCCTCAAGTACGATCCGCAGAGCAACGCGGCCCAGTGCTATCGAGATCTGGCGGAGGAGGTCCTAACCCATGGCGCGACGTAAGCGGGCGAGCATGCGCGAGGGTCCCCTCGCCGACCTCTTCCGGTCCACCGAGCAGCCCGACGATCCGCCCGAGCCGCCGCTGCGGCCGCAGCCGCGCCGCCGCACCGAGGCCGACCCCGAGCCGGGGAGCGAGGCCGTCGACGAGACGGGTTCTCGTCACGAGCCGCCCGCACGTGAGTCCGACGAGGTGACCGCCTACCGCGCCGACCATCCCCCGGCCGCCCCCGTGCGTCCGGCGAAGGACCGCCTGCGCGACGTCTTCAACAGCGAGGATCCCGATCGCGAGCCCGCCTATGGTCGCGGTGAGTCCTCGCGGACCTCGGCGACGACGCCGCCCGAGGTCCACGACCCCGTCATCCGTGTGATCGGCGTCGGCGGTGGAGGCGTCAACGCGGTCAACCGGATGGTCGAGGCCGGGATAACCGGAGTCGAGTTCATGGCGATCAACACCGACCTGCAGTCGCTGCAGACCAGCGCCGCGGATCTGACGGTCCACATCGGCGGAGGAGTCACGCGCGGCCTCGGCTCGGGCTCCGACCCCGAGCTCGGCTACCGTGCCGCCTTCGAGGAGCAGGACCGGATCAAGCGGATGCTGAAGGGCTCCGACATGGTCTTCGTCGCCGCCGGCGCGGGCGGCGGCACGGGTACCGGGGCCGCGCCGGTGATCGCGCGCCTGGCCCGCGACGTTGGTGCGCTAACCGTCGGCATCGTCACCCGCCCCTTCGGCTTCGAGGGCACGCGCCGCGCCAAGCAGGCCGGGAAGGGAATCGACCAGCTCGCCGGCGAGGTCGACACGCTGATCGTCGTCCCGAACGACCGGTTGCTCTCGGTGCTCGAGCGCAACACCTCGATGGTAGAGGCGTTCCGGGTCGCCGACGATGTGCTGCGCCAGGGCGTCCAGGGCATCTCCGACCTGATCACGCTTCCGGCGCTGATCAACCTCGACTTCGCCGACGTGCGGACGACCATGCGCGACGCGGGCCCTGCCCTGCTCGGCATCGGCATGGGCACCGGTGACTCCCGCGCCAGCTTCGCGTCGGAGCGGGCGATCTCGTCGCCGCTGCTCGAGACGTCGATCGAGGGCGCCCGATCGATCCTGCTCTCGATCACCGGCGGCCGCGACCTCTCACTCGTCGAGATCTCGGAGGCGGCGCGCGTGATCCAAGAGGCGGCCCACCCCGAGGCGCACATCATCTTCGGCGCAAACGTCGACGACTCGCTCGAGGAGCAGATCTGGGTGACGGTGATCGCGACCCGCTTCGACGCTCGTGGACGCCGCGCCGACGGCACCTCGACTGGCGTCAACCGGACCGTCGCCCGACCCTCGTCGCGGCGCGGAGCCGAGGACTCAACCGGCGCCCGCCGGGTTCCGGGCTACGAAGCCCAACCGCGAGAGCTCGGCATCGACGTTCCCGAGTTCATCCCGAACTAAGTGCGCGCCAGGTAGGGACCCATGTCCCGCGGCGTCGTCGCCGCCGGCCATCCGGCGACCGCGGAGGCCGGAGCCTGGGCGCTGCGGCAGGGTGGCAACGCGATCGACGCGGCCGTCGCGGCGGTGATCGTCTCGCTCGTCGCCGAGAGCCCGCTGACCGGGCTCGGGGCGGGCGGGTACATGCTCATCCATCGACCAGGTACCGAGGCCGTCGTCCTCGACTTCTTCGTCGCCGCCCCCGGGCTCGCCGCCACAGGGCGTCGGACGGAGATCGAGCCGGTGGAGGTCGATTTCGGTGGAGCGGTTCAGGTCTTCAACGTCGGCGCGGCCTCCTGCGGTGTCCCCGGTGTTCCGAGCGGCATCGCGGAGGCGGTGCGCTCGCACGGATCGATGCCGCTGTGCGACCTGGTCGGTCCGGGCGTCGCCCATGCGCGAGCGGGGGTGGAGCTGAACGCACAGCAGGCGTATCTGATCGCGATCCTGGAGCCGATCATGGCGCGTGAGCCCGCGGGCGCTGCGATCTACGCGCCTCGCGGCGGGGCGCTTGGCGCCGGCGAGCGGATCGTGTTCCCGGAGCTCGCCGAGACGCTCGAGCGCTTCGGCGCCGAGGGACCCGATCCGTTCTACCGCGGCGATCTGGCGGCGGCGATCAGCGAGCGGGTCCTCCTCGCCGGAGGCTCCCTCGCGATGCGGGATCTCGCCGCGTACGAGACCATCACCCGCGAGCCGGTGCGGGCCCGCTACGGGGGACGGGAGATCCTGACCAACCCCCCTCCTTCCTCGGGCGGGATCCTGATCGCCTACGCGCTCGAGCTGCTCGAGCGGCTCGGCAGGACCGACGCGGGCTCGCTGATCTCGGTCATGGAGAAAGCGCAGGGCGCCCGTACGCCGGAGTTCCTCGCCGGACTCTACGAGACCGGCTTCGAGGCGCGCTTCCTCGCCGACCGCCTTGGCTCCACCACCCATATCACGGCGGTCGACGCTGACGGCGGGTGTGCCAGCGTCACTTGCTCCAACGGGACCGGCTCCGGGCTCTTCGTCGAGGGCACCGGCATCCACGTCAACAACATGCTCGGCGAGACCGACCTCAACCCGTTCGGGTTCCACTCGACCCCACCGGGGCGGCGGCTGCCCTCGATGATGTCGCCCACGATCGCGCTCCGCGACGGCCGGCTCGAGCTCGGACTCGGCAGCGGCGGCTCCAACCGGATCCGCTCGGCGATCACGCAGACGATCGTCCGCAGCCTCGGCGACGGACTGGACCTCGCCGCGGCGGTTGCCGCCCCGAGGCTCCACTTCGAGGCGGGCACAGTCCAGTGCGAGCCGGGAATCGACCCCGATGCGCTCGAGTCCCTCGCTGCCGCCGGCTACGAGATCGTGCGCTGGCGCGAGCCGAACCTGTTCTTCGGCGGCGTCCACGCGGTCTCGGCGGGGCCGAACGGAACTCTGGTCGGCGCCGGCGACCCGCGGCGGGGAGGGGCCGTCGCGGTCGCCTAGCTCTTCTTGGCCTCGTAGCGGTTGTGGATCGCCAGCGCGTTGCCGTCCGGGTCCTCGAAGAAGGCCTGATGGCAGAAGCCGGAGTCGATGATGTCCGCCTTGAAATCGACGCCGCGAGACTCGAGCACGGCCTGCGCAGCGGGGACGTCGTCGACGTGGAACTCGATCGGGTGGTTGTTGGCGCGGAACTCGATGCCGAAGGCGTCGGACTGCATCACAGCGATCGTCAGTGTCCCGGTCTCGAACTCGCCTGCCGGCATGTCACCCCACTTGGCTGACATCGGCAGGCCAAGCACGCCGCCGTAGAACTCCTTCGCGGCATCGAAGTCCTGCGTGGCGACCGTGATGAAATCGGTTCCGGTGATCAGCGGAGTTTCAGTGGTCATGAGCGTCGCTCCTTCGGTTCGAGGGTGGGATTCAGGCGCCGAGACTCTCGCGCCGAAGCGAAACTATCCGCCTGCGTCCCCGCTTGTACCCTCGCGACATCACGGCCGGTCCTCATCCCGAGTCGCTCGCCGTCCTCGACCGGGGCGATCCGATCGAGCTCACGGCGAGGGACGTCACGAAGTACCACGGGACGGGTTCGCCGGGCGGCGTGGCCCTCGCGTTCAAGGCCATGCAGCGGGGGTTGCCGCTGCTCGAGCCCGAAGGCACGCCCGAGCGCCGCGAGGTCGCCGTCCACACACCCTTCGACGGGCCGGGGGCCCGCGATGCATTCGAGCTCGTGCTTCGCGCCGTCACCGGGGACCGCTACGCCGTCGACCCCTCGCTGGAGCGCACCGATCTACCGCCGACGCGGGCGCGCTTCGTATTTCGCCTCAGCTACCGCGACCGCGTCGTGACGTTGACCCTCCGCGAGGGCTTCGTCGATCCCGAGTTCATGGACCTGCTGGGAGCGGAACGAACGGCCGAGCAGGACGCACGCCTGACCGAGCTGAAGCGTGAGCTGGCGGACCGCGTGATGGCCGCGTCGGCCCCGGCGGCCTACGAGGCGGTGGAGGCCGGCCCGGCCCGCGGCTAACCGATCGGTCCGATCCTGCCCTGGCCGTGACCGTTCGTCTTTGCTCGCTCGGCGATCTCACGGGTGCGTTTGAGGCCGCCGATCAACCTGCGGAGCGTGCCCTCGAGCGAGACGAGCCGCTCGATCTCGTCGTCCGTTTCGAGCAGCTCCTGCTTGTCGGTCGCGAGCATCTCGATCTGTCCGGCGATCTCGTAGGACGTCGAGGCGCCGGCCGCCCGCTCAGGCTCGGCCCCGACGGATTCGAGCAGCTCGCCGAAGGCGGCTCGCGCGGCGGCCAGCTCGGCGCCCGGCATCGGCGAACCCGTTCCGCCCCCGATCATCTCGACCTGCGCAGCCGGCCACTCCGCCGCCTCGAAGCGGTCGAGCACGCGGAAGCGTTCGGCACCGCGGACGATGATGTCGAGGCGGCCGTCGTCGTAGCGCTCCAGCACGTCGCTGACGAGGACGCTGCACCCGACCGCGCGGGCGCCCGCATCGTCGCGGAAGACGATCCCGAACGGGACCTCGTCCTCGAGGCAGTGGGCGGCCATGCGCCGGTAGCGCGGCTCGAAGATGTGGAGTGGGGTCTGCTCGCCAGGAACGATCGCGAGGGGCAGCTCGAAGATCGGTATCTCGGATGGTCCCTGCCCGTCGATGCGCCGATCATAGGACGGGGCAGATCGGGCTCGCGGTCGTGACAATGCCACGCGTGGCCGACCCGATCGATTTCGAGGCCGAGGGCCTGCTCGAAGGGCTCGAGGGTGACGAGCGCGAGGGTCGACGGGCGCTGCTCGAGCGGCTCGCGGACGAGGGGACGCCGCTCGAGGACCTGAGGTCCGCGGTCGAGGAGGGCCGGCTCGCCGTCCTGCCGGTCGAGCACCTGCTCGCCGGCGAGCCCCGCTACTCGATCGACGAGGTCGCGGAGCGCTCCGGCGTACCCAAGGACGTGCTGATCCGTCAGCGGCGTGCCCTCGGCGTCGCCACTCCCGAGGAGGAGGGAAGGGACATGAGCGCCGATGACCTCGATCAGGCCCATCGTGCCCGGGCGCTCCTCGACGCCGGCCTCGAGCCCGACGAGATCGCCGAGCTCGGGCGGACGATCGCGGTGGCCATGTCGCAGTTCGCGGCGGCGTCGCGCCAGGTGATGACCACAGCATTCGCGACGCCCGCCGACACCGAGGGCGACATCTCCGACCGGATCTACGACCAGTCGCAAGCATTGATCCCGCTCGTCGGACCGACTCTCGAGTACGTATACCGACTGCACCTGCGCGAGCAACTCCGCCACGCCGCCTTCGGTGCCGACGAGCTGCGTGGTCGGTCGCGCCCTGCGGCCGAGACGGTGGCGATCGCCTTCGCCGATCTCGTCGGCTACACCGAGCTCGGCGAGGCGATGGCGCCGGAGGAGCTTGGAAGGGTCACCGGCCGCCTCGACGAGCTCGCCCGCGAGGTCGCCGGCGGCCCGGTTCGCCTGGTCAAGCTGATCGGCGACGCGGCGATGCTGGCCTCATCCGACACGGACGCGCTCGTCTGCTCCACCTTCGACCTGATCGACGGGATGGCGGCCGAGGGCAAGGAATTCCCGCTGCTCCGGGCCGGCATCGCGCGCGGCTCGGTCCTGAGCCGAGGCGGCGACTACTACGGCGCGCCGGTGAATCTGGCGAGCCGGATCACGGGCGCGGCGAGGGCGAACAGCGTGCTCGTCACCGGCGAGGTCAAGGCGGAGCTCGACGAGGGTGGCTACCGCTTCTCCGACGCGGGGCACAAGCAGCTCAAGGGAATCCGCGGGGCGGTGCACCTCTACCGCTGCCGCGAGCTCGACGACGACGCCGAGGAGGACGGTGACGAACGGGAGGGCGCCGGCGCCGGCGGCTCGCGAGGACGGCGGCGGCGGCGCGCTCGCCGGAGCTCACGGCACAGTCGTTGAAACCCGCCCGCGGGCCCGGGGTTTAGCGCCCTTTAACCGCACGGCGCCAGCATCTGGGCGTCGTGCTGCTCCTCATCCTGTTCGCCCTCCTCGCGGGAGCCGCCACGGCGCTTTCCCCCTGCGTGCTGCCGATCCTCCCCGTGGTCGCGGCGGGCGGCCTCACGGGCGGGCGCCGGCGGCCGCTCGGCATCGTCATCGGACTCGTCCTGTCGTTCACGTTCGTCGCCGTCGCGCTCGTCTACGTGATCGACGCCCTCGGGCTGCCGGACGACATCCAGCGGACGGTCGCGATCGTCGTGCTCGTCGTCTTCGGCGTCGCGTTGCTCGTACCGGCGATCGGTGACCGGATGGAGGCCCGGCTCTCGCGCCTGGTCGGAGCGCCGCGCGTCCGCAATCGCGAGGGGCTGAGCTCCGGATTGTTTCTCGGCGCCGGCCTGGGCCTGATCTACTTCCCCTGCGCCGGCCCGATCCTGGCCGGAATCATCACCGTCTCCGCTGCGCAGGACTTCACCGTCGCCCGCCTCGCGGTGGCCCTCTCCTACGCGATCGGCTCGGGGATCGTGCTCTACGCGCTGCTGCGCGGAGGTCGCCGCGTGATGGAATTCATCAAGCCCGCCCGCGGACGGATCCAGGCGGCGATGGGCGTGGTCATGGTCGCGGTCGCGCTGCTGCTGGCCTTTGACGTCGATCGCCGCTACACCAACGCGATCGCCGTCGGCCTGCCCGATTTCATCACCAACCCGACCATCGGCCTGGAGGAGACCGATGCCGTCGCCGCCGAGCTGGCCGACGTCCGCGAGGCGGAGGGCCACGGCGCCCTGACCGCCGAGGCGGGCGCCGAGCAGGCGGACCGAGGCTCCTCGCTGCCGATCCTCGCTCCGGCGCCTGAGATCAGCCAGCCGGGGCAGTTCTTCAACACTGCCGATGGCGAGCCCGTCTCGATCGCCGACCTAAACGCCGAGGGCAAGACCGTCCTGATCGACTTCTGGACCTACACCTGCATCAATTGCATCCGGACGCTGCCCGTGCTCGAGGCCCTGTATGAGCGCTACGAGTCCGAGGGGCTCGTGATCGTCGGCGTCCACACGCCTGAGTTCCCGTTCGAGCGCGACCCCGGCAACGTCGCCGACGCGATCGAGCAGAACGGTCTCACCTACCCCGTCGTGCAGGACAACGACTACGGCACCTGGAACGCGTTCGGCAACCAGTACTGGCCGGCCAAGTACCTGATCGACCCCGAGGGCCGGGTCCGCTACGCCCACTTCGGCGAGGGCGCCTACGAGACCACCGAGAGCGCGATCCGCAGCCTCCTCGCCGAGTCGGAGGGCAACCTCGGCCATCGCGCGCGGGACGTCGATCCGGAGACCGCCGATCCGGCAGTGCGGACGCCCGAGACGTACCTCGGCGCCCTGCGGGCAGAAGGTTGGGTCAGCGGCGACCGCGCCGGCCGCCTCCGCACCGGAAGCTACGACTTCGGCGCGCCTCAGCGAGGGCTGCCGCTGAACGCCTTCGCGTACTCGGGCGGTTGGCGAATCGGCGACGACGAGGCGACCGCGCTCGACGAAGGCGGCATAGTCGCCACGTTCAGGGCCCGCAGCGTGTTCCTCGTCCTCGGCTCGCCGGGGCGGGAGCGGGAGGTTCGCGTGCTTCTCGACGGGGAGCCGATCGCCGACTCCGACGCCGGGCGCGACGTCTCCGGCGGCGTTGCGTCGATCTCGAGCGAGCGTCTCTACCGGCTCGTCGACCTGCCCGAGGCGGGCGAGCACACGCTGACGCTCGAGCTCGAGGACGGGATCAGCGGTTACGCCTTCACCTTCGGGTAGGAACGGCCGGCTTGCGCGCCGAGCAGACCAGGTTGTAGAAGAGCTGGGAAGGCAGGCGCGGTTCGAGCAGCGCCGTGTCCACTCGCTGCAGCGCCAGGTAGCTCTTGAAGGCGAAGTAGCGCCAGCGATCGGGGATCTCGGACGGCTCGGCGGTCGACTCCACCGTTCTCAGCATCCACCCGAGCATGCTGGCGAGCAGCTCCTCGCCGCGCACCTCGACGCGCGTGAATCCGGCCCGCTCGAATGCGCGCCGAAGCGAGCCGGGCTCGAAGGCGTGAACGTCCACCTCACCCTCGAGGGCGTGACCGTAGTCGGGATCGGCGCCGCCGCCGTCCCCGCGCCGGCCGGCGCCGACCAGCCGCCGCCAGGCGGGGGCGACCGCGATCGCCGTCCGCTTGGGCCAGGCGGCGATCTGGTCGCCGTTGGACGATGGCTCGCCGCAGAAGGCCACGGTCCCGCCCGGCCGCAGCACCCGCAGGAACTCCGCGGCCGCGCGATCGATGTCGAAGACGTGGTGAAGGACGGCGTGGCCGAGGACGAGGTCGAAGGTCTCGTCCGGGAACGGAAGCTGCTCGGCGTCGCTTTGGACGCATTCGACCTCGAGCCCGAGCCGCTCGGCGTTGGCGGCGAGCGCGGCCAGCATCCCGGGTGCGATGTCGGTTGCCGTCAGCGCGTCGATCCTCCCGTCGGCCATCAGGTTGAGCGAGAAGTAGCCGGTGCCGGCGCCGATCTCGAGCGCGTGCTTCCAGCTCCCGGGGGCCCGGCCGAGTGCCTTGCGCAACTTCAGAGCGACCTGCCTTCGCCCGGTCTCGCCGAAGTCGATCCCCCACTTGGCGTCGTAGGAATCGGCGGCGAGGTCGTGGTAGGTCGCGTTGACCTCGCGGATCCGCTCCGCCGTGGCGTCGGGGGCCGCTGGCATTCGCCGGGACTGTAGCGTCCGGCGGTCGATGCCCAAGCGCTACGTGCAGTCCGAACAGCCCGAGGGGGTCCCGCCGCTCGAGCTGACCGGTGAGCGGACCCTGCCTGACGTCCCCGAGGAGAACTACTGGTTTCGCCGGCACCTGGCCGTCTACGAGTGGATCTCGAGACGGGTCGAGGGGATGCGCGTCGTCGACCTCGCCTGCGGGGAGGGCTACGGCTCCGACGTGCTCGCCCGGAGCGCTTCCGAGGTCGTCGGGATCGATGCCAATCCCGAGGCACACGAGCATGCCCGGCTCCGTTACGTCCGCCCCAATCTGCGGTTCGAGCGCGACGTGGTCGAGAACGCCTCAGGACCCGTCGATGCCGTGGTCTTCCTGCAGACGATCGAGCACGTCGAGGCGGTCGAGGGGCTCCTCGAGGCGATCGCCGCCGCGGCGCCGCTGGCGTACATCTCGACGCCCAACCGGCTGACGCTCGCCCCGGAGGGAGCCGAGAAATCCGACAACCCCTGGCACCTGCGCGAGTACACGATCGAGGAGTACCGCTCGTTGCTCGAGCCGGCATTCGGCGAGGTCGACGTGCACGGGGTCTTTCACGCCGGCAAGCTCGCGGTCCACGAGCGCGCTATCGATCTCGGCTGGGACCGGGTGCACAGGACCCTGCGGATCACGGCGCCCTTCTACGACCGCTTCACGCCGGCGATCAGCGCCGGCGACTTCAGCCTGAGAGGGGAGCGCGACGTGGACCTCGCGAAGGCGCTCGACTTCGTCGCCGTCTGCAGGCGGTGAGCGACGAGGCGTCCATGCCGACCGAGCACGTCGGCGACCTCGCGATCGTCCTCCACTCCCACATGCCCTACGTCGAGGGCTTTGGGACCTATCCGTTCGGCGAGGAGTGGCTGTTCGACGCGGTGATCCGCTCCCATCTGCCGGTCCTCGCCGTGGCTCGAGACGTCTCCATCACGGTGACGCCCGTTCTCGCCGACCAGCTCGAAGCGCCGGGCGTGGCGGAGCGGCTGCTCGAGTTCACGCAGGAGTACCGCGTCGGCTCGGCGGAGCTGGACGTCGCCGACGTGGATCCGGAGCTCAGGGCGGCCTGCGTCGCCGAGGCTCGGCGCTTCCGGGATGCCCTGGCCGACCTCGAGGCGATCGGCGGTCGCGCGCTCGAGACCTTCGCCGCGGCAGGCGAGTCGGGACGGGTGGAGCTGGTGCCCTCGTGCGCAACCCATGCGGTGCTGCCGCTGATCGCGACCCGTGAGGCGCGCCACCTCCAGCTCGACGCGGGCCTGCGCTCGCACCGGCGGCGCTTCGGGGCCTCGCGCGGGTTCTGGCTCCCTGAGTGCGCTTACGAGTCTGGCATGGAGCACCTGCTCGCCGAGTTCGGCGTCGAGCACTTCTGCGTCGACCAGTCGGCGCACGAGCCGGCGGGCGCGGCCCTACGGCCGATCGCGACCGATGGTCCGGTCGCCCACCCGATCGACTGGGAGGCGGTGCGCTGGCTCTGGGCCATGGACGGCTACCCCGCCGATCCCGGGTACGCGGACTTCCACCGCAAGTCGCTGCGCGGGACGCGGCCGTGGGCGATCTCCGGCGAGCCCTACGACCCGGAGCTCGCCGCGGCGCGGGCCCGCGAGCAGGCCGACGGGTTCGCCGCCGCCGTGGCCCGGCGGCTCCTCGCTCACCGCGAGGTCTCGGCAGCGCCGGGCCTGCTCACGTTCGCGATCGACACCGAGTTGCTCGGTCACTGGTGGTGGGAGGGTCCGATCTGGCTCGAGGCGGCGCTCGCGGCGCTGCCGGCCGCCGGGGTCAGGGCGGTGACGCTCTCGCAGGCGCTCGGGCGGCACGAGCCCGAGCGCCGGCCGCTTCATCGCTCGTCGTGGGGTGAGGGCAAGGACCTGCGGACCTGGGACTCGCCGCCGGTCGCGGACCTCGCATGGGGAGCCCGCGGCCTGGAGCTGCGGCTGCTGCGGGAGATCGCCTCCGGGCGGCTCCGCGGGGACGGGCTCGAGCGTGCGGCGCGCGAGCTCATGGCGCTCCAGGCGAGCGACTGGGCGTTCCTCGACTACGGGCGCCAGGCGGGCGACTACCCGTTGGGAAGGGTGCTCGGGCACTCCCGGGCGCTGTTCGAGGTCATAGACTCAGGCCCGGAGGGGCAAGTGGCGATGCGCGGCCTCGCGCCCGACATGTCCCCGGCGCCCCTTCTCGAACCGTGACGAGCCGCCCCAGCACCTGATCGCCCCTGAGCCCGCGCCCCGCTGTGAGCCGAGTCCTCATCCTGTCCTGGGAGTACCCCCCGCTGATCGAGGGCGGGCTGGCCCGGCACGTGCGAAAGCTCTCCGAGGCGCTGGTGCTGCAGGGCGTGGAGGTCCACGTGCTGACGCGCGGGAGGGAGGAGTCGCCGGCGAGCGAGGAGGCCGGTGGCGTCCAGGTCCACCGCGTGCTCGAGCCGAGCCGGCCGCGCGACCTCGGCGAGTTCGTCACCTGGGTCGAACGCATGAACGCCGACATGCTCGCGGCAGGAGTGGAGCTCGGTGACCGCTACGAGTTCGACCTCGTCCACGGCCATGACTGGCTCGTCGCCGCCGCGTGCGATCACCTCGCCCGCCGCTTCGGGGCGCCGCTCGTGACCACGATTCACGCCACCGAGCACGGGCGTCACCAGGGCTGGGTCGGCCAGCATCCGCAGTCCTACATCCACGGAGTCGAACTCTGGATCACCAATCGCTCCGACCGAGTGATCGCCTGCTCCGCCTACATGCGCGATCAGGTAGCTGACATCTTCGCGGTCCCCGAACGTCGGGTAGTGGTGATCCCCAATGGAATCGATCCGGACGACCTGCCGGGGGGCGAGGACGCCGAGCTGGTCCGCCTCCGCGGAGAGTTCGCAGCTCCCGTCGAGAAGCTCGTCCTGCTGATCGGGCGGCTCGTGTACGAGAAGGGCTTCCAGATCGCGCTCGAGGCGATGCCCGAGCTGATCGAGCGGGTGCCGGGAACCAGGTTCCTCGTCGCCGGCTCGGGCACCCACGAGCAGGAGCTGAAGGACCAGGCCGTCGACCTCGGGCTGATCGAGCACGGCACCTTCCTCGGCTGGATCGGCGACGACGTCCTTCACCTGCTCTACCGGATCGCCGACGTCTGCGTGGTCCCCTCGATCTACGAGCCCTTCGGCCTCGTCGCGCTGGAGGCGATGGCGTCGGGCTGCCCCTGCATCGTCGCCGACACCGGCGGCTTGCGCGAGGTCGTCCCCCACGGCGAGGTCGGCCTCCGCTTCCGCACCCGCGACCCGGAGGCCCTCGGCCGCATGGTCGAGCGCGTCCTCACCGAACCCGACCTCACCGAACGCCTGATCGCCGAGGCCTCCGAGCACGTCCTGCGATTCGATTGGAACGACGTCGCCAAGCGGACGGCAGAGATCTACGGCGAGCTGGCGGCGCCGGTCCCGGCTTCGCGTCCGTAGCGTCGCTCGACGATCGCCTTCAGGCTTCGCTCTTGCTATACTGAACCTAATGGTTCAGTATAAATCGGAACTCGATCAGACCTTGGCGGCGCTTGCGGATCCCACCCGCAGGGGCATCGTCGAGCGGCTCGGCCGTGCCAGCGCCACGGTCAGCGAGCTCGCCGAGCCGCTCGGCATGACTTTGACGGGGCTGAAGAAACACATCGGGATCCTCGAGACGGCCGGGCTCGTCACCACCGAAAAGGTGGGACGGGCTCGGGTGTGCAGCCCCGGCCCGCGGCGCCTCGACGACGTCGAGGTCTTCGTCGAGACCTACCGGCGGATGCTGGACGCTCGCCTCGATCGGCTTGGCGAGCTACTAGACCAACAGAAGGAGGCCTCACCATGAGTGCTGGTACGACCAAGTTGACCACCCCCTCGGACCGCGAGATCGTCAGCGAGCGCGTCTTCGACGCGCCGCGCGAGCGGGTCTGGGCCGCGATGACCGATCCCGAGCTGATCACGCAGTGGTGGGGTCCGCGCGAGTACACGACGGTCGTCGACGTGATGGACGTCAGGCCCGGTGGCGCGTGGCGGTTCGTCCACCACGGCCCCAACGGCAAGGAGGAGCAGCACGGGTTCCGCGGCACCTACCGCGAGATCTCCCCGCCCGAGCGGATCGTGCAGACGTTCGAGTGGGAGGGCATGCCCGGGCACGTGATCGTCGAGACGGCGACGCTCGAGGACCTCGGCGAGCAGACGAAGCTGGTGAACGTCTCGCTGTTCCATACGACCGAGGAGCGCGACGGAATGCTCGACTCGGGCATGGAAAGCGGTCTGACCGAGTCTCACGATCGCCTCGAGGAGCTCCTGGCGAAGCAGGGCTAAGCCGCAAGGCCGCTCGAAAGTCGCATCCGGACGGCCGATTCGTCCCACCTGGCGGGACGTATCGGCCACCGGCGCTCAGGCGGTGACGAAGGTCTCGAACCCGCCGTACCTCATCCGGCTCATGTCGGCGACCGGCTCGGGCATCGCAGTCACCCGCGGGTCCTCCATCACTGCGGCCATGACCTGGTCGCGGTGCGCGCGCGACTCGAACTCGGCGACCGCGGCGGTCAGGAGATCGGCGTCGGCGATCTTCGTGAACGCTTCGCCCAGGTCGTCGCCTCGGAACTCGCGGTAGCTGAGGCCGCCGAGCTCCCGGACCACGCTGCCGAAGTTCGTTGCCTGCGCTCGATACTCGTCGACCCGGTCGGCCGGGATGGGCAGGAGGTAGATGTCGACGTATCCAACGCCGCTCGTCTCATCGGTCATGGTTCGTTCCTCTCGTGGGGGCCGTCGCTTCGATACGAAGCGCTCACTCCCTGGGACCGGGGGCGGAACCGGAACTCATCGCCGACCGCACCCCGCGGCGGGCCTACCGGGGCCCGCTCTGGCCGTACCCGGCCGGCTCGATCGGGTCGGGCCAGTGCAGCCGCTCCGGCGGCGGTCGCATCCGGACGACGCGGGCGGGGGTACCGGCGACGACGGCGTTGGCGGGGATGTCACGGGTGACGACCGAGCTGGCGCCGATCACGGCGTTGTCGCCGATGGTGAGGCCACGGAGGATCTGGGCGCCGTAGCCGATCCAGACGTTCGAGCCGACGACGACGTCGCGCTTGTAGATGCCCTGGAGGCGGATTGCGACCTCGGGGTCGACGACGACGTGGTCGAAGTCGATGAACATCGCCCGATCGGCGATCACGCATTGCTCGCCGATCCGGACCCGCTGGTAGGCCGAGATCGTCACCTCCTGGCCAATCACGGTCTTGGCGCCGATCTCCACGACGCCCTCGTGGCAGCGGATCTTCGTCCCCGCCCCGACCCAGACGAAGCGGCCGAAGCGGATCTGCCCGGTGCGGCCGATCTGGAGCTGTAGGCGCGGGCCGAGGAACAGCATCCCATCGGTTCGCCAGCGGCGCCCCGCGGTCGTCAGCACCCGGTGGCGGGCGAAGCGGAGGAGCAGGCGCCCGTACTCGAGGTTGACCATCCCGTGACGCGCGGCGAAGCGCAAGGCCGTGAGCCCCGCTCGCTTCGGCATGTGAACCCGGCCGTGGCCGGCGCGCGCGGCAGCGAGCCCGGGCTGGCCGGACCCCCCCTCCACTGCATGAACCGCTGCTGAGACCATCGACGCCGATCATAGGCTCGACCGCGCTCCCGTCGGCCGCCATGAGGTCCGCCGGAGTGCGATCGACCGCCAGTCGCCCTGCGATGATCCGCCGCCGATGAGCACCGCGACCGACCTCACCGAACGGCTACTCGCAGGCGACAAGCGCTCGCTCGCCAGAGCGATCTCGCTGATCGAGAACGGCGAGCCGGCGGGAACGGAGCTCGTCGCCGCGGTCTACCCGCGTACGGGCTCCGCCCGCATCGCTGGCTTCACGGGGCCGCCGGGGGTGGGCAAGAGCACCCTGATCGGCGAGCTGGTCCGCGAGCTGCGGGCGCGCGAGCGCCGGATCGCCGTGCTCTCGATCGATCCGTCCAGCCCGTTCACGCGGGGGGCCCTGCTCGGCGATCGCATCCGCCTGTCGGAGCACTATCTCGACGAGGGCGTGTTCATCCGCTCGATGGCGAGTCGCGGCGCGCTCGGTGGACTGGCGGAGGCCAGCCTGCAGGCCGCCCTCGTGATGGATGCCGCGGGCTTCGAGGACGTCCTGCTCGAGACCGTGGGCGTGGGGCAGGCGGAGATCGACATCGTCGACCATGCCGACACGGTCGTGCTCGTCCTGATGCCGGGGTCGGGCGACTCGATCCAGGCACTCAAGGCGGGAGTGATGGAGATCCCCGACGTGATCGTGATCAACAAGGCCGAGCACCCACTGACCGACACGATGGTGCGCGAGGTCCGCACGACCCTCTCGCTCGGCCCGTCCGGGGACTGGAAGGTGCCGATCGTCAAGACCGTCGCGACGAAGGGGGAGGGGATCACCGACCTGCTGGACGCGATGGACGCCCATCGCGCGCACGTGGAGGAGACGGGGACGCTCGAAGAGCGCCGGGCCCGCAACCTCCGCTCTGAGGTGCTCGGCCTGGCGGCCGCTCGGATGCGGCGGCGGCTCGAGGAGCGGATCCACGAGGACGCCGGCGTCGCGGAGTTGCTGGAGCGCGTCGTCAGCCGGGAGATCGACCCGGCGACTGCCGCGGCCGAGTTGCTGGAGCGGGAGGCCGATGTCTGAGCGGGCCGCGCCCGGACCATCGGTCGCCTCGAGAGCCTGCTGGTCGATGCTCGCGGAGGTGAGCTGGCCCTGGGTGATCATCCGCCTTGGGAGATTCCGACGCCGCCGCGCGATCCCGGCCGAGTTCGTCGCCAGCGGCGTCATTCAGCTTTGCCCTGGCCTTCTCGCGGCGGCGCGGGGGTCGGGATCCACCACCTCGACGGCGTCCGGCGGGACCTCGGGTCGAGGTTTCTCCTGACCGCCGGCATCCTCCGGCTCGGTCGCGATCTCCTCGGCGTAGGCCCGCTCGAGCGTCTGGGTCGCCATCGCGACCGCGGCCAGGGCCTCGTCGAGGTCGGAGAGCTGGCGGCCGATCGACGCGGCGTCCTCCACGGCGAGCGTGCCCGGGCTTGGCGCGGAAGCTTCGGAAGCTTGCCGTTCCTCGCCTCGAGGCGCGACGGGGGCGGCTGCGTCCGCCCCGCGCTGGCCTTCGCGGATCATCCGGTCGTGCTGTGCGAATGCGATCCAGAGCGCGGCGACGTCCTGGCGCAGCTCCGCCAGCAGCGCATCGCGATCCTCGAGCGCGCGATCGACGTCCGCGCGCTTGTAGCCAAACATGGAGCGCCGCAGCTTCGCCGGCGCAGGAGTCCCGGGCTCGGGCACGGGGTCTTTGCCCTGGTTGCCCTGGTCTCCCGCGTCACTCACCCGTGGCGAGTATAGGAGCCGCCTTCACGTCCGTCACGGGTCGGTCCGGGGCGGGGTCCGCGCGCTTGCCGATGCAAGTGCTACCGTCACCCGACGCGGGATGGGGAATGGACACCGACCCATGGAGGGGTAGAGATGATCGCAGCGGAGCTGCGGGAGGGTGACAAACCGAGTTTGAACGAGGCCTTGGGATGGATCGGCTCGCGGGTCGATGACATCTACGGGGCGAACGTCGGTCGGCTCGAGGACGTCTGGATCGATCCCGGGACCGGGGTGCCGCGCTGGCTGCTGGTCAAGGAGGGTCGATTCGGTGGCCGGACCACCCTGATTCCATTCGAGGATGCCACCGTGGGCGTAGGTCACGTCTGGGTGCCCTACGAGCGCGAGGTCGTCCGCGAGGCGCCCGAGATCGAGCCCGGCGCGCCGCTGACCCATCAGGTCGAGGCGTCGCTGCGGAGCCATTACGCGGCCAACGCTTCTGCGGCCATCTCCCATCGTGATCAGCCGGCGCCGGAGCCCGGGCGGCAGCCGGGAGGGATACCGCGCGAGGAGCCGCGTCCCGAGCCCGATCACCCGGCCCCAACCCAGGCCGTTGGCTTCCCGCCGGTCCAGCTTCCCGCCCGCCCGGCACCGCCGATCGCCGCGCCGAGGGAGGATCCCCAGCCGCCTGCGGAGCCCTGGCAAGGGTCGCCGGCCTCGCAGGGCCAGGCTCCTTGGCAAGGTCAAGCGCCCGCGCCCGCCGCCGGCCCTCCCACGACGCAGCCGGATCAGCCTGCGTACGCGCCCCAGCAGCAGCCCGGATGGCAAGTGCCCCCTCAGCAACCCCCGCCCGAGCCCGAACCGGCGCCCGCCCCCGCGCAGACATCGATCGACGCCCTGCGAGACCTCGCCGCCTCCCCGGACGTCCACTATGTCGAGATCGAGCTCAGCGGCGAGCTCTCGATCCGCGGCGAGCTGCGCAGCGTGCGAGTCGTGCCGCGCGATCGAAGGCCGGCTCAGGGACGCTGACCCGACCCCGGGCCCGCCCGC
>Ga0180121_10000185_pt1 | contig 23980 bp, 20 predicted proteins | sample AntDrymUQ5402106_2_FD_129676 | JGI IMG/M metagenome (GOLD analysis project Ga0180121, IMG submission 129676) | Polar desert sand microbial communities from Dry Valleys, Antarctica - metaG UQ540 (21.06) (version 2) (version 2) | ecosystem: Environmental > Terrestrial > Soil > Desert | place...
AACCTTTTTACACGTGGATCGTGTACCAAAGCGTGTTTGCCACCTAAACCAAGTAACTTTTTGATATTCGCAGTAGCGGTGTCATTACCTGATTTACCCGATTGTTTTGCCTGAAATTTTACAAAATTGAACCTGCCATCCGGGGTTTTTTTTGAAGAAATGATGTTATCCGGCTGCTGGGCGACTGCCGTAGAAATAAATGAGATCGCTACAAAAATCAAACACCACCTCACAATCAAAAAATGACTCACTTATCCCATTTTGTTTTGAGTTTACAAATTAGAATATTTGAACAACAAACCGGGAGAGTTCTAAGGATAATTTCATAGAAACTATAGATACTTTACTTCAGTAAGGGAAAATCTATATAGACATAATACGGCGCCCTATTACACTCAACAATTCTCATACTTCATAAATCCCATTCTTGATTGCATAAATCACGATTCCCACTGTATTGCGGGAATGTGTCTTTTCCAGTAATTTCTCCCGATATCCTTCAATGGTTCTGCTACTCAGGTTGATCCTGGCTGCCATTTCCTTATTAGAGAACTGTTCACAAATAAGTTTCATTACTTCCAGTTCTTTTTCAGTGAATTCCGGCCTGGAATTAAACTTATAGGGATTGAATTTACTGGCGGCGATCAGTCTTGCAAGCTTATGGGAGGTATGGTTGCAGAAATAGGTATTATTGCCGTAAACTGTTTGTATCGCATCTATGATATCGTTTTTATGAGCATTTTTCAATAAGTATCCCTTTGCACCGGCCTCCAGCATATCAATAATCAGGTTTTCGTCATCAAACATTGACAAAGCAATGATCTGGGTGAGCGGAAATTTTTCAGTCAGTATCCTGGTCGCTTTTATGCCATCCATCTGAGGCATTTTTATATCTGTAATAACAACATCGGGCATCAGTTCTCCCACGGTATCGATCAATTGTAAACCATTCGCTGCTTCCCCCACTATTTCAATAATCGGCTGTTTGGATGCCATCACTTTGAAGCCATCTCTGAAAATCTCATGATCGTCCGCGATTACCACCCTGATCTGCTTATAAATCTTCATTTCCATGCTCATTATTTTCCATGTAAGGAATTTCAAAAATGTATCTGGTTCCTTTATTTAACTGTGATTCAATGAACATTTCACCCCCCATGATCTCAACCCTGCTCAGAAGGCTCCTTAAGCCAAGACCCTGTTTTTCCATCAATACCGTATTATAATCAAATCCCACTCCATTATCTTCTGTTAAGAGCACAACCATATTTCTCAGATTACTGAGTTCAATTTTTAGTTCGCTCGCCCCGGCATGTTTGACAGTATTGTGAATGATCTCCTGCACGATCCTGTATAGGTGGATCAGCATATTTGCAGAGTAGAAAATATCTTTTCCGGCATCAAAGTGAATTTTGAGAACAGGAGGCTTACTGATGTTAGAAATAAATTCCTGTATCCCGAATGTCAGCCCCTTTCTTATGAGTGTATTTGGCATCAGGTCGGCTGAGATTTCACGCATTCGATGAATAATGATATCGAGGTGTTCATTGATTTTTTTCAGATGCTGATTATCCTCCTCGCTATTTACATCCAGCGAATTGATCCGTAATTTGGCTGCTGACAGGTAGGGTCCTAATTCATCGTGCAGGTCGGAAGCAATCCTGGCTCTTTCTTTCTCTAATGTGGTGATTTCCGCCAGGATTTTAGATTTATATAATGCCTTGCTTCGCCGTTGGTTCTTGATAATGACTATAATGAAATAAGTGAAGATCACGGCAATGACAATGCATGCTATGAAGACGGCAGTGAAAATCGATGTTTCGTGGGCATCCATAAAACGGCAAATGCATAAATAAGGTTGGCGATAAAATTGATGTAGATCAGGATAATGATGATGTTTGTCCTGAACTCTCTGCTGACACTGAAACCATATAACCAGAATAGACCAATGATTACTTTATAGGTGTAATAAATTACAAATCCTATGCATATTAAGAAAATGGAGTTTTTTAATAAATTTTTTCTTTCGCGCAACAGTTGCTCATTGATGATAGGAATGCTCATGAGAACAATGGTAAAGGAATAGACAATTCGGAAATAGGAAGTAATCAGCTTCATCCGTGAGAGGAGAAATATTTCAGTGAGCCAAATTAATATAAACGAGGCCAGTATAATGAAAAACAGTGTTTTTGTCCTTTGAAACAGTCCCCATTTTCTGAATTGCCAGGTGATGAGCAGGGATTCTAATAAAACATAAATATTATTATTAACCGCGTTGGAATATCCATTTTGGGTGATAATATACCCTATTATTTCGTTTAACAGACCCAGCCAGATACAATATAAAAAAGGATAATAGGCAGGATTGATCTTCGAATACCGGATCCCGCCTATTATCGCTGCGATGGCAATGCTGAAACTCAAAGCTATCACTAATGTATAAGTCATGCTTTAAAGATATCAGATTCTAAAGTATTCAGAGTGGGGGATCGGGGCAAAACTCCGGACATGGCGCTCCTTCTTCCGTAGGTGGAGGCGGAGGGGGTGGGGTGGTTGTACTTGCTGTTTTCAATGACATGGTGGAAGTACTAGGCAAAAGATCTTTATTGTCTTTGTCTACTCCTACTGCGATTACACGTATTTTTTTTTCGGGTGACATTCCGAAATAAATCCTGATTGCCACACAGTCGGGCTGAACGAGGATGCCGTCGAATGCTTCGCGGTTGAATGTTTCACAAATTGTAAAAACGTTCAATCCGCGCATTTCCGGAACAAGGATGGTTTCTTTAAGTTCCCTGAATAATTTTGTCATTGCCTTTGCTTTCTCAAGGGGAATAGAATGATTTGCCCCTGGAATAAGCGAACTGATGCTGCTAGCCATATACCTTATTTTTAAAGTGAAAAAATAATATGATCGGAAGTTCCAAAGAATATCAGGATGTGGTACCGGGTTTTCTGACCAACAACCAGCTGGTGGGATGGCCATCATTGATTTTACATTCAGGGAACTTGCTTCCTACCGGTATTGGAACTTCGTTAGTGGGATGTTCGGTGCACTTGTAAACACCACTTTGCTCACAGATTTCCCCGGTTTTACCGGAAATTTCATTGGCCTTCGTAGAATTATTAAAAAAGTCCACAAGCAAACCTCTGTAAATAATCGGATTTGAAATACCGTAGAAATACGTATTTCGATAATTGGTGTAAAGTTGTATATATAATTGAGAAATATTTTGCCTTGACAGGGAGCTCATTTTTAATCATGATAAGAATCTTCATTTTTATTAAAGGCATTATTTTTTCCTCAGATTTTTATCTGCGCCAGGAAATTTTCCCGGTAACTTTCTCCTACAGGCAGGTAGTTTTTTCCTATAATCACTTTACCTCGCTCAAGGAAATCAATTTTCGCACGATTAATGATATAAGATTTGTGGATCCTGATGAATTCATATGATGGTAATGCTGTTTCTATATTCTTCAGGCTTTCGAGCGAAAGGATTTTTGAGCCAATGGTGTGAAAGGCTATGTAATCTCTTAAACCTTCAATGAATAAAATGTCGGCCAGGTTGATCTTTATAATCCTGTACTCCGATTTTACAAAAATATGATCTGCTTTCTGGGAGGTGTTATTCAATTGCTGCAGGCCCAGCTTTATTTTTGCTTTGTTTACTGCGACAAGAAAACGATCAAATGTTACAGGCTTCAGGAGGTAATCCACCACATCATATTCGTATCCTTCCAATGCATAACCCGGATAAGCTGTTGTGGGAATGATCAGGCATGAATTGCGGATGATCTTCATAAATTGAATTCCAGTTAATTCCGGCATCTGTATATCGAGAAATACCAGATCAGCTTTTTCTACCTGTACCTGTTGCAAGGCTAACAAGACTTTAGTGGTTTGTAAAACAAGTTCCAGCCCGGGTGTTCGCTGCACATAATCTGCAATCAATTTTACGGCGAGTGGTTCATCATCCACAACCACACAACGTACTGGTGACTGTTCAATCATGCATGAGTGTTAGGTTAATAATAAACTGTTGCTCATTGTCATCGATATGCAGGACATGCTTTCCGGGATAGAGCAATTGCAACCTTCTGCGTACATTATCTAATCCTATTCCTCCCTCACCATCCTTTTGCTGATTTCCTTTTTTGTTCAGGCAGAACAACCGGGTCTCCTTTTCATGCACCTGTACAGTGATCAGCAACCCCTCATCCCCGGAAAAATCTCCGTGCTTGAATGCATTTTCAATAAAGGGAATTAATAACAAGGGAGAAATTTTTACCTGCCCGGCCGCACCTGTTACATGTAATGTTGCATTGATCGGATGTTCAAACCTTAGCCGCTGCAATTCAATATACTTCCTGATATATTTCAATTCTTCTTCAAGGTTTACCTGCTCGTCAGCATGATACAAAAGATAGCGAAGTAAATCTGACAATCCTGCTATTGCTTCCAATGCATGATCGGATTTAGAGTAAACAAGTGAATAAATATTGTTAAGGCTATTGAACAGGAAGTGTGGATTTACCTGGGAACGGAGAAACAATAGTTCGGCCTGGCGGTTCTGTATTGCTAGTTCACGTTGCTGCGTTTCCCTGAAGTAAGAATATCTGATAAAATAAAATATCAACCCATACAAGACGAAAACCATGTAGTAGAAAATACTTTGTAAAAAGAATATTCTGAGGCGGATAGAAGATTCAGAAATAAAATCAGCCATCTTATAATGAATAAAAAAAATAACAGCTATAGATGCCGGGATCAGAAGGAATAGAGGAACGAGTTGTTTTTTTTCATACCATTTGAAAAGCAGTAAGTAGGGAATCAAAGCAAATAAAAAAGAAATCGTGATATCTGTGAACCGGTAAACTAAAAGTGTAAGCTGCCGGGGTAAATATGAAAATCGAGACGTGCCGTTTATCAGATTTGGAAGATCAATAGCCAGATGAATGAAATAGTAAACCACAATAAAACCCACGAAAAGCAGCAAGAGCTTTTTTCTCATCTTATCAAATTTACTAAGCGGAGCGTAACTGTGAGCATTTGTTTTCAGGATAAATTTCATTTATCTGCCAACAGGCAGATCTTGTCTGCAAACGACCTCCGTGATACTTATTTATTGTTTGCAGATGAATCAAGCCTGTTAGCAGATTTCATTTATTGCGGGGTTTTTACCAAACTATTTTGCCATTCTAATTTCTTTCACATGCAAGATGGCAAAGGCTTTTCACCCATTTACAAACATCAGACAGGTGCAATAAAAATTGTGAGAGAGGGTGCAGTCACCCCACCGATCAAAAGAGCAATAAAGAAAATAAATTTATTCATTTATGGATGCGTTTTCCTGATTGTGGGGTTTGTTGTAACATTTTTTTTCCATTATTATCCTCCCGATAATTATTATGTTTCACCAATCGGGAGATATCCGAAATTGGCGGCGACCTTTGGAGAAGTAAGACCGGATCATTTTCATCTGGGGCTGGATATCCGTACCGGTGGCCGGGAAAATATGCCTGTAATTGCTATTGCCGACGGATACATCAGCAGGGTCAGCATTTCTGCCACTGGTTATGGCAAAGCTCTTTATGTGCGGCATCCAAATGGGATGACCAGTTTATATGCCCACCTGAATAGCTTTACACGCGAAGTGGAAAAGGTTGTATTACAGGAGCAGATGTCTGCAGAAAGTTGGGAAACCGATATTATTTTTCCTAAAAAACTTTTCCCGGTAAGTAAAGGAAGTGTGATTGCGTTAAGTGGAAATACTGGCTCTTCAAAAGGTCCTCACCTGCATTTTGAGTTAAGGGATATTTTGAATCGAAAATATGTCAATCCGGTACTTGCAGGCTTACAACTGAAAGATGGGATACCACCTACTATAAATTCCCTTTTTCTATATAGCGGTTTACGCAGTGTCTATAATCAACGAGGAGTTGAAATCAGGATTCGAGATGCCGGCAACAGTTTTCATACCATGAAAGAACTCATCATCGTCCGGGATTCAATTATTCGGTTAGGCATTGAAGTTACAGACAGGCAGGAAGAATCAAAATTCCGGTTGGGAATTAGTGAAGCGACATTGTTCTTTGATGATTTGTTGGTATACCGGATTATGCTGGACTCAATTCCATTTGAAAAAGAACGGTATGTGAATGCGTCAATTGATTATGAAAAATGGACAAATAACAGCAGAAAAATACACCTGCTATTCACTCTTCCCGGCAACAAGTTGCCTGCATCTATTCTTTCAGGTGTTTCAAATGGGAGTGTGTCCCTGGGAGATCAACGGCCGCACCGCCTCCACATCGTCCTTCGGGATGCTTCAAAAAACAAGAGTACGTACTATTTCAAAATTAAATATCGGCCAGGCAGTAAAACATATAAACAGAAAAACGAAAGTATGTTGCAACCACGAATTGCCCATAAAGTGACAACCAGAAATGCGGTAGTTTATTTCAGCCCTCGTGCATTTTATGATACAATACCTTTTCTTATGACAGAACAATCATCCATGGAAGGAGCGATTTCAAATGAGATCCAGGTAGGGAGTCCATCCATACCATTACATACGCCCTATCGAATTCAGTTAAAAACTTTTTTGAAAGCCGCAAACCCGCTTCGCAAGTTTACATTGATGCAGCTGACCAATCGTGAGGGGGTCACTTATTCAAAAGGTTCCTGGAAAGGTGACTACCTGGATGCTTCCTTCCACCATTTTGGAAAAGTAATATTATGCTTAGATACAACAGGCCCTACCATTGATTTGATTCGAAAAAAAACCGGGACAGTCTCAACTGGCAGTACCCTGGAACTTATCTGCAGAGATAATTGCGGGTCACCAGAATCTTTCCGTGCCACGATAGATGGAAAATGGATACCCATGGAACAGAAAAATGAACGGTTTATATATCAAATAACCGATTCTCTTCGTCCCGGAATTCACAACCTTTTTGTACAGGTAGAAGACAAAGCCGGAAACATGACTTCAAAAAGATTAGCATTCCAGATAAAATAATGAATTCCTAAAGTGCTTTTTGTTTTCGATTCGTTTTTGAATAGATGGAAGATGGTAATATTTTACGCTTTATTTCATAGTCAGCCGTTCATGGAAGTTATAACCAATACTATAAAATATCCCCTACCTTATGGCACTATTATAACTAAACTTATCATTGTATGAAAAAGCTTGAGTTTCCAAAAACACTTCTTATGTCAGCAGCCGGGCTGCTCTTGTCCGCCGTAATGTGGGCACAGGCAGATAAGGCCAGTCGGCCAAGTCCACCCGCAACGGCCACCGGAATGGTCAACGGAGCAACCATTACTATCAATTACAGCAGTCCATCGGTAAAAGGAAGAAAGATTTATGGGGGCCAGGTTCCTTTCGATAAGGTTTGGAGAGCCGGGGCAAATGAAGCAACACTCTTTGAAACAAACAAGGCCATCAGAGTAGAAGGTTTATCATTGCCTGCCGGTAAGTACAGTTTATATGCCATTCCGGGACAAAAGCAATGGACAATTATTTTAAATTCCGAAACAGGTCAGTGGGGTGTCAAAAGATCTGGTGAATCTTCCCGTAATCCGGCAAAAGATGTATTGAGTGTAAAAGTGAAGCCCGTAAAAACTTCGACTCTTTCAGAGAAGTTGGTTTATGACGTCACAAAAAAAGGTTTTGTACTTCGATGGGAGAATACGAGCGTACCTGTTACTATCAGGTAATTTAAATAGCCGATTTTAATACCTGCTGTTATATCTTTATGTATCAGCAGGTATTTTTTAGAATTTACCTTCCATACATCTGGAAGACTTCTGTAAATTACATCTGCGGAATTTTTCAATTCAGAACGATTCCTATAATGTTTTTTATTCTTGAACCAACCAATCAAATAAAATGCGTAACCGAAACGGAAGTATACTTTATTTTTTATTAGGATTGTACACCCTCATGATCAGCTGGCATTACAACCACTCCATACTTCTGCTGATTCTCCATTGGATTATATGGCCCCTTTATTTGATCTATGAAATCTTCATTGGCCATTTGTCAAATGGAATGTGGAGGACCATTCCGGAGTCTTATTTCAAATAAGTAACATTTGAATTGAGTAAATTAGTGTGGTTTAAAATTATCACACATATTAGTTTCATTTAAACTTTTGTCAGAACGGTTTAATGCGGTAATTGGCGTCGATTCTTTTCAAAAATATCCCGATGCTACTCAATAAACATTTGAACATTCGTGGTTAGAACTGTTGTTTACCAGATCAGATGTTAATTCGAAGTAGCATTTTCCTTTCATAACTTTTCGCTGGTCTGCGGACCAGCGATTTTTTGCACTTTATGGTATTTTTGTAACCACTAAAAAATAAAAGAGCCTCATATCGAATGAAGCTCGTAAGTGACCCTGTCAGGATTCAAACCTGAAACCTTTTGATCCGTAGTCAAATGCTCTATTCAATTGAGCTACAGGGCCGGGGAAACAACGAATTAATAATTAATAATTATTAATTTGAAAATCCGGAGGGCAAAAATAACCCAAAGGAGATGATATACCAAACACTGTCAACAAAACCTGGTACCCCTCAATACTCCCACCTCACAAACGCTTCCATCGCCGCATATTTAGTTAATCCTAATTGTGCATACATGTTTGCGGTATTGCCGTTCCGATCCTCCGCTCTTTGCCAGAATTCGCGAGTATCTGAACCCTGGAATGGGACCATGTCTTTCTGTGACTGGTGTATGAAAATCCCATATCTTTTTTTTAACACCTGATCAGGACTCATGGGGATTGCCATCTCGATTTCACTGATATCCCATTCCTGCCAGGCGCCCTTGTATAACCACATCCAGCAATCTTTTACCCATGCATCTCCAGCATTCTTAATACGCTTCAACGATTCCAGCACTACATCAAGACAAACTTTGTGCGTTCCATGAGGATCAGCGAGATCACCGGCACAAAAAATCTGGTGTGGTTTAATTGTTCGAAGCAATTCCATCGTTAACCGGACGTCTTCTTCGCCCATAGGATTTTTTTCAACCGTTCCCGTTTCATAAAAAGGGAGGTTCATGAAATGGGCACGGTCATCTCCAATACCTACATAGCGACAAGTTGCAATTGCCTCACATCTTCTTATTAGTCCCTTGATCGACCGGATTTCTGCGGTATCTACCTGGTTGGATTTCTTTTTTTCCAGGTATTTTCTTGCTTCCATCAGAATCGTTTTGGACATCTTACTGTCTATTCCGAACATATCTTCAAAGCCAACAGCAAAATCAAGAAACCGTGTTACAAATTCATCAGTCACTGCGATGTTGCCAGAAGCCTGGTATGCTACATGCACTTCATGTCCCTGGTCGTGCAACCGCTGAAAAGTGCCCCCCATGGAAATGATATCATCATCGGGATGAGGTGAGAAGATCACACACCGCTTAGGATAAGGTTCCGAACGTTCCGGGTGATTGGGCAGTTGAAGATTTGGTTTTCCTCCCGGCCAGCCGGTAATGCTGTCGCGTAAAAGATAATATACCTGCAGATTGATTTCGTACGCATCCCCTTTTTCTACCAGCAAGTCGCTTAAGCCATTATCTTTATAGTCGCCATTGGTGAGACTCAACACCGGCTTGCCCAGTTTTAGTGCTGTATTCACGACCGCTTTTTTGATCATCTTTGGCGTCCAGTCGCATTCTCCGGTGAGCCATGGCGACTTATAACGGGTAAGTTCACCCGCAGCAGCGTCGTCAAGTACAAAATAGCAGTCATTATGTTGTTGTAATAAAGATGCAGGGATCTGTTCTGTAACGTGTCCTTCTGCTGCTTTCTGTACAACCGGCGCTTTGACCTGTCCCCAGGCCATCAGGATGATCTTTTTTGCTTTCAGAATGGTGCTGATGCCCATTGTAATAGCAAGTCGTGGGACCTGAGAAATATTTGAAAACTCATATGCATTTGCTATACGCGTGGAGTTATCAAGTGAGGTTAATCGGGTGCGTGAGTTAATACTGGAACCTGGTTCGTTAAAGCCGATATGACCATTGTTTCCAATTCCCAGGATCTGCAGATCAATGCCACCTGCATCTTCAACTATCTTTTCGTAATCTGCGCAATAGTGTTTGATTTCTTCTTTGCCTATTTCACCATTCGGCACATGAATGTTTTTCGGATCGATATCGATGTGCCGGAATAAATGCATCTGCATGAAACGGTTGTAACTCTGTAATGCATCATTGTCTATCGGGTAGTATTCATCGAGATTGAAGGTGACGACATTTTTGAAACTTAATTTTTCTTCGCGGTGCATGCGCACAAGTTCGGCGTACACTAGCTTGGGAGAATTGCCTGTTGCCAGTCCGAGTACACATTTTCCGCCTGCTTTCTGCCTGGTTCGGATTAATTCAGAGATTTGTGTGGCGATGAATTTTGATCCTTCCTGAGGATCACCAAAAATTCGTACACCGATACGTTCGAAGGAATCTATTAGGTCAATGTCGAGCAGAGAATTGGGCATGTTTCAATGTTAGTCGCAAATATAAAGAAAGCAATTAGCAGTCAGCAGTCAGCAATCAGCAATCAGCGATCGGTGGTCGCCTTATCATGATAATTAGTAGATTATCAGTAGTTGTACTCTCTACACTTTTTGCGCTTACACTCACAGCTTAAAATAATTAGTGCCCCATAACCGGTATCTCCTTACCTGCAACTGTAACCGCTTTTCAAAAGTAATCAGATTCCTTTTTTCTTTCGGGCTCCATAAGACTTCGCTGAGGGCAGTAAGGCGGGGAAAGATCATGTATTCGATCTTGCGGGTATTGTTCATGTATTCTGTCCACACATTGCCTTGTGCGCCGAGCACATGTTTTGCCTGTTGAGCAGTTAAAACTTTTGGTATGGGTTGATAACTGTACGTTTTTTGCAAGGAAGTAAATCCGCCGAAAGTCAACGAATCTTTTATTTTCGTTTGTGCATGATCGAAATATACATGGGTGCCGGGTGTCATGATCACATCATGATCCTGTTTCGCTGCCTCAATTCCGCCTCTTTCTCCTCTCCAACTCATAACTATCGCATTTGGTGCCAGTCCTCCTTCCAGGATCTCATCCCACCCGATCAGCGTTCTTCCTTTACTATTAATGTACTTTTCCATGCGCTGGATAAAATAACCCTGTAATGCGTGTTCATCTTTCAGGTTATTATCCTTCATGCGTTGCTGACACTTCGGACATCTTTTCCAATTCTTTGTAGGAGATTCGTCTCCACCTACATGTATATAACGGGATGGGAACAGCGATAACACCTCATCTATCACCTCTTGTAAAAAAAGAAAAACAGAATCATTACCTGCACAAAATATATCGTCAAAAACACCCCATGTTTCTTGTACCAATTTTCCTTTTACAGATTTACCGGCCTCTGAAATCATGCTTGCCGGGATTTTTGTCGGTTCATCGGGAAAACAACTGAGCCACGGATAGGCTGCTATTGCCGCACTGCTATGCCCGGGCATTTCAATTTCCGGGATGACATTGATATATCGTGCAGCAGCATAGTCAACCACTTCTTTTATTGCCTCCTGTGTATAATAGCCACCGTATTTTTTATTATCATTTCCTTTACCCGGGTAATGGCCAATGATCGTTCCATTCCTCCATGCTCCGGTACTGGTAAGCTCGGGATATTTTTTGATTTCGATTCGCCAGCCTTGGTCTTCCGTAAGGTGCCAGTGAAAAGTATTCATCTTATGCAGCGCGATATAATCAATATATTTTTTTATGTATTCCACCGGAAAAAAATGCCTTCCTACATCAAGATGCAAACCCCGATACGAGAATGCAGGATAGTCATCGATCGTTACAGCAGGAATTACAAGTGATGAGGTTTTTGTAACGGGCAACAATTGAATAAGTGATTGCATTCCATAAAAAGTGCCTGCATATCCGTCACCTTCGATTGTTACCGAATGCGGAGTGACATCCAACGTGTACCGCTCCGTACTTTTAGGAGCCTGTATAAATTTCCGGGTAGAGAGCCGGATGAAATTGCTGCTTGCACTGTTTCCGAATGGTAAGGAGAAACCATAATATTGTCTCAGATAATTATTAAAGAATTCCGCTGCGTGCTGCTCTCCTTCATCCGAAAAAACAATCGTTGTTGTTTTATTGATGATAAAGGTTCCTTTTTGTAAAGTGGTTTTGACGGGAAGCGGAATGATACTGACCTGAGAGGCCGCTGTGATTGCCATACCTGTAAGCAGCAATAAAATAATGCCTCTCATCTCATTTTTATTTTAAAACGGGAACAATAATACCGGAAGCATTAACCGCGTCGTGAAATATTCTGATCGTTGCCTTCTGGAAATCTGTTTCACCTGCCTCATAAATGTTCAGGAACTTCTGTGGATTGCGGTCAGACAATGGGAACCAGCTGCTCTGTAACTGCACCATAATGCGATGTCCCTTTTTAAAAGTATGCGCCACATCCGGCAATGCATATTTTACCCGCTCCATTTTATTTGGAACGAAAGGAGATGGTTGTTCGAAACTGTTACGGAATTTGCCTCGCATGATCTCACCCCGTACCAGCATTTGATAACCTCCCATAGGATATAGGTGCATTGGATCATTGTTCCTGAATGCATTTGGAAAAACATCAATCAACTTTACTACAAAATCTGCATCTGTTGTTGTAATGCTTGTCAGGAGATCGGCGATCAACGGTCCCGCCAATGACACTTCTTCATTGAGGACATCCGTCTGAAACACGAGTACATCAGGTCTGCGTGCGGCAAAGCGCTGGTCGTCCAGCATATATTCTGCGGTTCTTCCCAGGTGAATATCTTCTGTATAAGGAACCGGCTTTCCAGGATCGCTGATATATTCTGAAAAAATATTACGACCGGCTGGTTTTTCCCAGGAAAGTTTTCCATTGGGATGAAAATATAAAGTGCGGTCTACTTTCCCGGCAGGAGGCCAGTTTTGAAATTGTTTCCATTTGTTTTCTCCTGAAAAAAAGATAGTGGCTTCTGCGAGATCAGGCTCTTTTCCTTTTTGTTTCAGGTAATAATTAAAGAATGGTATTTCAATATTATTCTGGTACCAGGCGGCAGTATTTGCTCCGAATTCAACATTACCCAGCCTGGAACCATTGGCAGAAGCCCACTGTCCGTGATACCAAGGTCCCATCACGATCCGGTTGTTGATATTTTTGCTTTTTGTTTCGATCGCTTTGTATAAATTCCATGCACCAAAACAATCTTCTGCATCAAACAATCCGCCGACAGTGAGCATCACCGGCTTTACCTCATTCATAAAGTTCCGTGTATTTCGTGCTTTCCAGAAATCGTCATAATTCGGGTGAGCCATCACATCTTTCCAGAATGCAATGCTATCACCCATAATCTTTGTAAGCTCTTTTACAGGACGTAGGAAAAAAGAATAGTTATCATCATTTTTAAATTCGAATGGCACCGGTCCTACTGAGGTAGGCTTTGGCCGGGGTCTTCCAAAATTGGTATAAAAGCCAAAAGCATCCATGGCAAAAAAAGCGCCATTGTGATGGAAATCATCTCCGATGAACCATTCGGTTACTGGTGCCTGCGGGCTCACTGCTTTTAATGCAGGATGGCCGCTCAGTGCAGCCATCGTCGCATAGAAACCGGGATATGAAATGCCGAACACACCCACATTCCCGTTGTTAGCAATATTTTTTACCAGCCAGTCGATTGAATCGAAGCTATCACTCGCTTCGTCAATATCCTGGTTTTTTTTATTTGTATTGAATGGACGCACGTCAACAAACTGACCTTCACTCATCCATCTTCCGCGCACGTCCTGTTTTACGAGGATATAACCTTCCCGTAGATAGTAACGATAATAATTATTCCAGTAAGCAGGTAAATTATTTTCACCATAAGGCGCGCACGAATAGGGAGTGCGGGTGATAAGAATGGGATGCTTTTCAGTATTATCCTTTGGCATCAGGATGGAAGTAAAGAGTCGCACACCATCCCGCATAGTGATATATACTTCTTTCTTTGTATAATTTTCGTGGATCCAGGCAGAGTCCTGGGAATATTGGGCAAATGAAAATTGGATCCAGGTTGATAGAATAATAAAAATCAGCGATTGTTTAAAATACATACTTCAATAATTTTCGTGGAGCGTAAAAGTAGGTAATTGAATGGTTTCACGCAAAGCTGTAAAAAAGGGATAAGGCACCAGGAAAAGAATTTTCCTTTGGCGTGTTGCTTTCTTTGCAGCTTAGCGTGAAACTTCTAACTTCAACTCACTATGACCACCCGTCGAAAATTTATTCAACATTCCCTGCTTACATCCGGATCGCTGCTTGCGTATAATCAAATTGATGCCGGAATCAAAAACAATCCAATTGTCATTTCCACCTGGGATTTTGGCAAAGCAGCAAATGCTGAAGCGTGGAAAATATTATTGCGTAAAGGAAGAGCACTCGATGCAGTGGAAGCAGGCGTAAAAATTCCGGAAGCAGATCCCACCAACCAGAGTGTAGGTTATGGGGGATTACCTGACCGGGACGGAAGAGTAACCCTGGATGCGTGCATCATGGATGAAAAATACAATTGCGGATCGGTGATGTGTCTTGAACATATCATGCATCCGATATCTGTTGCAAGACTGGTGATGGAAAAAACCCCGCATGTTGTATTGACGGGAGACGGCGCATTGCAGTTTGCATTGGCGAATGGTTTCGAAAAGATCAATCTGCTTACACCGGAAAGTGAAAAAGCCTGGAAGGAATGGTTGCAAAGTTCCAGGTATGAGCCTGTGATGAATATTGAAAACAAAAAAACAAATGATCCTTCACCGATGCCGGGTGGTCCATTGAATCATGATACGATCGGCATGGTGGCGTTGGATGCAAATGGAAATATGAGTGGCGCCTGCACCACAAGCGGCATGGCCTTCAAGATGCATGGAAGGGTAGGAGACTCGCCGATCATCGGTGCAGGATTGTATGTGGATAATGAAGTGGGTGCGGCGACATCAACAGGGGTGGGGGAAGAAGTTATACGGATCGTAGGATCTCACCTGGTAGTGGAATTGATGCGGCAGGGATTAAAGCCGGCGGCGGCGTGTAAAAAAGCAGTGGAACGAATCATCAGGCGAAATCCTGTACAGGCTAAAAAAGTACAGGTCGGTTTTCTTGCATTGAACAACAAAGGCGAATATGGCGCTTATGCATTGCAGAAAGGGTTCACATTTTCTGTTAAAAGCGGAAAGGAAGAACGGGTTTATGAAGCGAAAAGCATTTATTAAACACCTCTTCTAATAAGAACATAGTTGATTAGTTGACAAAATAGATTCTTCTATGTGCTTTTCTATGTTTCTAATGTGCCTATGTGTTTAATTTAAACAGTACCTATGAACTTTCTTCTGGAAGTCTGCGCATTCAACATTCAATCTGCAATTCTTGCAGAAAGGGCGGGAGCAAAGCGCGTGGAATTATGTGACAATCCTGTCGAAGGTGGAACAACTCCCTCTCATGGAGCAATCGAACAAACAAGGAAAAAAATTTCTATCGAATTATATCCGATCATTCGTCCCAGAGCCGGAAATTATTTTTATGATGAACATGAATTTGCCATCATGAGAAAAGATATCCTTACATGCAAACAGATTGGATGCGATGGTATCTCTGTAGGTGTACAACTAAAAACCGGTGAAATCGATATTGAGCGTCTGTCAAGAATTTTTGAATGGGCATACCCGATGGGTGTTACCTGTAACCGGGTATTTGATATGGTACCAGATCCTTACAAAAGCCTGGAAGAAGTAATCAACTGCGGGTGTGAAAGAATTCTAACTTCCGGCCAGAAAAGTGCAGCACCACTCGGAGCGGAATTACTAGGTAGGCTGATTGAAGATGCGGGCGGCAGGATCATTATCATGCCCGGCGCCGGTGTTCGGGCTTCTAATATTGAACAGTTGATACAGGTTACGGGTGCGACTGAATATCATACCTCTGCAAGAAAACTAAGTATTAATGAAGTAATGCATCAAAACCCTGAAGTGCTGGATATAGGTAATTTTTACCTGGCGGATGAAGTGGAACTAAAGAATATAATTTATTGTTTCACGAAAAGAGGCAAAGTTTAAATAATGTTTCACGCAAAGAAAGCAAAGGCGCAAAGAAACCTTTCCTATGCGCCTTTTGGTGAAACCTTCTTTATTCCACCTTCGTAATCTTCAACATATTTGTCGGCAGGTGCAAGTGCACCGGCGTACTACCTGTATTCACAACTGTATCACCCGTTTCCAGAAAACCACGTTCCCGCAGGATTTCGATCTGATCATGATTGATATCATCAAGGCTTTCTTCTTCTGCATAATAAAAAGCACGCACGCCCCAGCTCAGACTGAGTTGGTTGATCAGGCTTCGCTCTTTAGAGAAAATATATAAAGGTGATTCAGGTCTGTAACTAGACAACATAAAAGCAGTATACCCGCTCTGCGTCATACCGATCAGGGCACGTGCTTTGGTATCACGGGCAAGCTTACACGCATTATAACAAACTGCATCACTCAGAAAAGAAGGTGAATGCGCTTGTGGCACGAGCGTATCTTCCAGGTTATAGCGGTAGTCCGTTTTTTCAACGTGCATGATAATCTTTCGCATCGTTTCCACTACCAGCACCGGGTGTTTACCGGTAGCTGTTTCTGCGCTGAGCATTACCGCATCCGTACCTTCCAGCACTGCATTGGCTACGTCGGTAATCTCACTCCGGTTTGGCTTGCTCCGGTCGATCATGCTCTCCATCATCTGAGTGGCAACGATTACGGGTTTTGCCCGGTGCAGGCACTTACGAATGATTTGTTTCTGGATCAGCGGAACCTGTTCCACCGGAAGTTCCACTCCCAGATCACCCCTCGCAATCATGATCCCGTCGGATTCGATGATGATATCCCGGATATTAGTGAGTGCTTCCGGCTTCTCGATCTTTGCTATGATTTTTGTCTTGCTGTTCTTTTCAGCAAGCTTACTCCTGAGTATCACAATATCTTTTACACTTCTTACAAATGATAAAGCCACCCAGTCCAACTGCTGTTCAATGATGAATGTAAGATCGACCAGATCTTTTTCAGTCAGGGCTGGCAGTGAGATCTTCGTGTCGGGCAAATTGATCCCTTTTTTGGAGGAGATCACGCCGCCCATGGTCACTTCCACCTTGACATCATGATTCTTCTCCAATTTCACCACTTTCACTTCCATCTTTCCATCATCGATCATGATCATATTCCCCACTTTTACATCAGAATGCAGGTTGGGGTATGAAACATAGATCCTTTCTTTAGTGCCAATTACTTTTTCATTCGTGAACGTGAGGATATCACCTGCTACTACCTCCAAAGCATTGCCTTCAATTTCTCCTACCCGCAGTTTCGGTCCCTGGAGATCTCCTAAAATGGAAATGTTGTACGGTTCGGTAGAATTGATCTTTCTTATATGTTCAATGATGGATGCTTTGTCTTCGTGACTGCCATGTGAAAAATTCAGCCGGAAAACATTTACGCCCGCTTTTACCAGGTTTAGTAACTGATCATACGTGTCGCAGGCGGGGCCAACTGTTGCTACGATTTTTGTTCTGTGGGAAGTGTGTTCTTTACCTGCTTCTTTATCCATCTTTTCATGCAGGTACTTTGAAAGGTCTCGTGCCATTAGTGCTGTTGGTTTTGAATGGTTTGTTTAGGTATTGGGGGTTTCAGGTATTAGGTATGATGTCTTAATTCTTTATACATTTTCAGCTCGCAAGAATCTTAACTATTTTAAGCCATTCATCACTGATTCGTTGTTTTGCTTTCACTGCTTTTTCCAGGGGCGTATAGTGCATTTTATTATTCAATATTCCCACCATCACATTGAATCTTCCTTCCATCAGGCATTCCACGGCTGCATATCCCATCCGGCTGGCGATCAGTCTGTCGAGACAGGAAGGAGAACCACCTCTTTGAATATGTCCAAGTATACATACCCTTGTCTCTGCATTTGGCAATCGCTCCGTGATTACTTTGGCAACTTCGTTCGCACCTCCAAAACCATCCCCTTCTGCAACAACTACGAGGTTCACAAGTTTTTTCCGTTTCTCTTTCTCGAGCAAGGAACTGACAAGACCTTCCATATCTGTTTTGCGTTCCGGGATAAGTATATTTTCTGCACCGGTCGCAATTCCGCTATGTAATGCAATATAGCCGGAGTCTCTTCCCATTACTTCAATAATGAAAAGACGATCATGTGCGTCCATCGTATCGCGTATCTTATCGATAGCTTCTACAGCAGTATTAACTGCAGTATCGAAGCCAATCGTAAAGTCGGTTCCTGCAATGTCTTTATCAATAGTACCCGGTAACCCGATACAGGGAATGTCGTGTTCGCGGCTAAAGATATCTGCACCGCGAAAAGAACCATCACCGCCGATGATCACCATTCCATTGATGCCTAATTTTTTGAGATTGCCGAAAGCTTTCTTTCTTCCGTCCTGTTCGAAAAATTCTTTGCACCTGGCTGTCTTTAGGATCGTACCACCTCTTTGAATGATGTTAGCTACACTTCGGGAATGCATAGGAACAATTTCATTATCAATCATTCCTGCATACCCCCTCATGATCCCGAAAACTTCAAGTCCATTGTAAATTCCTGTTCTGACTACAGCACGGATGGCGGCATTCATGCCAGGTGCATCGCCACCTGATGTCATGACGCCGATTTTAGTCACCTTATTTGCCATGAAATGAAAACTGTAGGTTTGGTTTAAAAATCTTCAATAAGTGGCAAGAATCGTTAGTGAGGTTGAGCCTGTTTTGTAAAATGAGGCGTAAAAATAGGGTTTTGTTTTCAAACACAAATAGCAGTGCAGTAACGTAGGAATTCTGTAAACTTGCCTTTCAAATTTTCACTTATGACAACTAAGAAAAATTTGTTGTGGTTATTCTTATTAAGCGCATCGGTTGGAGTTGCACAACTGCAATATCCCAATACAAGGAAAACAGATCATGTAGATGAATATCACGGTATGAAAGTGAGTGATGCGTATCGCTGGCTGGAAGATGATAACAGTGAAGAAACGAAAGCGTGGGTGAAGGAACAGAATAAAATCACATTCGATTACCTGAATAAAATTCCTTACCGGCAAGAAATGAAGAAAAGGATCGAAGAGATATATAACTATCCAAAGTATTCGGCTCCATTCCGGTCTAACAAGTATTATTATTATTATAAAAATGACGGTTTGCAAAATCAGTCAGTGTTATACCGCCAAAAGGGACTGGATGGAGAACCTGAACTGGTGCTGGATCCGAATAAATTATCCAAAGACGGAACTACGCAACTCACAAGATTTATTCCTTCAAGAGATGGTCTTTATGCAGTTTGGGGAATTTCAAAAGGAGGATCTGACTGGCAAACTATTTTTGTTAGGGACTTAACCTCCGGACAAGATTTGACAGATACCCTGAATTGGATTAAAGTTTCCGGTATCGCCTGGCAGGGAAATGGATTTTATTACAGCCGTTATCCTGCTCCTGAAAAAGGAAAAGAACTTTCGTCCAAAAATGAAAATCACCAGGTATGGTTTCATGTTGCGGGTACATCACAAGAGCAGGATCAGTTAGTGTATGAAGATAAAAACAGTTTGCAACGTTTCCATGGAATTTATACCAGCGAAGATGAGCGTTTTGCATATCTGAACATCAGTGACAGAGGAAAGGGACTGGATGGGAATGCCTTGTATTTTCGTGATCAGCAATCGGGTGATAAGACATTTAAACCTATTATCGCTACCCCCGGAAAATATTCTTATGGAGTGGTTGAAAATATTGGTAACCGTTTTTTGATCGAGACAAATGATGGAGCGCCTAACAACCGTATTATATTATTTGATCCGTCACATCCCGAGCGGGCGAACTGGAAAGATATCATCCCTGAAAAGAAGGAACCTTTACGGGGGGCGGGAATAGCAGGGGGAAGAATTTTCACTGTTTATCTTAAAGATGTAACCTCCAGAGTTTATGAGTACGATTTGAATGGTAAACTAATCCGTGAAGTTAAACTACCCGGACTGGGAACTACGGGAGGCATCGGTGGGAATCGCGATGACAAATTCGTTTTTTACACCTTTACTTCCTTCAATTTTCCGCCCACGATTTATAAATATGAGATCGCTACGGGAAAAAGTACCGTTTTCCGTAAACCTGAAATATCTTTTAATCCGGCTGATTACGAGACCAAACAGGTTTTTTATCCCGGTAAGGATGGAACAAAGATCCCTATGTTCATTGTATTCAAAAAAGGAATGCAACTAAATGGGAACAATCCTACTTTATTGTATGCGTATGGCGGGTTCAACATCAGCTCACTTCCAGGCTTTAGTCCCACGCTTATCCCCTGGTTGGAACAGGGTGGTATTTATGCACTTGCTAATCTTCGTGGTGGAGCAGAATATGGAGAGAAATGGCATGAAGCCGGTATGCGGTTTAAAAAACAAACTGTTTTTGATGATTTCATTGCAGCCGCCGAATACCTGATCAAACAGAAGATTACCTCCAGAAACCGGCTGGCAATCCGTGGTGGCTCCAATGGAGGTCTTTTAGTGGGAGCGGTAATGAACCAGCGGTCGGATTTGTTTAAAGTTGCCATACCACAGGTGGGCGTGATGGATATGCTGCGATTTCATAAGTTCACCATTGGATGGAACTGGATCGCGGAATATGGAAGCAGTGATAGTGCTGCAGATTTCAAAAATCTGCATGCTTATTCACCATTGCACAACCTCAAAAAAGGGGTTCAATATCCTGCAACACTGATCACCACTGCTGACCATGATGACCGGGTAGTTCCGGCGCATTCGTTCAAATATGCAGCAGCACTCCAGGCGAATCACAATGGCGTAAATCCGGTATTGATCCGGATAGATACGGACTCAGGGCATGGTGCGAGCAATACATCCAAGGCCATCGAACAGGTTGCAGACATTTATTGTTTCACTTTTTATAATATGGGTTTTATACCGAAGTTTAAGAATTCAAGCCAATTGAAGAAGTCATTTTGAAGTATCGGCAATCAGCAGTCAGCTATCAGCTATCCCATTAAACCTATATGTAAAGGATTGCAGGTAATAGAATAGAATTTTGTTATGCTATTAAATTGATATACACGAAAGCGGATAACTGGCTGCTTACTGCCCAAAGGTTTTTCATAAATTCAATCTATGAAGGTATTCATCACGGGTGCAAATGGTTTGCTGGGACAGGAATTAGTCAAACAACTGGCGGCAAAAAAAATATATGATATAACGGCCAGCAGTAGGGGAAACAGTCGTTTGCCGGCTCCATTAGCAATAAAATATTACGACCTTGACATTACGGATGCTTCACGGGTTTTTGAAGTGATTGAAGAAGTGCGACCTGAAATTTTGATTCATGCAGCTGCTATTACTCAGGTAGATAATTGTGAAGAAAACAAACAGCTTTGCTATAATACAAATGTCGGTGCAGTACGTTTCCTGATTGACGCATCCAGGCAGTTCAATACACGGTTCCTGTATGTGTCTACCGATTTTGTATTTGATGGTTTGTCCGGACCTTATTCAGAAGAGAGTAAACCTGCACCTGTAAATTATTATGGCAGCACAAAGCTTGCTGCGGAAAATGCAGTAAAGGAATCAGGACTGACTTGGGCAATCATTCGCACGGTATTGGTTTACGGAAATACGACAGATGGAAACCGGTCCAACCTGGTCACCTGGGTTAAAAAGAGTTTAGAATCTGGAAAGACGATCAAAGTTGTATCAGATCAATGGCGAACGCCCACGTTTGTGGAAGATCTTGCAAAAGGCATCCTATCGATCATTGATAAAAATGTAAAAGGCATTTTTCATATTTCAGGAAAAGATTTGCTTTCCCCTCACGACATGGCGCAGAAGACAGCAAGCATTCTTGGATTAGATCAATCCCTGATAGAAAATGTGAATGCTACTACCTTTCAACAGTGTGGAGAAAGACCAAAAAAAACAGGCTTTATCATTGAAAAGGCAAGAAAAGAATTAGGTTTCGAACCAGTTAGTTTTGAAGAAGGATTGCGGAAAATGTTTCAATTAGTCTTAGAGAAGTAAAACTTCTCCTTTAAGGCAATCAGCAGTCAGCTGTCAGCTATCCCATCTTGACTGGTTATGAATTGAGTATTATAAAGTTATTAAACGATATCAGGGTGGATAGTTGACTGCTGATTGCTGATTGCTGATTCAGCTCATCATCAACACATTCACACTACGCTGAAGAATATTGAATGCAATTTCGGACATCAGGTTTTCTTTATCAAGAGTGGGATTTACTTCAGTGATTTCAAAACAACAGATCTTGCGATTCTGCATGAATTTGCTGATCAGGTCTTCTGCTTCGCGTTCCCGCAAACCATTGCTAACCGGAGTGCCTGTTCCCTTTGAGATAGAAGCATCCAACGAGTCAACATCAAAGCTGATATAGATATCTGTACAATCAGAGAGATACCTCGTTGCACTTCTGACAATATTTTCCGGACCTTTTCTTCTTACTTCATTCGTACTGATCACTTTCATGTCATATTTTTCAATAAGGAACTTTTCTTCTCTTTCAAAATCCCTTAACGAAATAAACACTACATCTTCAGGCAATACTTTGGGGGTAATTTTTCCAATACTCTTTAACTGGTTCCAGTATTTTTTGGTTTCTTCATCAATATCATGAACAGCACATTCAAGGTTGTCTTCATTTAAAGCTACTGCGAGTGGCATTCCATGAATATTCCCTGAAGGAGTAGTATATGGAGTGTGCATGTCAGCGTGCGCATCAATCCATATCACACCAATTTTGCTTTTTGGTTTTGCCATTTTGATCCCTGCCATGGTGGCGCCGGATGTACTATGGTCGCCACTTATTATAACCGGGAAAAAATGATTCCTGAGAGAATCGCTTACTGCTTTACTAACCCTTTCATACATTGTTTGCAATCCTTTGATCCTTTTGGCATAAGGAGATTCGATCGGTTCATAGAGTAATTTGTTTTCATGAGGAATTTTTTCAGAAGGAAAATGAATAAAGAAGTTGCTCATGAAATCGAGTGCGGCAATTTTAATGGTATCAATACCCAGGCTTGCACCCCGGGTTCCTGCCCCGATTTCAGATGGTACTTCTATAAGTTTAATGTTTTTCATTTAATTCCTTTTTATATCCTCATTTCAAAAACGTCGTGGTGATGTAACTGGTATGTTACAGGAGGAAAAATTAGTCGGGGATATAAAAATTCACTGGTAAGAATAACCGGGAATTAAAAAGAATTGAGCAGTACTGTTGGATTTGCATGGGAATAATGTGCTGTAAAGATAGGAAATATGGGGTAACGGCTATCGGGTATCGGGTATCGGGTATCAGTGTATCAGCAGGCTCCTCCTGATAAAATTATTTCTTTCAAAGAAAACAGTAATTCAGATTATCAACAAGGAACCAGCAACAAGCAACCAGCAACCAGCAACAAGGAACCAGCAACAAGCAACCAGCAACCAACTGATACCTGATTCCTGATACCCGTATCTTTGCGCCACTTTTAATAATACGACCATATGGAGTTTCAGTTATCGGAAGAACACCTGATGATTCAACGGGCAGCCAAAGACTTTGCCATCAATGAATGTCTGCCAGGTGTAATTGAAAGAGATGAAAAACAGCAATTTCCTTATGAACAGATCATGCACCTGGCGGAACTTGGTTTTATGGGAATGATGGTAGACACTGAATTCGGAGGCGCTGGAATGGATACCGTAAGCTACGTGATAGCCATGGAAGAGATCAGTAAGATCGATGCGAGTGTGAGTGTATGCCTAAGTGTTAACAACTCACTTGTTTGCTGGGGTATGAATGCTTTTTGTACAAAGGAACAAAAACAAAAATATTTAACACCCCTTGCCCAGGGACGCA
>Ga0180121_10000186_pt1 | contig 23831 bp, 22 predicted proteins | sample AntDrymUQ5402106_2_FD_129676 | JGI IMG/M metagenome (GOLD analysis project Ga0180121, IMG submission 129676) | Polar desert sand microbial communities from Dry Valleys, Antarctica - metaG UQ540 (21.06) (version 2) (version 2) | ecosystem: Environmental > Terrestrial > Soil > Desert | place...
GAATAAAAATACCGATAATGGTTCCGGTTTCACGAAATAACCATTCTCCGGGATGATGTCTTGTACCCGTTGTTACATCCACTTTGGTATCACTATGATGGATCATATGAAACTTCCACATCCATTTGATCTTATGCATTAGGTAATGTGGCATGTACTGTCCAAAAAAGTCCATAAAAAAAAGCGAGAGGATGACAATTGCCCAAAGAGGCAGTTTCACAAGATGTAAAAGGCCTACATCATTTTTCATCACCCATTCGCAGGCTTTAATGGTGGTGAATCCAAAGATCAGGTTCAGGATAATAGTGGTGCACAAAAAAACGAGGTTAACGCCGGCGTGTTTGTATCGTTTGTAACGAAATGAAAATAAAGTGTAATATCCTTCCAGGACCCAGAAAAAAATCATCCCTGCTATCAGGATGGCGACCCGCTGTCCGCTGGATATATTTTCCCAGAAAGCTATAAATGATTCCATAACACGCCAGGGATATTTAATAGTAAGTTAGTGCGAATTCCTGTGAATAAGGACAGGCAAAAAGTGATCAGGAATTTTCCGGCAAATTTTCAAATTCATAATTACATTCATAGCAATGGTATACCTGTTTCACGGAAACGGCATAATTGCTGAATAGCCAGGATATAATCCCAACTATCCAGTTGGTAGTATTTTGAAGAGTAATATATTGCACTTTAAGTGAGCCGCACTTTGGACAAGCGCCTGCGACATGATAATCCTGTTCATATTTTTTTATGAGTTCTGTTGCACGCTCCAGCTGATCGTCTAATACCATCAATTTGATTCCTCCAATTGCATTGCTGAACATCGGACTAAGGGTTACAGTATGCTCGTCCTGCAGATAAACCTTAATTCCTTCTTCTTCCAATCGCTGCATTAACATGCTGGCCGGGATATAAGAATCAAAACTTCGAATCGCTGTGAAGGGCATGATTGAAGAGTGAATTTTAGTCAGCATCTTGTGATGCTACTGATGATTTTTGTCAATACAAAACTGGCAACAGGAAAAATTTTCATTGTTCTCAGGCGTTCAGCATCAGAGGCATCACCAGCATCAAAAGTTCTTCCGCGCTGTCCTGTTCGGAAGGTTTGATAATGCCGGCTTTGGTGGGAGTAGATAATTCGATTGTTACTTCTTCACTGCCAGAAGCATTGAGCATTTCTATCAGGAACCGGGCATTGAAAGCAATCTGGAGATCTTCACCGTTGTACTGGCACTTCATTCTTTCATTTCCTTCAAAAGAAAAATCCACGTCCTGAGCTGCAAGCTGAAGTTCACTTCCGCTGATATTAAGAACCACCTGATTAGTGCTTTTGTTGCTGAAAATACTCACCCTTCTCAATGCACTTTGAAAATCATTTTTATTCACTACAAGTTTATACGGATTATCGACCGGGATCACTACTTTATAATCAGGGAATCTTGCATCTATGAGCCGGCAACTCATCTGCGTAGTACCATGTTTAACAAAAAGATGATTGTTGTTATAGCTGATGGATAATTCATCATTATTATCGGGCATAGCAATCTTGAGCAAGTTCAACGGTTTTTTAGGAACGATCAGCGAATCTGTTTTGGGGCAGGAAACATCCGAGCGCTTATACCGGACCAGCCTATGCGCATCTGTTGCTACGAATTGCAATCCTTTTTTATCCATTTCAAAAAACACTCCTGTCATTGCGGGGCGCAGGTCGTCATTACTGACTGCAAAAAGGGTTTTAGTTATAGCAGTTACAAGTGCGGAAGAAGAAATTGTAAAAGTTGAGGTATCGTCTGCAACTGGTTCTTTGGGAAAATTATCCGGATTTTCTCCCATCACTTTATACTTTCCATTGTCGCTGGTGATCTCAATCCCAAAATTTTTATCGATCGAGAAAGTCAATGGCTGATCGGCTATATTTTTCAAAGAATCTATTAATATTTTGGCAGGGATACAAACCCGGCCTGCGTCTTTAGCTTCTACTTCCAATTGAACTTTCATGACAGTTTCCAGATCAGTTGCAACTACTGTTAGCTTGTTTTTGTCAACTTCAAAAAGAAAATCTTCAAGTATAGGCAAAACCGTATTGGCATTAATTACGCCACTGATCTGTTGGAGTTGTTTCAATAATGCCGAAGAAGAAACAATGAACTTCATGCGATTTTGATTATGGGTTGAATTTCAGCAAACCTACATGAATTTTACTAATGGGCAAATTGGTTATTCCGGCAGTAACCATCTGCCGTGAAATGCAGTGCCGTACTGTATTCCATGTGAATTACAGATTTTTTCATCCGGGCATTTATTTACCTGATGGACCAGAAAAAATTTTTCATATGAGAATTGCAGGATCACTGAAAAGGGACTGATGATTGGATGTGGAACGTCAAAATCTCTGGTAAAGAGAAAACGTCAATTTCAGCAATCCAGGTATAAAATCCTGAAAACGGAACGAGGTTTTTGCTGTTGGATGATGGAGAAAATCAGGAGTGTGATCGGGACGGATACTGATTGTTATTAAATACCTTCGCCCGCCGAACGCTTTCGGGAAAAAAGCAGAAGGGTAAGCTCACAAATATCTTACGGATTTGAAAAAAGACGTGTATAGTGTTTGATAAATTATTTAATTGGACAAAAAAAAAGGAGCAGGATCCGGAGGTGTTGCTTGGAAGATATTCAGATAATAATAAGTCAGTTCAAAAAGTCAATCGGTGGACAGAAGCCGATCAGTTGTTCAAAGAAGGTAAATATGTAGAAAGCCTCGATGCTTTTTTTGATTACCTGCGCGATGATGATTTAGGGAATGTTATCTATGGGCGGAACGGAGCTACTGGCAGTTTGCGCATTTTTCAGGGTTCAAAAATTGTGAATGTAAAATTTGATGAAAAAAGATTCCAGGCAGAAGTTACCCTCGCCAGGATGGCCGTGCCAAGTATTCCGGTGATGCGTCGATTGCTGGAGATGAATTTCAATTTATATTATAGCAGGTATGCTCTCTCAGCAGAAAAATTATGTATGCTGTTCGATACCGATATCAGCACTGCCAACCCTAATAAGCTTTATTATGGATTAAAGGAATTGGCTACAAAGGCAGATAAGCAGGACGATCTGCTGGTGCACGAGTTTGTTTCACTTCAGCAGATGGATACCGAACACCTGATTGAATTGCCTGAGCAGGAGAAGGAAGTAAAATTTAATTTCCTGCAGAAATGGATCCGGGAAACACTGGAATATATTCAACCGCTGGACCAGGAGAAATTTTCGGGTGGTATTGCTTATCTGCTTCTTACACTTTCCTTTCGTATCGATTATTTAATCGTACCAGAAGGGAAGTTATTACTAGACCTGGAAAAGATCGTTGATCTGTATTATCGGAAAGGGGATAAACAAACGGTAGAAAGAAATGATTCTATGTCGGAGGGGTTTAAAAAACTGTTACAGAAAAAAAATACCGAAGTTTATCCATTTCTTTTTCGGTCAAAACAAACGTTTGCCATCGTTCCACCACAAAATCAGAAGGCAATTGCAGATACTGTTTCAGGAGCTGCACAAAATATGTTTTGGTACAGGGATAATAAGCATCCTTTCATTGCAAACAAGGTGCTTGAATACGGGCTTTCCTATTGTCAGTATTCTTATAGTTTACCCAAGCCATACAGCGATCTTTACAGGTTATTTATGCAAGTCAATTATGCGGAATACTTTCGTGAGCTTGGTTTCCGCAGAATGTATTATGATCCCGAACAAAGTGAATTCAACCGGGAAGCTATTGAACAGCGGATCGGGGAAATTATAAGTGAATGGAAAATAAAATATCCTAAGCTGGAATTCAGTAATGAGAAGTTGAATTATGAAAATCTTGTCGATTTCAACAATAGCTTCACTACCGAGATCACTGCACTTAATTTTGATGTTTAATGGAATTCCAGCAGATTATAGAACGATTTCATCCGGCAATCATTCAGATTGCAACGCAAGGCGGATCAGGTACCGGATTTTATTTAAAGGAATTTGATGTGATCGTTACCAACGAACACGTTATCGGTTCTTTCGGCGAAATATCTATTACTGGAAAGTCTTTTCATAAAACGCTTGCAAGGGTATGGTATACAGATAAAAAACATGACCTCGCTTTCATACAACCTCCTACAGGAATAATTTTTCCCGATCTGAAACCCGGAGAATATGAAACGCTGAAAGATGGCGATGAAGTGGTCGCAATTGGCCATCCTTATGGTTTGAGCTATACTGCTACGCAGGGAGTGATTTCCCGGGTTGATCGGATAAGGCATGGGTTGAAGTTCATACAAATAGATGCTGCCATTAATCCCGGTAACAGTGGCGGACCATTGGTGAACGATGCAGGAGAGATCATAGGAGTGAATACTTTCATTATCAGAGGAGGTGATAATCTTGGCTTTGCACTACCTGTCAGTTATCTGAAAACGGCGTTGAAACTTTATGCGCCATATAAAGGTACGCCTGCGACCAGGTGTCATAGCTGTGATTTTCTGGTAATTCCTTCTAATATTGATTCTGCCAAATACTGTCCTTCCTGTGGAACGGAAGTCAAGCTTCCCGAGCTTCCTGAAAAAGAATCCGTACCAACTGGTGTTGCAAAAATAATTGAATCAATCTTAAAAGATCTTGGCAAGGACATTAAACTGGCAAGGGAAGGCTCAAACCGTTGGGAAGTGAAAGAAGGGTGCGCCAGGATAAAAATCAATTATAACGCGGATAATTTTTTCATTGCCGGAGATGCTTATTTATGTCAGCTTCCGAATGACTCAGCAATGATTAAACCATTGTACAAATTTCTGATGGAAGAAAACTGCCGGACAGAAGGATTGGTTTTGAGTTGCGTTAACCAAAATATCATCTTATCGTGTATACTATATGACCTGGATATTACCCCGCAAAGTGGAACGGAAGTGATTCGTCAATTGTTTTTGAAAGCCGATGAATATGATCAGCTGCTTAAAAAGGTTTATGGTTGTGTTGACAGGCTGGAGGAGTAAGTGAATTAATAATTTTAATAATGAAGTAAATCTGATTTTATAAAGTATATGATCGAAAGGAAAAGATCTACGAAGGAGCAGGCTTATCAGAAGATAAAACATTTTGCTTCTTATCAGCAAAGGTGTCACCAGGAAGTGAAGGAAAAACTGTATTCATTTGGATTGTATTCTAAGGAGGTCGACGAGTTGATCTCACAATTAATTGAGGAGAATTTTCTCAACGAAGAAAAATTTGCAGAATTGTTTGCCGGAGGCAAATTCCGGATGAAACACTGGGGCAGGGTTAAGATCAGGTATGAATTAAAGCAAAAAAGGATCAGCGAATACTGCATTCGCAAAGCTATCAATACAATTGATGAAGATGCTTACCAGCGCACAATACAAAAACTTGCCATGCAGAAATGGGAATCATTATCCGGTGAAAAAAATCAATTTACAAAAAAGGGGAAGGCGATGGATTACCTCCTTGCAAAAGGATATGAAATGGACATTATTAAAAAAGCCCTGGAACAAATCAGCCTTCAATAACCCTTTCATTAGTTCCCGATGATTACCTTTATTATTTCCTTTAATTATGTCCAGACTCATCATCACTACAATTCAGTCGAATTTACACTGGGAGGATAAAATAAAAAACATACGGATGTTTGATGATAAAATCATGAGCATCCGGGAGGAGACCCACATCATCGTTTTACCAGAAATGTTTAGTACAGGATTTAGCATGAAACCAGCAGGGCTGGCTGAATTGATGGACGGTGAAACGGTAGAGTGGATGAAATCGATAGCTGCAAAAAAGAAATCGGTTGTAACGGGTAGTCTTATCATTGAAGAAGAAGGAAAATATTACAACCGGCTGCTGTGGGTTTTGCCAAACGGAGAAGTGGGTCATTATAATAAACGACACCTGTTTGAGTATGCAGGAGAAGGGCAACATTACACGCCGGGAACAAACAGGTTTATTACTTCCATAAATGGCTGGAAGATATTATTAATGGTTTGTTACGATTTGAGGTTTCCAGTATGGGCAAGGCAACAGATGACAGAGGGTACCGGGGAATATGACCTGCTTATTTGTGTAGCCAACTGGCCTGACCGCAGGATACATGCATGGAAGACATTACTGCAGGCCAGGGCAATCGAAAATCAATGTTTTGCCGTAGGGGTAAATCGGGTGGGTATTGATGGAAAGGAAAATTATCATACAGGCGATACCATGATTGTAGATCCGCTGGGTAAAGTTTTGTATACGAAAACAGATGAAGAAGATATATATACATGCACACTTGATAAAAAAATTGTAGAAGATGTTCGGAACAAGTTGCCCTTTCTTGCGGATGCTGATCACTTTCATATTATTAAATGACAAATGAGAAAGGCTTATCTGAATGCAACCATTTATACGGGAACATCTATTGTCAGAGATCGGGCGTTACTCGTCAACGATGGGATTATTGAAAAACTCCACGAAGGAAATGCACCTGAAGGTTACCAAATTGAAGATTTGCAGGGACTTAACATTGCTCCTTCATTTATTGACCTGCAGATCTATGGAGGGGATGGAAAAATGTTCTCCACCGAATTGAGTATTGAATCTTTGCGCGCTACTTATAATTATTGCAGACGCGGAGGGGCTGGTCATTTCATGATCACAATGGCTACCAATACGATTGAAAAATTCCTGAAAGGGATTGAAGTGGTGAGGGAATACTACAAAGAAGGGGGACTTGGTTTGCTTGGCCTGCACCTCGAAGGACCGTATCTCAACCCGGTAAAAAAAGGGGCTCATGTAGAATCCTGTATCAAAAAACCAACAGTTGCCGAAGTAGAAATGCTGCTCGGGAAGGGGGAAGGAATTATTAAAATGATGACCATCGCTCCTGAGATGTGCGAGAATCCGGTAATATCCTTGTTATTAAAAAACAACATTATAGTTTCAGCAGGTCATACGAATGCAACGTACAATCTGGCGATGAGTGCATTTGACAATGGCATTCATACGGCAACACATTTATTCAATGCAATGTCTCCTTTCCTTCACCGTGAGCCCGGGGTTGTGGGAGCGATTTATGATCATCAGGAGGTAATGAGCAGTATTGTAACAGATGGAGTGCATGTTGATTTCGCGGCCGTTCGAATTAGTAAGCAGGTGATGAAAGAAAGGCTGTTTTTTATTACAGACGCGGTTGCGGAAGTACTGGAGGGGGAATACAAGCATATCTTCAAAGGCGACCGGTACACATTGCCTGACGGCACACTGTCCGGATCTTCTCTTACTATGATGCAGTCGGTAAAAAATGCCGTACAACATGCAGATATTTCCCTGGAAGAATCTTTGCGGATGGCATCCACCTATCCGGCAAAAGTTTTGGGAGAACAATACAAATTGGGAATGATTGCTGAAGGGATGGCTGCTTCCTTTGTAATATTTGACGATGAGCTCAATGTGCGGGAATAGAGGTAAAGAAATGCAAAATTAAAAATTCAAAATGCAAAAATGCGAACCTAAGAAAGTTTGAGTGCTTTTCTTTTTTGAATTTTAAATTTTGCATTTTTAATTTAATCTCATCACGTCTCTCATTATCAATTCTCTTACTTTTTCCACTTTCAAATCTATTCCCTGTCGGATTGATTCAACTGTAGGGAGAACTTCAATATCCGGTAACACGCCTCTTCCGTTTTTTACCAAGGCACTGTTCATCACCAGCCGGAATTTCGGAAGTCGGAATTTAATGTGGGTATTTGGCAAGGTTACGTCCGGGATCATCCAGGCAGTGTTTCCATATGCACCACCGCCGGTTTCCTCTCCCACGATCAGCACATTTGATTGGCCCTTTAATGCCTGAGCAAATAAAGTGGTTGCAGAGAATGAATTTCCACCGGTAATGATGTAAACCTTTCCATCAAAATGATTATTTTTTTTGGGCTTGAAATAATGTCTTTCAAAATAGCCGAAGTGATATCGCCCGTCCGTTCGTTTCTTAGTAACGAACTGCATCATAAACCAGTAAATAGGTTGCAAACGAATATGCGAAGTGAAATTGCTGCTCCTTTTGATGGCATATAAAGAATCACCGAGACGGAATTTGTGATTGATAATATATTGGGTCAATAAGGTGGAATTACCTGCATCTCCGCCGCCATTGGAACGTACATCAATAACCAGGTGCCTTATACCATGTTTCTTAATAACTCTGAATGATCTTCTAAAAAAACCACGCAACCTGTTTCCGGTTGAAAAGGTATTCACCGTCATATAGGCTGAATGCAAAGAAGTATCTATCTGGATATTACGTGTTGTATTAATTCCGCGACTGCGTATATCTTTTCTGCTGATATCTCCGGTAATCAGAGACAGGGTTCGACCTGTCGTATCCTGTGCAGGATCAAAAACCGGAACTCTTACAAATTTTGCTTCTCCTGTGCTGTCAAGATATTGAATCGATAAACTATCCGGTAAGCCGAAAACATTGCGGTATAGCGTTCCAAAATTTCCCCTGTTGCTGAGTGATTGATATTTTCCGTTTATAGCATGTCCATCTCCCGAAATAAAATTAAAAAAAGTATCCCTTAGCTGACTTCCCTGATAATTATTGATGCTTTTAACGATGGTGCCCCGTTTGAGCAAAGAATCTTTGCTGTTTAGGTTTGCAAGCATTACCATCGTATCATTCCACATTTTGATGCTGAATGGGAATATCTTCATCCTGGCAGTATCAAGGTATTTGGAATATGCTTTTGAGTATCGTACGGAAGTATGGCCACAACGGATTTTACTCACGACATAACTCAAAAGAGTCCGGAAATCTCTTTCATGCATGGAATCGGTCAATTGATCGTATGCATGTTTGAAATAATAATTGACAGAATCTTTTGGAGTAAACCAATAAAGGCTGGGGTGAGATTCTTCCAATACGTTTCGGAAAAGCGTAAAATCCTCTTTGAGTGCTTTAGCAGAATAGCGAGCACGGGGATTGAAATTTTCTCTGGAAGCAGAACATCCCATGAGCATAGAAAACACTAAGCCTGTCCACACTGTTTTCGATATTTGCATCATCAAGGTAAGCGGGATTGAGGTTAATTCATCTTACAACACCGGTACACAATCAAAATAAAGACTAAAAGTACTATTTTCTAAAAGCATTCCAGCCTTGTGCTGTGATGGGATAACGGCTCCCTCCTTTTGTTATAATTTGCGTTTCTTCTGCTGCATCTGTCATGTAGCCGATCACACTGATCTGTTCATTCAAAACGAGTTTATCATATTCTGATTGCGGTAAAGTGAATAAAAGTTCGTAATCTTCCCCTCCACTTAGTGCACATGCGGTAGGATCAAGTTCAAATTTATATGCCGCCTGTTTCATCTCCTCTGAAATCGGAATTTTCTCTTCGTAAAGAGTACACGATACACCACTTAGACGGCAAATATGAAGGATCTCTGAACTCAATCCATCACTAATATCCATCATCGATGTAGGAACAATTTCGTTTTGTTCAAAGAATTCTATAATGTCTTTTCTTGCTTCTGGTTTCAATAGACGCCCAATCACGTATTTTTCTCCTTCCAGGTCCGGTTGTACTTTGGGACTTTCCAGGAAAATCTGTTTCTCTCTTTCAAGGAACAATAGACCAACATAGGCACCTCCCAGGTCGCCGGAGCAGCAAAGCAGGTCTCCTTTCTGCGCAGTGCTTCGCTTAACAAACCTGTCAGGAGAAATCTCACCGATTGCTGTGACAGAAATAATAAATCCCTTTTGAGAAGAAGCGGTATCTCCTCCTACAAGGTCTACTCCATATTTTTCGCAGGCTGCATAAACCCCTTCATAAAATTCATCCAGTGCTTCCACACTGAAACGATTGCTAAACCCGATGCTCATTGTCAGCTGGGTTGGAATAGCATTCATCGCATAGATATCACTTAAATTAACGATCACCGATTTATATCCGAGATGGTTGAGCGGCGTATATAATAAATCGAAATGAACTCCTTCTATTAACAGATCAGTTGATATCACGGTTTGTTTCCCAAAATGATCAATTACCGCTGCATCATCTCCAATACCTACAATCGTAGAGGCATTTTGAATCTCAAAATTTTTTGTTAGATGATCGATGAGTCCAAATTCTCCAAGAGAGGTAATTTCTGTGCGTGCTTGTTCCATCCATGTCCGATTTATGAGTTGCGAGGTATTCAGGCAGGCAAGGGGTTTTGCTTGCTACGATAATTTTCAATAAAATTTCTCTTTTTGTAGATTTTGCCTATATCAATTTTATTGTTTGTATTTGAAGCTGCGGGTAATTCCAGTAATGGCAGTGATACATCTGTTTTCTATATCGATTTTTAATTTGTTAAGATCAGCTTTGGACTTTGCTAGTCTTAAAAACGATGTTTACTCCTTCTGAACAACTGCAACGAATTTACCATACATCTAACATTGGCGGCTTGGCCGACAAAACTCTACATTTTATCATTGATCCATTTCAACATTTCATCATGTATTTTACCATTTGTAGCCAGGATCTGAGGTTGATAGGGAGAATAATAAGTTCCGGAATAATCCGTCACTTTTCCGCCGGCTTCTTCTACAATCAGAAATCCTGCTGCACTATCCCATGCTTGTAATTTGTGTTCATAAAATCCATCAAACCTTCCGGCAGCCACCCAACACAGATCCATGGCGGCAGATCCGAGTCTGCGAACGGGCACACCTATGCGTATAAAGCGTTCAAAGGCCTGCAACGGCCCATTTGGCATATCGAGATAGGTATATGGAAAGCCGGTTACCAAACAAGCGCCAATAACTTCACTTACATTACTTACTTTGATCTTTTCGCCGTTTAGCGTTGCCCCTTTTCCTTTTTCGGCCAGATAAAATTCATTCAGTAAAGGATTGTATACGGCTGCCATGATCATCTTACCATTCTGCTCCAAAGCAATTGAAACACAACAGATCGGTATGCCATGCGCAAAGTTGACGGTTCCATCAATCGGATCGATAATCCATTTGTATTGAGAATCCATTACAATCTCACCTGCTTCTTCACTCATGATGTAATGTCCGGGAAATTGTTCCCTGATGGTGTCCAGTATTGCTTTTTCTGATGCATGATCGGCCTCTGTTACGAGATTGTTTACCCCCTCCTTATTAGAAATAATAAACTCCTTATTAAAAAAAGATTGCAAAACTCTTCCGCCTGCCTCTGTTGCGTTGATGAGGGTTTCTTTTAACATGCGGCAAAAATACAGTTCTTGGATTTACTTAAATGCACTAATTGCAAGATGAAATTTTCGGGGAATGGAATCAGTTTTCTCGTTTTAGCAGAGCAATTGCTTTTCCTTGTTGATCTTTGTCCTGACTGCTAATCAGGGCACTACTTCCCCTGGCATGGATCCAATACTTTTGTCCTGGCATTGAACTGATCAATGCAATGATCATTTTGAAAGGATATTGTGCTCCTTCACATAACACAATTTCCTTTTCAGCACGATCTCCGTTTTCAGGGTTTTCTATGGATATGTCGGAATTTTTAACTTCTATGCAGCTCTCATCATCTCCAAGAATAGATAAGCGGACGGGTTCCGGATTTGAATCCTGTTTGTTGTTCAAAATTTTTCGACGCAGCTTCACAGCCTCCCATCTTGTTTTTATATTAACACCTGCCTTCAAAAAACTTTGTAAGAATCCCGTATGAGATAATTGATGTTTATCAAGGAATTGATCCATGGCCTTATAAAACATTTGTATGTATTTCCAATCCTTGCGGGTACTTTCTCCTTTGAAATGAATGATTACAGGAGACGGCAGGTAATAATTAAGAAATCCCTGATGTTGTATAGAAATGCTCAAGTCTATATCTTCAGCATACATAAAAAACCTTTCATCGAAGGCTCCGAATTTTTGTAATACTTCTTTTCTGGCAAATAAACAGGCGCCTGATAGCGCGTCAACGATATTAAATTCATTTTTGTCGAGATGGCCCAGGTAATATTGGGATAAGAACCGTGATGTTGGAAACGCATCACTCAGCCCGGTCATTTTGCAGAAAGAAGCCCATGGCGTAGGCAGGCCTCTTTTCGATTCTTTTAGGAAATTGCCAGTTCCATCGATCATTCTTACACCACATGCTCCAGCCAGGGGATGAGCATCCATAAAGCGAATTAATTCTTCAAAATAATTTTCAGGAATGATCGTATCCGGATTCAGAAATACAATATATTTTCCTTCAGCCTCAGAGAATGCCTGGTTGTTTGCTTTAGCGAATCCAGCATTTGTTGAATTGAAAATCCATTTCATTTCCGTAAAATGAACCGGAAGTGTGACTCTTGTATCGTCCGTTGAAGCGTTATCAACTACGATTACTTCCCCATTTACATTTAACATCGCTTTTCGTACGGAAAAAAGACATTGCTCGAGAAAATACCGCACGTTGTAGCTCACAATGATAACGGAAATCAGCAAAGGATGGCGTTTACTGCAAGATAACGGGGAAAATTGACAGACAACCTTAGGTAAACGTGAATGAAGGTCTTCATCAACGCACTTTTTTAAATGTGGTGGAAAGGATTCTTCCGGGGAGGTAAGAACTTTTATTCCCTTAATTTTACCCTATACAAACCGTGTACAATTCGAATGTCGTTAATTGAGTTTTCTCTTCCGCGATCTATTGCCAAAGCATTGCGTCTGCCAAGTAAATCACCAGGCAGACAGCAGTTAAAAGTTTTGAAAAAATTGCTTCAAAAAGCAAGGTTCACTGAGTTTGGCCAAGCCTATCATTTTGATGAAATACTGTTAAGTAAATATCCTGCTAACAGATTCCAGGAATTTGTTCCTACTTATGATTATAATAAAATCTATGAACAGTGGTGGCACAAAACACTGGAGGGTAAACCAGATGTCTGCTGGCCAGACAAAATAAAATATTTCGCTCTCAGTTCGGGAACTTCTGAATCTGCAAGTAAATACATTCCGGTAACCAATGACCTGATGCGTGGTAACCGCATTGTCATGATCAAACAGTTGCTGACACTGCGTACTTATCACGATTTGCCAATGAAAAGCATTGGTAAAGGCTGGCTGATGCTGGGAGGCAGTACAGATCTGAAGAAAGGACCGGGATATTATTCCGGAGACCTGAGTGGAATTACGGCAAAAAAAGTTCCGTTTTGGTTTTCTCCATTCTATAAACCAGGAAAAAGAATTGCGAGGACCCGCGATTGGAATAAAAAAATTGAATCAATTGTTGAAGAGGCTCCAACATGGGATATTGGTTTTGTTGTCGGGGTTCCTGCATGGATACAAATGTGTATGGAGAAAATTATTGAGCGATATAACCTGAAAACAATACACGACATCTGGCCAAATCTTGCATTTTTCGTACACGGGGGTGTCTCTTTTGAACCTTATAAAAAAGGATTCGAAAAATTGATCAGCAAACCACTTATTTATATTGAAACTTACCTCGCTTCCGAAGGCTTCATAGCATATCAGGACCGGCAGGATGCACATGGTATGAAGCTCACTTTAAACGAACATATTTTCTTCGAATTCGTTCCTTTCAACGATAATAATTTCGATGCAGAAGGCAACCTGACGGAAAAGCCGGAGGCGCTTCTGATTCATGAAGTAGAAGAAGGGAAAGAATATGCGATCCTTCTGAGTACTATGGCAGGAGCCTGGAGGTATCTTATCGGTGATACAATTCGTTTTGTCGACATAGAAAATTCAGAAATCATTATCACCGGACGGACAAAGCACTTCCTTAGCTTAGTAGGGGAACACCTGAGCGTGGATAATATGAATAAAGCTGTTCAATTGGCAGGCGATGAACTCAACATATGTATTCCTGAATTCACCGTAGCCGGCATCCCCCATGGATTATTCTTTGCACATCAGTGGTGGGTAGCATGCGATGACCAGGCCAATAAGGAAGAAATAAGGGAAAAGATAGATGAAAAGTTATGTTCGCTGAATGATGATTATGCAGTTGAACGTCAAAGTGCATTAAAAGAAGTATATCTGGAAGTGCTGCCAGAATCAAAATTTATGGATTTTATGAGACTGAAAGGAAAAATAGGCGGACAGCACAAATTTCCACGAGTGATGAAGGGGAAAATGTATCACGACTGGCGAAAGTTTTTAGAAACCGGTTCGATATAAATTAAGCAAAGCTCACAGTGTTTCATTCAAGCGTTTTAATTCATTAAAAGATTCTGTTCCCATTTTTCATAATGCCATGCCTGAGAGATCGTTAAACTCATGATTCATGCTTGAGGCCATATTGAATGGACTAACACTTGGATTGATACTCGCGATATCGGTTGGCCCGGTAATCTTCACTATCATTAAGCAAAGCCTCAATAACGGAAAAGAAGGCGGCTTCAGTTTTGTTGCAGGAGTATGGCTCAGTGATATTTTTCTGGTTGTCCTCTGTAACACTTTTTCAGAATTGGTTGTTAACCTGTTGCAATTCAAAATCCTCATCGGAGTGGTGGGTAGTTGCTTTCTGATAATTCTGGGAATTTTTTATGTTTTTTTTAAAAAGATCAAACTTCAGTCCAGTAATGCAGGAAATCTGCTAAGATTTCGCAAGCGCGATATGGCAAAAATATTCTCCTCCGGCTTTCTGATTAATACGCTGAATCCGAATGTATTTTTATTCTGGCTTGGAACTGCTACGACTTTCGCCGTGAAGTATTCTTTTCGCCAGAGGATCCTCATCTTTCTAATATGTCTGGCTTTGAACATAGCTGCAGACGTGTTAAAAGTATTAATGGCTGGAAAATTGCGGAAACGGTTGACCCTGCATAATATCTCAGTTATTAATAAAATTTCTGGCACCATTCTCATAGGTTTTGGGATTGCACTCATGATAGGCACTGTTTTTCTTTCGGAAAGAATGAAATAGTATTAACAAAGTATTGAAATATCGGTGTTGAATCGCATACTAATTTGTTCGTGCATGAGAATTTCCTTACTGTTACTGCTTTTTATTGTCTCAGGTGAGTCGATATATGCGCAGCAATCCGATTTCATAGTGCTGAAAAAAAGAAATAATCGTACCGTTAAAACTTATTTTCCCGGCGCTTTTATCTCAGCCAGTACTCATAACGGATTCCAGATAAATGGCATCATCCAATCAATTTATCATGACAGTGTGTTTGTTACGCAGATCGAAATTCGCCAGATGCCAACTGAATTTGGTGTTCCTAAGCTCGACACGCTTATTTACACGCTGGGAATGCATTATACGGATATCAGCCAGTTCTTTTTTACAACAGTTGCGAATACCTCAGGCACGCGCAGGAAGAGAGGTTTTTCACAAGTCAGTATACCCAGGTTGATGCTTCTTGGAGGAAGCGCCTTTCTTGCACTGGAGCTTGTGAATACAGCATACCGGAAGGAGCCTTTACATGATGATAGCAAGATTACCACACTTGCCATCGCAGCTGCCATTGCAGGAACCGGATTACTCTGGCAGCATCTAAAAAATCAAGAGACGAAACCTGGTGTAAAATTCAAAGTGGTATACGTGAAATAACATACTCCGGCTGAGTGGAACAATTTAATTTATATGCCTAATAAAATCTAAGGATACTAGTCCAACGATATTAAAGTGTGATCAACAGGTTTGTGGTTTTCAGCAACCAATCTTTTCGGCTATCGGTCATTTCAAAGAAAATTTGCGGAATGATCTGTGTGAAACATGAATACAGTAAAAATTTTGCTGTTGAAAATCCACTCAAAATATAAGTAGTATGTGAAATAACATAACCCGCTTCTTATCTTGCAGCATGGCAAAGAAAAGTGGATTTTTTCCACGCATGTGGCATTTTATGAAACGGCTCCTTCTTTTTCTTTTTTTATTTCAACTGTTTTATATCATTCTTCTTCGCTGGGTGAATCCGCCAATTACGCTTACACAGCTGGGTAGTTTTTTATCAGGCAATGGCCTGAATCGCGATTATGTAAATATGAATGAAATTTCTTCGTATGCGAAATTGGCTATGATCAGCGCGGAAGACCAGAGTTTTCCTGATCACAACGGTTTCGACTGGAAGAGTATCCGAAAAGCCATGGAAAAAAATGATAAAGCTGCGGGAAGGTATGTACGAGGAGGATCATCGATCAGCCAGCAGGTAGCAAAAAATGTTTTTTTATGGCAGGGCAAAAGTCTGTTTCGTAAAGGGTTGGAAGCTTATTTCACTTTTATGATTGAATTATTGTGGGGGAAGAGGAGAATATTGGAAATGTATTTGAATGTATCAGAAATGGGAAGAGGCATTTTCGGGATTGAAGCCGCCGCAAGGAAATTTTTCAGGAAGAAGTCTAAGGTACTTAACAGACAAGACGCTGCCATGATTGCTGCAAGTATGCGAAATCCCAAAAAGTTTACTGTAAAACCTTTGTCTAAGGCTGTAGCCCTGCGATTCCCATGGGTCATGAAACAGATGCGCAACCTTCAGAATGATTCGGAGATACAGGTATTGATTCAATAAGTCATGAAAGCGAACAAAATATTTCAGATTGTCGACGGAATACCAAAACCAGACAAAACTATTCGATAGTAATATCAAACCACGAGCTGTTCAAGGATGGATGGCCGGGAACAGCACTTGAAATTGCAAGTCTCCCTTTATATTTTCCCGGTCCGGCAAAATCAGGTATAGCCATCGATGCATTAGTATGTACTGTGCGAATATTGCTTACAGCAAATGTTGATGGAAAATATTGGGTACTGTCATTTTTTAAAACTGCTAATTGAATATGAGCTGTGTCTGCAGGTGAAGTTTGGAAAAATTGCAGGTAATGTGCGGGGGCTACAATTTGAAAATCGAACTGGAGTTGATTATTAACATTTTTAATCTTTATTTTTTTTAAACGGATTTTGGAAAAGGAGTAAAAGTTTGAAATCATTCGCATTCCCGCACGGTTAAATTCCGGATGACCTACCCGCGTTTTTAAAATAGCGGAATCATATAATCCTGTAACCAATACTGTCTTTCCGAAAAGTGAATCCTCAATCGGCCAGTAATTAAAATTATTTCTCCGGTATATGGGCGTGTTCAGTGAGAACGAAAAACTGTTTCCGTAAAACCACATCTTGGAAGGTTTTTGATAGCTATTGATGAAAACTACCGGATTTCCTGCAGCATGTTTCTTAAGATAGGTAACCCAATTTTTATTTCCATGGAATTCATCCTTTTTTGCCCAGGCATTTGCAGGAATGTCCAGCATCATATACACCCGTACAACCAGTACCAGAAATAATGTAACCGGGACGGTTCTGTATATCCATTTTGAAAGTCGCTTGTTATGTAAATACTGATGACTTAGGATAATAATCCCGATCATGCATGGGATGGTCCAGTTTGCTTCCACCCTGCCTTTAAAGGAACTGATCAGAAAAAAAATATAAAAGCCGATCATAGAAAATTTAACTGCCCGTTCCATAGGATCCATCCATTGGTATTTGAATGCTGCCCATAATAAAAGCCATCCAATAACGGGGCCGGCAATTAACAATTGGCCAGCGATATAATCCAATGTAAAAGATATTTTATAGGAGGAGGCATTTCTTTCGAATAGGTGGAACTGAACGGAAGGGAAATCGTGCTGGTATTGCCAATATAAGTGAGGGGCGAAAAGTAATAACGCTACCAATGCAGCCAGGTAAATTTCTGCCCGTCTAAACAACTTTACATTCGATAAAAGTGTAAAAAGAATAATCAATACGGCGTGGTACTTGCTGTAAAGCATGAGCGAAATGATTACTCCAAGAGCAATTGCCAGCCATATTGTTCTTTTTTCTTCATATTGCTGGTATGTATAGAAAAAGAGCGAAGTAAAAAAAAGCAAAGGCAGGTCAGGGACAGCAATCATTCCTCCTATTTGAACGATTGCAATGGAACAACAAATAGCGTAAAATAGAAACGGATCTTTTTTACGGAGCATAGCCTCTATTACCCCTATCGTGCAAACATTTAAAAATACAATTAGAATTCTAACTCCAAATTCACTTTTGACTACACTGTAGCCTGCGGAGATTAGCCAGGAGATCATAGGAGGGTGATCAAAATAGCCCCAGGCAGGAAACTTTGTATACACCCAATAATAAGCTTCATCATCAAACAATTCCGTGTTGCCGGCCTGCACCAGGGTTATAACCAGCCAGAGTAGGTAAAATATAAAGCGGTGATACTTTTTGAAATAAAAGAACATGTATTTACTAAATTGTTTCCACCATGCTTTCCCTGGTCATTTTATCTACAGCTTCAATTGCTTTACGCAAACGCTCATCATAATTGCCGCTGACAACGAACCAGGGAGTATCCTGGGTTTCCATTAGATTCTGATATATATCATAGAGTTGTTTACGTGTTTTGATATCCGGATATTCTCTCAATTCTTCATTCACCCAGGGAAGGTCAACGTTGCAAAGCAGGTACAAATCATACTTTCGGGTGCTCAATTGTTCTAATATAAAATCATGAGTCTTTTGGAACACAAATTCACACCAGACCTTCATCACATACATATTGGTGTCAATAAATAACAAGTGGGGCAAACTTCTCTCCTGTTTTTTTCCCGCTGCTCTATCAGTGTACATTTCTTCCGTAGCGATCTGACCTTTCGCGATTTTCAAAAGATCTTCATAGGTATAATTCATTCCGTTTTGTTGCAGGTATTCTCTTGCATATTCAGGCACCCAAAAAGTTTTATAATGTTCAGCTAACTGTTTGCATAAAGTGCTTTTTCCTGTAGACTCCGGTCCTATTATCACTATTTTTTTAAGCTGCATCTTTTAATTTTCGTCTCCATGTAATATAACCTGATATGGCGAGCAACAGAAAAATCACATACTGAAAGCTTGTTAACACGGAGTCTTTATAAAAATATAACGGTATGGAAGCAAGGTTTGTAATGATCCACCAAATCCAGTTTTCTAATTTCTTTTTTGTCATCAGCCACATTCCCGTATAAGCGGATGCAGATGCAAAAGAGTCAGCAGAAGGAACCGTACTATTTGTCCAGCGGGATAATACAAAATAAAGAAACCCCCAGCATGCCACAAAAAAACCAATTGCATATAACCATTCCTTCCGTGTGGAGTACGACATTTTCAGAATGGGTTTTCCTGAATGCTTATCTTTAGCCGACCACAGGTACCAGCCGTATATACTCATGATGGTATAATAAAAATTCAGGCTGGCTTCTGCATATAAGCCCCACCAGAAAAAGCAGAAGTAAGTAAATAGGATGGTATTGATCAGTCCTGTTGGATATACTAGTACATTTTCCTTCCGGGAATACAAAACACTCACGATGCCAAAAAATACCGCTACATAAACGAGCAGGGGAGTATTTTGTAACTGCTTAAGAAATTCAAGATAAACTTCTGTAAAAGTCATACAGGAAGAAGCAGGAAAGAATACTCTTTCACCTGATTGAAAAGTATTTTAGATGATGTGTCAGTAGTATGTAAAATGCGCAAAGGATAGCCTTCTTACAGCTTTTATGGTACGGCATTATTTGCTGATCTTCTTTCCCGAAAAACCGCTTTTGTTATTCTGCTTCTGCGACAACTTCTTTTACTTCAGGGATCATGCGTTTCATCATACCTTCTATACCGGCTTTGAGTGTTATCATCGACGAAGGACAGCCGGAGCAGGATCCCTGTAACATAAGATTCACAATCCCTTCATTGTAACTTTTAAATTGAATCGCACCCCCATCCATTTCAACGGCAGGCTTTACATAATTTTCAAGGAGCTCTTTGATACGCTTTACCACATCATTATCATCTGCACTTACTGTGTTGGAGCTTTCCTGTTTCATCGCGGCTATTTCTTCCTCGTTCACCACAAGCTTTCCTTCTTCCAGGTATTCTTTCAAAAACTGCCTGATGGTTGGTATAACATCGTTCCATTCCGTATCAATCGTTTTAGTTAGTGTAACAAAATTCGAAGCAATAAAAACTGCTTTGATAAACGGGAAACCAAACAATTCAATAGCAAGTGGAGAGGGCTTTGCAGTCTCTACGTCCGGTACATCAAGGCTTTTCCCAGGGTAAAGGAGCTTATTAGCTACAAACTTCATTGTCTCCGGATTAGGGGTCATTTCTGTATATATACTGATAACCGGATTTCCTGTTTTGATCATGACTTGGTTTTTATCTTGCAAAAATAACAAAACCTGCAAGTAATTGTTTTGTTTTAAAACAAAGGTTAAGGCATCAATGGTTACAATCGTCTGCATGCGCATGATTATGAAGTCTGCAGGAGCGATAATTTAACAAATGACCTGAAACAATGAAAACAACGGCAAATGGCACAAACCACAACTCGTACAAATGCCAGACCTGTTTCGCGAATAACAGGGAAATCCCAACCATAAACAGAAAGATTGGAATAAAAGAATGATGATGTTTCTTATATCCATGCCAAAGCGACCAGAAGCCAATTATTAAAGAAAAAAGGATCATTACCAATTCAAAAGTGGGATTATGAATGATTTCCATCCCAAATAATGGCAGGGAAGTCAAGAGTAAGGGTAAGATGGCACAATGAATTGCGCAAGCCACGGATGTTGTGATTCCCAAAATGTCCCAATTGAATCGCTGATTCATCCTACAAATATAGCCCGGATGCATTGGTAAATGCAACAAAGTTGCATATTATTTGTTGATAAGCAGATCTGCACCTACCATTCGGAATCACACCTACCTTTGTACTCTAAAATTATATGGATGAGTCGTAAAGCCTGGTTTTATGTATTTTTTTTTACTGGTTTATGCGTTGCTTTTTATTTCGTTCTGACGCTTATCATCCCGGGTTACGGAGAAGTGAAATTGCCGGTACTGAGTCAGGTTAAACCTTTCCATTTTATTAGTCATGAAGGAAATGCTGTCACAGAAAGAGATGTCGAGGGAAAAGTATATGTCGCGGAATATTTTTTTACTACTTGTAAAGGCATATGTCCGAATTTGAATAATAACATGAAAAAAATATTTCAATCATACAGGAATGAGCCGGGATTTGCTATACTCTCACATACCTCTGATCCGGAAAATGACAGTGTGGGCAGATTGAAAAAATATGCGGACTCGATGAACGTTAGCAGGGCTAACTGGTTATTTCTGACAGGAAGCAAAGACAGTTTATACCTGGCCGCCAGGGTAAGTTACCTACTTGATGATCCAAAAAATAACAATAAATCCATTGAAGAGCAGTTCATGCATACCCAGTTTTTCGCTCTGGTAGATAAGGGGGGTAACGTAAGAAAAATATATGATGGCTTAAAAAAGGATGAGCTGAAGATGCTAAACAAAGATATTGCTGTATTACTAAAGGAACCATTGCTAAGGAAAAGGTTCGTGAATGATATTTTTAATAAATAATCAGGATTACTAAAAATGACATCTCCCGAAACACGGTTTATTTATAGCCGACCAGACTTAATCCTTAAAAATAACCAGCTGAGTATTACCGGTACCAGAAAAAAAATCCTCGAGCTTTTCCTTAACAGTACCGGAGCGCTGGAACATGCAGATATAGAAAAAACGACAGGCGGGATTGATCGTGTTACGGTTTACCGCACATTGCAGTCATTTCTTGAAAAAGGAATAATACATACAATCCCCACTTCAGACAATTCTATCCGGTATGCACTCTGTAGGGAAAACTGCATTAATGGACATCATCACGACAATCACGTTCATTTTGTATGTATGAAATGCGGGAAAACAATTTGTCTGGATGATGTTACCATTCCTGAGGTAAAACTCCCTGCCGGATTTCTTCCTAATGAATACCAAATGGTGGTGAATGGAAGATGTAAAGAATGCCGGTAATATAGATGAAACCTTTCCCGACTTCGATAGAAAAGACTCAATTAATGTAGAGCTTACATAGAAAGCCCCGATGTGGAAACACCGGGACTTTTGGTTAAGGCTCTGATTAGTAGCTATGTATAGCTGCCGAATGCAGCAGATTCTGTTTATCGCACGACAAAGATAAAATTTGTTGTGATGCCCGCTATACAACTAAGCGGGTATTTTCTAACGCATAGCGTTTTCGATTGGTATATTACAGGTTGCTTTTTTCTCATTTATGAAAACATTCTCTTTATTAACTAACCCTGATTGACTGTGTTTTTTCTTCAAGAGCATCCATTTCTTCTTTCACAAACTGCATAAGACGTTGTATGTACGCAGATGAGAAATTGAACTCAATCCCGGCTGCCTGGTACAATTCAGGTAAAGTTTTTGTTCCACCCAGACTTAAGGAAGCCATATAATTTTGCAACGCATCATTTTTATTCATTTTGTATTGCATCCACAGGCCAATAGCCCCCAGTTGAGCGATTCCGTATTCGATGTAATAAAAAGGGACCTCATACAGATGTAGTTGACGTTGCCAGGCATACTTACGATAATCTTCCAATCCCGAAAAATCAATCACGGGGGAAGTAAATTCCTGCAGGATTTTCATCCATTGGTTCGATCTTTCTTCTTCAGAATGATCAGGATGTTCATATAACCAATGCTGGAATTGATCTATCGTCGCGATCCAGGGGAATATGGTAATAACCCTTTCAAGTTGATGCTCTCTTGCCCTCAACAAATCATCCTCCTTATCAAAAAAAACTGTCCATTCATCCATGCTGAAAAGCTCCATCGCCATGCTTGCTACTTCTGCGATTTCCATCGGGTATTCCTTAAAGGAACTTAGTGGCAACGGATGTGATAAAAATGAATGAACTGCATGGCCTCCTTCATGAACCATTGTAGTTACATCACTCATTTGGCCGGCAGCATTCATGAAAATAAACGGCGCCCCGGTTTCGGCGAGTGGGCAGTTGTATCCTCCCGGAGCTTTTCCTTTCCGGCTTTCCAGATCAAGTCTTTTCATCTCCTGCATCTTTCGCAGACACCCGGCGAAATAAGGATTCAATTGTTCAAAGCAACGTATGGTTTTTTCTAATAACTCGTCAGGAGTTTTGAAAGGATTCAATGGTTGTACTCCTTCCGGTTCCGCTTCAAGATCCCACGGTCTTATGCTGTCTACTCCGAGCTTTAGCTTCTTTTTTAAGTAGATCTTATTTACAAGTGGCAATACATGGTCTCGTACCGCTTCATGAAACCGGTAGCAATCTTCTGCAGTGTAATCAAATCTTCCTAATTCCCTGAACCGGTAATCGCGGTAGTTATCAAAGCCGGCATTTTGCGCAACCTGCTTTCTTTTATTTACGAGATTATTAAAAAGGTCATTTAATGCGCTTTTATCCTGCAGCCTCCTTTCGTTTATTTTCAGATAAACTTGTTCCCTCAATGTCCGATCAGGGTTTTCCAGAAACTTTGATGCCTGTTGTAAGGTATATTCCTGGCCTTTGACTTCTACTGTCATTTTTCCCGAGATGACTCCGAATTGTTGTTGCAAAACACTTAACTCCGCCTGTATTGGAATGTTTTCTTCTCTGAACAACTCAATACTTTTACCAACATTTCTCAGATAAGTGAAAAATGTTTTCTGATTTAGTTCTTTCGTGAACGGGGATGCAAGGAATTTGCGGTTCAACTTATCGGCGTAAGGCTGAATATGTGGCTGAATGTGCAAACAAAAAAAATTGAAAGCCTCCTCCAGTGTTTTGTTTTCTGTATCACAAGTCATCCGGATTTGGCGCCAGCAGGCATCTTCACTGATTACCGATTCTATTTCACTGGAATCTTTTAACCATTTTTCCAATTCCTCTTTAGAATTGATGGGACGTTCAAGGAGCTCTTTGAAATATGGCTCCAGGGTTTCCCAGGTAGTTA
>Ga0180121_10000187_pt1 | contig 23764 bp, 19 predicted proteins | sample AntDrymUQ5402106_2_FD_129676 | JGI IMG/M metagenome (GOLD analysis project Ga0180121, IMG submission 129676) | Polar desert sand microbial communities from Dry Valleys, Antarctica - metaG UQ540 (21.06) (version 2) (version 2) | ecosystem: Environmental > Terrestrial > Soil > Desert | place...
ATTATGCCAAGGCCTCTTATTTCCATAATATGCTTTGTCAGGGCTGTGCCGGAGCCCATCAAAACTCCTTCGCCTTTTTTGCTTATGATCACAACATCATCGGTTACTAACCTGTGCCCCCGTTCCACGAGATCCAATGCGATTTCACTTTTTCCAATCCCGGATTTTCCGGTGAACATTAACCCCATGCCGTAAACATCGACAAATGAACCGTGAATTGTGATTTGTGTTGCAAACTGGTCATCAAGGAAATCGCTTATAAAATATGCAAACCTTGTTGTCGGATACGGAGTTTTGAATACTGTTATATTATTTTTTTCGGCTAATAATATTAATTCTTCGGGTATCTCGTTATTGTCAGTTACAATTAAACATGGTACATTAAAGGAAAAAAATCTTTCAAGGGTTTTCTGCCTGCTCTCTGAAGTTAATTGATGAAGATAACGAATCTCAGTGTTTCCAAATACCTGGACCCTGTCGTAGGTAAACAAGTCTACATAGCCTGCAAGCGCCAGCCCGGGCCTGTGTATATCCTTTTCTGAAATAATCTTATCAGGACTTATTACCGGTATCGTTACTTTTTCAAGTTTAAATCTTTCCCTGCATTCGTTAAAGAAAAACTTTACTGTTATATGATCTTTCTTTAATTCCTTTATATTTGCAAATCTATGAGGCAATACTAAATAATTTTTAATTTTTCTTTCAAGGAATCAAGCTTATCTTTTTTGTGTATTTTATGTTTGTCCTTATACTTAAGTAATTGGGTTTCGATCTTATTTATTGTTTTATCTATTGCCTTTGTAAACTCGTCAGAGCTTTCTTTAGATGTAATAATTTTATCCCTGAGTTTCATAATGATTTCACAATTCTTCACACTGTTGACTGCTTTTTCAAACGAAAGTATGACATCGGAATGAAGGATCTCTTCGTTGTATCTTTCTAGATTTTCGATCTTGGATTTAATGTATTCCTGGAGAGTTTCATGAGCTTTAAAATGTCGGGAGGTAATATTAATTTTGACCATCTCTCAAGATTTATTTTATGAATTAGGTTTGTTCAGGTTTTTTTGCGAATATGCTAAAGAATCTCTTTAATTTCAACTGTAAATTTATGATTATCGGAATTTAAAATTTTTATAATGTTAATTCATCTGTTGTTGAGTTCAACCTTTATACTAAGGACCCTTAATGAATATTACCAAATCATTTACAACTAAAAGATTTAAGAAGGATTACTGCATTACTTTTTTAAAGTTTAGTTATCATAGCAATAGCATATTTATTAACGAAGAATTCAAGAGAACGAAGACATTTTTCAGAGGAAAATTTGTTAATTGAAAAAATTGCAATCTACAAAAAATCAAAATAAAGGATTTCCTGAATCTTTAGAAGAAATGGGAATGGATGTAAAAGAGGATGGTCTTTCCATTACAATAAATCAGATAGTAATAAATTTATACCTTCATTCGGATTTGGTGTAGGCGAAACCACAAATTACGATTCGGAAATTGGTAAACGGGAATTATTAATGAAGCCACCATTAGTTGTTCATCTGTCAACGGCTTCCAATAAGAGATCGCATTCAATTGAAATTCAATAAATGGATCCCGCCAGGAGCACGCCTGCCTGACGTCAGACAGGCGGGAATGACAAATATTGGATTTAGTCCTGAAGTCAAAAAAAACCAATCAACGAAATCAGGTTAATCAAATAAATCAGCGGTCAGCGGTATCAATTTTTATACAACTGTCTCGCACTCGGAACCCACCACTCGTTCAAAAGCGGTGAATCAGGATACGCATACCATCTTGCATTCTTAAACCTATCACTGTAAAGATATCTTACCGGCTCACTCCATAAGAATGTAACCGGCTGGTCGTCGTAAATTATCTGTTGCCATTTGTTCAGAATTTCTTTTCTCTTAATGTCATCAAATTCAGTCCTGTTCGCTTCCAGAAGTTTATCGCTCTCGGGATTATTATAACTGAAGTGATTACTGCCTTCTCCGGTTGCCTGAGACGAATGCCAGATCTGATAAGGATCATCCGGAGTAACTGTTAATTGCCAACCGGAAAAGCTTGCATCGAAATTATGTTTCTTCACTTTGTCCAGAAATACAGACCATTCGTATTCCTGCATGCTTGCTTCTATTCCTATCTGTTTCAGCTGTTCGATCAGTATCAATATAACTTTTTTCCTTTTGGGATTGGTATTATTAGTGAATGTAAATTTGAAATCGGTTTTCTTTCCGTCAATTACTTTATCAAGAATACCGTTGCCGTCCGTATCCTTCCAGCCGGCTTCAGCCAATAGCTGCTTCGCTTTTTCTATATTAAATTCAATCGGAGGCAGATCCGTATTCAGGAATTTGCTCTTTAAAAATAGGTGCGATTGTATAGGCGTCCCCATCCCGTAAACGATCTTATCTATTATAGACTTCCTGTCAATTGCATAACCCAGAGCCAAGCGGACTTTCTTATCTGAAAAAATCGGGTGATTGTTGTTCCAGGAAATATAATTATATGATGGTTCTATCACCAGAGCTTTTTTGAGATTAAACTGCCCGGGATCTTTTACGTTTTCAACAAAGTCAGTAGGTTGATAAACTTCCATATGGTCTATTTCTTTGTTCTTCGCCGCTACAATTGCTGCATTCTGATCTTGTATCGTTTTGAAAATTATTTTATTTGGATAGTTAGGGTTTTCATTTTTATTCCAATAATTGTCATTTTTTTTCAGAGTTAATGACTGACCTGTAATCCATTTATCGAGTACATAAGGACCGCTTCCGATAACAAATTTCGGATCCCGTGAAACTTCTTCTGAATTAATAAAATCTGCATACTTCTGCATTTCAGGATACTTTTTAGCATCAAAGGATTTCTGTGCATTTTCCATGTCGGTCCACGAAAATTTATCTGTCATGTTTTCTTTATCAAGAATATGCTTAGGAATAATCTCCATATCGCCAATCGAATAAATTGCCCTGAAATACGGCTTTGACATATTGAACTTCACCTTGTATTTATTTCCATCGACAAGCTCCACACTGTTCACATCAACAAAATAATTTCTTAATGCCTGTGCATCAGTGAACGGATTTTTTATTACTTTTACCGTAAATATAATATCCTCTCCCGTAAGTGGCTTGCCGTCTGAAAATGTAACATTCTCTTTCAAATCAAAGGTATAAGTTAAGTGATCATCACTAATAACGGGCATTGATTTGGCGATCAGCGGCTTAAGTTCATAAGTCACCCTGTCAATCTCGAGTAGATTTTCAAATATATAAAAAAAAATTCCTGTTGCAGTTGCATCATTAGTGACGATTGGGTTGAGCTTTTCTGCATCAGACAATTCAGTCTTGATTATCCAATCCCCGTTTTCAGCATTAGACACGTCAGAAGAGGTTAGTTCTGTAATAGGAAACGCAGAGTTGTTTTCTGTTTTTGCATTTTCTTTTTGTTGTCTCCCGCAGGAGAAGATAAAGGCGGAAACAAATAAAAGGATCAATGAAAATTTCGGGTTTTTCATATTGGTAAAATGAATTTAAAGTTCTGAATGAAATAACTTATTGTGTTAAAACCTTATTGACATGATGACTAATTGACTTTTAAATAGTAAATATTCTAATTGATTTATTCAAGTTAATGTAATATTTTGATTCATGATAAAGTTTCAGAGGTTTTCAGTAGATGATCATAATCTTTCCAGAAAAGTATATTTTATTTTTTTTATTTTCAGCTTTATCTGGCTGATGTTAATTTTTTTGGCGCCTTTATTTACTGCACTTGGCGGAGTCTTCGAAAAAATTTCCCATTTTATTTACATGTTTTTTTCAAAAGTCTGCCATCAGAATGAAGACAGGTCATTCCATTTGTTTGGGTATATACTTGGAGTATGCTCGAGATGTGTATGGATATATCTAGGCTTTTTTATCGGAACATCTTTTTATCCCTTAAAATATAAAATGAACAATATTGGTCTACCTTCTCTGTTATATTTATTCGTAGCTGTAGTGATTTTGTTGCTTGATGTAATGTTTGATACTATAGGTATTTTCCATAATAATTTTTTCTCAAGATCAGTAACGGGTTTTCTTCTGGGCTTCGTTCTTCCGTTTTATGTCATTCCCGGATTTGTAAAATTTTTCGATGAAGTTCATTCTTTTGTAAGAAACAAATTAAGCTATAAAGAATAAATGACTACTCCAAACAAGATTCTACCGATTGTTATCGGAACCATTACTATGACCATAATCTCCACTATTCCCATTATAAATCTTTTAAACGTTTTTTGCTGTGCGGGAATAATAGTCGGAGGATTTGCAGGAGTTTATACCTATTGGAAACAGCTTCAGAATACCGGTGTAATTCTGACTGCAAAGGACGGTGGAATGATAGGAATTCTCTGCGGCATACTTTCAGCAATTTTCGTGACGGGATTTGGCGTTTTGATAAGCTTGTTCTCAGACATAAACCCAATGATTGACGTAATGAAGGCATTCGATAATATGGGATTGGAGATGCCTCCTGAAGTGATACAGTATCTGGAAAAATTTTCTGACGAATTTAATCAGCATGGATTCTCACCGACAATCACAATTTTCTCTTTTATATTTAACTTAATAATCTATCCGCTCTTTGGCTCTATTGGCGCGCTGCTCGGAGTATCTCTGCTTAATAAAAAAAACAATCAGGCCGTTTGAAATTTATTTCAATTGTAAAAACTTCGCCGAAAGAATCTTCAAAAATAAGACTGGTCCTGTTGGCGACATTAGCATTCGGAGTTATCACTGCATTCTTTTATCCGCTTGATCTACTGGCGTACTTCATTCCCGGATTATTTAGAGAAAACAGTTCGTGTATCCTTCTTAATGTAACCGGAATGCCCTGTCCTTTTTGCGGAATGTCGAGAGCTGCAGGGGAAATGGTAAAATTGAATTTCATCAAAAGTTTTTATTACAACCCCTCTTCAATAATATTCTTTACATTTACAGGTTTGTTTGGATTGACTATTTTGCTTTTAAGTTTTATTCAACGTAAAATTTTATTTAATTTTAGCAGGAAAACTTTATTCATTTTTGTTTTGGTTTTATTGTCAATGTGGGTTTTGAATATTTTCTTCGGCCATCACTCGAATTGACAAAAAAAAGTTGTCAAATCTATTTTAACTGAAATGGGTAATTGATATCTATATGAAGATTTGACAACTTTCCGAATAATTTACATTTAAAGTTGTTAAATCTAATTCGAACGAAATATTTAATTTACATTGCATAATAGATTTGACAACTTTAATATTAACAAAAAGATAAACTAATGTTTGAATATTCAGGATCTATACACATGCATTCGAAATTTTCCGATGGATCTGGAACTGTCCAGGAAATTGCCAATCACGCAAGCGAATCAAACCTTGATTTTATTATTCTTACCGATCATAATACTTTAAAAGCAAAAGCAAAGGGTTTTGAGAAGTGGTATAAAGAGACTATGCTGATTGTCGGATACGAAGTCAATGATATTAAAAACAGAAATCATTACCTCGTATTCGGAACAGACGAGCTTGTCGGAACTTATGAAAAGCTTCCCGACGGGGATCTCGGTAACCGGCTTTCTGCGGTAGAATATGTAAAAGAAATAAAAAAGAAAGGCGGCATTGGGTTTCTTGCACACCCGAATGAAGTCCGGAATCATTTGAAGGAACTACCTGCCTATCCATGGACCGCATGGGAAAGTGAGGACTTTACCGGAATGGAAATATGGAATCACATGAGCGAGTGGGCTGAAGGCCTGAATGAATCCAATAAGCTCCAAAGACTTCTTCATCCGCTGAAATCTATCGTTGCTCCTTCTGAAGTTACTCTCAGAAAGTGGGATGAGCTTAACGATAAAAGAAAAGTTGTTGCGATTGGCGGCATTGACGCTCACGCGCATAAGCATTCCATTATGGGATTTGAGTTTGAGGTGTTCGGATATAAAATCTTATTTAAATCCATTAGAACACACGTGTTTGTGGATAATGAAATAAAGAAAGGCGAGACGAATAACTTCGAGCCGGACAAAAAACAGATCATCGATGCTCTTGGGAAAGGAAGAAGCTTTATTGTAAATAATTATATTGGCAGCGGGACAGGGTTTAGATTTTTTGCTGAATATGACGGCGAGCATTTTACTGTCGGTGATGAGATCAGGTTCGATCCGGCTAAAAACAAAAAAATAATATTCAGAACACTACTTCCTTCTCCGGCTAGAATTAGACTGATCCATAATGGAAAGTGCGCGGACGAAATAACGGGTCTTGATTGTATCTGGGATAGCGATGAAAAGGGGGCATACAGAGTTGAAGCGTGGAAAGATGATAAAGGATGGATTTTTTCGAATCATATAAGGGTGATATAAAGTAAATGCATTGCACGGCCATTTTTAAAATACCATGTCTAGATAAATGGCCCGGGTGTAAAATATTTGATCGTTATTCTAAAGATTTTCTTTGCACAAAAGATCCAAACCGTTCCATAAGTTGATAACCGACAGCTATTCAAATGCAAAAATTTTCTTCCCGTCATTTTTCATACTAACAAACTGTCCATCCGTTTTCTTTTGCTGCATTCAGTGACCTGTTATCGGATTCTGAATATTCATATTCTCGCTTGGCATCATCGTGATTTACCAGAAGCTGCAGCGAAGGTAGCTCAGTGCTCCGGCAATATGTAAGCATTGCAATATCTCCACCCGCTCGGACATTTCCCGCAGAAATAACAGGAACGCGGCCTATGAAATGATCAATGCCTGTCGCCTTTCCCTCCTTGTCATCAAAATGAAACAATTCAGGAGTTCGAAGCAATCTGAACTTTACCGTCTATCTGTTTGAATTCAGTTTTAATGCTGCTGCCTATTACATTCTCAGGAACAATTGCAGTGAAATTAAGTTAATTTTATTCTTAAAGTATATTTCTCAATTCATTCAATTATTCTATTTTGGGAAATGTTAAAACTTAATATTCTCGATCAGTCTCCCGTAGTGGAAGGTGTCTCTCCAAAAGATGCAGTGCGTCAAACAATTGAACTTGCAAAATTTGCCGAAGAATCCGGTTATAACAGGTATTGGGCGGCGGAACATCATAACTCGAGATCGTTTGCATCTGCAAGCCCTGAAATTCTTATTTCTGCAATTGCAGATCAGACAAAAACCATCAGAGTGGGATCGGGAGGAGTATTGATAAGTCATTACAGTCCGCTGAAAATAGCGGAGCAATTTAATATGCTGCAGTGTCTTTATCCCGGGAGAATAGATCTCGGAATCGGCAGAGCACCCGGAGGAGATATGGATATAATCAAAGCTCTCCGGACTTCAAGAGAGGATTCATTTCTTAAAACGGACGAGCTTATAAATTATTTAAAACATTCATCTGAAAATAAAAGAAATGGTATTGTCGCAGTTCCTGCAGGAATTGATATTCCTGAATTGTGGATACTCGGCACGAGTCCTGACAGCGCGATGTTTGCGGCAGAGAAAGGACTACCATACTGTTTCGGAAGTTTTATAAATGATGAGCATATGCTTCAGTGTTTTCAAAACTATTATCAGAATTTCAAACCTTCAATATTTTTGGAAAGACCGTATTTGAATCTTGCTTTATTTTCAATTTGCGGGGAAACTGCTGAAGATGCTATTAGAATTGCAAAGTGCACTGAATACTGGCTTTCGCAGACATTTCTGAAAGGGAAAAATATTCCTTTCCCGGATGAAGAGACAGCTCTCCGGTACAATTTTTCAATGGAAGAAAAAATGCTCATTGAATACAGGAGAAAATCTGCAGTCATTGGTGACGTGGAGACTGTAGCAAAAAAACTGAAAGATCTCGCAAAGAAATATGCAATTCACGAACTGACAATCGTAACTATTACTTCAAATTTTGAAGACAGGAAAAAGTCTTACCGGCTGCTTTCAGAAAGCATGAAAGAATAACTTATTTACAGGAGATATTGAAAGGAAAACTATTATATATTTCAAGTGAGGCATTTGATGCCTCACTTCACTTGCAACTAAAGTTAGAGAATCATTTTGGCGAGCCGGAAGAGATAGTAATACTCTAATAGCAGAATTAAATACAAAGTGTGCTTAAGAAGGATCAAAGTTTTATTAAGTGATTCAAAAAGAAACAATTTTTTTTTAAATTACACATATTTTCTATAAAAACTTAAAACAACCCATTTTAAAAATGACTGATACAGAAAATTTATATTTATTCTTTATTGCATCGGTAATGCTGAATCTCACACCGGGGAATGATATGCTGTATGTAATGTCTCGAACAATGTCACAGGGAGTCAAAGCGGGGATTTATTCCGCTGTGGGAATATTCATCGGTTGTTTTGTACATATAGCTGCCGCAATATTCGGACTATCTTTGATAATTGCCGAATCTGCACTTCTTTTTGAAATTATAAAATACGCCGGCGCCGGTTATTTAATTTACCTTGGTATAAAATCACTTTTTTCGAAATCTGATTTTGGAAATGATTTGGAAAAACTAGCATCGATTAGCGCAGGTACACTCTTAAGACAGGGAATAGTCACAAACGCACTGAATCCGAAAGTTGCAATATTCTTCCTTTCATTCCTGCCCCAGTTCATTGAACCTGCCGGAAACTATGGTTTGCAGCTGCTCGGGTTTGGATTATGGTTTGACATTCAGGGAACACTGATACTCATAATTGTTGCGTTTATTTTTGGAAAGACAAGAAATATTTTAAAACGTAACAGAAAAATCATTGCAGCGCAAGAAAAGATAACAGGTGTTATACTTATATTGCTGGGGATCAAGCTTGCATTAACCTCGCGAAAGTAAATTCAATAAATTTTTAAACTTATGCTTTCAACTGTACCGTTTTATGTTTCAGCTATTTTTATTCTTACAACCATAGCGACACTTGTCTTATTTTATTTTGCAGTAAAAAAAGTATCGCCGAAGGCAAATGTAATATTAATTTTCCTTTGTGCGTGGCTTCTGATTACAGGCATGCTTGCCCTTCAGGGGTTTTTTTCAAATACAAATGTAACTCCTCCCAGACTGATGTTCGGAGTAGGAGCTACTTTTTTGGTTATTGTTATTCTCTTTATAAATCAGTCAAGCAGAAAACTTATAGACAGATTACCACTGTCAAATTTAACATACATTAATATCGTGAGAGTACCAGTAGAGTTGGTTCTGTATTGGCTCTTCATCTATAAGGCTGTACCTGAACTGATGACTTTCGAAGGACGCAACTTTGACATACTGGCAGGACTAACCGCATCCATCATTGGACATTTAGTCTTTACAAAAAAAATATTAAGCAGAAAAGTATTACTGATCTGGAATTTTATTTGTCTCGGGCTCCTAATTAATATTGTTATTAATGCTGTTTTATCCGCGCCGTTTCCTTTTCAGAAATTCGCATTCGATCAGCCGAATGTAGGTGTTTTGTATTTTCCATTCATATGGCTGCCCGTGTTTATAGTACCTGTAGTTTTATTCGGACATTTGGTTTCGATACGTCAACTTTTGAAGTGAATCATTTCAATTTTGAAACTCGTATCAATAATCAATTCGAACTCATTTATTAAATGTATCACTTGAAGTTAAAATTATGAAAACATTAAAACTAAATTTCATTTCAATACCATTCATAACTTGTTTAATGATCTTTTCAATATATTGCGGAGAAACAAATTCACAAAGACAAAGTAATTTTGCTTCAAATGATAATGACAAGCTAAAAGATTCCTGTGACGGCCCTGATGCGCACATTAACTGCTGCTTTGTGGGAATGTCGGAAACATTCACTAATATTCTTAACATTGCCGATAAGAATGAACCCGGGGAGCGGATGATAATTAAAGGAAAAGTTTTTAAAGAAGACGGCGCTTCTCCATATCAGGATATAATAATTTACGCATATCACACCGACAATTCCGGACACTACTCAAAGAAAGGAAACGAAAAAGGGATCCGCAGGTGGCATGGGCACTTGTACGGCTGGGCTAAGACAGACAATGAAGGCCGTTATGAAATTCATTCGATAAGACCCGGACGTTATCCGGCTGGCGGTGCGCCTGCTCACATTCATTCAGCCATCAAAGAGCCGGATGTAGAAAAAGATCCGTACTATATTAATGATTTTGTGTTCAAAGACGATAGTTTAGTAGATGATAGTTATGTATCTTCACTCCGTTTAAAAGGAGGGCATGGAATTGTGGATCTTAAGAAGAATGAATATGATGTCTGGATTGGTGAGCGGGACATAGTTTTGAAATAAAAATTATAGATGTTGTCTGTTTAGTTTTCCCGATAGTATATTGTCAAATGAAAAATTTCAATCATAAAATTCCAATACAGATACGATTCAAAGATCTTGATGACATGGGTCATGTCAATAATGCGAATCACCTTAGCTATATTGAACTGGCGAGGTTAAAATATTTTCAGGAAGTATTTGATATTAAAACAGACTGGAGTAAGCAGGACGGGCTTATACTGGCGCGTGTAGAGATGGATTTCAGGAAGCCGATATTTTTTAATGATAAAGTTTTTGTTTATACGCGATGCTCCCGGATTGGTAAGAAGAGTTTTGATCTTAGTTTTTTGATTGTAAAAGAAATCATTTTAAATGACAAGAGCTCATCAGAAGAAATTCTTACTGAGATTTTGGCTGAAGGAAAGACAGTTTTAGTCTGTTATGATTATATACAGAAAAAAGCAATTGAAATTCCCGAAGAAAGAAAACGTGTAATTAATGAATACGAAGGGGAATTTATTCCGGGCATGAAGAATTAAGAAATAACCTTTTCAATAAACAATACCCTCCACTACATTCTAATTTAAACTCAAATAATTCTCAATCGTATTTTTTCGACGAATAAAAAAGCCAGAAATGTCGGAAAGAATCTAAATTCTCTATAAAGTTTAAAAGTATTTAAATATATTGGCTCATAAGTTTTTATAAATAAATAATAAAATTATAAAATGTCAGAAGAGAGAGCATTAAAGATGAAATCACTTGATATAGCGTTGGAGCAGATACAGAAGGATCACGGCAAAGGCGCGATAATGAAACTAGGTGACAAGCCAATTTTAAAGATAGCTTCGATATCAACAGGTTCTATCTCATTAGATGCAGCGCTTGGCATCGGGGGAGTTCCGAGAGGAAGAATAATAGAAATCTATGGACCGGAATCTTCAGGAAAGACAACATTGAGTCTTCACATTATAGCGGAGGCGCAAAAAGCAGGCGGACTCGCTGCGTTTATTGACACTGAACATGCGTTAGATACAGGTTATGCTCAGAAACTTGGGCTGGATGTTAATAACTTATTAATATCACAACCGGAATACGGTGAGCAGGCATTAGAAATTTGCGAGACTCTTGTAAGAAGCAATTCACTCGATGTGATAGTAGTCGATTCCGTTGCTGCATTGACGCCGAGAGCGGAGATAGAAGGGGAAATGGGAGATTCGGTAATGGGAATGCAGGCGAGGCTAATGTCGCAGGCATTGAGAAAACTGACAGCCGCTGTATCCAAGTCAAATGTTGTGCTGATATTCACAAACCAGTTGAGAGAGAAGATAGGAGTAATGTTTGGTAGTCCGGAAACAACGACGGGCGGTAAAGCGCTGAAGTTTTATGCTTCGATAAGAATGGATATCAGAAGGATCGCGGCAATAAAAGACGGTACGGAGGTCATCGGCAACAGGACAAAGGTTAAAATTGTAAAAAATAAAGTTGCGCCTCCTTTTAAAGAAGTGGAGTTTGATATAATGTACAATGAAGGAATATCAAAACTCGGAGATCTTGTCGACTTAGCTGTTAATAAGGAGATTATAAAAAAATCCGGAGCATGGTTCCAGTATGGTGAGAACAGAATGCAAGGGCGCGACGGAGTGAAGAAACTTTTGAACGAAGATAAAGAACTTTTGAAAAAATTATTTAAGGAAGTAAAGACAGCGATAGGTATAACTTCGGAAGTCTCTGAAAATTCTACAAATGAAAAAGAAACAAAGAAGGAAGAAGCTGCGGCGAAAAAGAAATAAATCAGTATAAATTTTTATTTAAGAGACTGTTGATAAAATATTGTCAGCAGTTTTTTTTATTTGATTAAGGATTTTAATCTGTTTTTTTTATTTTACCACTTCGCCGCCGCGGATTTACTGATTCATTTAAAAAGATTACAGTAATAATAAATAAAATCTATGAATCGGTGGTTAGTTTTTCATTTAATTATTTGAAGCAGTTGCATACAATACTATATTAAACTTAAATTATTAACTGAAGTTACAGCAAATCTATATTTTCGATTCATTAACCACCCCAAAACCCCCTCCTTTGCAAGGAGGGGGCAGGGGGAGGTTCGTAAAAGAAAGTTTATTTCCCATTTGATTATTGGAATCTCCAAAAAATATTTAAGATTATTATATCTTGCGTAACTTCAGTCATTAATTATTTTAAACTATTATGAAAATAACCAAGCTCGAAAAGCAGAAAAAAGACAGGACAAGGTATAATATTTTTCTTGACGGAGATTTTGTTTTTGGTTTGTATGACGATACCATTCTGAAATTCGGTTTAAGATCAAATGACGAATTGAATGAAATTAAGATCACGGAGATAAAAGAGTATGATGAATTTAATTACGGCAAAAAGATTGCTTACTCGTTTTTGTCATACAGGCAGAGAAGCAAAAAGGAACTGACAAAAAAACTCAAAGATAAGAACATTTCAGAAGCTGTAATTGAGAGAATAATAAAATTACTGGAAGATCAAAAATATGTTGACGATATGTCTTATGCAAAGATATATTTGGAAACGAAGATCAGGAACAAACCCATTGGAAAGAGATTGCTGCAGAATAAGCTTTATGAAAAAGGAATTGATAAAGATACTGCTGAAAAAACTTTAAATGAAAACTATTCAGAAGAAAAAGAAATTGACTCTGCGAAAAAGCTTTTCAAAAAATATTCAAAAAAAATAAAAGAAAAAGATGCTTCCGAAAAGAAGCAAAAGTGTTACAGGTATCTAATCTCCAGAGGTTTTGATTATGAGATTGTGAATAAAGTGGTGAATATTGAAAATGATAATTAATTCAAGTTGGCTACCCCAGCAAGAGCTTGCTACTAATTTCACGAATTTACAAAATTGAATTATAACCAAGTTATCTTAAGTAAATAAAAAGAATTTAATTATCCTTCAATATTGCTTCGAGTTTCATTTTTCCCGTTGACATCATATCGGAAATTGAAAAATCCCAGTGTAGTTTGTTTCCTTCGGAAGAATTTGCATTCGATGAGATCACTTCATAAGGAAATTGAATTTCAAAAGTGAAATTGCCTCCTTTGAAAAGTTCAGACATACCTTTGCGCATCTCCGCTGTCAAAGAGTCATTAGTCTCCGCTCCTTGCGGTTTTGCTTCCTCATAGATATAGTTAAACAAAATATCATTACCTTCTTTGTTGTAGATCACGGTTGATATATCTTCCTTATTTCCGGAAGAGTTAATATTATTCAGAGAGGAGCCGATCTTTATTAAGCTGTCGAAATCATATTTGATCACAAAGCTGTTCGATGAATCGGGATCTTTAAGAGAATAAATATCAATTAATTTAATTCCCGATGTCGAATCATACTCCTCTTTCGTTTTATCCACAAAAATTTCGTCGCTGTACAATGAATCAAGATAGCCCTGCCTCCTTGTCGAATCCATTAAAGAACTCATTGAAGCCATCATCTGGTAAAATATCTTATCAAATTTAATTGTCATAATTTCCGAGCCGGAACCGTCTTTATTGACTGAAATATTCCTGTTAATGGAAATGCAGGAAGAAAATAATGAACTTAAAATTAAAACAATAAGCAGGAAAAAGTTTTTATATACTCTCATAATGCGTTTAATTTTAGAAATGTGTTTCAATTTAGATAATTTATTCAAATATTGAGATATATAATTAAAGTACTTTCTGTAAAACTTTAATATCTGAAATTTGTTCTATTCTACAAACCTTTCCTGAAAATATTTCAATGAAAAAGTCGAATATAATTTTATTTGCTGTGATATTGGTCTTAATGTCCGTTTCCTTCTGGGGTTTTGTCGGATTCAAATTCATAACAAAAGTATGCTATGAGAATGATTTCAGAAAATATGTTTATTTTTTATTTTCAAAATATGAGAATATTAAGTATCCGGATCTTCATAGAAAGGAAGATTCTTTGATTGTTGCTTACCAAAACTTATATGATGTTCAGAATTATAAATTGAAATTGTCTTTCGATATTCCTAACAAAATTATTTTTGGAAATTTAGAAATGAATGCTTTAAACTTGTCAGATACATTAAACAGGGTTTACATTAATCTTGTATCAGATATGAAGGTTAATTATGTCAGACTTGGGGGAAGTGAAATAAACTTCAGCCATTCTAACGATTACATAATTATTGAGACAAAAAATAAAATTTCCCGTTCAAAAGATTTTGTCGTTGAAATAAACTACGTAGGGTCTCCAAAAAATATGGGATTTGATTCGTTCAGCTTTAAAAATTTTGATAACGAACCGGCTATTTATACTCTGAGCGAACCTGATTTTGCGCCTTCATGGTGGCCATGTAAAGATATTCCCGATGATAAGACAACTTTTGAAATGGCAGTTACCGTCCCGAATCAGTTAACTGCAGTATCAAACGGGTTGCTTCAGGAAATAAAAGATGAATCCAACGGCGATAAAACTTTTTACTGGAAATCGACCTACCCGATAACAACTTATCTTGTTTCAATTGCCATTGGAAAGTATGATCAATGGAATGAAAGTTACAGATCCCTCGATGGAGCTAAACAGATGCCGGTAGATTACTATACGTATCCTTCTTACACGGAAAAAGCAAAAGCCGACTGGAAGAATACAGTTGAGATGATAGAATATTTTTCAAAGATCTTTGGTGAATATCCCTTTATAAACGAAAAGTACGGAATGGCAATGTTTGGGTGGGTTGGCGGCGCAATGGAGCATCAGACGATTTCAAGTATGGGATACACACTTGTGACCGGAACCGGGAAATATGAGAATGTGGTTGTGCACGAGCTTGTTCATCAATGGTTTGGAGATGCTGTTTCTCCTGCGTTGTGGAAAGATATCTGGCTCAACGAGGGCTTTGCATCATATGGTGAAGCATTATGGGAAGAATTTAAAAACGGAAAAGAAGCATATAATAATTTCATGAAAAAAGAAGATTACGGATATTTTCAGGGAACAGTTTATAATCCCGAAGGATTTATTTTCGGCCCCACAGTGTATAACAAAGGAGCATGGTGTCTTCACATGCTGAGAGGTGTAACGGGGGATTCGCTCTTTTTTAAAATTGTGAGAACCTATTACGAGAAATTTAAATATAAGAACGCAACTACACAGGAGTTTAAGAAAGTTTGCGAGGAAGTTTCGGGAACTGACTTGACATATTTTTTCGATCAGTGGATATTTGCAGGCACGGGAAGACCCATTTATAGGTATTCCTGGAAGTCCGAAGATTTCCAGGACCAGCATGGCTCCGGTGTTTATACCTTAAGATTAAATTTAAGACAGACACAGGAAGATTATGATGTTTACAAAATGCCCGTGAAGGTAACTGTTAAAACAGATAATGGATTACAAGAACTCAGCTTTTTTAATGACATGAAAATTCAGCAATTCGAACACCCCGTTAACGGGAAACCTATCGAAGTATTAATTGATAATGAAAACTGGATCATGAAAAAAATCGAAAAGGAGGATTATAAAGATAGCTTTATTAATTGAATTCATTATCAATTAAATGGAAATAAAAATGAAAAATTTAAAATCTTACCTGCTTGCAGCATTATTCTTATTGAATACAAATGCATTTTCTCAATCAAAGAATATCATAATAAAATTTAAGAACACTACTCCCCCAGAGGTTGTAAATAATTTTAAAAACAATTCTCCGAAGTCAGGCAATAATTCTGTTTCAAAACTCAGCAAAGATCTGAATATATTAAGTTCTCGAGAGATTTTTAAAAAAGCCAATGAAAGGAATTCTCAAAATAATGATTACAAAAGAATTGGATTAGACAAGGTTTTTGTAATAAGTATTGATGAAAGAAATCTGGATCAGTTGATAAGTCTCGGAAGCAAGAATGAGTTTATTGAATACATCCAGCCGAATAATCAATTTAAAGTGGAAGAACTTTTGGATGCAGGTTTGGTTCCGAATGATTCATATTACGGCACGCAATATTATCTCGATCTTATCGGAATGCAGAGCGCATGGGATATTACAACGGGAGATTCTAATGTTGTGATCGGTGTGATCGATACAGGGCTTGATTTCCTTCATCCCGATCTTCAGACAAGTTTCAAAATAAATTACGGTGAATACGGAAATGGTAAACAAACAAATGGGATAGATGATGATGCTAACGGATTTATCGATGACTGGAGAGGATGGGATTTTACCGATGAACCTTTTTCCGGCGACCCTAGAAGAGGTGATTATTTAACCCCTGATAACGATCCGACTGACGATAATAAGCAATCGCATGGCACGGCAGTAACAGGCATTATCAATGCTGCTTTTAATAACAGCATAGGAATCTCATCTGTAGCGCCTAAGTGCAAGGTCCTTGTGATGAGAGCATTTGATGCTGAAGGATTCGGAGAAGAAGACGACGTTGCCAACGCAATTCTATATGGAATATCGAGCGGTGTCAAAGTTTTTAATTTTAGTTTCGGAGATTATGTTTTCAGTAATTTATTGAGGGATGTAATTAAATTTGCATACTCAAGAAATGTTTTAATAGTCTGCTCTGCAGGAAATGACGGAAGTGACAGGCTTCATTATCCTTCTGCCTATGATGAAGTTGTTTCTGTTGCTGCCTCGGATGAGAATAATTTCAAAGCGAGTTTTTCTTCTTTCGGAGAAACTGTTGATATATTTGCTCCGGGTTTTCAGAATCTTACCACCGTAAGGTCAGGAAAAGGAAGTACGCAATTCAACAGGGATTATGATAAGCTTAACGGGACATCCTTTGCTGCTCCTATTGTAGCTGGTGTTGCAGCGCTGCTCCTTTCCAGAAATCCCGAACTGACAAATGAAGAGCTGCGAGGCATACTGGTTTCAACGACAACATTAATGCCGGGCCAGACTACATGGGATCATTTACATTCTTCAGGACGTCTTAGTGCTCTCACGGCAATTCAGAATTTTAATAATCCTTCCGTTGCAAGAATAAATCATCCAAGCCAGGACTTTACATTTGATGACGACAATGTTCCTATTTCAATTTCTGCAGCATCGCCTTTGTTTCTTTCTTATTCGCTTTATTACGGAGTAGGACAGAAGCCGGCAGTATGGACACCGATTCTTCAAAACCAAACTTCTCAGGCCCTAGACGATACAGTCGCAGTATGGAATACGGCTTCTCTTCCGGATACTTCTTATACTTTGCGGCTTGCGATTAACAGTAATTCGGGCAGATCGATCGAACACAGAATGATAGTTTTCAAAGATAAAAATCCGCCCGTTATAACTGACATAGTGTTTGGCAATGTAATAGATAAAAATAATTATTCACAGTTAATACTATTTGCAACCAGTACAAGAACATTAGGAAAAATTTATTACAGAAAAAAGAATTCTAATGAACCTTATCAGTTTATTCTTGCTGATGTAGGCACCCCAAACATCGGATTTGTTGCCAATGCTCACTATGGTCTTTTAAACGGGAACGATCTGACACCGAACAGCGAATATGAATTTTATATTGAAGCAATTTCCCTTAATGGCAGGACCACAATTGTAAATGACACATCGTTTTACTTCTTTACACTTTCACAGATAAATAATTACGGCTATAATCAGAAAAATTATTCATTAACTTATTCGCAGTCTTGCAACACAATCATAGATATAAATGGAAATGGGATTAATGATATACTGCTTAATGACATTAGGGGAAATCTGAAGATGAATATTTTTGAATTTAATAATGGGGGGTTTAACAAAATATCAAACGACAACTGGGCAGATTTCAGAATAGCAAGAGATATTCAGGATATTGACGGTGATGGAAAGTTTGATATACTCTTTTCAAAAGAAAGAAACGGGTTTGTTTACGAATCGCCTGCTATGAACCAGCTTCCTACTTCGCTTATTTGGGGGGATTCAGTAAATGGGAATTTCTGGTCTGCAAGGATCGCCGATACAGACGGTGATAATAAAAAAGAAATTCTGGGATTTGGAAAATCCGGTTTGAGAATTCTTGAAGCAGGTTTTGATAACACCTTCAATCAGATAGTAAATCTGGAATATTTTGGAATAGATTCGGTTGCGAATTCTCAAAATGTGTTAGTAGAGGATTTTGATGCTGACGGAAAGAAGGAAATAGTTTTTGTTAACCTGTACTACGAAAGCAGCGGTTCGGCATTACCAAAGGTTGGGTTATCAGTTTATGAAAACACCTCGGATAATAATTATTCCAGAGTTTTCACGGACAACATAGACAGGTTTATTCGCGCAGATAATTTAGTAGCGGGAGATTTTAACGGGGACGGTAAGCAAGATTTTGCATTGGGAGTTGTGAGTAAGGATGGAGATCTTGTTCAGTATTACAGTTTGTACGCTTACACAACAACAGGAAATAATGCATATTCAATAATGGATATCAGTGATATTTATAATTACAAATCTTACGCAGAAACCTCAACGAAATCTTCAGACATTGATAATGACGGTAAAGATGAAGTCCTTATTAATACCGGTACTTTGTTTTACATTTTAAAATTCAATTCTTCCTTTGGAAGATTTGTCCCGGAATTTTACATGAAGGATATCAATACTATAAATCAGATCGCTTTTGACTTTGATGGCAACGGTGTTAAAGAGATAGGGCTGAATACGGTCGATGACACATTATTTTTCTATGAAAAAAATATTTCATTCACCGGACCCGCGACGCCTTTGAATTTCAAAGGATACAGCATCGATTCAAATCTGATAAAGGTAACATTTGATAACGTAGCCGGAGCTGATATATACAGAATATACAGAAGCGATACCACGGAGAATTTTTTATTGTATGATTCAGCTATCACAAATTCATATTCAGATGTTAATGTAGTGAACAGGAAGAATTATTATTACAAAATTTCAGCAATAGATGATCAAAACCCTATAAGAGAAAGCCAGTTATCAAATCTGATCCAAGTTTATTGCCACAATAAATCCAGACTCGTATCAGCAATATATGAGAACAACGGATTTATGTCGTTAAGATTTTCCGAAAGAGTGCCGACGATAATTCCGAATCTGAATTCATTCATAATTAGTAATGGAATCGGATATCCAAAAAATGTTGCTGTAAAAAATAATTTTGAATATTTCCTTACATTTAACAACCGTTTACCAAATGGGAGTTATACTGTAAAGGGCATTCGTTTGAATGATATTTATAATTCACCTGTTGATTCTAATTTTGTATCGTTCGCTGTAAATCAGACCGACACTTCAAAGTTTTATATCAGTAAACTTACATTGATAGACAAGTTAAAACTGAAAGTTGAGTTTAATCTTGATGCGGATACTCTTACTGCGAGGAATCCGGGGAATTACAGATTTGAACCATTTGATATAAAAATTCTTTCCGTTCAAACTGACAATAGTAACGGAAGGAATGTATTTCTGAATCTTGAAAATAAGTCTGTGATTGGTGCAACTGGAAAAAATTATTTACTTCGTGCTTATAATATTTTTTCTTCCGGCGGAATAAAGTTAGTTGATGGAGCAGGAAGCAGCTTCGGACTCATCTTTAATAAAGAAAATCTTGATGAAATGTATGTGTACCCCAATCCATTCAATGTAAATTCTAATCAGGACTACATAACTTTTGCAAATACAACAAGAGATGCATCGATAGATATTTATGATCTTAACGGGAAATTCCTTATAAATATTAAAGAAACAAACGGCAACGGCGGTGTCGAGTGGAATCTGGTTGATAAAGAAGGTGAAAACATTAATACTGGTATTTATATATTCAGGGCAACCGGAAAAAATTCCCAAGGTCAGGATGTTGAGGAAAAAACAGGTAAGTTTGCAGTTGTGAGATAATTTAAAAAATATCTCAAGCCCAAATTTGTAATTAGAATTTTATAACTTTAACGACAAGAGCACAAGTATTCACATAATTCACCGCGGAGGATCAGGGAACAGGCTTGCTGCAGGAGTCTATCTCAAAGTCTTTCAACATTCTCAAGCTGGGGCTTAGGAAGGATTGGGTTTGAGACACACTCTACAGGCTTAGAATTTTTTCTTACACGTTGATTTCTATGAACACAATTACTGTCCGCCTCTGCGGATTAATTCGTTTCGATCAAATTTACAATTTAAAATAAGATCTTATCTGCTTCCCGATCGAATAACAAACTTCTGTTATCGAAACGTCAGTTTTCAAAAGTAATTTTGCATTTCTATTCTTATAAAAATCAGATATTGATGGGAAGTTTTGTTGTAGGTTTTCTAAAATATCCGGATGAAATGGAATACACCGGTAAAGCTAAACTTTCGGATATTAAATGACAATTCTGAATTCCATTCTTGCGGAATTATGATCTTAATTCTAAATTTTTATTCTTCCTGCTTTTAATAATACATGTAATGCATCAACTGTAATCCATTCACTCATTTTTGAATTTCCTTTTGTCGCCCAGTCAACAATTTCATAATTATGTTTCGGCAATAGATCCTTCCTGTCTTCGAACTTATAATATTTCCCGCCTGCACTCCAACCGCCTGATTTTAATTGTTTAGACTCAAGGAGATCCAAAGCTTCATCGCATCTCTTATCTTTAATAAACCCCGCTTCTTCAATAACCTTCAATCCGTATAAAATATCGTAATGCCAGTAACAGGGGAAATGAAGTTTTATAAATTCATTATTGATGATCTTGCCGTCCGATATTTTTTTAAACAATTTGCGCTTAAGAAAAACCTCTGCAGCTTTTTTCACTGCAGATTTTACTTTTATATCATGGTTACTCTTGAGATATTCAGCAAGTCCTCTGAGAGGTGTCAGTGTTTCTTTAAAAGATGAAACGTGCGCATCAGGATTTCTGTCGCAATTCCATCCACCGTCAGGCCACTGCCATTTCAGCAGTAACTGTACGAGAGTCTCAGTTCGGTTATCTGTAATTCCTAAAGACTGCAAGGAATACAAGGCATTACCCTGCTGTGAAGCGCAGCGACGCGCGCGGTTTTCCAGTACTATAACACCATCTGCTTTATAGACATCCTTTTTATCTTTGCATACAAAGCTGGTAAGCATTCTTTCTGTAAGCCAGATTCCATAAAGCTGTTCTCTCAGCGGGAATAAAGTTTTATCGCCTTCCGGATAACAAAGCTCAGCAAGATGAACAAGCACCCAGTGCGCCCCAAACCATTTTTGATAAGTATTATTTACCGGCTCAAGCTTTCCGGATTCATCTCTGTTTGAAAGTAATCTTTGAACTCTGGCTGAAGTCCTGATCCCTTCTCTTAATTTTTTATTTAAAGCAGAATTCGGATTTTCATTTAAGATATTAACTCTGGTTTTATATCTTATCGAAGGTTCAGAGGATTTCAATAAAGTATCAACTAACACCATTACAATTTAATATCAAATTTACAATTTAAAATTTAAAATTGAAAAGTTATCTGCTTCCAAGCACAATCTTCAGTGTTACCTTTTCATTTTTCCTCATTACAGTGACCTCGGCTTCTTCACCGGGTTTAAACTCTTCCATAGCGTACATATAGTCATAAATATTTTTAACGTCTTTACTTCCGAACTTAATAATTATATCTTCTGCTATCAGACCGCCTTTTTCAGCAGGACTTCCCTCTTTGACGCCTGCTAATTTCATTCCTTCAACCGTCGCAGAATAATCGGGAATCGTTCCGACGTACACTTTAATATTTCCCATAGTCTTGTTTTCGTTAGTAGCTGATGTAACTTTAATAAAATCGGGCTTGCCCTGCTGCTCATCTAAATTCATGACAACATCATAAACCATTTTTGCTATCGATGCTCCGTCATCTGAATTTATCTTCTCTATATCATCAGTCGGTGAATGATAATCAGGATGTGTCCCGGAAAAGAAATGAAGGACAGGAATATTTTTTGTATAAAAACTTGAATGATCTGAAGGTCCAAATCCGTCTGGTGTTTTTGTAATGTTAAAATTATAAGTTTTATTTATATTATCTAAAGTATTATTCCATACCGAAGAAGTTCCTGTTCCATATATCACAAGTTTTTTATCGACAACCCTTCCTATCATATCCATATTCAGCATTGCGGCAATGTTCATATTTTCAAACATCTTTGATTTTGTAAAGTATGCCGAACCAAGCAGTCCCGCCTCTTCAGCTCCGAATGCAATAAATAAAACAGTTCGCTTTAAACTCTCACTATTCGCTGATATTTTCTGCGCAATTTCAAGCAAACCCGCTGTTCCCGAAGCATTGTCATCCGCTCCGTTATGAATCTGCTTATCATTCCCTCGGTACAAAGAACCGTATGATCCGTAACCGACGTGATCCTTATGAGCGCCAATAACTATAATTTCGTTTTTCAGGACAGGATCATTTCCCGCGATAAATCCTATCACATTATTGGTATTTACTCTGACAGGAGCAATATTAGTCTCGATAATTGCTTTCGCATTCTTTAGCGCGAATGAATTCGGAGTCTTGGTTGAATCAATTTCTTTTTGAATTTGAGCAAGGTCTAATCCGTTTTCTCTGAAAAGATTTTCAATGATTTCTCTTTTACAATTTATTATTGGCAGCCCTGCATCCTGAAGGACATTGTCATATCTCATTTTTTGCAGAACATCTTCACCCGATTGCGGACCGTTGATAAAAATTATTCCTGCGGCCTGTTCATCCCTTGCGGTTATCGTTTTATATCTCGAACGTTCGTATTTTTGAAATGGGTTGTTGTGAGCGTCATTGCCGCCTGGTGAATTACGCATCATAACGAGAATTTTTCCTTTAATATCAAAATCATTTCCGCTCTTATCTTTGTAATCATCGTAGTTTTGTTCTGTAGCGGTAATGCCATAACCGACAAATACAAGCTCGCCTTCAACTCTTCCTTTACCGCTGAATCCTAATGGAGTAAAGTCCTTGTTAACAGCATAGTCATTCACGACACCGTCTGATATAATGCTAAGATCATTTCGGCCGACCATTTTTACTTCCGTCACCATTTCAAACTGTTGAAGATATCCGTTTTCATCAAAAGGTTTTACCTTATACTTTTCGAATTCACCTGCAATATAATTATCCGTAAGCATATCCCCCTTTGTCCCGGGAAACCTTCCTTCCATTTCATCCGATGCAAGATATTTTATATGCTGATAAATTTCTTCTTTTGTAATTTCTTTATTTCTTAATTTTTCAATTTCGTCTTTATCATCGTAAAAATTAAACGAGTAAATGACAAATGTTACACAAAGGAAAAAACACAGTCTGAGTATTCTCTTGTTATTCATTATATTATTGATAATTTATTTTATTAATAACATCCGTTTTGTTTGAATAAATTCTTTAATTCTTAATTCGCAGTAATAAACTCCGCTTGGATAATCAGATGCATCCCATTCTATACTGTAATCACCAGCTTCTTGTCTTTTCTGAATGAGATCTATAACATTGCTTCCTAATGCATTGTAAAC
>Ga0180121_10000188_pt1 | contig 23744 bp, 23 predicted proteins | sample AntDrymUQ5402106_2_FD_129676 | JGI IMG/M metagenome (GOLD analysis project Ga0180121, IMG submission 129676) | Polar desert sand microbial communities from Dry Valleys, Antarctica - metaG UQ540 (21.06) (version 2) (version 2) | ecosystem: Environmental > Terrestrial > Soil > Desert | place...
ATGAAGGCCGCTTCCTCCCCCATTCGCTGCTGCAGCTCGAATCCGAGTACACCGATGTAGAACTCGAGCGCATGCTCAATGTCCGCGACTTTCAGGTGCACGTGCCCGATGTCGACGCGTGGGTCGATCGCCATGTGACGACGATAGCTACACGGAATCGCGCAGGCGCTCGAGCTCTGACTCGAGCAGAGCGACGCCGCGCCGCAACGCCACGCACTGGTCGCGCAGCGCGTCGAGCTCACCGGCGAGCCGGTGTTGTTGCAGCTCCGCGGGCGTGGCCACTGTGCGCAGTTGGGGCTCGTCGGGTGTGAGCGCCGGCGGCGGGGGCGCCTCGACCGGGTGAAGGCCGGCGCTGATTCCGAACTCGGTCTTGAGCAGGCCGCCGTGCTGCTCGGCAAGCGCATTTGCGACCGCGCCCGCGGACGCGAGCCCGAGCTCGACCAGCACCTGGCCGAGCGGCTTCGAGCTGCGGTGCTGCTCGGCGATCGCTTCTTCGAGCTGCTTGGGTGTGAGGAAACCCTCTTCGACCATGATCGTGCCGAGCTGGCGCCGGATGCCTGCATGCAGTTCCACGACCCGCGTATCGGCGGATTTGCAGGCTTTCTTGAGCTTCCCTCTATGCCGGCAGGACGAGCGTCACGGTCGCGCCGGCCGCCGAGACTCGGCCGCCGTGCGCGCGGGCGACCGCATCGACGATCGCCAGTCCGAGGCCGGCGCCGCCCGTCGTCCGCGCCGCATCCGCGCGGCTGAAGCGCTCGAAGGCGTGCGGGAGGAAGTCGGACGGAAAGCCCTCACCCTCGTCGGCGACGCGAAGCGCGACCGAGTCGCCGTCGCGCTCGGCTTCGAGCCTGACGGCTCCGCCGCCGTGTGTGAGCGCGTTGTCGACGAGGCTGCCGAGTGCCTGCTCGAGCCGGTCGCGATCGCCGTGGAGGCTCGCGCCCCCGTGAACCTCGATCGCACGCCCTTCTTCGGCGGCGCGAGCGGCGAACCTGCGCGCGACGGTGTCGAGCAGCTCGCGCGCGTCGAGCTCGGCGGGCCGCAGCGCCGACTCACCGGAACGGTCGAGTACGAGCAGGTCCTCCGCGAGCCTGATCAGCCGCTCGACCTCTTCCGTCGCCGACCGGATCGCGTGCTCCAGCTCCTCGTGCGACCGCGGCCGCCGCAGCGCAAGCTCGAACTCCGTGCGCAGCAGGGCGAGCGGCGTCCGCAGTTCGTGACCCGCGTCGGCGACGAAGCGGCGCTCGCGCAGGAGGCCCTCTTCGAGCCGCTCGAGCATCTCGTTCAGCGTCTCGCCGAGGCGACGCACTTCGTCGCGCGCCTCCGGCACCGGCAGCCGCCGGCCCGAGGTCGCCGACGAGATTTCGGCCGCCTCGCGCCGCATCGACTCGACCGGGCCCAACGCCGCGCCCGCAAGCCGATAGCCGGCGAGCGTCGCAAGCACGAGCGCAACAGGCCCGCCAACGAGCAGAAGCGCGAGTAGCGTCGCAAGCGCGCCGTCACGGTCTTCAAGAGATGCGCCCGCAGCGACGGTCAGGTTGCCGACTTCTCTCGTCAGGACGCGGCTGTCGTCGGGCGGGCTGGACTCGAAGCCGGGGCTTGCGGCGACAACAGTGCCGTTCTGGTCGCGCACCTGCGCGAAGCGGTCTTCATCTCCAGGGAGTGCTCCGTCGACGCCGCCGGCCTGCACGAGCGTGGTGAGCTCGTCGAGCCGGACCTCGAGGCTGTCTTCAATCTGTTCGGTGAGCGCAGACCGGAGGTTGGCGTACAGGAAGACGCCGACCGCGGCAAGCACGATGGCCATCGTCAGCGCGAAGACGAGCGAGAGGCGGAGCCTGATCGGAAGGCGGGTCATCCACTCAGCCGGTAGCCGGCCCCGCGCACCGTCTCGAGCGTCTCGACGCCGAACGGCCGGTCGATCTTCTCGCGCAGGTAGCGGACGTAGACGTCGACGACGTTGGACTTGTTCTCGTAGGCGATGTCCCACGCGTGCTCGAGCAGCTGGTAGCGCGAGAGCACCTGCCCCGGCCGGCGCATGAACGTCTCCAGGAGCGCGAACTCCTTCGCCGAGAGCTCGATCTCAGTGTCTCCCCGCCAAACCCGGTGCGAGGCGGGATCGAGACGAAGGCCTCCAGCCGCGAGCACGGCCGGCCGCTCGACCGGCCCGCGGCGGACGAGAGCTCGTAGGCGCGCAAGCAGCTCCGCAAATGAAAACGGTTTAGCCAGGTAGTCGTCGGCGCCCGCGTCGAGCCCGGAGACGCGGTCCTCGATTGCGTCTCGCGCGGTCAGCATCAACACCGGCGACCAGACCTGGCTCTCGCGCAGCCGGCGGCAGACTTCGACGCCGTTCACCCCGGGCAGCATCAGGTCGAGCACGATCGCGTCGTACTCGACCGACCCCGCCATCCAGAGGGCGTCCTCGCCCGTCCGCGCGACGTCGGCGGCATGGCCTTCCTCGACGAGTCCGCGCTCGAGCAGGCCCGCGAGCTTCTGCTCGTCTTCGACCACGAGGATGCGCATGCACGCATTCTCGCCCCGGAGATGAACCCAAGATGAGAGTGACCTCTCATCGCCGTCTCATCGGACGCGCCTATAAACGTCGACAAGCGATGGAAGGAGCTGGAAATGAAGTTCAATCGAAAGCTGGCGATGATCATCGGCGCGATCGTAGTGCTCGCCGCCGGCGGGGCCGGGCTCGCGCGCGCAACCGGCGTCGGTGACGGCGAGAAGCTGAGCGGCCCCCCAGCCGAGCAGGCGAAGGCGGCAGCGCTGAAGGCGGCAGGCGGCGGCACCGTCCTCGAGGTCGAGAGTCAGGATGGCGACGGCGCCGGGGTGTACGAGGTCGAAGTGCGCCGCGCAGACGGCTCGCAGGTCGAGATCCACCTGAACGCGGCGTTCGAGCCAGTCGGTACGGCGGCGGACGACGACAAGGGCGAGAACGAGGAAGAGGAGGGCGGCGAGCAGGAGTAGCCACCTGTCGCGGAGCCGCTGAGACGAGGGCTAGACCCGCTCGAGGTAGGCGCAGCGGCGCGTGGGGCCCGGCAGCGGGGACGGTCCCAGCCGTCGCACCACGAAACGGCTCGCATCGAGCTCGACGACGTCGCCCGCTTCCGGGGCGGCGCCGTCCTGCTCCACCAGCGTGTAGCCGGTGGCGGTGGGGACGAAGAGGACGTGCGCCGCCTCGCCCTTCGGCTCGGGCACGGCGGTCGTGCTCTCCTCCAGCCGGAACTGGCGCTCCACGAGCTGGAGCAGTGCGCGGTGCTCACGATTCATCTTCGCGATCTCGGCGACGCTCTCCGCCAGGCGCCGCTCGCGGACGGCAAGCTGGTCGCGCAGCGCACGGGCCTCGGGATCGGTTCCGGCCCGCCCGGCCAGTGCGGCGTCCCGCTCGGCGGCGACGGTTTCGACTCGATTCCGGAGCGATGCAAGCTCCGGCCCGAGTGCCGCGGCCCGCTCGCGCGCGGCATCCCGTTCCGCGGCAGCTGCGTGTAGCGCCTCGCTCAGCTCCGAGACCTGGACGGCAAGGCCTGCGTCGGCGCCGACGGCCTGCTCCCGGCTCTCGAGCTCCGATCGGAGCGCCGTCAGGTCATTTTCGAGCGCGCTCGCTCTGCTCTCGGCCGCGTCGCGCTTCTCAGCAGTCTCCTTTACCTGTTCGCGGAGCGCTTCGAGCTCGGCGGACTGCCGGCCCTCGTCTTGATCGTCGCGCTTGCGGAGCTCCTGGAGCTCGCGGTCGAGCTGTGCGATCTGCGCCGAGGAGAGCTCCTCGAGCTCGCTGCGCTCGGCGGCCGCCGACTGAAGCTGCGCCTCGAGCGCGGCGATGCGCGACCCCGAGAGCTGCTGGGAACGCTCCATCTCCTCCCGGCTGGCGATCGCCGCTTGCAGACTGCTCTCGAGCGCGCTGACGCGCTCGGCGACCTCGGCGGAGACGCCGGCCGCGTGGGCCTGGGCCGCCTCGGTCAGCCGGAACTGCAACTCGTTGGAGCTCTGGGCAAGCGAGTTTCGCTCGGTGATGACGCTATGAAGCTGGGACTCGAGCTCCTCGATCCGGGCGCTGCTCGCGTGGGCCTCGGGGCTGACCTCGGCCTCGGGTGCAGGCGGCTCGGGTTCCGGCTCGGGCTGTGCGGCCGGCTCCGCCGGAACCTCGGCGGCGGGCGCGGGCTCGGGCGCGGCGGGCTCTGCGGCGGGCTCTGCGGCGGCGGGCTGGGCGAGACGGAGGCCGCCCCCGAGCGGCGCAGGCTCCGGAGTCTGAGGTGAAACGGAGTCCGGGGCGGATGCCGGGGGCTGCGGGGCGCGCTCGCGCAGGCCTGCACTCGTGCCGTACTCCGTCTTCAGCAGGCCGCCGTGCTGCTCGGCGAGGGCGTTCGCGACCGCTCCGGGCGAGACGTAGCCGAGATCGACGAGCACCTTGCCGAGCGGCTGGCCGTTCTGGCCCTGCTCAGCGAGAGCGTGTGCTAGCTGCTCGTCGGTCAGAAAGCCCTCGTCGACCATCAGCTGACCTAGCTGTCGGCGGGTGTCCTGGGTGTCTGGGGCGGCATCCACGTCCTCTCTATCGGCCCGAAACGGCTCGCTCTGAAGCTGTTTTCCGCTGCCGTCGTGGATAGCGCCAAAGTACGGCGCAGCCGAGCGCGAACCACGAGCCGAAGAACAGGAACAAGCCGATGTCGTGATACGGGTCGGCGTCGGTCGTGATCGCCAGGACGATGGCCGCGACGCCCGCGAGCGGGGCAGTCCAGCCCGGTCCGAGCAAGCCGCCCCGGCGAAGACCGAAGCCCAGCAGCACCTGGCCGGCGAGCAGCGCGAGGAAGCCGAGCGCGAAGAGCAGGAAGGCCTCCTCCACAGTCTCCCCGGTCGCCACCGCGCCGACGAAATACACCACCATGAAGGCAACGTTGGCCAGCGCCCCGAAGATCGCAAGGCCGAAGCCCAGGCGTCCCGCACGGCCGACTTCGGCGCTTTCGGCCTTGTGCAGCCTGCGGAGGCCGATGATGGCGGCGGTGAGCAGAGCCATCCCGAGCCCGCCGGTGCCGACGTAGACCAGGAAGAGCGGCAGGTTCACGATCGAGCTTCCGTCCTCGACGCTGTGCACGAGCTCGGCGCCGACGGACCCCGCCGTGAGCGTCGCGCCTAGAACAGCGGCGAGGCCGCTGCGGCGGGCGAGTGTCGAGCCTTCGTTGCTCACGTTCGTCCCGACACGAGTCGTCGCTGCTTCCCGCCGCGGCATGATGCGTTCGGACATTTCGAGCCTCCTTTGCTCTTGACTGGCTCGACGTTAGGGCTGCTCGACGCGCGCATCGTCAGCGCGGGTAGTGATCCGGCGTAACCCTCGGTGCGGATATTTCCGCGGCGGCAATCCTTACTCGGGCCGATGCCGGATCGGGAGGCGAGGAGTACGGTTGACGCATGCTCGGCGTCCATCCACGTCGCTCCGCGATCGTCGACTGGGCGCTCGTGCTCGTCCTCGTCGGCACGGCGGCTTACGAAGTGTGGCTGCAGCCGGCTCCCGGATCGGAGCCACGATGGCTCGTCTCGGTCGTGCTCGCCGCTGCCCTGATTCCGCTCGCGTGGCGGCGCCGGGCGCCGCTTGTCGTCCTCGTCGTCAACGTCGTTGCCGTCACGGTGTTCTCGGTCGGGTTCGGGGACTGGGGCTCGTTCCAGCTCTTCGCCGCAATCCTGCTCACGCTCTTCTCGGTCGCCGCCTACGCCGACGCACGCAGGGCGGCAATCGGCGCAGCGATCGCAGCCGTGCTGGTCGTGCCCGAAATGATCGGGAAATTCGTTGCGGGCGACCCGCTCGCTGAACTGCCCGGGCCCTTCGTCGCCCTCGGTGCCGTCTGGCTCGGCGGCCGTGCGATCGCCCGCAGGCGAGTCGAAGCGGAACGCCTGACCGAGCTGGCTCTGGAGCTGGAGCAGCGGAACGAAGCGGACGCTCTAGCCGCGGTCGGAGCCGAGCGGACGCGAATCGCGCGGGAGCTCCACGACGTGGTCGCGCACGCCGTCAGCGTCATCGTCGTGCAGGCGCAGGCGGCAGACCGCGTCCTCGAAGGCGAGCACCTCTCGGCGCGTGAGTCGCTGCAGGCGATCGAGAGCACCGCGAGGACGGCCCTCGTCGAGATGAGGCGCTTGCTGGAGATGCTTCGTGCGGAGGACGACGGCCCCGGCTTTGCGCCTCAGCCGGGCCTGGAGCATCTCGACGTGCTCGTCAAGCAGGTTCGGGAAGCCGGACTGGACGTCGACCTTCGCATCGAGGGCGAGCAAAGAGTGCTGCCAGCCGGCGTCGATCTCTCCGCCTACCGGATCGTGCAGGAAGCGCTGACCAACACGCTCAAGCACGCCGGCCCGGCGCATGCGCTCGTAACGCTGCGCTACGGCCCGGGGAAGATCGAAGTCGAGGTCGTCGATGACGGAGCACGCGCCGGCCCGGCGGGCCGCGGACATGGACTCCTCGGGATCCGGGAGCGGGCGGCGGTGGTCGGAGGCCGGGTCGAGACAGGACCGCGCAGCGGTCGCGGGTACGCCGTCCGCGCCTCGCTGCCGACATGAGTGCCGTTCGCGTCCTGATCGCCGACGACCAGGAGCTCGTGCGTACGGGCTTTCGCAAGATCCTCGAGTCGGAGCCCGATCTGGAGGTGATCGCCGAAGCCGCCGATGGCGGCGAGGCCGTCGAGGCGGCGCTCCTCCACCGTCCCGAGGTGGTGCTGATGGACGTGCGGATGCCGAGGCTCGACGGGATCGAGGCGACGCGCAGGATCGCCGGGACGACGCGCGTCCTGATGCTGACGACGTTCGATCTCGACGAGTACGTGTTCGAGGCGATCAGAGCCGGCGCGAGCGGTTTCCTGCTCAAGGACACGCCGGCCGACGAGCTCATACGTGCGATTCGCGTGGTCGCGGCCGGAGAAGCGCTGCTGGCGCCGTCCGTCACGCGTCGTCTCGTCGAGGAGTTCGCGAAGCGCCCGCGACCCTCAGAACGGCCGGCCGCGCTCGCCGAACTGACGCCGCGCGAACTCGAGGTGCTCGGGCTCGTCGCGCGTGGGCTGTCGAATCACGAGATCGCCGCCGAGCTCGTCGTCGGTGACGCGACCGTGAAGACGCACGTCGCACGGATCCTGCAAAAGCTCGAGCTCAGAGACCGAGTCCAGGCTGTCGTGCTCGCGTATGAAGCGGGCCTTGTGCAGCCCGGCTCGCGTCAGGAGCGCTCGCCGAGCAGCGCGTAGAGGACGAAGGCGAGCCAGTGGACGCCGATCACGTCGGTTTGGATCCCGAGCGCGAGCACGGCTGCGAGTGACGCGCCGAGCCACGGAGCGCGGCGGAGGACGGCGCGCAGCAACGCGATGTTCCAGGCGATGAACGCCAGCATCCCGAGTAGCCCCAGCTCGACGCCAAGCTCCGTGTAGGTCGACTCGCCCGCCTTGATCTCCGTCCCGGTGCGTTTAGCGGTCACGCCTGCATTGCCGAGTCCGTAGCCGTGCGGGTGGGTGACGACCGTCTCGATCCCGTTCCGGAGGCTGTCGAGATGGCTGTCGAAGGACGACTCGCCCGGATCGAACGGGCCGCCGCTCGCCGGCTCCTGCCTGCCACCTTCACGCTGAACCTTCAGCTCGGCCGGCGTGTAGCGCGTCTCCGGGGCGAGATCCGGGTAGGCGCGGACGAAGAAGAACGCGGCCGCGAGGAAGACTGCGGCGGCGGCCACCGGCCACCAGCTGCGCAGCGCGTACGCGAGCACGCCGAGCCCGACCGCCAGCGCCGCGATCGAGGTGCGCGAGTAGGTGAAGAGCAGCCCGATCGCGAGGAGGCCCGTGATCGCCGACAGCCAGCGGGAACGCTGCCAGGTAGCAGAGAGCAAGATCGCGACCAGCAGCAGATAGGCGGTCGCGAGCGGGCTGAGGAAGGTCGAGACGAGCCGGCGGAGCGGCCGCTCGTCGCCCGTGTTGTAGACCCAGTTCTCCGGCAGGCCCGAAAGGCCCTGGCTGTAGTCGAGCCCGAGCTGCTCGCCGAACCAGCCGGGGACGCCGGACTCGCGCCAGGTCTGCAGCGAGACGGCGAAGATGTCGACGAGCCCCCAAACGGCGACGACCGCGGCGACGCCGAGGAGGGCGTAACCGAGCCGGCGCCGGTCGTCGCGGCCGAGCGCGATCCCGCGGCCGAGGAAGTAGGCCGCAACGGGAGTCAAGTCGTGCCGGACGCCATAGAGGACGCCGCGCGCGCTCGCGTCGCCGCCGAGCCAGTCCTGGGGGATCACGGCGTAGAGGAGCACGAAGACCGTGTAGGCCAGGGCGAGCCAGTCGGTCGAGGTCGACTTGAAGGGGATCCCGCGCCGCCGCCAGACGATCGCGCCGAGCGCGAGGGCGAGCAACACCTCCTTCCAGGCAGAGACGGCGTCGAGTGCGACGTCGCGGACGCCGGCGTCCCAGAGGAGAGCCATGGCGAGGTTGTGGAACGGCAACGCGACGATGAACGCGTAGAGCGCCCAGCGCGGGAGACGCTCAATGGTCAACGACAGCCGCCAACGTCATCCCGAGGTTCACGATCCGGACCTCCGGCGGAAAGAGGTCGCGCAGCGCACGCGGCCCGAGCAGACAGTTGTCCTTCGCCCACGGCTTGCGCGCGAGATCGTAGGCCGGATGCGCGAGCGCGTCTGGGAGCCAGTGGACGATCGGCAGGCGCGTGTGCACCTCGACCGGAAACCAGCGGTTGGGAGTTGTGATGAACGCCCGCCCGGCGACGCGAAGAGCCTCCGCGACGAAACGGCGCTGCTGCACGCGGCCGCCGACGTGCTCGATCACAGCGTTCGAGAAGACGACGTCGAACTCTCCGGCCGCGAACGGCAGCTCGAGCGCATCGCCCTGGACGTAGCGCACGTTCGGATAGCTCTCCCGGAACCGTGTCCCTTCATTCGTGCCGAGCGCCGTGATCCGCTCCGGCCAGGGGTAGAGCTTCTCGAAGAAGTTGAGCGTCCGGCAACCACTGCTTTGATCAGAACCGTGCTCGCCGAAAGCGGCGTCGTCGGCTCCGACGTCGAGCACCGTGGTCTCCCCCGTAGGGGCGATCGTCTCCATGAAGAGCGCGAACTTGCGCCGCCGCGAACGCAGCGAGATCTCGTCGATGAGACGCATCTGGACGGAACAGTAAGGTGCCGGCAGGTGATCGAGGACGTCGTCAGACCGAGCGGGCCCTATCGCCTCAACCTGATGACGTACGGCCGGCCGTTCGAGACGCCGCTGCCGGGCGGCGGCCGCGGTCAGGCCCGGCAGCGCCGGGACGGGCTCGTGCTGCTGCGCGCGCCCGACGAGGAGCGGCTCGAGCTGCTGCGCTTCGTGCTCGCCCTCGAAGCCGACACGAGCGAGTTCGGCCGTCGCTTCCGCCACGACCCGCTGCTCGGGCCGTCGCTACGACACCTGCACGGCCTGCGACCGCTGCGAACGCCGACGGTGGCGCAGGCGCTCCTCCGCGCAGTCTGCGGCCAGCTGATCGAGGCGAGGAGAGCTCGGGCGATCGAGGTGGCAATCGTTCGCGCCTGCGGCGAGCCCGCGCCGACGCGGGAATCAATCGGCTCAATGTCGCCGGCGCAGCTCCGCCGGCTCGGCCTGGCGACCCCTCGCGCCTCGACGCTCGTCCGCGTCTGCCGCACGATCGATCTCGAAGGGCTCCGCTTTCAGCCGATCGAAGCGGTTGAAGCGAGGCTCCTCCGCGAGCGAGGCCTGGGGCGATGGTCGCTTGGAGTCGTCGCGCTCCAAGGCCTCGGCAGCTGGCGCCACGGGCTGGTCGGCGACCTCGGCCTCGTCAAGCTGTGCTCGGCCCTCCGCGGCCGGTGGGTCGAGCTCCACGAGACCGCGGAGCTGCTGGAACCGTACGGCGAGTGGGCCGGGCTCGCGGGCGCCTACCTGATGGCCGGGTGGAGCCGCGGGCTCGTCCCGGGCGCCAGCGCGGATCGAGCGCGTTTTGTTCGCTCCCGCGCCGCGTAATAGGATTGTCGTGTGAAGCTCGGCAGCAACTCCAAGATCGATCTGATCAAGGGCGTGCCTCTCTTTGCCGACGCTTCCAAGGGCCAGCTGGCCGAGATCGCGTCAATCGCAGACGAAGTCGACCTGCCGGCGGGGAGGACGCTGATCACGGAGGGCGACACCGGCCGCGAGTTCTTCATCCTGATCGACGGCACGGCGGACGTCACTCAGGGCGGCGATAAGATCGGGAAGGTGATGGGGCCGGGCGACTTCTTCGGCGAGATCGCCTTGGTCTCCAAGGCGCCCCGCACGGCGACGATCACGACCACCTCCCCGGTCCGCGCGCTCGTGGTCACAGACCGCGCCTTTCGGCAGCTCCTCGAGAAGTCGCCGGAGATCGCAGTCGGCGTGCTGACCGCGCTCGCCGAGCGCCTCGCGCCGACGTCGCTGTAGCCTGCGCCGCCTACACTTCGCCGGTGGCGGTGGACGAACGGAAGATCGCGATCCTCGGCGCCGGCCAGATCGGCGAGGTGCTCCTCAGCGGGCTGCTCTCCTCCGGCTGGCGGACGGCGGCCGAGCTTTCGGCTTCCACGCGGCGGCAGGAGCGCGCGGACGAGCTGCACGAGCGGCACGGCGTCGAGGTCACCTTGTCGAACGCGGAGGCCGCGTCGGGCGCGGCGCTCGTCGTCATCGCGGTCAAGGCACAGGACATCGAGACGCTGCTCGGCGAGATCGGCCCGCTGATCCAGCCCGAGCAGACGGTGCTGTCGATCTCGGCCGCGATCCCGACCGCGGCGATCGAGCGCCAGCTCGGCCCGGGCGTGCCGGTCGTCCGGGCAATGCCGAACACACCCGCGATCGTGCACGAAGGCATTGCAGGGCTCTGCGCCGGCGCCCATGCGGGCGAAGAGCACCTGGCGCTCGCGGAAGACGCGCTGCTCCACCTCGGCGCCGTCGTTCGCGTCTCGGAGCCGTACATGGACGCCGTCACCGCCGTCTCCGGCTCCGGCCCCGCCTACTTCGCACTCCTCGCCGAGGCGATGATCGAGGCGGGCATCCTGCTCGGCCTCTCGCGCGAGATCTCGACACAGCTCGTCGTCCAGACGATGCTCGGGACGGCGAAGCAGCTGCGCGACCTGAAGATGCACCCGGTCGAGCTGCGCGAGATGGTGACCTCGCCGGGCGGGACGACGATCGCGGCGATCCGCGAGCTCGAGCAGGCCGGTGTGCGCGCCGCGTTCCTGAACGCGATCCAGGCCGCGATGGACCGCTCGCGCCAGCTCGCCCGCGGCGACTCGTGACCGACGTCGAGATCCGCGTCGTCGCGGATCCCGCGCGGGAGGCGGCCGTCTTTCTGATCGAGCATGCAGCCGCGGGCGGCAACATCGCCCTCTCGGGAGGCTCGACGCCCGGGCGCGCTTACGAGCTGGCGGCACAGCTTCATCCCGACTGGTCCCGGGCGCATGTCTGGTTCGGCGACGAGCGGGCGGTGGCGCCCGATGACAGCCGTTCCAATTACCGGCTGATCCGAACGACATTGCTCGACTCGCTTTCCCGTCCGCCGGAGGTGCATCCGATTCGCGGCGAGCGTCCCGCCGAGGAGGCGGCCGCGGTCTACGACGAGGAGCTCGAGGGCGTCACCCTCGACCTGGCGCTGAACGGGATCGGGCCGGACGGGCACACGGCCTCGCTCTTCCCCGCCTCGCCCGCACTCGGCGAGCAGGAGCGACGGGCAGTTGCAGCCGAGGCTGGCCTCGAGCCGTACGTCCCCCGCATCACGATGACTCCGAGAGTCTTCGCTGAGGCGGCTGTGCTCGTTTACCTCGTTACAGGCGAGGCGAAGGCGGCAGCCGTGAAGGCGGCGTTCGCCGATGCGCCGAGCCCGGAGACGCCGGCGAGCGAGATTCGCGGTCGGACGACGATCGCGCTCCTTGACGCGGCAGCCGCGTCGCGGTTACCTCAGGGGTAGCGCCGCGGCCCGGGATCGTCGGGCACGAACGGTCCAAGCCGGTGCCGGTTGCGGGCAACAAGCCGGTACGCGGCGCTGCTGGGGCTCCAGATCGAGCCTCCGACCCGGACCACGTGCGCGCTCTCGAAGCGCACGTCCTCAGGGAGCCGGGCCAGCAGCGGTTGGGCGACGGAGTCGTCGAAGGGCAGGTAGGCGTATCGGCCACGGTCGAGGCGAGCGACGACACGCGCCGCGAAACGGCAAAACCGTCAGCCGCCGTCGTAGAGCACGATCGGGCGCCTCACGGCAGCAGCACCGACTCGAGCTCAGTCGCCATTTCGCGGCGGCCGGCAAGCGCCTGGAGCACGAGCACCGTGTCGGCCACCGGGACGTCCTCGAGATACCCGTCCCGATTCTCGAACGACTCGAGCACATCCTCGACGGCCTCGACGTAGCCGACCACGTCTTCGGCCGCGATGAACGCGAGCGCGTCGCCGACCTCGTTCGGAAACGCCTCGTGCGTGCGGACGTAATCCGCGTGCTCGCGCACGTCGTCCCACTCGCCGCGCACGGCGAAGGCCAGCGCCGCGGCATAGCGCCCGATCGGCGACTCAGCCTCGGTGGCGCCTGCCTCGAGCGCCCAGCGAGCGTCGGCGGCCGCGCCGTCCCAGTCGCCCGCGAGGATGCGTGCCTTGATCGCGCCGATCGGGCGGCCCCAGCTCCCCGGCGGCGCGTGCTCCCAGCTCTCGCGATAGCGCTCGGCGGCACAAGTGAACCACTCGCGGCCGTCCGCTCCCGCCATCAGCGCCGTCAGGCCGGCCGCACTGGCGGCATTCCCCATCCGCGTCAACTGCTTCTGGCGCGCGTCCGATTCGTCCGGCAACCGGGCTGCGCCATCCTCGTAACGGGCGCGCGCCCGTTGCTGCAAACCCTTCCAGTCAGCCATGCCTTGAGGATAATGGCCCGTGCAATAACGAGGATCGCGGGCATCCGGAGATTCCGATATGCTTTGTCGAGCGCCGCTCGTCCGCTTGTGGCAACAGCACGGGCGCGCCACTCCTGAGGAAACAGCACGACACGGAAGTCGATCCATCCCTTTTCGACAACCGTGCTGCGCGTATGTCAGAAGCGATACTTCAACCGACAGACACGTCGGACGCGGCGAATGGCCTGAAGGCCGACGCCGTCCGTGCTCAGGACTGGGCAGGCGAGCCCTTCCTCCACCTTGACGAAGACACCGCCGAGGTGCTGGCGCCCGGCACCGCCCGCCGCGCCGCCCTCGACGACGCGCTCGCCGAGATCGAATCCGGCCGTTCGACCCCCTCCTCCCGCTGGAAGGTTCGCTTCGGCTTCCTGCTCGGGCTGGAGCGCGTCCTCTCCTCGAAGCCGCCCACGACCGCCGCCGGCACCGAGCTGCGCAAGCACCAGGTCGACGCGCTCGCCGGGATGCTGACCGAGCTGATCGCCGCGAACCAGCGCCAGGTCGACGAGCACGAGAACGGCAACGGGCACGCCGACGGCGAGCTCGATCCCGAGGATGCAGAGGAAGAAGAGGAGCTCGTCGAGGACGACGAAGAGCCGGATGGCTTCGTCGGCGAGGATCCGGGAGCCGTTCGCCGCTATCGCTTCCGCCACCCGACTGCGTCCGGCAAGACGATCGCCGCCGCGGGCTTCGTCGAGGCCGCACGCTCGCTGGGGATTCTGATCCTCACTCACCGCCGCCTGCTCGTCTCCCAGTTCCAGCGCGACCTCACCACTGAGGGCTACGGAAGCAGGTTCACCGACTTCATCGAGCGCGGCAAGGAGCCGCTTCGCGGCGACCCGATCACGATCCAGACCTACGCCTGGTTCGCGCGGCACGCCGGCTCGCTCTCGCGCGAGGCGTACCAGCTCGTGATCTGCGACGAGGCTCACACGGCGCTCGGCGAAAAGACGAGCGCCGCGATCCGCAGCTTCCCTGAGCCGATCTATATCGGCATGACCGCTACGGAGCAGCTGATCGCGAAGCAGGTCTCGGACGTCTTCCCCGCCTCCGTCGACGACCTGCCGCTCGCGGACGCCGCCCGGCGCGGCCTGATTGCGCCGCTGCGTTGCCTGCGCGTCCCGCCGGCCGCCGCGATCAACTCGGTGCCGATCGTCGGCGGCGACTTCGAGGAGCGCGCCCTCGCGGCGGCGCTCGACCACCAGGCCCTGAACCAGGCCGCGGCGAGCCTCTACCGCGAGCGTTTCGACACGACGCCCGGCATCGTCTACGCGGCCGGCGTCGACCACGCGTACAACCTGGCCCAGGAGTTCCGTGCCGCCGGACTGAAAGCGGAAGCCGTCTCGGGCCGCACGCCGCCGGTCCGGCTGGCCGAGACACTCGCCTCGTACGAGCGCGGCGAGATCAACGTCCTGATCAACGCGATGCTGCTTGCCGAGGGCTGGAACTCGCCGCGCGCCACCGTGTGCATGCACCTCGCACCCACCGCGTCGAAGCGCGTCTACCAGCAGCGGATCGGCCGGATCATGCGGACGCATCCGCGCAAGGAGGCCGGAATCGTCATCGACTTCACGCCGAAGTCGGCCACGCACAACGACCGCGTCGTCTCGCTCCACTCCCTACTCGAAGCCGACTTCTACCGCGAAGGCGCGCGAGTCACCCCCGCACCACGCCGACGCGTCCAGCGCCGCGCCCGCCGCCGCCTTTCACCCGCGACCTGGCTCGTCCCGGTCACCGCGGACGTCGCGCGCCGGCTCGCCGTGATCCAACGCGAATGGCAGCGGATCGACCCGAAGTTCCTGGACGAGGACGAGCAGCGCTACTGGGCGACGATCGCCGGGCGACAGCTCCGCTTCGACCAGAGGGCGGATTTCGCGAAGAAATTCGCCGAAGGCCACGCGTCCAAGCCCGCACTCGAGACCTTCCTCTCCGTCTGCGCAGCCGAGAATCCGAATCGGAGGCTGCGCATGACCGCGCTGCAGGACCGAGTCTCGATGACGATCGAGCGCGCCGACTTCGACGACCTCGTCACGCTCGTCAGCCAGGCGCCCCCGTGGGAGAAGGACCGCGCCGCCGGGATCAGGATCCTGCTGCGTGCGATCGGCGAGGGGAAGGCGAACGCGCCCGACCAGATCCTCCAGCGCTGGACGTGGAAGCTCGCTAAGGCGACGCGGAAGATCCAGGACCGACGCGCGAGCGCGGAGTTCCCCGAGGCGAAGCGCCTGCTCGGCGCCGTCGCGAACTCGCGCGGGCACCGGCACGAGGACAACGTGGCCAAGCTCGTGCTGGTGGCGAAGGCGATGCCGCTCGATGTCGGCGCGGCGCTGCTCGCCTCGTCGGAGGGGTACACGCCCCGCGCGAACAACGCGCTCGACCGCGCCCGAGAGGAGCTCGGCGAAACGATGGCGATCGCGGACGCCCTCGCCGACAACCTGCCCGCTCCGAAGGCGCCGTCGCGCAAGACTCGCCGGCGCAAGCGGAAGAAGAAGCCCGGCGAGGGGCACGCGTTGCAGTCACAAGGCGCACCCACGGCGAACGGCGGCGCGCCCCCAGCGGGAGGCACAGGGGGCGGCGAGGCGAAGCCCAAGCGGCGCCGGCGGCGGCGCCGGCCGGCAGCAGCGCCCGAGGGCGGCGCGAGCACGCCTACGCCTGCGCCCGATTCCGTAACACCGTCGTAAGACGGCCGCCGCTACCGTTTCCTCGATGCTGATCCTGATCGCGATCGGGTTCGTCGCGGGCATCGTCACCGCGCTCTCGCCGTGCGTCCTGCCCGTGCTGCCGATCGTCCTCGCCGGCGGCGCGACAGGCCGTCGGCCTCTGGCGATCGTCTCCGGCATCGTCGTCAGCTTCACCGTATTCACGCTCTTCGCCGCCTGGCTGCTGGACCTGCTCGGCCTGCCCCAGGACGTGCTCCGCAACCTCGCGATCGCGCTGCTCTTGCTTGTGGCGGTGTCGCTCCTCGTTCCCAAGGTCGGCGAGCTGCTCGCGCGGCCGCTGCAAGTACTGACGCGGCGCGGTTCCGGCGACCACGGCGGCGGGTTCCTGCTCGGGGCGAGCCTCGGCCTGGTCTTCGTGCCGTGCGCGGGACCGGTGCTCGCAGCGGTGACGGTGCTCGCCGCGCAGCGTGAGTTCGGTGTCCGCACCCTGGCGCTCACCCTTGCCTATGCGATCGGCGCCGCGCTGCCTATGCTCGCGATCGCGCTGGCGGGCCAGCGCGCAGCTCGCAGCTTTCGCGCTCGCGCCGAGACCGTGCGACGCGGGGCAGGCGTCCTCGTCGGCGCCGCAGCACTTGCGATCGCCCTCGGCGTCGACCAGGACCTGCAGACGTGGATTCCGGGGTATGTGGAGTCAGTGCAAGAGCGCGTCGAGCGTTCGTCGACGGCTCAGCGCGAACTCAGGGAGCTCACCGGCTCCAAAGCACCGGAGGCTACGGAAGGCGGCGGCGAGGGCAAGCTGACCGACTACGGCAGAGCGCCTGAGTTTCAGGGCATCGGCGCCTGGATCAACTCCGAGCCGCTGACCCTGGAAGGGCTGCGCGGCCGCGTCGTCCTGATCGATTTCTGGACGTACTCGTGCATCAACTGCCTGCGCACGTTCCCCTATATCCGCGAGTGGGACGACCGCTACCGCAAGGCCGGACTGACGATCGTCGGCGTGCACACGCCCGAGTTCGCGTTCGAGCGGGTCGAGTCGAACGTGCGCGAGAACACGAAGAAGCTGAAGCTCCGCTACCCGATCGCCATGGACAACGACTTCGGCACCTGGAACGCGTGGAGCAACCAATACTGGCCGGCCAAGTACCTGATTGACCGCAACGGCCACGCCCGCTACTACCACTTCGGCGAAGGAGAGTACGCGGAGACTGAGGAAGCGATCCGAAGCCTGCTGGCCGAGCGCGGCACGCCCGTCCCCGAGGCATCTGGCCTCGAGGACCGAAGTCCGCGCGGGCAGGTAACGCCCGAGACATATCTCGGCTACGAGCGACTCGCCAGCTACTCCGGGCGTGAGATCCGACAGGACGGCGAGCAGGTCTATGCGTTCCCCGTCAAGCTCGAGGACAACGAGCTCGCCTACGCCGGCCGCTGGCGGATCGAGCGCGAGCGCGCAGTCGCCGGCCGCGGCGCCCGCTTGCGCCTCGATTACCGCGCCCGCAACGTCTTTCTCGTGCTCACCGGCAAGGGCTCGGTCCGGGTGCTCCTCGACGGCAAGGCCGAGCAGACGGTGCGCGTCTCCGGCGACCGGCTCTACACACTCGTCGAGCGCGAGGCGATCGACGACCACGTGCTTGAGCTTGCTTTCAGCCCGGGTGTCGCCGGCTACGCGTTTACGTTCGGCTAGCCCCGCGCGACATCGTCGTCGTTCTCGGCGTCGCGCTCGCGCAGGAAGCGCGTCAGCTCGGCGGCGAGCGTGTCGCCAGACGGAAGATCCTCGTGTTCCTCGAGGTCGAGCTGGTCGGTGCGTCGCTCGAGCTCCGCCACGTAAGCCGAGGTCTCCTCGTCGGTCGAAACCGCCTCCGTGACCTGCTCGGCGTAGGCCTCTTCCGCCTCCGCGAGCTCGGCCGTGTCGATCGGGACCGAGAGCAGCTGCGCGAGCCGGTCGCAGAGCGCGCGGGCAGCGCGCGGGCTCGGGGCGAGTGAGACGTAATGTGGCACGGCCGCCCACAGGCTCGCGGCGGGAACGCCAGCCCGGCGGCAGGCGTCCTGAAGCACGCCGACGATCCCGGTCGGCCCCTCGTAGCGCGAGTGCTGGAGACCGAGGCTCTCGACCAGCTCGGGATCGCTCGCTGCGCCGGTGACCGGGGCGGCGCGCGTGTGCGGAACGTCGGCGAGCAACGAGCCGAGCGTGATGACGAGCTCGACGTCGAGCTCGCCCGCGAGGTCTAGCACGAGTTTCGAGAACGACTTCCAGCGCAGGCTCGGCTCGACGCCGAGGAGCAGAACCGCATCGCGGTCGGAACCGGGAATGCGAGCGTGGTAGAACGCGTTCTCAGGCCAGTCGATCTTTCGCGTCAGCCCCTCGTCGAGCGAGACGTGCGGCCTGTTGGCCTGGAAGTCGACGAACCCCTCCGGATCGATGTCCGCGAATCGTTCGGCGCTCCAGACGCGCGCGAGGTAGCCCGCCGCCAGAGTCGCGCCCTGGCCGCCGTCGTTCCAGCCCCGGAAGGCTGCGATCAGTACCGGCCGCTCGAGCGCGGGACGCGCGGCCATCCGCAGCTCGCTCATCCGGTCAGTCTACGCGGGGTCCGCCAGAGGGCAGTCACGAGGCCGACCGTCCAGGCCCACACGGCAGCGGCCAGTCCGACGTGGATCAGGACAAGCCACCACGGCAGCTCGTTGCGCCACTGCAGCTCGCCGACACCCATCTGCACGAGCAGGAGCACGAGCAGGCCCACGGCTCCGGGGCCAAGCACGCCTGCGCGCTCACGGTTGCGTGCGAGCCAGGCGAGAAGAAGCAAGAAGGAGATGCCAAACGCAGCGGTGGCGCGGACGTGGAGGTACACGGCGTCGAGCAGATTCCAGAAGCGATCGATATCGGCGCTGTCCCCCGGATGAGGGCCGGCGGCGGTCGAGAGCGTGCCGGTGACGACGAGGATTCCGCACGCCAGGCCGAGCACGAGGCCGACCAGCCGCAGCCACCGCGGCGCGGGCTCCACGCGGCCGCGCGCGTTGCCCCACGCCTCCACCGCCGCGACGGTCGCCGTGGCGAGCACGACGAGCGCGAGCAGAAAATGTGTTGCCACCATCAGCGGGTGCAGGTCGAGGCGGATGGTCAGCAAGCCGAGCGGCGCCTGAGCGATCGTGCCGAGAAAGGTGAACGCCGCCGTCCAGGTCACCCAGCGCGCGAGGCCAGGCGTTCTCGTCGCCGCAACCCAGGCCGCCAGCGACAGCCCGATCGGGAAGAGCGCCATGACGCGGTTGCCGAACTCGATCGTCGAGTGCTCGCCGACTGCCGGGAAGAAGGCGCCCTCCTGACAACCGGGCCACGACTCGCACGCGAGGCCCGATCCGGTCAGCCGCACCGCCGCGCCGGTGAGCACGATCACGTAGAGCGAGATCGCGGAGGCGAGCGCCAGACGCGCATACCGCGCCGGAGTCACGGGATCAGCCTAGGCAAGCGCGACGCCGGCGCCCTCGACGACGCGGCCGATCCGGGCGAGGAAGAGGTCCTGCTCGGCGAAGGCAGCGCCGAGCACGGCGCCCTTGTTGGCCGGCAGCGCGATCAATAGGCCGCCCGACGTCTGGGGGTCGTAAGCGAGCGCGAGCAGGTCCTCCGGGACGCCGTGCGCTTCGACGTGGGGGCTTGCGAAATCGCGGTTACGCTGGTCGCCGCCCGTGCGCACACCCGCCGCGGCGCATTCGAGCGCTCCCGGGAAGAGCGGGAGCGCCTCGGCGTCGAGCTCAATTCGAACCTTGCTTCGCTCGGCCATCTCGTGCGCGTGGCCGAGCAGGCCGAAGCCGGTCACGTCGGTGACGGCGTGCGGGGAGAACGGGCGCAGCACGTCCGCGGCCTCGCGGCTGAGCGTGGTCATCGACGTCGTAGCTGCCTCGAGGCCTTCCTCGTGCCGCCGGCCTCCGCGCACGGCATGGAGGAGCACCCCAGTCCCGAGCTGCTTCGTCAGAAAGAGCGCGTCGCCGGACCGAGCGCCGCTCTTCGGCCAGAAGCCGTTGGGGTGCACCGTGCCGACGACCGCGAGTCCGTACTTGGGCTCCTCGTCGCGGAGCGTGTGACCGCCCGCAAGGATCCCGCCGGCGGCGCGCACCTGCTCGTCGGCCGCGCCGAAGATCGCCGCGAGCGTCTCGTTGGGCAAGCTCTCCGGGAAGGCGGCGATCGAGAGCGCCAGCAGCGGCAGACCGCCCATCGCGAAGACGTCGTTGAGCGCGTTCGTCGCCGCAATCCGGCCGAAGAGCGCCGGGTCGTCGACGAGCGGAGGAAAGAAGTCGAGCGTGAAGACGAGCGCGCGCTCGTCGTCGAGCTTGTAGACGACCGCATCGTCCGCGGGCGAAAGGCCGACCAGGAGGTTCTCGGCCTCCACCGGCACGAAGCCCTTCAGGAGCTCTTCCAGTCGCGCCGCGGAGTACTTCGCGGCGCAGCCGCCGCTCGGCGCGAGCGAAGTGAGGCTCTTCGTCATGCCTGCAAAATACGCAACGGCGGCCGGGGAGCCGCCGTTGCACTCAGGGGAGAGGAGGAGTCTGAGGAATTACGACCTCAGGTTCGCCATCCTGTCAACGACTCCTTTGACGTTTCTGAGATAGTCGAAACACGTGGCATCGGCACTCGTCACCGGCGGCTCCTCGGGTATCGGGCTCGCGATCGGGAGGATGCTTCGCGAGGAGGGCTTCGCGGTAACACTCGCCTCGCGCACGCCCGAGAAGGTCGAGGCGGCGGCCGCCGAGCTGGGCGCGCACGCGATCGCGGCCGATGTCTCCAAACCTGAGGACTGCGCGCGCGTGGTGGAGGAGCACGTGGAGCGGGAAGGCGGTCTCGACGTCCTTGTCAACTCAGCCGGTATCGGCATCGCCGGCCGGGTCGAGGACGCGCAGCTCAAGCACCTCGACCGCCAGCTCGCAATCAACGTTCGCGGGCTCCTGCTCGTGACGCAGGCGGCGATCCCGCACCTACGCAAGACGAAGGGCTGGGTCGTAAACCTCGCGTCGATCGCCGGCACGCAACCGGTTCCGATCCTGCCGGTCTACGCTGCGACCAAGGCCGCAGTGATCTCGCTCACCCACTCTCTGAACGCTGACCTTGACGACGACGGGATCCGGTCGATCGCCATCTGCCCAGGCTTCGTCGACACGCCGATGGCGGAGTTCGCGGGCCTGTCCGGCGAGGAGATGATTCAACCCGAGGACTGTGCCGAGGTCGTGCGGATGTGCCTCCGCCTCAGCCCGCGGGCACGGATCCCGCAGGTCGTGATCGAGCGCGTCGGCTCGAGCGGGAAGGTCGCCTAGCGCTCGCCGACCTCCTAAAGGCTGCCGGGGGTGCGAAGAATCCGCCAGAGCTCGAAGAGGCCGAGCGCGACAGAGAGGACGAAACCGACGAGCGCGACGGTCTCGTTCACCCTCGCCATCAGGGCAGACGAGATCAACAGTGCCGAGATGATCATCGCCGCGCCGAGCCGGTTCGCGGTCGAGCGAGCCACGTGCTCGAGCTCGTCGAGACCGGTCGGCTGGATTCCGATCTTGAGCGTGCCCTGTTCCAGCCGGCCGACGAGCTGGCCCACGCGTCGCGGCATGCGGACGAGTGGCTCGAGCTGAGTGTAGGCGAGCGCCAGGAGGTTCCCCGGCTCGAGCCGCCGCTCCGTCTCTTGCAGCATTACCTCGAGGCCGTCCTCCTCGAGTAGGTCGATCGGGTCGAGCTCCGGGTCGAGGGCGCGGGCGACCTCGTCGGCCTGCGACAGGGTCTTGCCCACGAGGGCGAAGCTCGTTGGCAGGCTGATCCCGTGTGCGAGTGCGATCCGCTGCAGGTCGGCCAGAGCCTCGCCCGCACGGATCCCGGTAAGCGGGCGCCAGTGGTAGCGGGGCAGTTTCCGCCGCAGCTCGTGGACGAAACCCGCCTCGTCGGACTGGAGCGTGGTCAGCGAGAGGCCGAGGATGAGGTCGGCGACGTCGTCTGCGCGATTCTGCGCCAGCGCGAGCAAGAGCAGGCCGAGCGCGCCGCGCGTGTCGGCGTCGAGCCGTCCGAGCAGGCCGAAGTCGAGCAGCCCGAGTCGTTGGTCAGGCGTGAGCAGGATGTTTCCCCGGTGCGGATCCGCGTGATAGACGCCGTGCACCGTGATCTGCTGCACGTAGGCGCGGAACAGCTCCCGCGCGAGCTCCTGCGCCCGCTCGCGCTCGACGCCATGCGCTGGCGTCACTTTCTCGCCCGCAATCCGTTCCTGCACGAGTACTCGCTCGGTGACGTATGGGTGGATTACCTCCGGCACGAGCAGGAGCTCGTGCTCCGCCACGAGCTTCGCGATCAGCTCCGAGCCGTGGGCCTCCTCGATGAAGTCGAGCTCCGCGGTGAGGTGCGCCTCGAGATCGTCTGCGAGGGCCTCCATCTGGACGAGCCGGGCCGTCTCGGAGTGGCCCTCCGCGAAGGTGGACAGCGAACCGAGCAGCTCCAGGTCGAGCGCAACTTGCTCCTCGATCCCCGGCCGGCGCACCTTGACGATGACCTCGCGACCCGTGCGCAGAAGCGCGCCGTGGACCTGCGCGATCGAGGCGCACGCGAGCGGCTCCTCGTCAAGCCGGGCGAAGGCGTCGAGGCCGATCTCGTAGTCGATGATCCGCTGAGCCTCCGCGAACGGAAAGGGGGGCACGTCGTCGACGAGCTCGCCCAGCTCGTTGATGTAGACGTCGGGCAGGAGATCGGGCCGCGAGGAAAGTAGCTGGCCGAGCTTCACGTACGTGGTGCCGAGCTCCTCGAGCCCGAGCCGGAAGGCCCTGGCGCCCTCGCGCGTCGCCGGCTTGTCGCCGACCACGCCGACTTCGCCGAGCGTGCGAAGCAGCTTGCCGCGACGCGCGACACGACCGACTTCGAGCGCGCGTCTGATCTTCAAGCCCATCGCGTCGATTTGCCCAGGCGGACAACGCCAGAAACTCATTTCGTTGGCTTCGCGCCCAAGACCCCTCTTACATCAGCGGACGAGGTGCTTCCGCACCGACGCGCCGAGCTCTCGCACCGACACGGTGCCTTCGAACCGATCTCGCACCTTGCCGTCAGCGCCGACGACGAAGACCCACGGCTCGGACGGCAGCTTCCACTCCTTCACCCACCGGTTCTCGCCCTGAGTGGGGTCGTTGTCCTCGTAGATCTCGACGTGGATGAAGCGGGTACGAGGGTCGATGCGCTCGCGGCGGACGGTGCTGACGACGTCCACAACAGGGCCGCAGGTGCGGCTCGCGCAGTACTTCGGCGTCGCGAAGACGACGACGAACGGCACGCGGTCGGCCAGAGCGTCGGCGACCGAGCTGCGGTACAGCTCCGGATCCGGCTGGCGCGACGTCGACAGCACGTCGAGAGTCGCCGTCGCGAGCGTCGGCGTCTGCGATTTTGGCGCGGCCGCGCCGAAGTCCGGTGCGGCCGTCCGCTCCTTGACGACGACCGTGCCCACCGCCTGGACCTTCCGGCCGCCGACGGGCTCAGCCAGCAGCCAGTACGTGCCCGGCTCCTGCAACTGCAGGTTCGTCACGAAGATCGCCTCTGCGTCGGCGGGATCGCTGCCCGCGACCCCGATTTTCTCCAGGCGAGCGGTCGTCTGCGCGAATGGCCGCTCTTGGAGCCCTCGCGCAAGCCAGATCCGCGCGGTCGGGCGCGTGACGAGGCCGCCCTGTCCGTCGATGATCAGGAAGGTAAGCCGGACGACGCCTGGTCCGAAGTCGGCGCTCCCGGGCGTGATCGCAACGTCCTCGCCGGGTGCACGCCACAGGTTCTCGAGCGTGGGGGCATCCGGCTCCTCCTTCGTCGAGGAGGAGCCGCCGCAGCCTGACGCAATGAAGCAGGCTGCTAGACCGAGTGCCGCGGCGCGAAGCACCGGGCGAGTCTAGCCACGCCGTTCAATCCTTAGTTGCCGTCGGACCAGGTGAGGATTAGGTCGGCGAGCCGCCCGCCCCACGAGGCAAAGACGACCGACGCAGACAAAACGATGAACAGCAGACGAGTCTTCATGTGCCTCCTCCTTTCGCTCCTAGAACCGGATGTCCTGAAGGGCTTCGGCAGCGTTCCGGTAAAGCCGGGCTGCCTCCACGTCCTCCCCACGGCGCGCGGCGAGGTCGCCGAGGGCGACCCAGACGTTGGCGCGGTGGCTGACCGAGGAGAACTGTTCGAACGTCGCGTCGGCAGCCCGGAAGGACTCCTCCGCCTCGTCGAGCCGGCCGCGCTCGAGCAGCGA
>Ga0180121_10000190_pt1 | contig 23690 bp, 25 predicted proteins | sample AntDrymUQ5402106_2_FD_129676 | JGI IMG/M metagenome (GOLD analysis project Ga0180121, IMG submission 129676) | Polar desert sand microbial communities from Dry Valleys, Antarctica - metaG UQ540 (21.06) (version 2) (version 2) | ecosystem: Environmental > Terrestrial > Soil > Desert | place...
GTTTTAACCGCAGATTAATCTGATTTTCGGATTTCGCAGATTAATAAAAAAGTTTTAACCGCAGATTAATCTGATTTTCGGATTTCGCAGATTAATAAACAATTTTAACTGCAGATTAATCTGATTTTTGGATTTCGCAGATTAATAAACAATTTTAACTGCAGATTAATCTGATTTTTGGATTTCGCAGATTAATAAAAAATTTTTTATAACTTACAGTTTTAATTTAAATAATCAAATCAAAAAATTAACAAAAGGAGATATAAATGTTAAAAAATAAAATCACAGTTTTGATGCCGCTTTTAATTGCGGCTGCAATGGCGATCGGCTGCGGAGAGAAGAAAGAAACTTCCACAACAGATACCAAGACAACTGAAAGCAAAACAACGAATACCACTACAACAACTACAAAAACAGATACATCAAAAACTACTCAAACTCAAACACAAAAAAAAGATTCAACTATGACAAACACTGAGACAGCAGGAAAAGAAGACGCTTCAAAAAAGAGCGACGGAAGCATCGTTAATATGGAAACAACGATGGGCAAGATTAAAATAAAATTATATACAAAGGAAGCTCCGATTACAACTGCAAATTTCAAAAAACTCATAAATCAGGGATTCTATGATGGAATTATTTTCCATAGAGTTATAGACGGATTTATGCTTCAGGGCGGAGATCCTACCGGAACAGGAACCGGCGGTTCAAAAGAAGGTATTCAAGATGAATTCGGTCCGGGCTTAAAGCACAGTAAGAAAGGAATTCTATCAATGGCTAACAGAGGTCCAAATACAGGAACATCACAATTTTTCATTACACTTGCGCCGACTCCTCACCTTGACGGAAAGCATGCAATTTTCGGAGAAGTAATTGAAGGTATGGACGTTGTTGATAAGATCGGAAAAGCAAAAACAGGACCCGGTGATAAACCTGCTATTGATATCAAGATGACGAAAGTGACAGTGTCAGATAAATAAACTTTCAGTAATAATTTTATTTAAAAAAGCCGTTTCAATTACTGAGACGGCTTTTTTATTATTCAATAAATGATTTAGTTTAAGTATTTTATTTAAAGAAATATTTATGGCAAAGGCTGAGAAAAAATATCTGATTTCATATAAGAGCCTAACAGAAAAGCTTCGGAATGGGGCTATTCCTGACAAATTATTAATATCATTAAAGGAGAAAGTATTAACCGATGATCTTATAAAGATAATCGGCGAAAGATTTGTGGGAAGAAATTTCAATTCAAAAAATAATTTAACAACGTTTAACGGCGATGACAAAATAATTGAAAATATTCTTAACGAATGCAGTAATTTCGGTTTGTTTTCGGAAAGGAAGATTGTTGTGCTTAGAAATGTAAAGAAGCTTTACAAAGATGAAAAGCTGGCTTTAATAGAATATATGAAGAGGGGTAATCCTGATACATGCCTTGTAATGATTACTGCAGAAGATGAATTCAACCCTGGGAAATTATTTTTATACGATTCAAAAGATGATCCCGATAGAATACAGGAAAATAGAAAGGTTATTGAAGAAAATGTTAAGATATTTGAAATCGAGGAGTTTTCAGAGCAGGACACCATAACGTGGGTCAAAGAAAAATTCGGTGAATATAATATATCTGACGTAAACATAAAGCACTTCCTTCAATTTTCTAATTATTCATTCGACGAAATATTATCGGAGATAGAAAAACTAAAAACTTATTGCTATCAGACAAAAGAGATTACCCTGGATTCTATAAATCTATGCAACGGGATTGCAAAAGATTTTAACGAAATAGATTTTATCAAGGCCGTAGTGGAAAGAAGAAACGAAAGGGCATTAATGATTTACGATCGGATCTCATTGAAAAAAGATGTGGAGGTATATTTAATATTTTTGCTCGCTTCGGCCTTTACGATTATAAATAAGCTTTATGATCCAGCTGTATCCGGACTGAACGGTTGGCAACTGAAAAAAGAACTGAAACTTTGGTTTCCAGACCAGGAAAAACTTTTACCATTCTATAAGAATTACAGAGATTCAGCAGACACCGAAAAAATTAGAACGGCTTTCGGTTATATTTATCAAACCGATAAAATACTTAAGACTTCCGCGAACGACAAGAAGAGCGTTATGTCAACATTGATAAATAATATTTGCGGTTTATAACTTTCTTGGAACAAAAACAGAAAATTTAGCTTAAATTATGGAGCCCGATGACAGGTAAACGGAATCCCGGTTATGATAAATTAAGTGACGAGTTGCTCATTCAAAAATTTCAAAAAGAAGATATTGCTGCATTTAATGAAATTGTTTTAAGATATAAAGACAGACTCATAAATTTTTTATTCAGATATACGGGCAATCTTGAAACAGCAGAAGATATTGCGCAGGACACATTCATAAAGCTCTATAAGAATAAGCATATGTATATTGAAATAGCTAAATTTTCCACATGGTTTTATACAGTAGCAATTAACGAAACCAATACCTATTTAAGAAAATCAAAAAAAAACCATACAATTTCTGTAGACAGTTTCGACGATCAGGATAAACCTGTTTTTGAATTTCAATCGAATGATCCAACCCCTTTCGATAAGATAAATATAAATGATGAACATTTTTTTGTACAGAAAGCTATAAATAATCTGGATGATAAACACAGGGAAATAATTATTTTAAGGGATATACAAAATCTTGAATATGAGGAGATTTCCAAAATACTTGATATACCTCTGGGTACGGTTAGATCGAGGATCAACAGGGCGAGAGAATCACTGCATTTAACTTTACAAAAAATTTTTGAAAATAAAGCAATAAAAAGATAACATTTTAATGACAGGCAAAGAAGAAAATAATGAGATAAGAAAATTGCTGAGAAGTCTTCCGGCTGTAAAATCCGGTAATGATTTTTTGGAAAAGCTTGACAGGAAAATTGCAACTCTTGAACCTGAAAGGAAATCTGCAAAACATTTTCTGAAAGAAAAGCCGGGTATTTTTGAAAGAACTTTTGGAGGAATAAAAAGCGCATGGCTTGCACCTGCATTAGGATTATCGGCGGCGGTACTTTTTGTTTTCTACATTACATTTTTGAATGAGGATAAGATTGTTAATGAACAAAAAATTACAAATACTAAAACGGAAGAAAAGCAAGAACCGAAGAATACAACCGGAAATACTTCGACGACAGAAGTATCTCCCTCAGCAGTACCTGAAAATTCCGAAAAGAAAACGGAAAACGTTAAACCGCATGAAAAAGATATTACAGGAAATTTTGACTATAAAGAAAGTGAAAAGTTTCCTGCCCGGGTTGAACAAAATAATAAGTCTCTTGATCAGGATCAGGCTACAACTAAAAAGCCGAAATTAAACGTTGCAATACCGGAAGGAATTACTAAAGACAATGAAAATAAGCTCAATGAAGAAAAGAGTGATAACAAGAATGATGAGATAAATAATCAGGAAAGTCAGATGATAGAGGAGTCTCGAGCATCGTCGAATGAAAAGAAGAAGATGGAAGATAAATCAATGAAAACACCCTCTGAAAAAATGGAAGAGTTTGAGAATAGCATTCAGAAAAGTATTATGGATAAACTGAATGCAGTGAATAAAGCCAACCTGGAAAATTTAAGAGATAAAGTTAACAAATAACTGAAGTTTATGTCGGTCCATATAACATTTGAGAAGTATCAACGAAACGGATTTTCATGTTAAAATTGCGTTCCCATCCCGACGTGTAGGGGACGGGAACGAGTACTAAATCTGGAAAATTTAAGGGACATAGTTAACAAATGGTTTTTGTTATAGTGACTTATTTAATATATAGTCTACAAATATATTCGTTAAACCAATTCAATTAATAATTATCTAATATCAAAATTGTTTATATCTAAAATTAACATTTCAATCAGGAAGACCATTCTTGATCCACAGGGCAAAGCAGTTGAACACTCTCTAAAGTCCCTTGGATTTAATTCAATTGAAGATACACGGATCGGGAAGTATATCGAACTGAAAATTAATGCTGACTCAAAAGAAGAAGCCGAAAGAATTTCCAAAGAAGCCTGTGACAAGTTACTTGCAAATCCCGTGATGGAAGATTACTCATTTGAAATCTTAAAGGAAACATAATGCCTTCAGGGAAAGTAGGAATAGTAGTTTTTCCGGGATCTAATTGCGATCATGATGTTTATAATGTTTTCAAGAATATACTAGCCGTTGATACTGAGTTTTTATGGCATAAAGACGGAAGCATTGGGGACCGAAACATAATTATTTTGCCAGGAGGATTTTCATACGGTGATTATTTAAGATGCGGTGCTATATCAAAATTTTCCTCGATAATGAAAGATGTAGCAGACTTTGCCCGAAAAGGCGGAATAGTGATCGGGATATGTAACGGATTTCAAGTGCTTTGTGAGGCAGGATTACTGCCCGGGGGTTTGATGAGAAATGAAAACCTTAAATTCGTCTGCAAAACAGTTACATTGAAAGTAGAAAATAATAAGAGTATTTTTACAACTGAATACAAGATTAAAGAAGAAATAAATATTCCTATCGCTCATGGAGAGGGAAATTATTATTGTGACGAAGAATCTCTGACACGACTTATTGGGAATAATCAGATCTTATTCACATATACAGATAACCCAAACGGTTCATTGTCTAACATTGCCGGAATTCAAAATGTAAAAAGAAACATACTGGGAATGATGCCTCATCCTGAAAGAGCCTCCGATGAGATGCTGGGAAATACGGATGGCAGAAGGTTGCTGGAAAGTGTTGCAGAAAGTGTTGCAGAAAGTGTTTTATAAGAAATGAAAAATAAATTATCCGCTGCTGCGGAAAGGAGTAATAAAAATGTTTGGATTAGGAACACCTGAGATCATACTGATCGCGATAGTGATTTTGGTTCTATTCGGCGCCAAAAAGATCCCGGACCTTATGCAGGGATTAGGAAAAGGAATTAAGGAATTCAAGAAAGCTTCTTCGGATATCGAAAAAGATATCACTTCAGTCGATGATAAAGAGAAAACAACTAAGTAGAATTTTTTTGAATTTTGTTTAATCCGTAAAGTTTTAATAAAATTTCAAGGTTCCAATTAGCATTATAAAGCAAGTAGCAGAATTATCCTAAAATATTTCTCAACCTGAAATAAGATTATTAATCCGGGAATCCGGATTTCTTTTTGTATATGAATAATATTCCAAAAAGTCTGAAAGAAATAGAATCGCTTATAAGTGACGGGCAGCTCACGTGTGAAAAACTTGTTGAAAGTTATCTTAAGAACATTGAGAAACAAAAAGATCTGAATGTATTTATAACACTATTCGCTGAAGAAGCCAAGGCAAAAGCAAAAGAAATTGACGAAAAAATTAAGAAAGGTACTTCCGGAAAACTTGCTGGCGCAGTAGTTTCGATTAAGGATGTAATTTCTGTAAAAAATAAACTTCTAACATGCGGCTCAAAGATATTAAGTAATTTCACTTCGCCATATAATGCAACAGCAGTTGAAAGATTACTAAGCGAGGACGCGATAATCATCGGCAAAGTTAATTGTGACGAGTTTGCAATGGGATCGTCAAATGAAAATTCTTATTTTGGTCCTGTGAAGAATCCGATTGATAAAAGCAGAGTTCCCGGAGGATCATCCGGAGCAAGCGCTGTGTCAGTTGCGGCAAATATGTGTTTGCTTTCTTTAGGTTCGGAGACCGGAGGCTCGATAAGGCAGCCGGCATCATTCTGCGGAATTACAGGACTAAAGGTAACTTATGGGAGAATTTCAAGATTTGGGTTGGTCGCATTTGCATCATCCTTTGATTCAATTGGTATTTTTGGAAACAATAATTACGACATCGCTTTGACTCTAGAAACAATTGCCGGATATGATGAAAGAGACAGTACCTCTTCTAAGACAGAGATAAATAATTATTCCAAAAGCACAGAGCAAAATTTTAGACCAAAGGAAATAAAGATAGGATACGCTAAAGAGTATTTTGAAAAAGGACTCGATCCGGAAATCAGGATAGGTGTTCAAAAAAAAATTGAAGACCTGAAAAACAGAGGTTTTATAATTAAGGAAATTTCTTTGCCTCACACAAAATACGTAATTCAGTCTTATTATATATTAACATCGGCTGAAGCATCCAGTAATTTATCGAGATTTGACGGAGTGAGATACGGATACCGCTCGCAGAAATCAGATACTCTTGAAGATATGTATGTTCACACACGCTCGGAGGGTTTTGGTACCGAAGTAAAGAGAAGAATAATGTTGGGAACATATGTTTTGTCAGCCGGATATTATGACGCATATTACCGGAAAGCTCAGAAGGTAAGAAGATTAATTATGAATGATTTTGAAAATGCATTTAAGGAAATTGATTTTATAATCTCACCTACTACGCCCAGTACAGCTTTTAAGATCGGGGAAAAAGTTGAAGATCCGCTCTCGATGTATCTCAATGACGTATACACTGCATCAGTAAACCTTGTCGGCATACCTGCTATTTCAATTCCCGTTGGATTTGATAAGAATAAACTTCCATTCGGATTACAAGTAATGGGAAAGAAATTTGATGAATCTGGTCTTTTAAGAATTTGGAATGAAATAAGTCAATAAGTCAATTAGTCAATTAGTCAATTAGTATATAACTTACTGACTGATAGACTAATTAATTGACTTAAAGATAATTCAAACTTTCACGAAAGGTTTTTGATTTATTAACTTTAAATTTTTCTTTAATTGTAATAACTTGAACAAAAATAAATGTTGAGATGCTAAAAACTTTCGCAGAAGATTTAAAATCAATCAGAGAAGAGAAAAATCTTTCTTTAAGAGACATATCAAACAAGACAAGAATAAACATTTCCATTTTAGAAAATCTGGAGACGGGTGAATATAATTTTCAGCCGCAGGCATATATCAGAGCATTCTTAAAACAATATCTCGGAGCAATGGACCTTGATGTCGAAGAAGTATTGTTTGAATATGACCTTGCACGAAGCGGGAAATATAAATCAAAAAGACAAAGTGCATCCTCCTTGCAGGTTGAGAACCCAAAAAAAGAAGAGACAAGAAGCTCTAAAGATATAAAGTTAAATCTTTCGGAAAAGCTTAAGGAAATTGTAGAAACTCCGAAAAAAAAAATTGAAAAAAACGATTCCGAGAAACCTTTTGAGGAAGAGCAAAAAAAAACAAATACCTCTAAAACTAATTCCGGCATAAAAGATTATTCAGATAAAAAACCTGAGAGTAAATATTCCATAAATCCGGATATTAAAGCTAAAACCCCTTCAAATCTTGTCTCAGCAAAGAAATCGTTTTCATTTACATTTCTGAGTTCTCCACTATTTAGAAATATACTTATGATAATATTTATTTGTCTTGTTTTGCTTGGACTATACTCACTGATAAATATTCTTTTTTTTGAAGGAGGAAATAATAAACCGGAAGTGATAAGGCAAAATTTCGATGATGTCGTAAAGGAACAGGAAAGAAAATTTTTAGGAAAGAGAACTCCGGAAGAAATACAGGATTCAATAAGAAAGGCAGCAGAAGAACTTACGGTATCTAGGGATTCTATTATTCTTACAATAGTCTCTACGGAACGGGGAATTGTTTTTTTAGTAACGGATTCTGCCAATTACAACAGACCCCAGAAAATTGAATATGGAAAAAACGAAACCGGGATTTTTAAAGCTGGCAAATCATTCCATATTTCGGCGGCAAATACTGAAACTTTTAAAGCGACATTAAACAATAACCCGATCAAATTTAATAATAAGTCTGTAAGCAAGTTTAAGGTCACAAAAGATGGAGCAGTAAAATAATTGAAAGTTACGAATTAAGAATTACAAATTAGGAAATAAATCTATTCTCATTTGTTCTAAAATCTAATAAAAATTTACCATTAACATTTGAAAGTCCCTCCTGAAATAATAAAGAAAATTAGTTTACTAAAGCAAAAAATACGCGATGCGGATCATAAGTATTACGTTCTTGCCGAGCCGGATATAGATGATTATAAATATGACATGATATTGACGGAGTTGAATGAGGTCGAGATTAAATTCCCTGAACTCAAAACAAATGACTCTCCAACTCAAAGGGTATCAGGTGAACCTACAAAAATTTTCAAAACTGTTCAACATAAAATACCGATGCTCTCACTTTCAAATTCTTATAACTTCCAGGAGCTTGTAGAATTTGATAAAAGAGTTAAAAATATACTTGAAGGCAGAAAATTTGAATATGCCTGCGAACTTAAATTTGACGGACTCGCCGTGTCCCTTATATATGAAAATGGAGAGCTTGTCAGAGCAGCTACAAGAGGCGATGGAACAAAAGGGGATGACGTTACTCAAAATATTAAAACAATCCGATCAATTCCACTTTCGATTATAAGTAACAAATATAAGAATTTTGAAGTGAGAGGAGAAGTATTTTTTAAGAAGGAAGATTTTATTAAAATTAATGAAGAACAAGAGTTAAAAGGTGAAAAGATATTTGCAAATGCCAGAAACACTGCTGCAGGAACCTTGAAGCTTAAAGATTCGAGAATCGTTGCTTCCAGGCCATTGAACTTATTCTCATATTCTATTTATACTGACGAAGTAAATCTTAAGACACATATCGAAGGTATTCATCTTCTTGAAGACTTAAGATTTCCGGTTAATAAAAGTTATATAACTGCTGACAATATAGATGAAGTAAAAAAGTTTGGTGATAAGATCGAAAAAATTCGCGATTCCCTTCCTTATGATATTGATGGTGTTGTTGTAAAAGTTAATTCGATCTCACAGCAGGAAATACTTGGATTCGTGTCACGATCTCCCAGGTGGGCAATAGCTTATAAGTTTAAAGCAAAAGAAACCGAGACAAAAATACTTAACATTATTTGTCAGGTTGGAAGGATTGGAACGATAACTCCGGTGGCAAGTCTACAACCTGTTTTTCTAGCCGGATCAACTATATCTAGAGCAACACTTCACAACTTTGATGAAATTAAAAGGAAGGATATACGAGTTGGGGACCAGGTTAAGATTGAAAAGGGAGGAGACGTAATTCCAAAAGTCCTTGAAGTAATTAAAGACAGAAGAAGCAAGGATTCTAAGCCTTTTAAAATTCCGGATAAATGCCCAATCTGCGGTACTAAGCTTGAAAAGCCTGAAGAGGAAGTTTACTATTATTGCCCGAACTATAATTGTCCTGCGCAGGTTCAGGGACGCATCGAACATTTCGTTCATAGAAATGCAATGGAGATCGAAGGACTCGGAGAAAGCATAATTGAAATTTTTTTGGAAAAGGGATTTCTTAAAAGTTATGCAGACATTTATGAGCTAAAAAATTTCAGGGATAAAATTATAGGACTGGAAAGATTTGGTGTTAAAAGCGTTGATAATTTATTGGCTGCTATTGAAGAATCAAAGAACAGACCTTTTGATAAGGTATTGTTTGCATTGGGAGTTAGACACATAGGCGAAAGAACCGCGAAAATTCTTGCCAAACATTTTGAAAATATTGATAATCTAATCAGCTTAAGTGAAGACGGGATTCAGAATGTACACGAGATCGGACCAAAAATTGCACAGAGCGTTGCAAATTTTTTCAAAGATAAAAAAAATATCGAACTCGTAAACCGACTCAAGAAAGCGGGTCTAAAGTTCGAAACAGAAAAGAAAGCCTCTGATGTGAAACTTAATCCAAATTTTAGCAATAGAACATTTGTAGTAACAGGAACGCTTGAAAATTATAAGAGAGATGATGTTCAGAAACTTATAGAAGATCTTGGAGGAAGAGTGAGCTCTTCAGTCAGTAAGAAAACAGATTATGTTGTTGCCGGCGCTGAAGCCGGGAGTAAGCTGGATAAAGCAAAAGATCTAGGTGTAAAGGTTCTCGATGAGAAGGATTTTCAGTCTATGCTTAAATAAATATTTCCTGAGTAATTGAAAATTATAATTTTTTCAACTATAAAATAGGAAGAATCAACTAAACCGGAATTTCACGTAGCTTTAAAATTTCATGTATGAGTTTTGAATTAAAAATTGAAGATAATCTTTCCAAAGAAGAAAAATATAAATCTTTACTCCCGCAAATAAATTCACTAATAAGCGACGAAAAGAATTTCATTTCAAACCTGGCTAACATTACTTCAGCATTGAAATATACATTTGCTGATTTTCTGTGGGTTGGATTTTATCTCAAGGAAAAAGATATAGACGAACTTGTGCTTGGACCGTTTCAGGGTAGGGTTGCCTGTTCAAGGATGGAATTTGGAAAAGGGGTTTGCGGAGCTGCGGCTGTTAAAAAGGAGACGATCATTGTTGAAGATGTAAATAAATTTCCAGGGCATATTCTTTGTAATGCTTTATCAAAGTCAGAAATAGTTGTGCCTGTAATAATAAACAGTAAAGCCGTAGGTGTCCTCGATATTGACAGCGATAAGCCTGGAAATTTTGATGATACTGATAAAAAATATCTTGAAGAATTAATAAACAATATTTCATACATATTTGAACATGAACAAAACAAGCCTGATTAAGAAAATTAGAAAACAGTCCGGATTGAAAAAGAAAAAAAGCGAGAACATTTTTGACAATATCATAAATATTATTTCAAAAGAGCTTAACAACAGAAAAGAAATTTCAATAAATGGATTCGGTGATTTTAAAGTCATTAGAGAGGAAATGAAAATAAAAGTTTACAAAAATAATATGAAGACAATCATACCTCCAAAAGATATTGTAGATTTTATTTCCTCAGAAAATTTTTAATAAAATAAATTCAGATGAATAAGAATGATGTAATTTTAGCGATTTCAATCGAATTTATTTTAGGCAGAGATGAAGCTGAAAAGATAGTTGACATTATTTTTAAAAGCATGCGAGAGAGTCTGAAAGAGAGTAAGAAACTTGAGATACCTAAGTTCGGAGAATTTAGAGTTATTTCATCAAAGACAGGTAATAAATCAGTAAGATTTTCACCGTCCAAAAAGCTTTGGATGAAATATCAGCAGGCGGAGAAAATACGAAGAAATTAATTTCTGAAGAATTGGTGAAACTTCACAAAGAAATAATTGAGCACAGCAGCGATAGTCAAGAAAGGATTAATAATTTATGGGGTTAAGTAATTTTTCCTTCTTAACAAAAAACTAAATCCAAAAAAAATAAACCCTGCATAAAGACAAACCTTAGAAAAAAGATCTCCATGTTCCGTATAAAATGTTTTTTCCTTGAGCAATCCGATATTATAAACTATTTCCGTCTTTACATTAATTTCAGTTTCTTCCTGCATATTTCCATAAGGATCTATGAAACAGGAAATGCCTGTATTTGCGCACCGCACTATCCATCTCCGGTTTTCGATGGCGCGGAAGATTGCAAACTGGTTGTGCTGAAAAGTACCAAAAAATTTTCCCCACCAACCATCATTAGTTATAATCACTGAAAACTCCGCGCCTCTGTTAACAAAATCTGCAAAGAATTCAGGATAAACCGACTCATAACATATTGCAGTATTGAATTTGTATTTATTGCCGAGTATAAAAACATTTGTGTCGTTTCCCATCTGCCAGTTACTCAATCCCACGCCCCACTCTATCAAATTTTTAGTGAAAGGGAAAACTTCCTGATAAGGCATTCGTTCGCTTCCAATGACCAATTTAACTTTATAATGCTTTTGATATTCATTTTTATCTTTACCCTGTTCAAACAAAAATGCTGAATTATAAGTATCGTATTTTATTCCGGAGTTCTTCATTACCTTAGCGTCATTAGGAGCATTTGACTGATCTTCATAAATTTGGAGGTCGGGAGTTCCTATCAGCAAAGGAACATTCAGGCTATCACATAAATTTTTAAGAATTAAATATTTCTCTTCAAATACACTTTCACGGAAATAATAGGGCAGAGCAGTTTCCGGAAGGACGATCATTTTAATATCCGTATTTTCGGAATATACTTTTTTGATTATCTCCGCATAATTATTGATAAGATCAATCTGCTTCCCGCCCCACTTTTTCCAGGGATTAATGTTTGGCTGTATGACGCCAATTTTTATTTCTCCTTCTGCTTTATAGTTTGAAAATTGTGCTTTTGAATTTGAATAGAGATTATAGATATCAGGAAGAAAATAGATAAGAATAATTATTATGCTTAAAGAAACTGTCTTAATGGAAGTTAAGCTCCAGTTTTTATTTTTCAGATTAATAAACATATACCAGATCAAAACACTTATAACACATATCCAGAAAGAAACACCGAAAGCTCCTGTGTATTCTGAAAATTGGATTTTACTAAGATTAAAGGTCTGAGAATTTCCGGCTAAGAGCCAGGGAAAACTTATTTGAGAAGCTGAAGAAATATATTCGAAGCCGGCCCACAGAAATGGAAATGCAATTAAAGATAGGAATATATTTTTACCTGAAAGATTTTTTTTTATATAAAAAAACAGGATCATCGGGAACACAAAAAACACTGGATAAATGAGCATAATTAAGATTCCGCCGATGATCAAAAACGGATCTGCTCCTTCCCTTACGCCACTTAACGATATCCACGAAATACCTATTAGTCCGGCGACAAGGAAGATTGAATATGTTCTTATTATTACTTGCTTAAGTTTTACACTTTTTAAAATTATATCAATAATAATAGCGAGAGAGAAAAAAATAAGAAAAAATAAATCAATGGGTGGAAAGGACAGGCCGTAGAATAATCCTGAAATTATTATTGATAAAAAAAATCTTTTATTAAACTTCAAATGATTTTATGAATTAAAATTATTCTTCAAGCTCAGATTGTAGCTGAATTAGCGGAAAGTATATTAAATTTGGTATTAAATAATTTCCAAAAATAAATAATGAATAAGGCAAACATGATCCCAATTAAGGCGCCCCCGATCACATCAAATGGATAATGAACTCCAACAAATATTCTTGAAATCGATACAACAAATGCTCCTGTGAAAAGAAAATATTTTATTCTCGGATAGAAATGTGAAAATAAAGTTGCAGCTGCGAAATTATTCACAGCATGAATTGAAGGAAAGGCATATGCGTCAGTACATCCGACCAATAAATGCACATTTGATAAAGCATGGCATGGTCTTATTCTTTGGAAATATGGTTTTATAACATTATTAGAGAATTGATCGGTCAAAAGAATTAAGGGAATAATGAGAATTGCAGCAACTCTTCCTCTCTTTCCCCCTTTAAAGATTAGATATAACCAGATTAAAGCATAGAAGATAAACCAATTATCCCGCTCTGTGATAAAGGGCATAAGCTTGTCAGTAAGGGGATTTGCAAGGTTAACATTGACAAAATAGAAAAGAGCCTCATCTATCTTCTGAAAGATTTCCAACTGGTAGTGATAAAGTTAAGTAATTTTGTAAATCAAAGCTGTTGAGTAAGCGGCGCAACCTTCTTTTCTTCCGATAAACCCTATTCCTTCGGAAGTTGTGGCTTTGATTGAGACGCAATCCGATTCAATTATATCTGAAATATTTTTTTTCATCTGATTTGAGTATTTACTGATCTTAGGTTCTTCCAATAATATTATGCTGTCGATGTTACCTACTTTCCAGCCGTTTTCTGAAATAAGCTTGTAGGATCTTTCAAGTAAAATTAAACTGGAGACATTTTTAAAATCGGGATTGGTATTTGGAAATTGATTTCCGATATCTTTAAAGCCTGCAGCACCGAGGAGAGAATCACAGATTGCATGAAGCAAAACATCAGCATCAGAATGTCCTTCCAGACCCATAGAATGAGAAATTTCAACGCCTCCAAGGATCAGCTTACGACCTTTTGAAAATTTATGGACATCGTACCCAAATCCAATTCTGAAATTGAAATTACTCATAAATTATTGATAACTTATTACATTTTGATATTTAATACAATCCGACAATATAAGTATAGAATTTGGTATTAACTGAATTGTAATTAATTTCAAAAATTCCGATTTTGTTTTCACTTAAAAAAGCCCGGGTGGCGGAATTGGTAGACGCGCAGGACTTAAAATCCTGTTGCCTGTAAAGGCAGTATCGGTTCGATTCCGATCCCGGGCACTGAGACAAAATATGTTATATGTATTTTGATCTCGTGCAGCGTAATTAAGTTTACTGTCTGCTTAACCTGTTTTCATTAATTTGAAAACAGGTTTTTATTTTAAAAAAAAACCCGGAAGAATTTTCTACCGGGTTTCAAAATATTTGAAAAGATTTACTTTATAAAAATTACTTTATCAGAATCATCTTCATTATATCAGTAGAAGTTCCATTTGTGAGTTTGTAATAATAAACACCCGAAGCTAGAATAGATCCGTCAAATTGAACTGTATGCTGACCGGCTTCAAGATACGAATTAACTAATGTGTTCACTTCTCTTCCGGAAGCATCAAATACCTTTAACATTACATCTCCGCTGAAAGGCAAATTAAAGCTTATAGAAGTTGTGGGATTGAACGGATTCGGAGAATTTTGATATAGTTTGAAAACTTTATCGTTTCCTTCAGATAAGTTGTCATTTTCTTGTCCACTCGGTGAAGTCGGGGCTGTACAACCATTTGAAGTCAGAATACTAGATCTTGTGCTATTCATCGAAGCACCCATTCTGCTTGACTGACCGTTTGTAAACATGAACATGCACCTGTCGTCTGTGTAGTCCATATAGTTCATATACATCTCTCCGTTAGGAGCGTTTGAACAACTGATGGTAGGAAAACCCGGGCATCCGTAATTTTCATCAGCCTGATTGGGAGTGTCTGTTACAAGATCACTTCCCGTGCAGCCTGTTCCGTCATCACCCCAGATATGTCTTAAATTTATCCAGTGACCAACTTCATGTGTGGCAGTTCTTCCTTTATTAAATGGGTAAACAGCTGTACCGGTATTTCCAAAATATTTATGGCCTATTACTACCCCGTCTGTTGCAGCAGGACCTCCGGGAAATTGAGCGTATCCCAGATATAAGGCTAAATTACATACCCAGATATTCAGATAACTATTTCTATCCCATGCATCCTTTCCACCTCTGCTGGAATACTTTACAAAATCATTGGTAGAAAAAGATTTTTTTGTTGTTTGTGTTCTGGTGATACCTGTGGTTGATGCCCCATTTGGATCCCGGGCTGCGAGACAAAAATTTATCTCGCAATCTGCAACGCTTGACTGAAAAGCTGTAGGAACACCGGATACATCTGGATTTAATTTTCTGAAATCCTGATTTAATATATTTATTTGTGACTGCACCTGAGCTGTGGATATATTCTCAGTAGAGGTTTTGTAGACTACATGCACAACAACCGGAATATTTATTACAAGATTATCGGTCTGAGGATGATTCTTAATATAGTCCTGGATTTGAACTTCTATAGCGTCCAGTCTTTGCTTATAACCAGGATCTTCTGAATTCAGTCTGTCAAATACTTCCATTGTCGAACAATTTCTTTTTTCGGGTATTCCTTCAACATTCACATCTACCTGTGCAATTGAAATTAATGGAAAAAGAAAAATAAGAGCGAAGAATAAATTTTTCATGTTAATTTTATTTTTAATTTATGAAACATTTTAAGAAATTAAGTCCATTTAACTTAATAATCAACTGCAAATCTAAATTGATTACCATTTTATATGGTTTATACGAATATTAGTCCAATTTATGATTCTAGCATGGTGAAATGGCAGACACACTTGAGTCTCGAAGACAGAGAATTATTTAGAAAATGATTTATTCATAACAAATAAAGTTGACTAGCTTTTTGGGGAATTTAAATTACTGTCATACAACATTTGTTCTAATTTCGCTTTACAGGTTCATATTTCTTGTCCACGTCCACAAAATTGGAATAAGGACTTTCCCATACCATGTCAAAAACTTTACTTAACTCATCATTCACTTTATTGTTATCAATAATCAAAGTTGCATTCCTCGAGGTATTGAAGTAGCCCCATTCCCAATTAGATGTACTTATCCAGGAAATATTTTTATCTGCAATAAAATACTTACTATGATCGACTCTCGAATATGGTATAAAACCACTACTGTGCTGAGGGATCGAAATGAATTTGATTTTTATATTCTTAACAAGTGAAAGATCTTTTATAAAGTCTATTGAGGATTCTCTAATTGCCCAATCAGGAAAAATAATTTTTATTTCAACCCCTTTTTCAGCAGCAGAGCGCAATGCACTGTCGATTTTGAAATAGATGCTTTCTTTCTTTACTTTCGGTGAATAAGAATATACCTGTATAAATAATCTTTCCTTAGTGTTACTGATAATTTTCATTAGTTCATCTTCTTCAGAGCTTAAACCGTTTATATTAATTTTTGGAGGGCTAAAAGCCGGGTATAAAATTATCTTTCCGTATTCATTTGAATTTAATGTTACAGGAGTATCTGAATTAACAAAATAATTTACAGCTTGATTTGCAAGCCCGTAATAATTTCCATCACAAAGCTTCCAATCGGTTTCAAAAAGTTCATGAAACGTTCTTGCAAGATCTTTATTTTTTACCCTTACGCCAATTTCGTGAATGTGTATCAGAGCTCGCCAATCCATATTCTGGCTACCTAAAAATAAATTTTCATTATCGACTATAAAATATTTGGCATGCATAACTCCGCCAGAAATATTTCCAACGGGGATTTTCTTTATTAAAATATTCTTAACCTCTCCGAGTTCATCAACCGACTTATCATTATTGGAATAAAAATTTGAATCAACAATTATTCGTACTTGAACTCCTCTGCTTGCTGCATCTTTTAATTCAGTGAGAATGTTTTCGAGCGGTTCACCTGCTTTATTTGAAAAATAAAACGTTTCGATGTCGATGGATGTCTTTGCCTCTTTGATCATCTTGAGCCAGACATCTAATGTCCTCAGTAGATTTGATTCCTCAAGTTTTGTTTCATGAGGGGTACTCTCAACTAATTCAAGTTCATCCTGAGCATTTATTCCGGAAGGAGTTATGAGTATAAAAATGAATAGTAAAAACAGAAAAACATTCTTTCTCATAGAAAAACTTTCTTTAAAATAAAATTATCCATAAAAGGCATTCGAGTTATTATGCAAGGCAGAGCATTAATTTCTCCAATTGCTGAATTTTAATAATCTCATTTTCTTTTTTATAAATTTCAATAAGGTTTCTCAATACCCGCAGCACAATTTCTTTATCACCGGTTTTTTTAAGGTAAGGTGTTTTCTCAAATTCTTCTTTTGCTATATCGATCTTTTTAACAAATTCAGAAGCCTCTTTCAGAGATATCACCACTCCCTTATTAAAAGGGTCTATGAAAAATTCGTCTTTTTTGCTTTCATATTTAAGAATGAAATGCCCGGGAAGGTTGATTCCGCTGATCGGAAGTTTTAATCTCCTGGCAATAAGGATATAAACAATAGACAGAGTTATAGGAATGCCTGTTTTCCTGTCAATTACTTTATTGATATAGCTGTTATCCGGATCGTAATAATTTTCAGAATTTCCTTTAAACCCTTTTTTGAAAAAAAGATAATTGTTAAGGGTGTTCAGAATTTCCATTGGTAATATTTCTCCGATATTATGGTTTATTTGAAGGAGTTCTGACTCAATTTCCAAAGCCATTTTGTTTAATATCGAACTGTATTCATTTGGGTCAAGACCGGGATATCCGAATGAGCCGATTAGCAATAGAGCTTCTTCCAGAAAATTTTCTTTTCTCCCCTTAGAAATTTGTTTTAATTTACCCTCGATATTATCAAAATTGATTGTTGATATTATTTCGGTTGCTCTTTTCTTAATAAGAAAATTTTCATCGTTCAGAAAATTTCTTAGAAAATCAGTTGTATGATCACCGTATGAAAGAAATCTCTCCCTTACATTTGAATAAATATTTTCATCCTCGTCATCAAGTAATTTTAGCAGGTAATCAAACTCAGGATTCTCGGTTAAGGTGTTTTCTTTTGTTTCAAGCAAAATTTATATTCTCCTTTTCTTTTACTTTTCTTAACAACAGCATACCCAGTATAAAAAAAACTCCAACGGATAACACTGCAAATTTTTGTGAACCGCTCAGCCAGGATACCAGCCCGAAAGTTAGCGGTCCTAACAAAGTCGATGTTTTATCGAATAGTGAATAGAACCCGAAGAACTCTGTTTTAAATTCCAAAGGGACAAGTCTAGCCATCATAGCTCTCGACAAACTCTGAGTAGAGCCAAGGAATGTGCCCGCAAATCCTCCGATTATATAAAACGATGTCTTGTCGTTTGTAAAGAAAACGGCAAGTGTTATCAGAGTCCACATGATTAAGTTTATGAAGATCGACTTTAGTATTCCGATTTTATTTCCAATGAACCCAAATAAAAATGAACCACACATTGCCGTTATCTGAACTATTAGAAAGAATACTGCGAGCTCTACAGTTTCAAACTTTAATGTCGTGCTTGCATATATACCGGCGAAGAAAATAATTGTATTTACTGCATCTATATATAGAAAAAATGAAATTAAAAAATTCTTGAGATTCCTGTAATGATTTATGTTTTTCAAAGTATTTAAGACTTTGGCAAAGCCGTATTTTATAACACTCTCATTTAATTTTTCTTTAGCGACATTTTTCTCTTTCAGAATCAGAAATAAGGGTAATGAAAAAAATAAAAAGAATAATGCGCAAATAACAAACAGCAAATTAGGATTGTCCTTTAAAGGAAAGACCAGTGCGACGGAAATTATTGAACCAATATATCCCACCGCATATCCTGTGCTGGAAACTTTGTTATAGTTTTTTGGCTCACTTATTTCCGGAATGAAAGCATCGTAAAAAGTCATCCCGGTCTGAAATCCTATGTTGGAGATTATAAAAAGAATCAGCGCAAACAAAATTGTTCCTTCACCGGTAAAATACATTAATGCAGTAGGAATCACGCAAAGGATAGTGAAGAAAAACAAGAATTTTTTTTTGCTTGAAGAGTGGTCTGCAATTGCTCCGCACACAGGATTGAGCACAGCAGAAACTATCATCGCGATATTTATTGCAAGTGACCAGTAAAAATCACCTATTGGTTCATTGGAAGAAATTACAGATTTGAAGTAAACGGCAAAAACAAAGGCAACTATTATGGTTGCGTATGAAGAATTTCCAAAATCAAAAAGATACCAGGGAATTAATTGGGATTTCTTCTTCATCTAACTTATCTTTAGAAGAACTGATGGCAATAAAATAATATTATTTTTGATCTTTTAGCGCAGGCTCGGATTTTTCTCTTTTTTTCAAATTGAGCAGACCTCTGCCGGTTTTGTTAAGTTTATTCTGCTTCTTTAGCTTTTCATGAACAGCATCGAGAATCCCATTCACAAATTTTCCACTATTTCTTGTGCAGAAATCTTTTGCAATATCAATGGCTTCGTTGATTGATACCTTAGGAGGTATTTCGGGAAAAAAAAGCAATTCCGCAACGCCGATCCTGAGAACTAATTTGTCAATGAGCGAAATCCTCTCTAATTCCCAATTCACAACCTTTTCGAGAATATACTCATCGATCAGTGTTTCATTTTTTAAAACATAATCGACCAATTTATTTGCAAATTCAAGATTTTCTTCTTCCTTAATTTCCGATAACAGGTCTTTCTTCACTTTTGCAATTGCATCCTGTGAAAGTTCATGGGCATAAAGAACTTGCATTACTTTTATTCTTATGTCTCTTCGTTTTATCTGCGACATTAAGTCTATTTAATTCAATTCAAACTAATGAATTAAATTCAAATTTAATATTCTAATTTAAAAATAAAATGTTAAATTTTTTTTGTCCAATAATTCTTCATAAGTTCTGTTGACCATAAAGGCTGCTTTATTTTATCAACGGGCAAAAATTCTTTCAGCACGGGTTTAATATCTACTACAGGTGTTCCGTCAACAGCGTCAAGCCCGGAGACTATCAGTACATTTTTTTTCGATTTGATAAGTTTCACAATTGTCGAACCCAGAAGATTCGGCCGGGCTTTTTTCCTTTGCGCAAATATTCCGATCTTAGGAAATTTTTTATTTTCTCTCGGATGGGTCGCTAAAGTGTTAATCTTTGAGAGATCGGCGAGATGAAAATAGAAAATTATTTCAAGATGAGAAAACTCCTGTATGCCTTTAAGACTTTCTTCCGAGATCTTGTCACTAATTATAATCTCGGATATAACATCTCCCCACAAATCGTCTTCGACCTTTTTCCGGTTGTTCTTTACAAAAGCAATTGGTTCAATTGTGTACATAAATTTTTTTTGTATGTTTGAATATCGATCATAACATGATTTGGCATCCTAAAAATGTTATTACATAAAGAACGTGATCAATATGCTTTCTTTAATTCATTGATCTGTTTTGTAATCTCAAAGACTTCCAGCATTAGCGATGGATCCTTTTTCATACCTGCCCTTTGCTCTTCAAGCTCTTTAACTCTGAATTTTTTAATAACATCTTTGGCAAATTTAATGCTGTATGCCTGGGTTACTGACCCTGTCAGCAGCATGTCTCTTGAATTATTTTCCAGTTCGCTGATTTCGTGCGGATTCATTGCAATCCTGGAAACGAGAATTCTTTCTTCATCCTTTTCAAGATCATTTAAAGCTTTTGAAATTTCTATCTTTCCACGATACATATATTCATCAAGAAAATATTCTACTATTGCCAAAACAATTTTACTTTTTATGAAACCGGTCTCAAGATTGCTTTCCAGATACAATATTGCTTCATCATTTCCGTTAATGAAAAGATCAATAAGATCAATTTCCTCCTGACAAATTTTATCATTTGAATCTTCGTCTTTGAAAATTTTCTTTTCAGGAATTATGACCGAAGATCTTGGAAAATTTCTTGCTTTATTTTCTTTCACCGCCTTCTCCAGTTCATCTCTCAGGTCAGACTCGTAAAGTGAATACACTCCTGCAATCTCTTTAATGTAAAAAGCCCTTTTAATCTTATCCTGAATTTTCCCGATATAGCCAATGATTTCTTTTATGAAACCCGTTTTGTCATTTATCGACTCTAATTTTCCTTCCTTTTGATAAAGCTCTGAAATAAAATTTATCACCGATTTCTTTTTATTGAGATGTTTTAAAAATTCTTCCTTTCCGTTTTTATTAATAAAACTATCGGGATCTTCACCCTCTGGGAGGGTTATAACATTTATTTCCAGCCCTGCTTCAAGAATTATTTCAATTCCCCTTTTTGCTGCTTTAATTCCTGCCAGGTCCGAATCGAAAAGCACATAAATATTTTTTGTATATCGGGAAATCAATTTGACCTGTTCCTCCGTAAGCGCAGTACCGCTGGATGCAACCACATTTTCAATATCATACCTGGACAGTGATACAAGATCCATGTAGCCTTCTACAAGAATTACATAGTCATGATATCTGATCTTTTCTTTTGCAAAATTTAACCCGTAAAGAACTTTACTTTTATTGTATATTTTTGTTTCGGGAGAATTTATATATTTACCTCCCGGATCATCATCATATAATTTTCTGCCTCCAAAACCTACAACCTTATCGTTTTCATTGAATATAGGAAACATAAGCCTTCCCCGGAATCTGTCGTAAAAATTATCTTTATCTTTTTCACTTTGTATCAGTAATCCTGCTTTTTCAATTTCCTCTTTTTTGAAAATGTCTTCTTCCGAAAAATGATTAAACAGACTGTCCCAGTTTTTATTTGAATACCCGATCCCGAACTTATCAATTTGTTTTTTGTCGATCTTTCTTGTGTCCAGATATCCATAAACAAAATCTTTTTCACTGCCTGAAAGATTCTGCAGGTTTCTGTAAAAATATTTTGAAGCAGATTTATTTATTTCAAAGAGTTTAGAGATCTCGTTTGAAAGATCTGGCGCTCTCGAATCATACTTTAATACAATACCCGCCCGCTGTGCCAGCTTTTGAACTGCCTCAACAAACGTTATTTTTTCATAATTCTGAACAAAGGTATAAACATTGCCGCTTGCTTTGCACGAGAAACAATGATAAACCTGTTTTTCCTGGGAAATATGGAGCGAAGGATTTTTGTCCGGGTGAAAAGGACAGACAGCTAAAAAAGATTTTCCCCGTTTTTTGATCTGAATGTAGCCTGAGACGACTTCAATTATATCATTCGCCTGTGCAATTTCTTCAAATTTTTCCTGAGGAATTTTCATATTTACAAAATAATTAATCTTATATTAATAATCTTAATATAAATTTTTTACTTCAAATAAAGTTGTCAAATCTATTCAGAATAATTAGAATTATTTTATATTTAGAATGAGATTTGACAACTTTCTCTTACATTTCTTCCATTGATAAAATTGGTTCCTAACATTTTATTACTGCCCATTAGATCCTCATGATTTTTAGCTCCCGAAGAAGTTAGATTTAAACCCGTATCAATAATCTATATTCTCACTCTAGCTCCATTTTATTTCGTTATCCACCACGCTCTGGGTGCTTTTATACCTCCAGTATTATTCTGAAGATACCATTGATAGTTTGGGTAACTTGAATTATAATTATAATATAAGTCATTTGGATCCCCGGGATTGGAATTTATTCTAATAGGACTAATTGGATGAATAATTATAAATAATCCTGATTGCATAAATACATTTATCATTTCTAATGCATCGAGGGAATCGGGGAGTACAATTTCAATTCCTCCTAGTGGGAATTCATACCATATTTTTTTTATAAATCCCCCTTTTGAGCAAACAAACTGAGAAACTTGCTGTACATATAATGTATCGTATAATCTATTAGTATCTAATCTTCCTTCGATATAATGCTTATAATATTCTATCATTCGCATGCTACCTTCATCATTATAATATCCTGAATCCAATGGCTGATCCCATTGCGAAAAGAGTTTTTCACTTTGAATCAAAGTAATTAACATTGAAACAATAAAAATTAGTTTTTTCATTTTAATTTCCTTTTAACTATGTTTTTAAAAATAATTTTTCTCATAAAGGTCTTAGTTTATTTAATTAATAAAAGTTTTTTTGTGTCAGTGTAAACATCGCTTTCTAATTTATAAAGATAAACACCTGAAGCTAATTTAGAACTGTTAATTGAGATATCATAATTTCCAGCTTCCTTGCGTCCTTTATCTAATAATAATATTTCCGCACCTTGAATATTATATAGACTTAATTTTATTTTCTATAACTTTTACTTTCAATTCGTATTTAATAATTGTTTGACTATTAAACGGATTGGGGAAATTTTTATTCCGTGGTGTCAGGACTTCCGTCCTGACACGAAAGTATAAAAAACACGTCATGGTATTTGAATTTGAGAAAGTAATAGCGTCAGGACGGAAGTCCTGACGCCACAGTATAAAAAACACGTCATGGATATTTGAATTCGAGAAAGTAATAGCGTCAGGACGGAAGTCCTGACGCCACAGTAAATAAATAGAACCTTGTTGATTTAAATTCATTAGTCAGCTAAAACATAGTGCTACGATGAAGTGAATTTAATTGACACAGTGAATGTCATATAAATCATCATTAAATTCAATTTCTAATCGATAGAATATTACTTCTAAAATGAGTAATTTATGAAAAAAATTTAATGAATAAACAACTTTTATACGAAGGAAAGGCGAAAAAAATTTATCGCACTGAAACAGATGATGTATACCTTCAGGAATTCAAGGATGACGCCACTGCGTTTAACGGATTAAAAAAAGA
>Ga0180121_10000191_pt1 | contig 23609 bp, 18 predicted proteins | sample AntDrymUQ5402106_2_FD_129676 | JGI IMG/M metagenome (GOLD analysis project Ga0180121, IMG submission 129676) | Polar desert sand microbial communities from Dry Valleys, Antarctica - metaG UQ540 (21.06) (version 2) (version 2) | ecosystem: Environmental > Terrestrial > Soil > Desert | place...
ATGTCCGCATTCCGAAGTATCAATTATCGAAAGACGCCGGTGGCCAAGGTATAAGTTAAAATTATTCTTATCAGATTCAATTGAAGATAAATTATTTTTTCGGATCTCCAGTAATTTTCTTGATTCGGAATTATATGACAGAAAACCCTCATCATCAGGTCCCCTATGAGAAATTTCATCATTCATTTTCCGGATGATATCAAAATCAATCCTGTCTGTTCTCGAAACTATTCCACAAATACCGCACATAATCTAATCCGATAAAATGTCTTTTACCACATTGTTTAATACTTTTTTATTTTCACCTGCAGATAGTTCTTTTGCATATCTAGCTGAATTTTTTTTGTAACTCATGATTTGTTCATTGGATAATTTATTTATTTCATCTGCAACCTCTTGGGGATTAAAGGTTTTCGTATGCAATCCTAATTCGTATCTATCGATATAATCCGACATCTCTTTGGATGGGCCAGTTACTATTGCAAGCCGCGACTGAATGAATTCAAAAAATTTATTAGGCAGGGCATATTTGTAATTTAAATTGACTGGAGGAAGAATGAACATACCAATATCGTATGAATTGCAGAATGTGACGATCTCCTCAAAACTAACCGGTTCGATAAATTTGATTTTCTTACTCCCGGCCGCCATACTTTTTAATTTATTGAAATATTCTTTCTCATTTGGAATGAGCATCAGATCAAATGTAAATCTGTCATCAAGTAGTTTAGCGACTTCAATCATGATCTCGATCTTTCGTGAGCTGATTGCTGCGCCGTGATGGATAATTCTGACTTTTTCTATCACAGAAGAGGGATTCAGATCAGCGTATTCTGAGGCATTGGTTATAACAACAGGTTTCCTCTCAAATTCCTTTTCATACTCGTCTGCAATACTTTTACAAACTGTAGTGATTGCGCCAATATCCGGGAAATATTTTCTGCACTGATGTATGACAAAATTTTTATGAATATATTTCCAATATAATTTATCTTCAAATTCAGAAGGCGCATACTCGTGAAAATCTGCTATCACTTTTTTGGTTTTAAATTTCTTTAAAGCTAATGCCATCGTATCGAAATCATTTGCAATTATAAGATCGAATTGGAAAAGGTTGTCTGGCACTTCAAGTTTTAATTTTGAATTAAGGACAAAACTCTCAGCCGAATCATATAATCTAAAAAGCTTCAGCGTTCCTACAATTATTTTTGAAAATGCAGTATTATTCCGTGAATTAACTCTGATGAATTTTTCTTTGGAAATATAAGAATTATTTGCCCCGCAGCAATAGATATCGTATTCATCCTTTAAAAACTTTACCTGTCTAATAACTCTCGGATCGCTGTTCTGGTTTGTAATCGAAATTATTAGGATCTTTTTCTTTTGCATTATACAAGTTTAGCAAGATGTTCTAAACTATTTTGTAAGTCAATGAAATATTTTTAAAATTATTACCAAAGTTAAATGCTTAATTTTACTAAACCTTTTTCGCCACTCCGCCGCCGCGGATTACATGAATGCTGTTCATCATTCATTTTTCTTAATTCGTGCTAATTCGTGAAATTAGTGGCATGTTTTGATTTCATTATTCTAAGTGGTCTTCAAACTTTCTCATTTTTTATTTCTTTATAAACAGACACTATTTTTGAACACACAACTTTTCGCGAAAAATTATTCATAAAAAATTCTCTGATAACCTTTGGATTGTACATATTTATATTTTCTGCCATAAAAGAAATTGCTTCTGATATTTGATCTACATTCCCCACTTCGAGAAGCAATCCGTTTTCTTTATTCACAAAATCAGAAGGACCTCCGCAATCCGTTGCTATGACCGGCTTTCCGCATGCCATGGCTTCAATGTAAACAATACCAAATGATTCATAGTGACTCGGCAGAATAAATACATCACATCGTCTGAAAAGCTCAACTATTTCTGCTCTCGAAGGTTCTCTAATTAATTTTACTTTGTCCTTCAGATCATTTTTTAAAATAAATTCTTGAATATATTGATCCATATGACCTGCTCCAGCGATTTTAAACTCGCATCTTAGAGATTTCCCTGCTGATAAAAGAACTCCTTCCATTAATTCTTCAATTCCTTTTGTTTCAATGAGGGTTGCAACAGTTAAAAATTTGATCTTCTCTTTATTGATTTCAGAACTTAAAGGAGAAAAAACATTTTCATTCACAATATTTGGAATGACAACCGGAGCGTTTATTCCGTATAATTTAATTTGACCTGCAGAAAAGTTACTTACAGAAATAATCCTGTCTGCATTTTGAAGAGGTAAAGATATTTTATCTGAAAGCTTTCCGTTCTTTAAATAAATTTCGAACGGAAATGGTCCCATGTGTTCGGTGACAATATATGGAACATTAAATTTTTCCTTGAGCTTCATTGCTGCAAATCCACCGGGATAAGAAACATGGGCATGTATTAGATCAATGTTTCCGAATAATTCTTTTGCTTTTAGGAAGTTAATAATCTGCGCCTTAATAATATTTTTTGTTTCACCGGCTAACTTTCCGGTCCATGTGATTACAGGGTTATAAAATTCAAATAGATTTTCTTTAATTTTTCTATACCGCGCCTCCGCATCCCTGAACCTTCTAAATATAATTATGGAATTATTTATTTCAGATATGCTTAGAAAAAAATTTTCCGTCCAAGAGATTATGAAATTATTTTCAGGATATAATTCCGCAAGCGCTTCGGCTTGTTCCTTAACAAATATCCCCGCGATAGGGCTGTTATTACCGGGATACCAAGACGGAATAATAAAAATATTCATTTAAGCTTTTATACTTGATTCGAATCAGCCTTAACCGCACTTCGCATTAATAAAATGTTGAATGCGGTTATTTGTATTAACTCAAAAATAATTAAAAGAATTATCCCGGTAAGATAGTTATTTACCGAATATCCGAATAGCAATGCCAGGGGGCGATAAACAAATGCGGCGATGTTTATCCAAAGCAAGATCCTTTGTTTTCGCAAAACTATCATTGCGTTACTCGTCGGCGAGCTTATGTACATAAAAAAAGTAAGTATGCAAAGGTATTCACTGATTCTGCCCGCTTCAACCCATTTAATGCCGAATACAAAAGTAAATATCTCTTCCCCGAAAAAAAATAAAACAATTGTCGGAATTATCCCCGTCAAAAACAACACTTTCCATGATCTTAAAATTAACGTGGAAATTTTTTCATTCTTGCTATATGCTTCGGATATTTTTTGAAAGAAGACTTGCCCCATTGCAGTACCTATTACAACCGCAGGTATTGATAACATTCTCAATGAAAATGAATAAGCTCCGGTGACAGACTCTGAGAAATAATAATTTAATAGAAAAATAATTGAATTAATTGAAACTGTATCGAACAATGCAGACGGCAGACTTAACAAAGGAAACTCTTTATACTTTTTTGCTACAGATCTTAATTTAAGAAAGTTCAATGAGCATTCGCTGAGCCGCAACAAAGATCTTTTTAGTAAATAAAGTGAAGATAAGATATTGGAAATTATTAAGCTGAGTATTAAACCGAAAGTGTTAAACTTTAAGAAACCCAGCATGAGCGTCAGTGCGGAATTGACGGAGGATTGAGAAATCCGAACCCCGGAAATAATTTTGTAATTTTTATTTCTGTTAAACCAATAATTAAAAGATTGTGTAACTCCAGCAGCTAAAAAAACCGGCCCGAGAAAATACAGCCAGAAGCTCAATCTCTCGTTTCCGAATAATAAAACCAAATTATGGTTGAATACTAGTGTGATCAGAAAAACAAGAACAGAAAAGAGAATAATAATTATTAAGGATAATTTTAAGATTAATCCCGCTTCGGAATTTTTTTTCGGAAGAAGTATTGCAAGTTCGTAACGAAAACTTCCAATGACCGTTAATATGCTAATACACGAAGTAAATATTGCAAGCAGTCCGTAATCTTCTGGAGAGTATAGGCGGGATAGAACAGGTGAAAGCAGCGTTGAAATTGCCTGGACGATTATTGTTCCGGTAGCTAGAACAAAAACACTCTTTGCAAACTGGCTTTGTCTAATATTTTCAGGAATCCATTTCAATAGTTAATTAATGATCTCAAACAAATTTTCAATGTTCGAAATGCATTTTGCTACCTGCTCACCATATTATGATACTTTAAATTTGCATTATAAAACATCATCTGAATCTTGTATCGTAAATTTTCGATGTCCCGTAGATAACTTTGTTGTAAATTACCGCTTGTATTTTTGTATTGGTTCTTCCGCAAAGCTAAAGTGGTAGCGGTTTTCACGTAGTTTTTCTGATCCACACCAATTGGGCACCATCCGTGCCTGAATCTTCGGGAAACGTAGGGAATATGATTGAGATGATCCGGCGGTATCAATCCAAGATTTGCTTCATCACGAAGCTCTTTCAAAATAGTTTTTCCTTCGAAGTAAAGAGAAATCTGGAATATTGCAAATGTAACAAACAAATAAAGAATCAGGAATAAAAATCCGTATATTGTCGTGTCTTCAAAACTTACTGAAAGATTCCAGCTGAAATGTAAAAAAACTGCAAGGAAAAATCCGGTGGGGATAAGAATGACTTTATAAATGAAAGGCTTAAACTTTGCATATCCAATGCACGCGCCGAACGTCGCGGTCGATAAGCAATGCATGACTGCAGAAAAAAGTGTTCTTATTATTACGAGTATAAGCCACGAAGCCGGTGTGGTACCATAAGAAAGAAAATACATAAAATTTTCTGTCATGCCGAAGCCAAGCCCGATCGCACCGCCAAGTACGGCTCCGTCAACTCCGCCGTCAAATCTTTTGCTGAGAGACATTAACAAGAGAAAAACTCCTTTGGTACTTTCTTCAACAAGTGGAGCAGTTATTACTGCTCCGGACAAATTCATCAGTTCACCTGTATTATCCTCGACAACAGCTCTTATAACTTCGTTCACTGGAATCTGAAAAATAATGCTGCCAATAATTCCAAGAAATATCGCACCTGTTGCCCCCCAGAAAAAGTTAAGAAGCAAGAGCCAGAATGGTTCCCGCTCATACCTATCAAGTATCCAGATGATAACAAGGTATGTGAGCATTGGAACGACAGCCGCTATTAATGACGCGAATGCTAAAAACAATCCTTCTAAAATTAAATTTTAAAAAATAATTTTTAGTGCTACATAAAACCGTTGAAATGGTTTCGCCTTCACTTATATAGTTAAGTCGTCTAAAAAGTCAAAAATATTATTTCGCGCAAAGGCCAGAGTACGCAAAGGTAACCGGAAAACAAGTATTACTTATGTCTCCGCTGTCGCATCTTTGCTGTCTTTGCGCGAACATGGTTCTTTTTGACATTCCCATTCTAATAATTACTCAAGCACTATCAACAGCTCATTCTTTTCTACTGATTTCAAAGCTTCAACGTTTATCTTCTTAATTACACAATCTTTTGCTGCCTTTATCTCGTTTTCCATTTTCATTGCTTCAAGAACAAGTAGCACTTCACCCTTTGAAACTTTCTGACCATCTCTTACATTTAGCTTTGTTATAATTCCCGGCATTGGGGAATAAATTTCCTTTCTGGTCTTTTTGTCAACTTTACCGTTTGACATCTTCTCGATCATTATTTCCAACTCACTCTTGCAAAATATATTATATACTTTTGAGTCAAGATTTACTTCAATATACTCTTCCTCTTCATTAGCATTCAATGTCATAAGGTAATTTTTATTATTAATTCTAAGAACTATTGCATTATCATTTATGAATTTAAAATCGTAGCTGTACTCTTTGTCGTCAATCAGAGCTTGAGTATCACTCAAGATCTCAGTTTCATTTTTGACATCGGTATTGTATAAATTTGTGAAATATTTATTCATCTGTAAGAATCCGTCCTTTTATTTATCCAGTTGTTTCTGATACTATTATTCGAGATTTTCAATGAATCAGTTTTTTGAGTCTTGTTCTTTTTAAATAAAACTGCTGCAAGTGTGACAGCTGCTTTAATATCATGGCTTAATATTTCTGTTTTAAATTCCCTGCTTAAAAATTCTTTCTCTACGAATTGTGTATGATAGTTTCCTTTAATAAACTCGCTGCTTTCCAGTAGTTTTAATAAAAATGCAATGTTAGTTTTTATTCCGACTATTTTATAATCTTTCAAAGTCCTCTTCATTTTATCGATTGCAATTTCCCGAGTTGCTCCGGTTGAGATCACTTTTGATATCATCGGATCATAATATATAGAGATTTCATTTCCCTGCTCAATGCCGGTATCTTCCCTCATTCCGTTAGTCAGAACAGATTTCAGAAAAGTAATTTTTCCGGTGGAAGGCATAAAATTATTTTCAGGATCTTCAGCACAAATTCTGCATTCGATCGAATGACTTTTAAACTCAATATCTTCCTGCCTAAAAGCAAGCTTTTCTCCTGATGCAATTTTTAATTGCTCCCTCACTAGATCGAGACCCGTTCTCATCTCAGTAATAGGATGCTCTACCTGCAATCTTGTATTAACTTCAAGAAAATAATAATTATTATTATTGTCGACAATGAACTCGACCGTTGCCGCATTTGAGTAGCCCGCAGCTTTGACAATTCTCTTCGCGCTTTCACCCATTTCAGCTCTTAACTTATCATCGATGATCACCGAAGGAGTTTCTTCTATAATTTTCTGATGACGCCTCTGCATTGAACATTCTCTTTCGCCCAAATGAACAACATTTCCATATTCATCCGCTAGTATTTGAATTTCTACATGCCTCGGCGATGCGATGTATTTTTCAATGAAAACACTATCGTCGCCAAATGAAGATCTAGCTTCGCCCTGCGCCAAATCCAATGAACTTTCAATATCCGATTCCTGATCAACTATTCTCATACCTTTACCACCACCGCCTGCAGATGCTTTTATCAATATCGGGTAACCAATCTTTTTGGCAACTTTTTTTATCTCTGAAATATCCTTTATAGGTCTTTCCGTTCCCTGAACGACAGGAACTTTATTTTTAATGGCAAGTTGCTTGGCTTCGGTTTTATTTCCCAGAAGATCGATAGCTTCATGTCCCGCTCCGATAAATTTTAAACCATTCACCTCGCACATCTTCGCAAAAAATGATCTTTCCGATAAAAATCCATATCCTGGATGAATGGCTTCTGCACCTGATCTCTTTGCAACTTCAATAATTTTTTCGGCATCCAGATAACTCTTAGAAGAAATCGACTCGCCGATATGATATGCCTCGTCTGCAATTTTTGTAAAAAGTGAATATTTGTCAAAGTCCGAATATACGGCAACAGTTGTAATTCCCATTTCTTTTGCAGTAGTAATAATTCTTACTGCGATCTCACCTCTGTTTGCAATTAAAATCTTTTTGAACAATTGTTTGATTTTATATGAAGTTGACAATTTACTAATTGTTAGTTTATATAAAAAGGAAGTTAGAAAATATCAAAGTCTCGCTCATTTAGCTTAAAAGCTTGATAAAATTTTACTCAGACTTTGGAATTTATCAAGTGTAAACCCATAATGAAAGATATTTTCGATTTTCTAATATCATTATTCACTACTCATTATTCATTATTTGAAATCCCTCTCACATTTTCAAAAAACTATTCTTTGGCCAATTAACTCTAATTTCATTAATTTTGTTAGGAAAAACTTGAAAAACCACAATGAAAATACATTTGGCATTTTAATATCATTGTTCATTATTCATTACTCATTATTCATTGGCACAAGGTTGGTTCACACAGAATGCCGGTGTGTTTAATACTTCTACCGAGGTCTCTTTTATTAATGAACCCACGTCTGGGTTAAGCGGTGAAAGCGGACTTTGCGAGGCTTTTTATTCCCAATTCTTTTTACACATTTTTATGAACGCTTACTTTATGAGGCAATGCGTTCTCTTAAAGGAAAATTTTTAGCACATTTATTTGAATAAGAAAATTGTTAAGTTTTCGATAAATATTAATTGAATATAGTTTTTTAATCTGTCGAATAGAATTTGGATTTAAAATCGATTCGAAAGGAACGAATTCAGAAGATTATTTAAATATACAAATTTAGAAAGGGCAAGCTGAAAAAACTTGGTTTGAGATATAAATAATTGTTTCTTAGACAATATTAGATTCAATTTTCAGAATTGATAAATTCTGTGATTGATAATCAAAGCAGTCAAAAGCCCGATTTCAAAATACCGCAAAATAAAAAATTATGAAAAATTATTATCATTTCTTATTAGCTACATTCGCATTCTTTTCCTTAACAGGGGAAAACACTTACAAAAAAGATATCAACCTTGATGATTACAAATTCATCAATACTATTGATAATAAGTTCAATGCCAAGTTTCCATTACAAGATACAGTTACTGCTTTTAATAAGTCTCTCGATTCCGGAACTTATGTTTTTAAAACTCGTTTGGGGAATTATTTTGTTTTTGATGTTTCCAACGAAGCTGATTCTATTTCCAACGAGATTGAAATAGATTCGATAGGAGCAATGTTAGATGGTAAAAAGAACAAAGAATGCGAAGGGCCAAAATTTGATGGCAGTTATAGGAAAATTGTAAAAACTACACCTTCTAAAAAAAAATTAGAAAAAAATTTGAACCCAAAAAATTTATTTTCCGATCTTATCCGATTAGAAGAAGTGATGTGCGACAATAAAGCGCAATTGAAGGAAGATAAACGAAAAGTTGAAGAGGATAGAAATGTCCAGTTTAAGGAGGTGTTTATTTATACATTTAGGCGGCAAAGGGACGAAGACTACCATGTGATTTTTGGTACAACAAGTGATGTTAAAACTGCTCTCTTTTTTAATGGTGAAATCAGCGGTACATCTAATAGGACATCCCATGGTCACAATCTTCTAAACGCTGCTCGAAAGGACTTTGAGGAATATTTTGGAATCGGAGACTCCTGTGCTAACAGCTATTACAAAAAAGATTTTCGACGAAGTCCTTTTCCTGTCAAATTGACAGGAAGTCTGTTTTTTGATGGACAACATTGCTCAAATTTTACTAGAACTGGTCCACAAAATTGGACTAATGTTAAATTGCAATCAGCATGGGAAATTCATCCAATAACTCACATAAAGTTTCTCAAATAAAAGACGGATTAATAGAACAATTTTTCTGACAACATTCATTCAAGCGCAAGATTCTAGTATGTGAATGATAACAAAACTTACAAAAAACAATATGATATTTGAGTTAAGAGCATCCAAAATCCATGGTGTGGGAGTTTTTGCTGCAGAAAAAATAAAAAAAGGAATTTTCTTGCCATTATTCGAAGATGGTGATTTTCGCTTCATTCGGTTTAATCAAATAAGAAAAATCGGAATTCCCGAAAAACTCATTCGTAAATACTCTATACAATTTCCGGACGGATACTCTTCTCCTAAAAACTTTAATCGTATGTCTATCGGGTGGTATTTAAACCACTCTGCAAAACCAAATGCTTTTCATGATGCTAACTATGATTACTGTGCACTGCGGGACATAAAAAAGGATGAAGAAATAATGATAGATTATAATGAATTGTAAATGTTCCATAGCTCAAGATTGTGAATGAAAAAGATATATTATGATTTTCTTCAAGCCCCGTTGATGCAGGATAAATAAAACCAAATTCGCTTCCTACATCACTTTATGACCATTTTCCCGACATCCACCAAAATGTTTGTTAAACTTTCAAAGTATTTTTTAACTAACTCTTTAACTTTTTAAGAAATTAAATTTATTCCCACACTTTAGCCAAGAAACGCCCCTTTTGCAAGCTTGTCTTAAAACTAAAATTTTAACACAAGGGCGCAGACCTGCCTGCCGCAGGCAGGGACAGAGAGAAAAAAACTGAAAACAAAACCTTTGTGACCCGGGGTTGAAAATTTTTAAAGGTTTTGAGAAAGACTTTCAAGGAGGGTGGTTTCAACAAGTTTAGAATTTGATTCAAAAATATATTTTTATACAATTGTTTTTTTGCTTTAATAAAGTTTTGGACACTATTGAACATTTTCCGTCATTTCCCTCATATTCTCCCTCATACTTATCCAAAAAATGTATTACAATTAAAACTTAATAATTTTATATTTCACGATTATTAATATTTTTTGAATGATCGATTTATCAGATGTAAAATTTGACTGCAGACATTTCAAAGGACATATTCCCTGCAAGCCGAATAAACTTTACGGGGTGATGTGCAATGATTGCAAGTATTATGATAAAATCGACAAAAAAATTCTCGTTATTAAACTCGGCGCTGCAGGAGATGTAATAAGGACAACACCCCTTTTATTTCCAATAAAAAAAGAATTCCCGAAATCAAAAATATACTGGCTTACTTACTCACCTGAACTTATTCCGGTAAATTCAGACACTAAAGTTGATGAAGTGTTAATTTATAATACTCAGAATATCTCATTTTTAGAGTCTGTTAAGTTCGACCTTGTAATAAATCTTGATAAGGATTACGAAGCAATAAGTTTAACGGATAAGATCGATGCCAAAAATAAAATCGGCTTTTCTATTAAGAACGGAACTTGCTTTCCGGTCAATAAAACCGCCGAGCATAAATTTTTAACAGGCATTTTTGACAATGTTTCGAAATCCAATACAAAAAATTATATGCAGGAGATATTTGAGATTTGTGGATATGAATTTCATAAAGAAAAGTACCTGACAGACATTGATAAAAAATTTGACGTAGACTGGGCTATAGATACAGATAAAAAAGTTATTGGTCTAAATACGGGATGCGGTGAAAGATGGACTTCAAGACTCTGGAAAGATGAATTCTGGATCGAGCTTATTAGGAAGTTAAAACGAGAAGGGTTAGAAGTAGTTCTGCTAGGCGGTCCAGCAGAGGATGTGAAAAACAATCTTCTTAATGAAGTTACCAATGCGAAATATTTTGGAGTATATGATCTTAAGACTTTTATTAATTTAGTAAACAAATGTGATTTAATTATCTCGCAGGTGACTATGACCATGCACATCGCGATTGCAACAGGGAAGAAATTAGTATTAATGAACAATATTTTTAATCCGAATGAATTTGAATTATATGATAACGGTGAAATAGTCCAGCCTCGCAAAGAATGTATTTGTTATTTTCAGCCAGAGTGCATTAACAAAGAATACAAATGCATGGATCATCTGATGCCTGATGATATTTTTGAGGCATGCTTAAGACAGCTTTCATTAACCAAAGCAAAATGAAGATCGTGATAGTCGGAACGGCCTTTCCGATGCGGGGCGGCATTGCACAGTTTAACGCTCTCTTATACAAATATCTGGGCGCTAAACATGATGTTACGATGTTTTCCTTTAAGAGGCAATATCCTGAATTTTTGTTTCCAGGTAAGACGCAGTTTGAGCAGGGCGAACCGTCTTTTAAGATAGCAGATGAAAAAAATGAGATCATTGTTGATTCCGTTAATCCAATCAACTGGATAAATGTCGGTTTAAAAATTGCAAAGAAAAAACCGGATCTTATTATTTTTAAATATTGGCTCCCTTTCTTCGGCCCCTGTTTTACTACCATATCCTTCTTTGCAAAATTTTTTTCAAAAGCAAAAGTTCTTTTTATTTGCGATAATGTGATTCCTCACGAGAAGAGGTTTGGAGATAAGTTTTTTACAAAACTCGCATTTTCACAGGTGAATTATTTTATTGTAATGTCAAAGACGGTTGAAGAAGATCTTAAAAAGTTCAATAAGGGAATACTGTATAAACTCATCCCTCATCCGGTGTATAATATTTTTGGAGCGAAGGTTTCTAAGGCAGAAGCAAAAGAATTCATTGCTAAGGAATATAACATTGACACACGAAATGAAAAGGTAATTTTATTCTTCGGATATATAAGAAGATACAAAGGTCTGAATTACCTCATAGATGCAATGCCCGAAATTTTAAAAAAACTGAAGCTCAAGTTGCTTGTAGTCGGGGAGTTTTATGAAAATGAGAAAAAATATTTGGAGCAGATCGAAAATCTGAATTTAAAAGATTCAGTAAAAGTAATTTCTGATTTTGTACCCGATGATAAAATTAGATATTTCTTCTCCGCGAGCGATGTAGTTGTACTACCGTATGTTAACGCCACACAAAGCGGAATAATTCAGATAGCATACTATTATGACAAACCAGTTATAGCAACTGATGTGGGCGGTTTGTCCGAAGTAGTAAAAAATAATGAAACAGGGTTTATTATCGCACCCGAATCTTCAAAAAGTATCGGAGATGCTGTAGTAAAGTTTTATGAAGACAATCTCGAAGAAAAATTTTCTGTAAATGCAAATTCGGAGAAGAAAAATTATTCGTGGGAAAAGTTTGTGTCTTCGATTGAATCGTTAGTCGTGTAATCGTTTTTTCGTGTAATCGTTTTTTCGTGTAATCGTTATTCGTGTAATAGTTATTCGTTATTTGTTTATTCGTTATTCGTTATTTTTTGTATTCCTGTCTTTGTTTATTAGCATATTTATTAATCGTATATCTTATATCCTATATTTTATAACGATTAACGATTAACGATTACGATTAACGATTAACGATTAACGATTACGATTAACGATTAACGATTAACGATTAACGATTAACGATTAACGATTAACGATTAACGATTAACGAATACACGAATTACGACTGCATTAGATGCCTTCAGATTCTAAACGGCTATATTAGATATTTAAATAAAATAAAAGTGAGTTTTAAGAATCGTGTATTCGTTAATCGGAATTCGTTAATCGGAATTTGTTAATTGGATTTGCTATAATTTACAATTAACCAATTATAAGCATAACGATTTTACGATTATAAGATTACACGATTAACGATTAACAAATAACGATTAACAAATAACGATTAACGAATAACCAATAACGAATAACAAACATGAAGTATGATCCCATAAAAAAAGTTTTCGGTGACGCTGTATCGAATAATAAATTTCTAAGAAAAGTTTTCTACTGGTTGCTGGATTTGATGTTTCTCCGCTCATGGCATGTGAGAAAAAAAATCAGGGAGCTTTATCCGAAGAATACAAATATGGATATCTTCGATGCAGGAATGGGATTCGGTCAATACACTTATTTCATGGCAAAAAGATTTCCGGAATCTAAAATATTGGCAGTGGATGTTAAGGAAGAGCAGGTGGAAGACTGCAAAAGATTTTTTTCGAAGAGCGGTTTTAAAAATGAAACTTTTGAAATTGCGGATTTAACAAAAATAAATTACTCGAACGAATTCGATTTTATTTTATGCGTGGATGTTATGGAGCATATAGTTGAAGATGAGCTCGTGTTTAAAAATTTTGGTAACGCTCTGAAAAAAGGAGGCAAACTCTTGGTTAACACGCCTTCAAACCTGGGTGGAAGTGATGCTCATTCTGATGATGATGAAAGTTTTATTGAAGAACACGCCCGGATCGGTTATTCGAAAGAAGATATTACTGAAAAGATAAATCGCGCAGGACTTAATGTGACAAGTTTTTCTTATGCCTACGGTAAGTTCGGAACTATCTCGTGGAGATTCGGCATTAAATACCCTATACTAATGGTTGGCGCTTCAAAAATTTTCATACTGCTGCTTCCTGTATATTATTTTTTCACTATATGGTTCGTGCTGATACTCATGTGGTTAGATGTAAATGTTGATAATAAAGAAGGAACGGGAGTTCTTCTTGTGGCGGAAAAACGGACCGCTGATTCATCTGATTAATCTGATTTTTATGATTTTATTTTAAACTAATATTGACAGGTTTAAAATTATATTGTGGTTCTGCTGATACACATGTGGTTCGATGTAAACGCTGATAATAAAGAGAGAACGGGAGTTCTTCTCTAGCAAAAAACGGACTACTGATTCATCTGATTAATCTGATTTTTATGATTTTATTTAATACTAATATTGACAGTTTTAAAATTATATTGACTTTTTTAGCACACCAAATAAGAAAAAAGTTTAAATGTACATACCGAAACATACAGAGATGAATAACATTGATGAGATCTACGATTTCATCGAAAAGAACAATGACCGCAGATTCATCGGATTAATCTGATTCTTATGATTTTATTTAATACAAATATTGACAATTTTAAAATAATATTGATTTTTAATCCACTCAAAATAAGGATCGCAGATTCATCGGATTAATCTGATTCTTATGATTTTATTTAACACTAATATTGACAATATTAAAATTATATTGACTTTTTTAGCACACTCTAAATAAGAATCGCAGATCCATCGGATTGAAATGATTCTTATGATTTTTAAAATTTGTAATAGAAGTTACGCAAATATTGACTTTACGATCAAAATCGAACCATTTAATGATTTTTAGACAATTTTAAAATTATATTGACTTTTTCTAGCACACTCAAATAATAAGAAAGTTTAAATGTACATACCGAAACATACACAGATGAATGACATTAATGAGATCTACGATTTCATCGAAAAGAACAATTTTGCAATTTTAGTTACTACAAATAACGGAAAACTAAATGCGACACACATACCTGTTCTACATGAAAAAACAGAAAATTCTTTTGGTCACCTATTGTGTCACATTGCGAAAGCAAACCAGCAGTGGAAGGACTTAGATAAAGATGTACTTGTAATTTTTCCAGGACCGCACCATTACATTTCTTCTTCATGGTATGAAACCAACCAGTCCGTTCCGACATGGAACTACCTTTCAGTGCACACCTACAGCGAGATTGAAATCATCAATAAGCAAGAAGATAAAGTTAAGATTATAAAGGATCTCGTAAAGTATTTCGAAGCTGAAGACAGTTCATATAAAGTTATTGATCTGAAGCCAAGCTATTTTGAGGGATTGCTGAACGGCATAGTTGCTTTCAGGATTAAGATAACAAAACTCGAGGGAAAGCAAAAACTTTCGCAGAATCATCCTGAAGAACGTCGGGAGAAAGTCGTAAGTGAATTAGATAAATTTGAGAATGATTATAATGCGAAAATAATCAGCGAGTTGATGAAGAAAAACTTTAAGAAGAATATTGACAGTTAATTTCACGGAAAACGCAGTTTGAATAAAGTTTTAGTGATAACATATTACTGGCCTCCAAGTGGAGGAGCCGGTGTTCAGAGAATTTTAAAGTTTGTAAAATATTTTCCAAAGTTCGGAATAAAACCTTACGTCATAACAGTCCGCGAAGATAAGGCAAGTTATCCCGTCATTGATGATTCATTATTAAAGGATATACCGCAAGAAGCAGAAATATTCAGAACAAATACTTTTGAACCGTTTGATATGTATTCAAAACTGCTTGGTAAAAAAAGTATTCCCACAGGTTTTTCAAATGAATCCAATCCAAGCGCGTTTCAGAAGTTTTCGAGATTTGTCCGTGGAAATTTTTTCATTCCCGATGCTCGTAAAGGCTGGATAAAATTTGCTTTTGATGATGCTTGTAAAATTATTGAAAAGGAAAATATTAGTACTGTCATTACCACTAGCCCGCCTCACTCTGCGCAGCTCGTGGGTCTAAAGCTTAAGAAAAAATATGATTTTATGAATTGGATTGCTGATCTCCGTGATCCGTGGACTGATATATATTATTACAATGAGTTCAGTCATCTCGACATTGCGAAGAACATTGATCTTAAATATGAAAGATTAGTTCTTGAAAATGCTGATGCAGTTACAACTGTAAGTAAATCTCTCAAAGAGCTTTTTGCAACTAAGTCAGAAAAAATTAATAAAGAAAAAATTTACGTTATCGCAAACGGATTTGATGAAGATGATTTCAGAGTAAAAGAAGGACTGACGACTGACGAATTCATAATTACATATACAGGCACACTCGCTGAAAACTATAATCCGACTGTATTTTTCGAAGCATTGAAAAAAACCACGGAGAAATTTCCTGAAATTAAATTTAAATTGAGATTTATCGGAAATTTTGCAATGTCTTTGATAGCGGAGATTAAAAAACTTTCTTTAAGGGAAATTCTGGACCTTATCCCCACCGTTAATCATGAAAAATCTGTTCAGTATCTTCTTCAAAGTACAATTCTATTTCTTGTAATACCGAAAATTGAAAATGACAAAGGAATTTTGACAGGTAAACTTTTTGAATATCTCGCTGCAAAGAAGCCTATCGTATGCATAGGTCCGTCTGACGGAGACGCGGCTGAAATTATTAATGAATGCAATGCAGGAAAGACCTTTGAGCGTAATGCGGAAAGCAATATTGCAAATTATCTTGAACAATTGGTAATTGATTGGAAGGTAAAAAAGGATCTTGATCTTAAAAATGATTACTACAAAAAATATTCCAGATTTAGTCAGGCAAAAGAACTCTCAGATATACTAATCAATTTTAAAAAGTAGTTAGATTGTTAAATAGTTTTATTTTATTTTTATAAAAAGTTAAAGTTGTCAAATCTGATCTACATAAATTAATACCGAACCTGTTTTCAATAGATTTGACAACTTTAATGACGGTATAAATTCCCACCGCTTGCGGAGGAAGTTTCATTAAAAATTTTCTTAAGTATAATGGCAAAAACCAAAACGGCAGTAAAAACAATTAAAACATCCTCAGGATCTTCAGCCAGAAAGCAAACTATCCCCAGCAAGGACAACTTCTCAAAATATGAAAACTATATTTATATTGGAATTATAATATTGGCAGTTCTGATATTCTTCAAAGACGGAGTCTTCGGCGGAAAGGTCTTCGCGACGAGTGATAACATCGCATCAGAATCATTCCGGACTTTTCTCGATGATGCAAAAAAAAGCGGTGTGTTTCCGCTGTGGGTTCCATATATATTCATGGGGATGCCCAACTTTCCCATCATTGCTTATATTCCCAGAGCGTATGACTTTTTCTTTTTCATCTGGGACAGCGTTTACGGACTTATTACTAACTCCGGCACAAACAGTGTTTTGCCCATCATCATGTATTATGCAATTTTCGGAATTGGTTTTTACCTGTACTCAAGTTATAAATTTAGGAGCAGGCTTATAGCATTATACTGTGCCCTGTCTGCGACCTTTGCAACGGACTTTATTCAAAGGATTGTTGTGGGTCATAACACTAAGGTTTTATCGCTGGCATTTTTTCCTTTTATACTTCTTGCGATTGACAAGCTTATAGATTCATTCGATGAGGAAAAGAAATCCCTCTTCTCAGCCACCAATTTGCTGAACTTTTTTTTCCTCTCAATCATGCTTCACATTCAGCTTAACTCGAATCATATTCAGATGATATTTTATTCTTATCTGATGATCGGAATATACATTTTATATCTTATCATATATCGTGTTGTTAAGAAAACAAATGTATCGGGAATTATCAAAGGAGGAATATTTTTTGTAATCGCGGCATTGATCGCAGTTGCGATGAATGCGGATGTACTTATGACAATGAAAGATTACAATAAATATTCAATGAGAGGTGAAGCAAGTATTGAAGCAAAGCTCGATACAAAAGTTGCTGATGATTCTCCGCTTGATTATCAATATGCAACCAACTGGTCGTTCAGCCCTGGAGAAGTGATTACATTTCTACTTCCTTATTATTATGGATTTGGTGATGTACAAGTGCAAGGGCAGAAGGCAAACCTTTACTGGGGACAAATGCCTTTCACTACCAATCCGATGTATTTCGGAGTTATTACTCTGGTACTTTCTATAGTTGGAATAATTTATAATTTCAGAAAAAATTCTGTTGTGCAGGCAATGACAGTAATAATTGTTATATTTTTATTCATGTCTTTTGGAAGAAATTTCTCCTTGATCTACGATTTGTTTTTCAATTACTTTCCTTTCTTCAGCAGTTTCCGTGCGCCGGTGATGATACATCATTTTATGAATATTGCAATTGTTATTCTTGCAGGTTTTGGTTTGAAATCGATTGTTGATATTGCAAAAAATAATGCCGAGATATTGAAATTTAAAAAATTGTGTTATGTATTTTTTGGAATCGCAGGGCTGATGTTTGTTATTTCAATTGTTGGATTTGAAAATTCGTATGCATCTTCAATTGCAAGCAGCCCTCTAATCGACAAATTGAAGCAACAAGGAGCAAGTGCACAGCAAATAAGTCAGTACACAAAACAGATCTCAACAGTCGCATATGAAAATATTATCAGCGATCTCAGGCTTCATGCATTCTTCATCGCAATTGTAATAGGATTAGCATTTATGTATGCAACGAATAAATTATCTTTGAAACTTTTTTTGGCCGGAGTAATTTTAATTGCAGTAATTGATCTTTGGAATGTTAATTTTAAAACTCTTCACTGGGATAATCCCGGAGATAATAAAAGCGCCTTTGCGGAGACAGATTATACAAACTGGCTGCTAAAAACAAATCCTGACACTTATACATATAGAGTTGCGGAAGTAAATGGCGGGCGTCTTACTACAGACAACACGCTCGCTTATTACAGATTGCATTCCTTCAATGGGTATCACGGAGCGAAAATAAGAATTTATCAGGATGCCATAGATATTGCAGATGAAAATTTGCCTCTGCTATTATCATTGGGAGGTGTAAAGTACATTATATCCGATAAGCCATTGCAGGATACTTCTTTTGTACAGGTCTTCAAAGGAGCAAAGATTATTTATGAAAATAAAAATTTTATTCCGAAGGCATATTTTGTCGATGAATATAAAGTTGAGAAAGATATTACTATTCTGAACAATATCCGTGACAATAATTTTGATCCGTTAAAGATTGCATTTCTTGAAAAAGATATAAATCAAAAGATCGATAAGCCGGATTCTACAGCCAGTGTAAAACTTATGAAAGGTGAGATTCACTCTTTGGAATATGAGGTAAACGCATCCGGAAATAATCTGCTGGTTTTCAGCGAGATATATCTGCCATTCGGATGGAAGGCTTATATAGACGGCAATGAAACAGAATTTTATAAGACAGATTATTTTTTAAGATCTATTGTCGTCCCTACCGGAAAACATAAAGTTGAATTTCGATACGAGCCGGCTACATATTATACCGGAAAGACAATCAGCTTAGGCGGAAATATTTTGCTTGGAGTAATATTAATTGCGGGAGTTTTCGGCTTTGTTTCGGGAAGAAAGAAGAAAAAAGAAGTTAAATCTGAAAATTAAGAAGTTATCTCTGTTCAAATTTAACATGACATTCAGAAAGCAATTGACATTTAGGAATAAAGTAAGTAATTAGGATAAAATTTTTATCCCAAAATATTTTTAGGAGGAAAACATGAAAAGAAAAATTACTATCCTAGGTATTCTATTTTATCTCATTGCATTAAGTAATATTCAGTTATTTGGCCAGCCTCATACAATTTCGATCCGGCTTGGTCCACAGACCGGTCAGGATGCTTTTGTAGGCGACAATTATTTGCATACAAATTGGGGTTCGCTATTAGATAATCTTGCTACAGGCTGGACAATGCAAGGAACTCCTATTGTTGGTAGAAGTTTAATCCAATTTTATTTTGCAATTCCAAACAATGCTATCATAACTAATGCAAGATTATCCTTATATGGAAATCCTACACCTGTTAATCCAAATCATTTTGGATTAAACACAGCATACCTTCGAAGAATTGTATCGCCATGGGTTGATGATGTTGTTACTTGGAGTACACATCCCGATTACATAACCACTCATCAGGTTATGCTTCCTGAAAGCACATCGCCTCTGCAGGACTACCTGAATATCAATGTGACGGAAATGGTTCGTGATATGGTAAATCATCCTACGGAAAGTTTTGGCTTCATCTTTATGCTTAACACGGAATGGTTTTACAGGAGTATGAACTTTGCATCGAGTGAATGCGCTGATGTTTCAAAGCGGCCATTTACTTCAGATAACATATACAACTACGGTTGGTATTACCCCCACTTCGAGTGAAACACCATCAAGTTTTAAGATTTATCAAAATTATCCGAATCCATTTAATCCTGTTACCAATATAAAATTTGATCTGCCGAAAAGTACTTTTACTCAAATTACAGTCTTTGATATGTTGGGTAGACAAATTGAATCCCTAATTAATGACAACCTATCAGCAGGAACATATGATGTATCTTGGGACGCAGCAAAATACTCCAGTGGAGAATATTTTTATAGGATTGTTACTTCTGATTTTGTAGAAACTAAAAGAATGTCGCTTATAAAATAATGTTCTTGAGAGTGTAAAATTAATTTTAAAATAAACCAATTATTTAAAAATTAATTTTTGAATAGGTTGAAATGGTTTGTCAAACGGAGCATGTTTTTACAGAATTGGAGGCTACTCCATTATCAGGACAAGGTAAGAGTTTCATAGCTAATAAAAATATGATCCTTGTAAAATAAAGACTTAGTAAAACTTTCAAAAAGCAACCTTCATAAGATGGTTGCTTTTTATTTCTAAAAAATGGATTAAATGTTTTTTATCCATCTATTAAGCATTGCTAACCTCCATACGATGTTAGAATACTTATTATTTCCCTTTTCAAAATCATTTATAAGAAATGTTGTTTTCTTTTTATTAATGAAATCTAACTTATTGTAATCAATATTCAATAAATGCTTTAAAGAACCCCTCAACCACTTTACTTCCCCGGGAGTCACAAAACCTTTTTTATCTCGTCTTGAGGTGATTTTCTCGGGTAAAATATCTTTTAAAGATTTTCGTAAAATAAATTTTGTTTCTGAATTATTAATTTTGAAATCATTGGGTAATCTAAAACAGAATTCTACAATCCTGTGATCAAGAAACGGAACACGTGATTCGATCGAGTAGCACATAGAATTAAAATCTACACAGTATAGAATAGAGGGGAGGATGGTATGAGCGAGTGCATGGTAAAGAAAATTATTTGTTTTATTTGTATTCATATGTTTTAAAGAAAAAAGATCTTCCCCGTTTTTATGATTGAGAATATTACCGTTGTATTTATATTCTAAATGGTAAAGTTTGTTCTCATCGTAGATTGTTGATAAAAATGATTTGGAGTATATATCCATAGTCTTTTTTAGATCATAGGAATGATAATTTTTAAAATTATTGATTAAGGAAATTCCCTTGAACAATCTAAATTTTGAAAATTCGTCAGCGAATAGTCTATAAAACGTGTGCAGATAACCCCCCATAGCCTCATCGGCTCCCTGACCGTCTATAGTTACGATAATGCCTTCCGCTCTTGCTAGTTTCATCACAAAATAGTGGGATATCAGCGAACTTCCATTTAAAGGAATGCTGAACTTTTTGAATATTTCTTCAAAAGAGTTTTCAATTTCTGAATTAGAGGGTGAAATATAAAACGGCATCAGGTCCGGATATTTATTAATCACTTCTTTTACAAAAGGTCTTTCGTCAAATTTATTATCCAACCCTTCATAATAAGCCGTGAAGCTTTTTATTTTTTTACCTTTATTAATAATTGAAAGCGCAGAGGCCATTGAGCTGCTGTCTAATCCACCACTAAGACAAACTCCTAAAGGGACATCGCTCCTGTTATGGAGCATCATAGAATTAAAAAACAGTTCACGGAATTCATTGCATTTATCTTCAAATGAATTATTATTGGAGCCTGTGAAATTATCAATATCCCAGTATCTTTCGACAGAAATCTTAGACTCATTTAAAATCAAATTGTGGGCTGCCGGTAAATTTTTGATTAGCTTAAAATAAGTTTCATCTTCATAATTCAGCCAGCCCAGCTGGAGCCCGAGAAATACTTGGTCTAAATTAATCTCATTTGAATAAGCCGGAGTAAGCTGAAGTGCCTTGATTTCCGAAGCAAAGAAAAAGTGTAAATTATTATTTATATAAAGAAAAGGCTTGATTCCGAACCTGTCTCGTGAACAAAATAATTCTTTCTTTGTCTCATCCCAGACAGCAAATGCCCACATTCCTATAAACTTCTTTACACAATCTTTTCCCCACTCTTTGTAAGAAGCCAATATAACTTCTGTATCAGACTCGGTTCTGAATTTGTAATTAAGTTTTAGAAGTTCGGATTTAATTTCTATATAATTATAAATTTCTCCGTTGAAAGTGAGTGTAAGATCTTCGTAATGAAAAGGTTGATTGGATTCAGGAGATAGATCTATTATACTTAATCTGTTATGTCCAAACGCAATATTATTTGAGTAATAAGTTCCGGTGTTGTCAGGTCCCCGATGGTTTGTGCAAAGCAGCATTGCTTCCAAGATATTCTTCGAATCGATTTTATTTATATCATCGGCATAAAAGCCGGCAATTCCGCACATTCGTTTAGATAAGAATTAAAAAAATTTGTTTAAAAAAGCTCACGGTTTAAAAGATTGCATAAGTGCGATAAAAAATTCAATCTGTTCTGTTAAACCTTATTCCATATCTGGAAAGATATTTAATGGTTTCCTCCCCTAAATCATTCGAACCCTTTCGTTCTTTAGTTTCAAGATCGGCCCACATCGCACCGGTACGGGATATCAAATCCCGTTTATCGTCTCGTATCTTTATAATACTTAGTAAGAAAGAATTTTTATTGAGCAGATTCAATACTTCATCATCTAAATCTGAATAAAGGTAAATCAAATTATATTCTATATTATTCTTTGTAATTTTTGTTTGAAGAAAAGTTGCTTTTTTATCTGAGCAAATATTTAATTTATGATGCTTCAAATATTGGAAATATTCTTCTAATATCCGGATCATTGTAATATTTTTTTCTTCAGGCGTAAGTCTCTTTGGATATTCATCGGCAGTTTTTATTATCTTTGCGGGAGATCCCGCAGCCAGACTTCCGGGGGGAATATCCTTTGTGACCAGGGAATCAGCTCCTATCGTGCATCCGTCACCAATAGTAACACCGGGCATTACAAATATTCTCCAGGGAAGCCATACGTTTTTACCAAGAGTAATGGGGGCGAATGCAACTGGATAGCCGTCAATTTTATTTTGCCATGACCCGTGAGTAAACAAGAGGCAATGTCCGCCTATGCCGGTATCATCACCTATAATTACCGGTCTTGTTGTATTAATAAAAGATTGCTTCATAATAGTTGTCCTTTTCCCCATTCTGAGAAGTGATTCCGGTGAAGCGAGCCCTCCTATAAATACCTGCTCGGTTATTTTTGTATCATCATCTATTTCAATTCTTTCGGTGTCAATAACCGTTTGTGAGCCGACACTTACAAACCTTCCTATTTTAATTTCTTTTCCTCGAATGAATGTGAACATACTTATTTTTGTGTAATCCCCAATTTCGATCTTATCTCCAACGATTACTGAACCAAAACCTATCTTGACTCCTTTACCAATCTTTGCTCCGCTCGCTTTATAAAATATTATTTTCAGAAAAGAAGGAAGTATACCTGTAAGCATTTTGATCTTCTTCAAAAGCGATGAAGTTTTTATCAGCATTAATAATTTCCTTTCAATAATTCTTTTTGTGTAACGCATTCATATCTGTTTTCATAAAAATATCCCAGTATGTCTTTATATGCATCCAGATAACCGTGAAATTTATAGTTAGAGAAAAAGTTGTTATGCCATAATACGGAGATTACGCAGTTTCTGTTATTCTTTTCAAAAAACGAGATAACTTTGTTTGCAATAAGCTCCGGTTGTAATTTTTCATAACCATAAAACGTCTGATCCATTACATTAAG
>Ga0180121_10000192_pt1 | contig 23513 bp, 21 predicted proteins | sample AntDrymUQ5402106_2_FD_129676 | JGI IMG/M metagenome (GOLD analysis project Ga0180121, IMG submission 129676) | Polar desert sand microbial communities from Dry Valleys, Antarctica - metaG UQ540 (21.06) (version 2) (version 2) | ecosystem: Environmental > Terrestrial > Soil > Desert | place...
CTGACTGTGTTGGACCGGTTGCCGATCAGAGTACTTGGGACTGTGCTCAACGGAGTGCCGACGGGCGGCCTGTACCGCTACTACGGAACGGATTACGCCTATCGTGCGGGTAGAGACGCCGAGCCAGTCGGTAACGTCGCAACCCCGGACGGTCTCGTACTCCGCGCGTGATTCTGCTCAGAAGTCTTCGAGGCGCCTCGAGCCGGCCGACAAAAGTGTAGCAATAGTTCTACAATTCCGTCCGGTACTGACTTTCCCCAGTCGCCGCGTGCTGGCGCAATGCCAAGTCCTGCAACGCTTTGCGACTCAAGCTATAGCGTTGATCGCTGAGCACGCGCCCTGCGTTCGCAAGTGACAATGAACCCCGCGTCGCCCATTGCTCGCACCCTTACGGAGATTCGCCACTTGCAAATCCCTCGGTGTTTCGCGGCCGCAATCCCGCTTGTTCTCGCGCTCACACCAGCCCTCGCGTTAACGCAAACGCAGGCTCCGACGGGCCTTCTCGTCTCCCGCGAGGAGTTAGTGGCAGCCGCCACACGCGCTGACATTGCCGCGAAGCGTGCTGATCGGAATACTCGGGTAGAGACTGCGATCCGCGGCAGCCAAATCCGGCGCCGACTCGATACTGGGGATTTTCAGATCGGCGACCGGGTGATCGTATCGTTCGTCTCCGACGCAGTCCACAAGGATACCGTTCTGGTGCGTTCGGGTCCTTCGCTCGAACTCCCAGGGAATATCGTTGTGCCACTTGCCGGAGTTCTCCGATCTGAGCTGCTCGGTCGTGTGTCCACCGAGCTCCTGAAATACGTGAAGGCGCGACAGATCGAGGTTACGCCACTGATGCGCGTTGGGGTTATCGGCGCGATTGCACGTCCCGGGTATTTTGCCTTTCCGTCAGATCTTCCCCTGACCGACGTGATCATGGCGGCCGGTGGTCCTACCGGGGGCGCTGATCTGGCTCGCACGACCATTCGAAGGGGAACGGAAGAGTTCAGGTCGGCGGATGAGACACGCAAGGCCATTGCAAGCGGTCTTACGCTCGACCAGTTCGGACTGAAAGCCGGCGACGAGTTGGTCATCGCGGAGCGCCGAAATCGCAGTTCGTCCTCGATAATGGGCATGGCGGGTACGGCCGCAAGCATACTGGCGGTCGTGCTTACCGTTGGGCGCTAGCGGCTTGGCACCGACAATCGATCGCATCGATACGCAACGCCTGGCACCTTCGCGTTCCGTCGCGGACGAAAGAACCGCGTCCCTCCCCCTGGAGATCGCTCTCCCGATTCCGCGAGTGGACGGGTTGGCCGATCGGAATTCTTCGGCCGGTTTCGAGCCACGTCCACGGTCTGAGGGCCTCGACAGAATCATAAACGTGACGTTGGCCATCGCCGGACTCATTCTGGCGTTGCCGCTGATGCTTCTGTGCGGCCTGCTGATCAAGCTGACTTCGCCCGGACCCGTATTCTACTCACAAGCCCGCGTTGGCCTGGATCGCCGCCGCCCGGACGGCTCGCACCCCCCGTATGATCGCCGCTCCCGCAATCTCGGCGGCCGACCCTTCATGATTTTCAAGTTCCGCACAATGCGTGCAGACGCGGAGAAAAAAATCGGCGCTGTCTGGGCGTCACCCGGAGACGCACGCGTGACGAGAGTGGGGAAATTTATGAGGAAGTACCGTGTAGACGAGATCCCCCAACTAATCAATGTCCTTCGTGGGGAGATGAACATCGTCGGTCCCCGTCCGGAGCGTCCGAGCATCTTTGTCCGCCTTTCCGACGACATAACTGAGTATCCTCTGCGCCAGCGGGCGAGACCCGGAATCACGGGTTGGGCACAGGTGAACAACAGCTATGACACGAACCTTGACGATGTCCGCCGGAAGGTCCGCTATGATCTCGAATACCTTCAGCGACAGGGCGTCGGTGAGGATCTGATGATTATGGCGCGCACGGTCCCCGTCATGCTTTTCCGCAAGGGCGGGTGGTGATCAGGTAGTCGCCTGCTTCGCGACCAGATTCGCAACGTATTGCCCGATGCTGATCGACGAAGTCGCTGCTGGAGACGGCGCATTGAGTACGTGAATCGAGCGTGAGCCCCGGATGATGTGGAAGTCGTCGAGCAACCTGCCGGTCGCATCCACCGCCTGCGCACGCACACCGCTCTTGCCTCGTACCAGATACTCGCTTCTCACATTCGGGACGAGCATCTGAAGGTCACGGACGAACAGGTTCTTGCTGAACGAACGGCGCATCTCCGTTACGCCCGTCTTCCAGTTCTTCGACGCCATCTTCCAAAAGCCACCATACGAAAAGGCGCTCATTAGATCACGTGGCGAGATCTCCGAGTGGCGGTAGCCCTCGCGCTTCCATGCGAGCACCGCATTCGGGCCACACTCCACACGCCCGTCGATAGTGCGATGCAGGTGCACGCCGAGGAAGGGGAGGTTTGGGTCGGGCACTGGATAGATCGCGGTGTTCACCAGGTGCCGGCGTTCCGGAACCAGATCGTAGTACTCTCCGCGGAAGGGCACGATGGAGATCCCTGGTTCGATCCCGCACATGCGGGCGACGCGATCACACTGAAGTCCTGCGCAGTTCACAAGGTACTTCGTGTTCAGGCTTCCCTGTGTGGTCTCGAGTACCAGCTCGCCGCTTACGTCCCTGACAGCAAGGACACGGGTAGAAATGAGGATCGTTCCGCCGGCGATCTCGATCTTACGGCCGTAGGCAGCAGTAACTGCTGAGTAATCAGTCATCCCCGCTTCCGGGACCCATAGTCCCGTGATCGCCTGAACCTCCGGCTCGATCTCCTTGAGTTCCGGACCGCTGAGCCGCTTCAGTCCCTTGAGGCCGTTTGCGCGACCACGGCGCTCGAGCTCATCCAACGCCGGGATCTCGCTTTGTCTCGTGGCGACCACGAGCTTGCCGCTCCGGCGATGGGGAATCCCTTCCTCCTCGCAGAATCGATACATCGCTTCCCGCCCCTCGACGCAATTTCTGGCTTTGAGCGAGCCCGGCTTGTAGTAGAGGCCCGAATGAATGACCCCGCTGTTGCGCCCGCTCTGATGAGCCGCGAGCCGGTTCTCGGCCTCGAGGACAGCTACGGAACGGACGCCGCTGCCGAGGAGCGCCATCGCAGTCGCGGTGCCAACAATTCCGCCTCCGATCACCACCACATCATACTGACGTGACATACTTCCCTCGAAAGACCTGTGAGCCCCAGCCCTGATCGCAGGCTTAGGCTACGTACGACGCACGTGCTTCAATTCGGCCACAGGAGCCCGTTTGCGCAAGCCAAGTCCGCGTACTGCGGCACGCGCGCAACATCTGCGGTGCGTGGGCACCGCCGCGGCGCTCCGGAACGCCCAAATGCACCAAATCGGTGCGCAGAAATCAAGTTCTAACCTCTTACTAATCAACGACTTGAACCAGCGGACCATGCTACGCCCGAGTCGGAATGATTATTCCATTGCGAACAAGGCAAATGAGAGGGCTTTTTGCCCGATACGGTGACGCCGGAAGCGCTCGGCGCCTCCTTCGACACCCAGGAGTCAATGATGAAGGTCGTTCTGTTCTGCGGTGGCCTCGGCATGCGTCTGCGTGACTACGCCGACAACGTCCCGAAGCCAATGGTACCGCTGGGCTATCGTCCAATCCTCTGGCACGTGATGAAGTACTACGCCCACTTCGGGTTCAAGGACTTCATTCTGTGCCTCGGATACCGGGGCGATGTCGTCAAAAACTACTTCCTCAATTACGAGGAAGCGGTCACCAACGACTTCATTCTCTCCGAAGGTGGGCGGAAAAGAGAACTGATCAACAGCGATATCGAGGATTGGCGAATCAGCTTCGTCGAGACAGGCTACAAAGCTAACCTCGGCGAGCGTCTCATGGCCGTTAAGCCGTATCTCGAGGGCGAGGAGATGTTCCTGGCAAACTACTCGGACGGTCTCACCGACCTCCCCCTGCCCCAGTATCTCGAATTTTTTCGCGCAAGTGACGCGGTAGCGAGCTTCGTGTCCGTGGCGCCTAACGTCAGTTACCACTTTGTGACCGCCGACGAGGATGGCGCGGTGACGAGCATACGCGATATCGTCCAATCCGGCCTCCGCGTTAATGCCGGCTACTTCGCGTTCCGCAAGGAGATTTTCGAGTACATGCGCCCCGGCGAGGAGCTTGTCCTCGAGCCCTTCGCGAGGCTGATGGCCGATCGGAAGCTGCTTGCATACTCCTACGACGGCTTCTGGGTACCGATGGATACGGCGAAGGACAAAAAGCGTCTCGACGATCTGCATGAAGGGGGCAATCCACCCTGGTACGTGTGGCAGCACGCCGCCACGCGCCACAGCCTCACGCTCCACGACGGTCGCGTCCAGTTCCAATCTCGCGACGCGAAAACGGCGGGACCCGAACCGAAGGCAGTGGCATCGGCATGATCACGTTCTCGCCGGTTTCTCCGGCGCGATCGGAGGGACTTCGCGTTCTTTGCCTGGGTGCTCACTCCGACGACGCCGAGATCGGCTGTGGTGGAACTATCCTCTCCATGATCGCTGCCCGTCCTGACACGCGGGTGCACTGGGTCGTGTTCAGCGCCGCCGGTCCTCGCGCTGACGAAGCCTGCGCGAGTGCCGACACCTTTCTGAATGGTGCCGCGCACTCCGAGGTGGAGGTGTTGGGCTTTCGTGACGGTTTCTTTCCATATCAGGGAGCGGAGATCAAGGAGCGCTTCGAGGACGTCAAGCGGCGCTTCACCCCCGATGTGGTGTTCACGCATCGCGGACAGGACGGTCACCAGGATCATCGGCTCCTCTCGGAGCTGACGTGGAACACCTTCCGGCACCACATGGTTCTGGAATACGAGATTCCGAAATACGACGCCGATCTCGCGCAGCCGAACGTGTTCGTACCGGTGAACGACACGATGCGTTCCCGCAAGGTCGAGCTCTTGATGCAGCACTTCGGAACCCAGCGCAGCAAGACGTGGTTCTCGCCCGAGACCTTCGATGGTCTCATGCGCCTGCGCGGCGTCGAGTGCGCGTCGCCGACGGGATACGCGGAAGCTTTCCACGCTCGCAAGGTCACGCTCGAGCTCTCCGTCGGAGGGGAGAACTGATGCTCGCCGCCGAGCCGCGCGAACGACTAGCTCCGCGACTCCAGTCGTCAGTGCCTGCGCAAGGAGGCAAAGGGCGCGGGTTGTCGATCGGCATTCTCGCCCATGTCGGCATGCAGAATCTCGGTGACGAGATCATGTATGCGGCGACGGTCAGATACTATCGTCGCCGGCTCCCAGAGGCGCGTCTCGTCGGGTTTTCGATGAACCCGGCCGACACCCGAGCTCGCTATGGGATCGAGGTACACCCGATCCGCCCGCCCGGAATTCGGGGATCGACGTCGATAGCGGGTGGCCGTTTCCGGGCGTATCTGCGCACCCTGGGCGCAACGTTCCCCACCGCCATCCGTGAGGTTCGCTTTGCGATAACCAGCGCGCGAACGCTCCGCGGGCTTGACATGGTCATCGTGCCGGGATCGAGCCAATTCATCGATGGTTATGGCGGGCCCTGGGGGTTTCCCCTCGCGTTGTTGCGCTGGACGGTTTTCGCGCGAGCTGTTCGCGTCCCGATCTGCTTCCTGAGCCTGGGCGCAGAGAGGCTCGAACATCCCCTCAGTCGTTGGATGGTCCGCCGGACCGTGCATCTCGCGAACTTCATCACACTGCGTGATAAAGTGTCCCGCGATCGGCTCGCGGCGCAGGGCGTTCGACGCGACATTGCCATCGCCCCCGACCTCTCGCTCGGGTATTCCGTTCCGTTGCCTGACCGTGGGGCGATTCGGAGGAGACCAGGCACCGTCGGGATCAATCCGATTCCCTACTACCACGGCGTCTTCTGGCGCGAGGTGGATGAGAAACGCTACCGGCGCTACCTCGGGTCCATGATCGAGCTGGCCGCCGAGGTGTTGCGCCGCGGCCACCGCGTGATCGTCTACGGCACGACGCAATGGGCTGATAGCGTGCCGGCACGCGACATCGTCGACGGGCTTGGCGGCCTATTCGGGCCGGATGTGCTCGAGCGCGTGTCCGCCCCCGAGGTGCATACGCTCGAGGATCTCATGAGGGTACTGTCGGCGGTTGACTGGGTCGTCGCCAGCCGTTATCACGGCGTCGCGACCGCGCTGCTCATGCGCAAGCCGGTTGTCGGAATATCCTACGAACAGAAGACGACTGACCTGATGGCGAACGTCGGTCTGCGTGAGTACTCGGTGTCGATCGACGAAATGGACGGATCGAGCCTGGCTGCATTGCTCGACGCAGTGCAACGCAACGATGTCGCGATTCGAAAAGCGCTTGACGTTCGCGCTCGCAACGGACGAACCGCCGTGCACGCGCAGTACAAGCAGGTACTCGAGAAGTACACGCCAAACCACTCGGAGATATGACATGGGCGCGAGACAGTCGCCGCTCCTGAGCGTCGGCCTGCCCGTTTACAACGGGCTTCCTTATCTGGAAGAAACCCTCCGGTCGGTGCGCGACGCTGAGTTTCAGGACTACGAACTGATCGTATGTGACAACGCTTCCACCGACGGCACCGGCGAGGTCGTTCAAGAGCTCGCGCGAAAGGATCCCCGGATCCGCTATTTCCGCAACGAACGCAACATTGGTGCGGCGCGCAACTTCAACAGGAGCTTCGAGCTCGCCCGAGGCAAGTACTTTCGATGGCTCGCGAGCGACGATCTTCACAGCCATGGGGCGATTGCGCGCTGCGTGGAAGTCCTCGAGCGCGATCCATCGGTCTTCCTCGCGTTCCCCCGCACGCGCGTCATAGACGCCGTCGGTAACGTCGCGCAGGACTATGACGATGGAGATGGGTGGTCATCGTCGTCTCCGGCGGAGAGGTTCGGATACTCGCTCGGTCGGTGGGGGCTCTCGAATCCGATGTTCGGCGTAATGCGGAGCGATGTTCTGCGAACCGCCACGCTTCAGGGGGACTATCCCGCTTCGGACCTCGTGATGCAATCGGACTTGGCGATCCGCGGCCGCTTCGTCCGCGTGAGTGGCGAGTATTACTATCGTCGGATTCACCACCGCTGCACGGACAGCCTCGACGCTGTCGCCCTCGCGCAGTTCTACGATCCCGATCGGGTCAGCGCCTTCGACACCAAGATGCTGCGTCTCTTCCGCGAACTCGGGCGCGTCGTGCAGCGGGCACCTGTGACGCCACGGGAGCGGCGACGGATGTGGATCCTCCTCGCCCTTCGCCTTTGGAACGAACGAGCCACACTCGCTCGCGAGGTCCGTGACCGTACCTTGCGCACCTTCCGGCACAAGTCTCCGCGCTTGATGACCGCACACTCCGCCACCTGAATCAACACAGAGTTACTATGCGAATCCTCGTTACTGGACATAAAGGCTACATCGGATCGGTGCTCGTGCCGTTGGCACAACGGGCAGGCCACGACGTCGTCGGCCTCGACAGCGACCTCTACCGCAACAGCACCTACGGCAGCGAACCGGCGCGCATTCGCGAAATCATCAAGGACGTGCGCGACATCGAGGAGTCGGATCTTACCGGCATCGACGCGATCATCCATCTGGCCGGCCTGTCGAACGACATGCTCGGCGATCTGAACCCCGAGCTGACCTACGCGATCAATCACGCCGCGTCGGTCCGGCTGGCGGAGATGGCGAAGGATGTCGGGATCCAGCGCTACGTCTTCGCGTCGTCGTGTTCGAACTACGGCGCGGCGGGCGACAAAACGCAGGACGAGTCGGGCGATCTCAACCCCGTGACGCCGTACGCCAAGTCCAAGGTGATGGTGGAGCGCGACGTGTCTCAGCTGGCGGACGATCGCTTCAGCCCCGTCTTCATGCGCAACGCCACCGCCTACGGGGTCTCGCCGCGCATTCGCTTCGATCTGGTGCTCAACAACCTGACCGCGTGGGCATATACGACGGGTAACATCCTGCTCAAAAGCGATGGGACGCCCTGGCGTCCCCTGGTCCACATCGAGGATATCAGCCGCGCCGCGATCGGCGCGTGCGAGGCGCCCCGCGAGCTGGTGCACAACCAGCATTTCAACGTCGGGATGAACTCGGAGAACTATCAGATGCGGCAGCTCGCCGAGATCGTGAAAGAGACGGTTCCGAACTGCGAGATCGCCTTCGCCGATGGCGCGGAGCCGGACAAACGCAACTATCGTGTCGATTTCACGAAGTACACGAATGCCTTCCCGAAGCATCAGTTGAAGTGGACGGCCCGCCGGGGAGCAAAGCACATCTACGAATCCTACAAGCAGCACGCCCTGCAGAGGGACGAGTACGAGGGTCCGCGGTACAAGCGAATCGCCCAGCTCAAGCATTTGCTCGCAACTGGGCAGCTGGACGACAAGCTGCGTTGGCAGGTTCCTGTCGGCGCCGTCTGACCAGTAATCACCAACGAGGGTCAGCAGAAATGCGTTTTCATGAGACAGGGCTCGATGGAGCCTACGTCATAGAGCCGACACCACACGTCGATCATCGCGGCTTTTTCGGCCGTGTCTGGTGTCATGATGAGCTTACGGCACACGGATTGGTCGCGGAGATCGCGCAGTCGAACGTTGGCTGCAGTCATCGGAAGGGGACGCTGCGGGGATTGCACCTGCAGCAGGCACCTCACGCGGAGGTCAAGCTTGTCCGGTGCACGCGCGGCGCGGTATTCGATGTGATCGTCGACCTCCGTCCGGAGTCGCCGACGCACTGCAAGTGGTTTGGAACGGAACTGAACGAGTCGAATCTGAAGATGATGTACGTGCCGGAGGGGTTCGCCACGGGATACCTGACGTTGCGCGACGACTCCGAGATCTACTACCACGCGTCGAAGGCCTACCATCCCGCATCGGCAACCGGGGTTCGCTATGACGACCCGGCGTTTGGAATCGAGTGGGCAGGTGAGATCACGGTGATCTCCGAGCAGGATCGCGCCTGGCCCGACTTTGCTGCGCGTGAGCTGACCTTCCACGGAACCCCAGGCTTATGATTCTCGTCGATCGCGCGCTCGCGGCGCGCAGTGAGAATGGCAACCCGGTCAAGGTCGCGCTGGTGGGCGGCGGCTACAGCGGGCGAACTATCGCACACCAGATCATTCATTCCTTCCCGGGACTTAGTCTGGTCGCGATCTCCAACCGGACGCTGGGGGCAGCACGCTCGGCATACGCGAGTGCCGGCGTGAGCGACGTCCGCGTCGTTCGCACCGCCTCCGAGCTCGAGCGGGCAATCCACAATGGCCGCCCCGCCATCTCCGAGGACGCCGAGGTCCTCTGTCGCGCGGGGGGCATCGATGTCGTCATCGAAGCGACAGGAACGATCGAGTTCGGTGCGAGCGTCGTAGTGAGCGCGGTGCAGAACGGAAAGCACATCATTCTGATGAACGTCGAGCTCGATGCAACGCTCGGACCGGTGCTCAAGTCGTACGCGGACCGCGCGGGCGTCATATACTCGAACAGCGATGGCGACGAGCCCGGCGTCGCCATGAACATGATTCGCTTCGTGCGCTCGATCGGGCTCACGCCGGTCGTCGCTGGCAATCTGAAGGGCCTCTATGATCCGTACCGCACCCCGGAAACACAGAGGGGGTTCGCCGAAAAGGCGGGCCAGAAGGCGACGACGATGACGTCGTTCGCCGATGGCACGAAGCTGTCGATGGAGCTGAACGTGCTCGCAAATGGTACCGGATTCAGGGTCGCGAAGCGCGGGATGTATGGTCCGGCCCTGCCTCACGTGAACGACGCGAGCACCTTCTATCGAGACAAGTTGCTCGAAGGCGGCATGGTCGACTTTACTTGTGGCGCCGCACCCAATAATGGCGCATTCGTCCTCGGCCACACGGAGGAGTCCGTAAAGGCGGCTTATCTCAAGTACCTCAAGATGGGTGAAGGACCGCTGTACACCTTCTACACACCGTTCCACCTGCCCCAGCTCGAGATTCCACTCACGGTCGCGCGCGCCGTTCTGTTCAAGGATGCGACCATCGCGCCAATTGGGGCACCGGTCTGTGACTCGGTGGCGATCGCAAAGCGTGATCTCAAGGCAGGCGAGGTGCTCGATGGCGTTGGCGGCTTCACCTGCTATACGCTGATCGAGAACTGTGACGTGAGTCGGCGGGAGCACGCGCTTCCCATGGGCGTCTCGGAAGGATGTGTGCTCACCCGTGACGTGCCGAAGGACCGACTCGTGACCTACGATGATGTCGAGCTGCCGGCGAACCGGCTGTCCGACCGGTTGCGCCGCGAGCAGGACGAGATGGTCGCGAGCACGTCGCGATCGAAATCGTCCGCGACCCTCGAGTTGCGCGCCACGGCAGGGGCTTTGATGTGAGCAGCCGGACGGCGCACCTCCCCGCGATGCCGAGACCGGTCGTGAACGTGCTTTCAAACTGGGGGGCCTTCGTGTTCAGCGCGGTCGCCAGTTTTTTTCTGGCACCGTACATCGTTCACCAGCTTGGAAACGCGACTTACGGGGCGTGGGTACTGCTTGGCTCCATGGTCGGATACCTGGGATTGCTCGACCTCGGCGTCCGTGGCGCGGTGATGCGGTACGTGGCTCGGCTTCACGCCGCATCCGATCACGACGGGGCGAGCCGTTTTGCCTCGGCCGGGCTCTTCCTGTTCAGCGTCTCGTCAGTCATCGCCATTCTTGCCGGCGTCGGTCTGGCGCTGACGCTGGATCGCTTGTTCAAGATTCCGCCCACTCTCCTCGCCGAGGCGCGTATTGGTGTCGTTCTCAGTGCGATCACGATCGCGCTGGCGTTGATGAGTGGTGTTTTCGGCGGCATCGTGACGGCGATGCAGCGATTCGATCTGCTGAGCGGTGCCGAGCTCGTCATCGAGATTCTGCGGATCTCAGCGATCGTGCTGGTACTTCGCGCCGGTCAGGGCATCGTTGCGCTTGCCAGCATCCAGCTGGCCTGCGGGCTGCTCCGCCTGTTGGTGTCGGTCGTGCTGAGCCGTAAACTGTATCCTCAGTTGCGACTGGTGGCGACCGGACTCTGGACGCGCGAGCATCTGCACCAAATCATTGGATTCAGTCTCGCGTCGACGGCGCTGCACGGCGCGGCGGTGGTGATCCTGCAACTCGACGCGGTCGTGGTAGGCGCGTTCCTGCCGGTGGCGATGGTCACGTTCTTCTCGATAGCCGGCCAACTTTCCCACTACGGGCGAGCAGTGGTCGACGGCATCTCGCACATCGTCTCGCCGCGAGTGAGCGCGCAGGAAGGCAAGGGCGACATGGAGGGCGCGCGGCGTACGGCGTTGATCGGAGGAAAGATCGCGACGCTCATCCATCTGCCGATCATCGTCACCTTCATTCTGCGCGGGGAGACCTTCATTCGGCTCTGGATGGGTCCCGAGTACGCAGCTCTCTCGGGCGAGGTGCTTTGGGTCCTGTCGATCGCGTACTGGTTCATCGCCGGCCGTCAGGTGATGGTCACGACCCTCATGGGTCTCAATCGCCATCGCGTTTTGATCCCCGCCGCGTGGACTGAGGCCGCACTCAACGTGACACTGAGCGTCATTCTCGTCCAGACGCACGGCGTGGTCGGTGTGGCTTGGGGCACCACGATCCCCTTCCTGATCACCACGACGGCCGTTTATCCGCTGCTGTTCAGCCGAACGCTCGGCGTCCCGATATTCGCCACGTGGCGCGAGCTGTGGCTGCTTCCGAGCATCTCCATCGTACCGTTCCTGGTCGTGACGTACGTGGTGGATCGCTTCCACGCCCCCGAGTCACTTTTGGTTTTCTTCGGGCAGGTAGCCGCAGTGTTGCTGTTCGCTATTGCCGGGGCCTGGTGGCTCGCGCTGAACGAGCGGGAGCGTCTCGCACTCCGTGCGCGCCTGCCGCGTCGCATGCGGGTGCTGGTGGATCAGGGCGTAGTAAGTTGAAGCGACGCGCGTCTCCCTGTTTTCTGTTCGGCGCCAATTCCAGAATGGGACGTATCCATCTGTATAGCAACCGACCCTCTCTCCCTCCGTTAACATGAAGGTGCGACTCATCGTCACCGCGTTGGCCTCGTCGGTTCTCATTCTGGCGGAGGATGGATGTGCGAACGCAAATCCGCGCGTTGCTGTCGCTCGCGATGCCGGTCGCGATCCGGCAGCGTCGGCGACGATAGACCTCCGTGCGCCACGACTTCAGGTCGTTTTGGCTCACAAGGGACATGTGTACGCCATCGAGGATCATTTCGTCTACGCAAGCGCGGATACCGGACGCAGCTATAAAAGACTCGGGAAGCTTCACAAATCGAGCCCGCGATCAGTGAGTGGATCTGTGCGCGAGACTATAGCACGCAGAGGGATCACGCGCCTGTTGCGACAGTATGAGGGACCAAAGGGAATGCTCGTCCTGGAATCCGGTACCATGATTGTGTTCTATGACCACATCTATCGATCCGACGACGGTGGAGAATCTTTCCACGCCATCGACGGTACCGAGAGCGCCATGGTGCCGAGAGGGTTTCCGTCCTCGGTGGGGTATGCCACTGGTCCGGCGGATACCGTGTACTTCGGAGAATACACAACCACCAAACGGCCACACGAAACCCGGATCATTCGAGGTACGGATGACGGACGTCGGTGGGAGGTCGCGTTCACATTCCCGAGTGGTGAGGTCTTTCACGTACACTCGGTCACCTACGACCCGTATCGGCGGGGCTTCTGGGTGGCCACTGGCGATGAGGATCACGAATCTCGCCTTATGTTCACGAATGACCACTTTCAGACGCTCCAGACGATCGGGTGCTGCAGTCAGGACTGGCGTCTCGTCGACATGATTGCGACGGAGGACGCGCTATACTGGGGTTCGGACGACGACAGGAAGCAGCCCGGCATCTTCCGGTACGATGTGGAGTCGCGTGTGTTGGAGCGCGTCGCGAACATCGACAATCCGAGTTATCACGCCGCCCGATTGTCCAACGGGATGCTCGCGATCTCGACTACGTACGAGCCACGAAGCCAGTTCACGACAAAGATGCGACCTCCCGCGGCGACGTCGCTCTGGCTCTCCACAGACGGCCGGCTGTGGAGCCGCGCGCTGATACTTCGGGCAGACAGCGTTCAGGCTGCCGCGGGCAGGAGGGCGCAACTTCAGATTCCCAGCGGAGATCCGCTCCCGGCGCTGTTCGCGACGCCATGGTTTACTTCCAGAGACGCATTCGTCACGCTGCGCCTTGATCTAGAACGCTGAGCTGCCGCGAGCGAAGGCCGGGTGTCTTGGCTAGCGCGACGCCCCTATCCGCTTGTGTACAGGTGCGGGTGACTATCAGGCATCGTCCTGGCGGCTGATTTTCGCAGTCCTAGAATCGTCCAGGCTCCGGCAAGTACGAGAGGGATCGCGAGAATGACCATGGTCAGCTCGCGCGCGCGCGAAGACTGCACTGCGGTCACTGGCCCGCTCCCTCTTACCAACAGCGGCGCCGCAAGGCCATCGAAGATGTGCTCGATCACGCGCGTCTGCTGAGCGCTGTGGAGCCGCGTGGTCACTCTCGCGTGATCGTAGCGAACCCGTATCGAGGTCGGCACGCCGAGTGACAGTACTCCAAGACTTACCAGCTCGTTGCTGCGCCCATTGGCTCCGTTCATCGGCGTACGGAGTCGAAGCACCAGGGATTCCTCCTCCTGGCCGAGGGTGATATTGCGCTCGAAGGGACTGCGCGAGAAGGTCACGATGCGAGTTGGACCGCTCTGCATCGATGAGCCGGAGCGTACATTTGCCTCGATCTCGACGATCTGTGAGGTCTCGGCGAGCCTCGCCAGAGCGGCACGCGTAGTGGCCGGGGCATCCGGTCCGGCACAGAGTCTCTCCCGTCCTTCGCCCGCGCATATCCGGGCGGCGGAAGTCTCACCGACGTAGCGCCGTGCGCCACCGACCTCATCGCCAGCTGCGATCTGAAAGTTCTCGTTCCAGTCTGCGAGTCTCATTCCTCGCGCGTAGACGCGCGAGGAATAGAGGACATACGTGACGATAACTACGAACACTGCAGCCGCAATCGCGATTACGACACGTGATGCTCGAACATGATTCGTGACACGCACCGCGAGATGCGCCGCGATCGCTGCGCCAGCCGTGTTGAGCACCACGTCCCACACTGACGCGGTGCGACCGAAGATCCAGATCTGTCCGAGCTCGAGCGACACGCTAAGGAGGGCGGCGAGGATTGCTGCACCCTTGACCGAGGACCGCCCACTGCAGAGGACCACGATCGCTCCGAACGGGACGAGCAACACGAGATTGCCCGCGACGTCCGTGACGCTGGTTCCCGGAAACACCTCCAGCACGTTCGGTGTTCTCGATACCTCGAACGGTGTCCAGGTGAGCCAGGCCGCAACGATTGCCAGCCAGACCGCGATGGACCACGAGAGCAATCCCGCGGCGCGCGTGTCGCGCGCGGGCACCGCCCCGTTCAGGCGACCGGACTCGGCGCGACCGCGGCCAACCCGTCGTTCGCCAGTTGGCCGGCGGCTGCACGACTGGCGCGCGTCGTTTGCGCGATAGACCACGGATCCTGATCGATGTAGATCCTGAACCAGAGCTCAATGTTGAGGAGCGACAGCAGCTCACTTTCATCCAGGAGACCGCGGCGGATGACGTCCGGATCGAAGATGCCTCGCTCGAGGCACGCAGGTGAATTTGCGATCTCTTTCGCGAGTGGCGACAGTACACCGCCGAGCCAGTCCTTGATCGGAACCGTAAACGGAACCTTGTCGCGGCGATGGACGATCTCGGGTGGAAGCCACCTTGAGGCTGCGTTGCGCAGCAACCCTTTCGGCACGTTGCCTGGAATCTTCTGCGACGGCGGAACCGTCGCCAGCAGCTCGACGATGCGATAGTCTAGCAACGGTACTCGCGACTCGATCGACACCGCCATGCTCGCACGGTCCTCCTTGTGCAGCAGTTGCGGCAGATAGACGCGGAGGTCGTGATAGAGGCAGCGGTCGAGCATGCGCTCCGACGGTGCATCGCGGAATGGCTTCAGATATTCGGTCGCCGGCGAGTACCCAGTGAGCGAGCGCCGGAAGCTGCGGTGCAGCAGCGCGCTCGACGACGGTAGCTCACCGCAGTGCAGATGCATCCACAGGTCCTCGGGAGTGACCGCCTGCGACGACGACACCCGAGACGCGATGCGTCGTACGACACCACGCAGCCCCTCGCGTCCGAGCATCCGGCGGAATCGTGCCCTGGCGCCCGGTCTCACCGACTCGGGGGCACGGCTCTCGAAGGCCGAAGCCCCAGCGCCAACCATCTGCAACTGTGCGGGATACCCGGCGAACACCTCATCGCCGCCGTGACCAGTGAGCGCAACCTTGACGTGCTCCGCCGCCAGAGAGGCTGCAGCGTAATACGAGAATCCGCCATCCCCCCCGCCTGCTGGAGGCTGATCCATGTGCCAGATCAGCGAAGCAAAGACATGCTCGAGCGCCTGTGGGGTCTCCGTGCGCTCCTGATAGTCCGTTCCGACGGCCGCGGACACGAGCTTGGCGAATCGCGTCTCGTCATACCGCTCGCCACCAGCGAACCGAATCGAGAAGCTCTTGAGTGGTTGCACGTGCTTCACCGCCAGACTCGTCACTGTGCTCGAGTCGATGCCGCCGCTCAGATGCGCCCCAAGGGCGGCGTCGCTGCGACAATGAATACGCACGCTGTCGTCGAGAAGCTCCGCGACCTGACCGGACAGTACTTCCGGGGAGCGAGACTCATCGTACTGATAACAGACGTCCCAATAGCTACGGACATAGTGCTCTCCGCCTCGGACCGTGATCGCGTGGCCAGGAGCAAGCTCACTAATGCCGTCGAAGAATGTCTTGCCGGCGAGCGGTGCGCCGGCAAAGAGATAGTCGGCCACACCCCGACCATCCGCCGCACGCCGCACCGTCGGATCCTCGAGAATCGCCTTGATCTCGGATGCGCACACAAACTGCTTGGAATCCGAGTAGTAGTAGAACGGCTTTATCCCCATCCGGTCGCGTGCGCCGAAGAACTGGCCTCGCCGCGAATCCCACAGAATGAAGGAGAACATGCCGTTGAACTCGTTAACGCACCGCTCTCCCATCTCCTCGTAGAGATGGATGATGACTTCGCTGTCGGTATGGGAGCGGAAGACGTGGCCACGCTGGCGCAGACGTGACGCGAGCTCAACGTAGTTGTAGATCTCGCCATTGAATACCAACCACACGGTGCCGTCCTCGTTGGACATCGGCTGATGGCCGCCGGGCGACAGGTCGACGATGGAGAGCCGGCGATGGCCAAGCCCAACCGGACCGTTGACGTAGATGCCGCCGTCGTCAGGACCCCGGTGCAGCATGGAGTCCCTCATCCGAAGCAGCAGGCTCCGGTCGATTGACGTACCATCTCTTTTCAGAACACCTACAATTCCGCACATTGTGCGCTCCCGGCGCGAATAACTCTAACCCAAGCTCTCCGTTGGCGGTTACGCCATTTCGACGACTACCAAGACCTCAAAGACGGGCAAAGCTGTGGATGAATACTGACGGGCCCACAGAATCTCCAATCGATCCGCAATGTTGATCGGGGAGCCGTCTTTCGGAGTAAAGACAGCCGCTCCCAGTGCATGACCACCGTCAGGAGGCCAGCGGGCGCCGGAGCTCAACTACGATCGCCCGCGCGAACGGGCGGAGAATCGGAAGCACTCGCAGGAGACCGCGGTCAAACCGAGCGACCGCCCTTGTGAGCGGCCTCCACGAGACAATGCGGTCGATGCGTGAGAAAAACTGGAACTCCTCGACCTCGATCTCGAACAATTTCCGAAACGGCTCCAGGTCCGAGTACTTGAACTGACGCGCCCATTCCCCAGGATCCTCCGGCGCCGCCGACTCGACGGGCACCATCAGCCGCAGCCGCTCGAGCCACAGAGAGTTGCCGAACGGCTCCCTGAAGATCGCGCGAGCGCCCGGCTTCATGACACGATATAGCTCCTCGGCCGCGCGGTCTTTGTGACCGAGGTGATGGAGGATACTCTGGCCGATCACTACGTCGGCACTTTCATCGCCGAATGGGATGTTGTAGAACGATGCAGCCTCGAACCGGCATCGCGCTGCCACGCCGTTCAGCTCGGCTCGCTGCCGAGCCACACGCACCCCCTCCGCTGAAACGTCGAACGCATCGACGAACGCGGCGCCCCGTTTCGCCAGAATCACGCTGAGCCATCCGTCGCCACATCCGGCGTCCAGAACATGCATTCCCTCAATGCCTCCAAGGCGCAGCATAGAGCCGGAATAAGCATCAAGGGGCTCGCGGATGCCCTCAAACTTCTCCCAGTCGGACGGCCTCATGCGAAGCCGTTCGACATCGGGGTTGCCGTAAATCACATCATGCTTTTTTGCCTCTTCCCTTTCTTCGTCCTGAACGGCAGAAGTATTATCGCTCATCATGCGACCGGTCGCGGAATAGAAGTAGGAGGATAGCGGAGGAAGAATCTCGACCGCAGCGAGAGGGACGGGTGAGGAGCACTGGTCGCATGAGCACGAGTGCTTAGAGCCTGCGTCGCACGGGTGGCCACATCTCCAGGCCTACCTCGGAATATGCCTGCGTGGTCACATCTGGTACGACATCCCCAAACATGTCCCGGAGTATCCAGCCGTTACACAATGCCACGCCTGCGACTAGTTGCACAAAGACATGCATCGGTGCCGCTACAATGGCGAACCCGAGACCGGCTGCTTTCGCATAAAAGCGGTGAACCGGCAGGTTTGTCAGCAGAAGCGCACTGAAGGCGATCCCGCCCGCGGCTAGCGCGGGAGGCTCTGGCAGGAAGGCAGCAGCGAGCGTGAGCGTCACAAGTACCGCGACCGCGGGGGTGAGAGCGCGACTGAGAGTGAAAACCACTTCGGAGGGTATAGTGGCGCGTGTCTGCTGGTAGCCCAGACACCGGGCCAGCAGCGTGCTCCGTCGCCAGACCTCCTGGCACACGGATCGGACGGTCCACCGTTTCAGGTGAGTGACCTTGATGTTCGTGTCGAGGACCACTCGGTGCCCTGCCCCGATGAGCCGGTGCGCAAGGTCGAAGGTTTCAACTCCCGCTGTAACGAATCGCCACTCATCGTAACTCCCCGCTGAAACCAGAACATCGCGACGAACCGCCGCACACCCCGCCGCAAAATGTGCGTGGCGGCCGCGGTGCGGCTGCTCCCCGTACCGAAGGAGAAGGTTCCAGTACCGTGACGCGAAATTCTGAGGCCCGCATGTTTCGGAGTGGGAGGCAGAGACAGCGTCTATTTCCGGCCGCTTGGCGAGGGTGGCCAGCATCGCGGGAAGGGTACCCGGGTTGACGGCGACGTCGGCGTTGACGAACGCGACGACTGAGCCGCAGGCAATCTCCACCCCCCGGTTCCGCGCGTACGCGGGTCCGGCCGGTGTTCCAGCGAGCCTCACCACCTTGTCGGCATAGCGAGCCGCCAACGATGCAGACTCCTCGGTGCTTTGATCATCGACGACGATCAATTCATAAGAGTCTCGCGCCATTGCGCTGTTGCAGATGCTCTTGAGCACCTCTTTAACCCCGACGTCCGTTTTCTGAACCGGGACTATAACGGATAAATACGGTTGGCGGGGCATCAGTCGGTGTTGGTGGCTTGGACTCCTCGGGTCATCGATCGGAGGAGGACGGCTGGATCCCGCTCAACAGCGTCACAATGTCGCCGGGTGACTGCCTCATCGCGAGCTCCCGGAGATCCCCGACACTCGTCCCTGCAGGGGCCAGGAGAACCTGTATGTCACGAACTCTCCGTTGGAGCGCGGCTAGACTACTCGAGGGCCCAGCGCAAGCGACAATAACGTCGACGATGTCCTGGTCACCTTCGCCGGTGAGATGCTCCACCACCCTCTCCGGAGCGACCGAATGATTCTCCGGGAGCACGACTATTAAAGACCGTCGCGGAGTTCGACGGGGGCCGCTGTTGCTTGTACCTGGTAACGGCTGTAATCCAATGGCATGGAAGGCCGGTTCCAGATGGTGCGCCGACGCGTCACCGGGAACCGACGCATCGGCGAGCACATGGTGCTCACTGCGTGCGCTGCTATCGAGTCCTGCCCCCGACATGTGACCTCGAAAAGAAAATGACATGAGCACGTTTCAGAATCTCAGGGCCGCTCTCCCTCGAAAACGTCTCCGAGAGTGCTTGGAGGCAAGAGATATACTTGCATACTCAACGCCTAAGTCGTTATCCCGCAAAGCGTTGACGAAGGCGATTCTCGCCCCGTGGGCACTATTCGCTACGTTTGCGTGGCGCGCTCGCTACAAGGCGACCAGTCGGTTCGTGGAGGTCAGATCTGCGCGTCCGGCCGCGGGGTCGGCTCCCACGTTGCCATCGGCGTCCGCTTGAAAGCGGCCAGCCAAGCGAGAAATCCCGCGGAAAGAACGGCGAGAACAAAACCGGCGAGGGCAATCACTCTCGGCTGTAGGGGTCCGGGACGCCGCATGCCAACTAAGCCCGCGAGAATTCCCACAGAGGCGATCCCCAGGACCACTCTGGCACCGGTGTGCTCTACGGCGAGCGTCCAGAGCGACATATAGGCGAGTGGCGCCAGAAGGTACGGCAGCCATCGAAGCAGCTTGTGGCTGATCAGGCGAAAAGCGAAGCCGCCATACTTGATAGGATTCATTAGCGCGCGATAATAGAACAGGGTGCGAAGTCCGCGAGCCATCGTTCGGATCTTTCGCTTCAGCTCCGTACGGATTTGCGGCGAGCGTGGAACAATGCAGGTGGCGTCAGTGACACTGACCGCACGATATCCCTGTTTCCGCGCCACAAGAGCAGCAGCAAAGTCCCAGCTCAAGCCGGGCGGTAGTGGAAGGCCGTGAACCTCTCGGCGACTACCGTAGAAACAGCCACTTGCGCCGACGATGGAACCGAGCCGCGTCTCCAGGGCTCGAACCCACATTTCGTACCCGACGTAGCCGGACTCCGCTAGAGTTTCCTGGTTTTCCGCTGATCCGACGCTGACATCGTTCCCGGACGCGACGCCTATGCCTGGGTCATCGAACGCGCGGATGAGTTTTTTCAGCGACCCTGTCGGCACGAGGATCGTCGCATCGACATTTACCATGATTGCCCCTCGAGACGCCGCGAGCGCCGCATTCTCGGCGGAGGTTTTCCCCCGTCTCACCGGTAACCGGAGTAACTCGACTCCCCGATGGGCGAATGTGCGCACGACGTCGTCGGTACCATCGCTCGACGCATCCGATATTACGAGGATCTGCAGCCGGTCACGGGGATAGTCGAGCGCGAGAAGTGACTCCAGTGTCCCGCTGATGCTCGAAACGGCGTTGTAAACCGGGACCGTTATCGTGACGGTCGGCCACTCCGCGGCAGTCCAGTTCGGACGTCGGTGAGATCGAACGTTAGCGGCAATCCACAGAATCAAGGGGTAGCAAACGTAGGCGTAGACCGCGATGACTAGCGGAGCACTCGCAAGTACCACAGCAAGAGCGAACATTCGGCGTGTCGAAAGAGTTGGATGTAGTCGCGGCGGTACGAACCATCGCCCGGGCCACGCCCCGCGGATTTGGCGGGCAAGGGCGCCAACCAGCGCGCCCCGCCCATCGCAGGCTCAGAGCATTGCACGTGCCTGAGCGAGCTCTGTCCAACTCCTTGGCCTATAAGGGGTTAGAGAAGGGGCGGCGTGTCGCTTGCGGCACATCGACGGCATTGTGTTGCGCTTGCGCTACCGCAAAAAGATCTCACCCGGCCTGCGGTTGTGTCAGCGCTTCAGCGGGTTGTGCGCTGGCCAACCGCGGCCTCGTAAACGGAGTCGAGGGCGGCGAGCCAGGTCGCCGGCCCGAAAGATTGGCTAAGCCGGTCTCGCGCGCGCCGACTCCGCTCAGCCGCCGCCGTGGGCTCGCCGGCGATTTGAGAAAGAGCGTGCGCGATGAGCGTTGGTTGTTCAGCACCAACGATAATTGCGTGTGAGGAGTCAACTACGTCCGGAACTCCACCCACGCGCGTGGCAACGATCGGAACGCCCGCATTCATTGCTTCCAGCAAAGTGATGGGGGTGCCTTCTGTCCGAGAGCTGAGTACGAACGCGTCGAACGCGCTCAACAACGATCCGGCATTGGCAAGGGGTCCATGCCAGGTGACGCGTGAAGCAATTCGCAGCTTCGTGGACTGCTGGCGCAGACGCTCCATCTCCTCGCCCTGTCCGATGACCGACAACTGCCATCTCGGATCGGACTCTGCGAGGGCATCGAGCATCACGTCCGCCCCTTTTTCCTTCGACAACCGACCTACCCAGCCGGCCACGAGGTCGCCAGACCGGATGCCCAGTCGCTCGCGTGCCGCAGAGCGGGGGAGCATGTCGTAAAGAGACGTAAATGCGTTAGGAACCAGGTGGATCTTGTCACTCCGAACGCCATCTTCCGCCAAGCGCCGCGCGAGGGGCGCAGATACCGCGATCACTGCGTCCGCACGCCGCAGCGCCAGGAGCTGCACTCTCTCGTTCAACCTGTTTCGCAGTCCACCGCCGGTGAATCCGTGCACGGTGCTGACTGTGGGAACACGATGCGAGCGCGCGACGAGTCCTCCGATCACATCGCTCCGATATCCATGACTGTGCACAACACTTGGTCTAAGCCGCGCGACGAGTGCGCTCATCATACGGAATTCGCTAAAATAATCTCGAGCACGCACGACGATGGGCGTGACCGGTACGCCCAGGTCCTTCAGTTGATCTATGAATGGGTGACCGACTGCCGTCCTTGGTTCGACTACAGCAGCGACATGCACCGAAGACCTTTGTCCGTGCGATATCATCGCAACTACGCGCTCGAGTCCGCCTTCTCGAGTGGGCGCGAGAACGTGAAGAATTCCAGGGTTAACGCTCATCGCACCGCTGGTTTAATAGCCGCGTTGAGTAGAATGCAACAAACCGGATGTGCTGGAAAACCGTCCGCACCAACATTTCTCCTCAACCCTGCTTTATTGAGTTTGCAACGAGGCCCGCTGCGTGGCGGCCTGTATGCGCGGACGCCAAAAGTAACATCTGAATTGCTGGATGCTGGCACACTTTTCGCCAAACGGCGTGCCAGAATGGAGGTGCGGTATGCGCCAAATAGCTATTCCTCCCGTTGGGTTAACTCCAGCGGCGTGACGCTTCATTTGACTGCTCGTCGCCATGTGTAAGGGACCTCGCCGCGCTTCGGTGAGGAGTTGGGAGAATAGAACGGCAGGATCGCAAGCCTCCTCGGGGGTGGGCGACAAAGGCAAACCCGGCGAAAGCCGGCGACGCAAAGCCACGAGGCTAACGCGCAATCTAAAGCGCCATGCCAGTCGAGCCGCCGAATCACACTAGACAGGAGTCGCGCTATGCGTGCTTTCATCCTGGCAGTGACCGGCCTTGCATTCGCTGTCGCTGCTTGTTCATCCTACGGGACGTCAGTTGTCGACGTCGAAAACCCGGCGTCGGCACCAGTTGCGTCAGTCTCCGTAGCGCTCCCATCCTCCTCCCTCGTCGCGGGAGAAACGCAGCGCGCGATCGTAACAGTAAAGGACGCGACTGGAGCCACGCTTTCCGGTCGCACCGTCGTATGGTCTTCGTCCGCGTCATCAGTAGCGGTCGTGACCGACGCTGGCGTGGTCCAGGGCGTTTCGCCGGGCACGGCAACTGTAAGTGCGCTTAGCGAGGGTGTCGCCGGACAGGCCGGGCTTACCGTAGTTGCCCGTCCGCCACTTCCCGTCGACCGGATCCTTGTTGCAATCAACCCCGCTGCGGTTGTCGTTGGTCAGGCTGCGCGTGCGAACGTCACACTTCTGGACTCGAACGGGAATTCAATAACTGACCGAGCTGTAACCTGGCAGAGCGGAAACTCGAGCGTTGCGACAGTATCGGGCAATGGTGACATCTCCGCAGTTGGGCCCGGTACCGCGGCCATCACTGTTACAGCCGAGGGCAAGACCGCTTCAGCCTCACTGAATGTGAGCGCTCCGGCTCCGGTCCCGGTAGCGACGATTGCGATCTCTCCTGCATCATCCAATCTGCAGGTTGGCGGCACGGTTCAGCTCTCTGCGACAACGCGCGATGCGAGTGGCGCCGTGCTCACCGGGCGAGCAATCGGCTGGTCGAGTGCGAACGCGGGGATCGCTTCGGTCAACTCGAATGGTCTTGTCACCGCCGTCTCTGCAGGTTCGACTCAGATAACTGCATCGAGCGAAGGGATAAGTAATAGCGCTGCGATAACAACCAGCGCACCCGCTCCTGCCCCGGTGGCAAGCGTTTCGGTGACGCCAGCGTCGTCCACGGTACAGGTCGGCGGCACCGTTCAACTCTCGGCCGTAGCCCTTGATGGCAGTAACAATACGCTGGCCGGGCGCGTCGTCACCTGGTCGAGTTCCAGCGCGGGTATCGCATCTGTGAACCCGACCACTGGCCTCGTCACCGGCGCCGGCGCCGGATCGGCGACGATATCCGCAACCAGCGAAAACAAGACCGGAACGGCAACGATCACGGTCAACGCGCCACCACCTCCTGCTCCTGCTCCA
>Ga0180121_10000193_pt1 | contig 23407 bp, 21 predicted proteins | sample AntDrymUQ5402106_2_FD_129676 | JGI IMG/M metagenome (GOLD analysis project Ga0180121, IMG submission 129676) | Polar desert sand microbial communities from Dry Valleys, Antarctica - metaG UQ540 (21.06) (version 2) (version 2) | ecosystem: Environmental > Terrestrial > Soil > Desert | place...
CATGCCATTCGACGAGGCGCGAAGTCTTGTCGGCCGCGTTCTCAAAGTCTGGCTCGACTCGCAGGAGGCGTAGCCAGGCCTCGGCGCGTCTGACTAGAAAACAAAAGGCCCGCGTTTGCGGGCCTTTCTTAGTAGCGGGGGCAGGATTTGAACCTGCGACCTCCGGGTTATGAGCCCGGCGAGCTACCTGACTGCTCCACCCCGCGACGCGGCATCGATTGTAGCGGAGGCCCCCAGCTTTGGCGAGAGATCACGATGCGAAACGGCGCCTTCGAGCCCCTTCGCGCCGAGGCAGCCCTCCCGCCCGGCTCAAGCGGCGCAGGCCCTGGGTTGCTCGCTCCTGCGACGGCGAAAACCCCGCACGAGCAGGAAGCCGGCTGCGAGGACGAGCATCCCGGCAACGGCGTCGAACAGGAAGTGATTGCCCGTGACAACGATCGTAAGCACGACGAGCGGCGGATAGACCACACCCGCCAGCCGCACGACGTGGGAGCGCGCGAAGCGGATCATCCCGATCCCGACCCCAACCGCGTAGGCGGCGTGCAGCGAGGGCACCGCCGCGACCGGATTCGAGAGTGCCGAGGAGGTCGGCGAGCCGATGTCGATCCCCGAGAGCAGCAGCAGCGTGTCCTCGAGCCCGACGCCTGCGAGGCGCGGCGGCGCGGTCGGGTAGAGCCAGTGGATCACCACGGCCAGCGCTGTCGCGGCGAGGAAGCCGTCGCGGAAGCTCTGAAAGCCGGCGCGCGAGCAGCGGTAGAGCCAGACGAAGAAGATCCCCGTGAAGAGGAAGTGACCGACGAAGTAGAAGAGGTTGAGCGCGGCCACGAGATCCGGGAGCGCGAGAAACGCCCGCTGCAGCGACTGCTCCCAGGCGAATCCGAGCACCTGCTCGACCGACACGATCCGGTTCGCGTTCGCGAACGCCTGCGCCCAGTCGGGCTCCATCGCAAGCCTTGCCACCTCGTAGGCTCCGAACGCCCCGAGCACGACGGCGAGTTGTGCGACTCCGTCACGTCTCGCCAGATACTCCCTGACGCGCGACATCCAGCTCATTCAAACACCGTTGCTAGCCTTGTGGCAATGCCGATTTTCTGGCTCGCTCTCATCGTTGCGCTCGTCCTGACGGTTGCGTCTGCGATCTTTGTAACGCTGCGAGGCCTCGAAGTCTTCCGGGCGTTCAAGCGGCTCGGCCGCGACGTCGGCGTCGAGCTCGACCGGATCACGACGGCGAGCGGCGAGATCGAGCGCCACCTCGCGCTTGCGGCCGAGAGCAGCACCAAGTTGGAGGCGTCGCTGGCGCGGCTCCGTTCCTCCCGGGCACGCCTCAACGTCTTGACGTCCGCGCTCGCGGACGTGCGCGCGGCGGTGGGCCGCGTCACCGGCGTCGTGCCGCGTAAATGAGAGTCGCCTCAGTCGACCTTGGGACGAACTCGACGCGCCTCCTCGTCGCCGACGCGAACGAAACCCTCGAGGAGGTCGTTCGCCGGCTCGCGATCACGCGGCTCGGCGAGGGCGTCGACGAACGCCGCCGGCTGCTGCCGCTCCCGATCGCGCGCGTGCGTAACGTCCTCTCCGACTACCGCCGCGAGCTCGAGCAGCTCGGCGCCGAGCGGACGCTCTGCATCGCAACGAGCGCCGTCCGCGACGCGGAGAACGGCGAGGCCTTCCTCGGCGAGATCGAGTGGAGCTACGGGTTCACGACACGCCTGCTGACCGGCGAGGAGGAGGCCGACCTGACGCTGCGCGGGATCGGTGCTGTCGAGCCGGGCACGCTCGTCGTCGACATTGGTGGAGGGTCAACCGAGCTCCAGGTCGTGGGGACGACCGTGCGCGTCAGCCTCGATGTCGGCTGCGTGCGCCTCACCGAGCGCTTCGGCGACGACGTCGAGGCCGTGCGGGCGCACGTTCGTGGCCTGTTGCCCGCCGCGGAGGTGAAGCGGGCAGTCGGCGTCGCAGGGACGGTGACGACGATCGCGGCGCTCGACCTCGGGCTCACGGAATACGACCCTGAGCGCATCCACGGGCACTCGATCTCGAAGGCGGCGGTCGGGAAGCAGACGGCGCGCCTGATGTCGCTGACAATCGGCGAACGGGCGCAGATCGTCGAGCCGGGGCGCGCGCCGGTGATCGTCGCGGGGGCGGCGATCCTGGCCGAGATCGTCGACTTCTACGACCTGGACGCGGTCGAGGCCAGCGAGCGCGACATCCTTCACGGCGCCGCACTCGCGGCCGCCGATCTGCCCGAGCCGGAAGAACGCGCCGCGCCTCCGGGCGCCTACACCTGCTGCTAGATCTCTTCTCCGGCCGGCGGCTCGTCCTCCGCCAGCCGGCGCTGCAGCACCGCGCGTGAGAGCACGCCGACGAGCCGACCACCCTCGAGCACCGGCACGCGCTCGAGATCGTGCTCCTCGAGGAAGCGGAACGCCTCGTCGAGCGGCAGGTCGGACGCGATCGTGTTCAGCGGTACCTCCGCGATCGCCCGCAACTCCGTGCCGCGCGGGTCGCGGCCGGCCGCGACGACCTCGCGCACGAGCGTCTTCCTCGTCACGACGCCGAGTAGACGACCCTCGTCACAGACAAAGACGGCGCGAACCTCGGGACGGCCAAGCGCCTCTCCCGCTTCCTGTGCGCTTGCGTCGCCGTCGAGCATCGGCGGATCGGCGACCATCGCGTCCTTGGCACGGTCCATGGGCGGATTATGGATAGAGACCGCGTGCGTCGAGAGCGCCTGCGACCTCGCGGATCCCGGCGACGAGTGCCGCAGTCCGCAGCGTGATCCCGCGCTCGAGCGAGATCTCCCAGACCCGGTCGAAGGCGTCGTTCATTTTCTCGGCGAGCTTGTCGCGGATCTCTTCGCGGCTCCAGAAGAGTCGGCCGAGATCCTGCACCCACTCGAAGTACGAGACCGTGACGCCGCCAGCATTCGTGAGGATGTCCGGCAGGATGGGGATTCCCCGCTCGGCGAGGATCGTGTCCGCCTCGAGCGAGGTGGGGCCGTTCGCGCCTTCCGAGATCAACCTTGCCTGGATCCGGTGCGCGTTCTCCTCGGTCACCTGATCCTCGCGGGCGGCGAGGACGAGGATGTCGCAGGGCAACTCGAGCAGCTCCTCGTTCGAGATTCGCGTACCGGTCTCCCAACCTTCGAGCGAGCCGTGCTCCTTCGTGAAGTCGCTCAGCGCGTGGACGTCGAGCCCATTGCCGTCGTAGACGCCGCCGGAGAAGTCGGAGACGGCGATCACGGTCGCGCCTCGGTCGGCGAGCTCGTGCGCGGCGATGCCGCCGACGTTGCCGAAGCCCTGGACGACGCAGCGCTGCTCGGCGAGGTTCCAGCCGAGCCGCTCGCACGCGCGGGCGGTCACCATGACGACGCCGGCGCCGGTGGCCTCGTGCCGGAAGACAGAGCCGCCAATCGAGATCGGCTTACCAGTAACGATCTCCGGCACAGCGTGGCCGACCTGCATCGAGTAGGTGTCCATCATCCAGGCCATGGTCTGCTCGTTCGTCGCCATGTCCGGGGCGGGAATGTCCTCCTTCGGGCCGATGACCGGCAGCAGCTCGGAGGTGAAGCGGCGGGTGAGCCCCTCGAGCTCGCGCAGCGACATCTGGCGCGGGTTGCAGCGCACTCCCCCTTTGGCTCCGCCGTAGGGGAGCCGCAACAGCGCGCACTTCCACGTCATCCAGACCGCGAGCGCCGCGCACTCGCCGAGCGTCACCTCGGGGTCGTAGCGGATGCCGCCCTTGGTAGGCCCGAGGACGGAGGAGTGCTGAACGCGATAGCCCGCGAAGACGACACGGCGGTCGTCGTCCATCCGCACCGGCACGGAAAGCATGATCGCGCGTTCCGGGTAGCGAAGCCGCTCGGCGACGGCCTCGGAAATGTCCGCGTACGGCAGCGCCAGCTCGTACTGTGCGACCGCGGTCTCGAAGAGCGGCGTGTCCCACTCGAGATGCGTATGAGCAGCGGTTTCCTCGACGCGAGCCACGGGCGGAGTGTATGCACCCGATCTAGAGCGATCGGGGCTGGTTGGGAGCGAAGCGACCCTTCAGGGGTCTTAGCGCGGAACGGGATCTGCTCCCGCAGATCCCGTTTCTTGCGCCGAAATACAGGACGATGCCGGGGGCGGGAGTCGAACCCGCACGGCCCTGAGGCCGGCCGATTTTAAGTCGACCGCGTCTGCCAGTTCCGCCACCCCGGCCGGGTGCGCTCGCGCGACTAGCCGCCGGGGGCTAACAGCTCGGGCGGGAGCCGCTCGGGACCCTGGTAGCGGTGCTCGTCGATGAAGGCCGAGAATGCGGCCTCCTCGAACGTCTTACAGCTCGCGAGGAAGCCGCGGCCACGGTCGTCCGTCCCGGTCGACGAGTCCGGAGCAGTCCAGGCAGAGAGCGTGATTTTGTCCCCGTTCGTCGCGAGGGGCGAGATGACGAGCCCGTTCGGGTCGTCAGTCTCGTCGTACCAGGTGCGCAGCGAGTCGACCTCCGCCTCGGGGACGTCGGGGCCGTAGTGGATCACGGCGCCGCCGTGCTCGAGGTTGTGCGTCGTCTGCACGAGGGGAACCGGCTCGTCGTAGGAGCCCCAGACCGCGGTCTGGCCGAAGTGCGGCCCGCTCGTCGGCGGCGAGGAGTTCCATTTCGGCTTCGTCGCGAGCGTGGGGACGTCCGAATGGTCGGAAACGTTCGCCAGCGCCGGGAAGCTCTGCAGCGTGCAGCCGGCGTCCTCGAGCGCAGCTTGCTCCCCGCCGTCCCCGCCGCCGGTGAGGAAGACGATTGCGAGCACGATCGCAAGCACGGCGAGCCCCGAGCCCGCGATCAGGTAGAGCATGCGCCGCTGCCGTGCCGTCGCTGCAGGATCGGGAGGCGTCGAGCGCCGCTGCGGGCCCTGCGGGCGCTTCGGAGGGTTTGGGGTGCGGTCTTTCCTGGCCATCGGCGAGCGATCGTACCCATTCGCGGTGCCGTCCGACGCGATCTCTACCGTTTGTCGGCCCAATGGTCATCCTTGCTCTCATCGTTGGTCTTCTGCTCGGTGCCGCCTGCGCGTGGCTCGTCTTGCGGAGTCGCGCGGCACAGCTGGAAACGGAGCTGACCCTAGTGCGCCGGGTCGGTGAGGAGCGCACCGCGGTCGTCGCCGAGGCGAAGGACGCTTTCCGGGCGCTTTCCTCGGAGGCGCTGCAACAGACCACGTCCTCGTTCCTCGAGGTCGCGAAGACGCAGATCGGCGGCCAGGTCGCACCGCTCAAAGACTCGCTGGAGCGGATGGATCGGCAGATGAGCGGCATGGAGAAGGTCAGGCAGGAGGCATACGGCGCCGTGACTCAGCACCTGACGACGTTGGCCGGGACACATGAGCGTCTACGGCTCGAGACGGGGAACCTCGTCAAGGCGCTCCGCACTCCTCACGTCCGGGGGCGCTGGGGCGAGGTCCAGCTTCGCAACGTGGTCGAAGCCGCGGGCCTCTTGCCTCACTGCGACTTCCATGAACAGGCGTCCTCGCGCGATAACGAAGGCTCCCTGCTTCGCCCCGACCTAGTCGTACGCATCCCGGGCGGTAAGCACGTAGTCGTCGATGCGAAGGCACCGCTCGCGGCCTATCTCGACGCGTGTGAGTGCGAAGACGACGACCAGCGCGTCGGCCATCTGCAAAACCACGCACGCCAGGTACGCGATCACCTCCGCAAGCTGGCGCAGAAGTCCTACTGGAGGCAGTTCGAGCCCTCACCCGACTTCGTGATCATGTTCGTGCCCGACGAGACCTTCATCCGAGTGGCGCAGGAGCACGACGCGATGCTCAGCGAGGACGGCTGGAAGGACGGCGTCATCCTCGCCTCGCCTTCGACGCTCTTTACGCTGCTCCGAACCGTTGCCGCGACGTGGCAGCAGGAAACGGTTGCGCAGAGCGCCCGCGAAGTGCACGAGCTCGGGCGTGAGCTTTACAGCCGGATCGCGACGATGGCCAAGCACCTGGGGGACGCCGGCAAGGCGCTCGACAACGCCGTCGGGCACTACAACTCCGCCGTCGGCTCGCTGGAGACGCGCGTTCTCGTGCAGGCCCGCCGTTTCGAGCAGCACGGCATCGAAGGCTCGATCGCATCCCCCCAGCCGATCGAGCGGCAAGCCCGCCCGCTGCAGGCGCCCGAGCTCGTGGAGCCCGGCGAGCAGCTGCGCGCCATCGACGCGGCGTAACCCCTTAGTACCGCAGCACTGCGCCGATCCCGTCGACGGGATCGAGATCCTGGCGGTGCTCGACTGCGAGGACGTCGCCGCCGTGGGCGAGCGTGAGCCGAACGGCGAGGTCGAGCCCGTCGTCGCGCGCCTCCATTGTCGTCCCGTCCAGCGGGCAGGTGGTCGCATCGACCGCAGCGCGCCCACAGGCGGGACAACGGAACGCGTCCTTCTGCACACCGTCGGTGTAGAGCAGCAGCTCGACCCGGCCGTCGGACGCCGCCTCGAGCGTCTTGGCCCAGCCCGATGCGCCACGCGCTCCCTTGCCGGTCTCCTCACGCCAGCGCTCGATCGCCTCGCTCGTGCGCGCCGCTCGCCACTGCTCGATCGAGGGGGCAACCACCTCGTGGAGATCGCTGTCGGAGGCGTGCGCGTCGGCAGTGGTCCACCCGATCACGGCATCCGCCACCTCGGCGGGGAGCGTTTCCGCGAACTCGGACCGAGTCTCCTCGCCGCAAACGACGACGATGCGCGGCCGGTCGAGGCTGCGGAACCGGGCGACCAGTTCCTCGGCCACCGACCGATAGTGCTCCTGCGCGACGTTGTCGGCGTGCCGCTGATTCCGGGTCCGGGATCCCCCACTCTGTTCCGGCCGGCCCGGAGCTTCCTCGGTGCGGTCGGCGATCACCTCGAGCCGGCCGCCGCGTAGCGCCAGCACGCGGCCCTGCTCGCGGCCGACGACGGCGACGAGGGCGCCGTTACCGTGCCCAAGCAGCGGCACGAGCGGCGCCAGAAGGAAGTCGTCTGCGACGCGCGCCGTGTCGGGCACGGACGCCGGCAACGTCAACACGCTCCAGACGTTGTCCAGGCCGGCCGCGAACACCGCGAGCCCATGTGCGCCGTCCCGGTCGAATTCGCCGTCGAAGAACTGCTCGAGCCGCTCGAAGTCGGCCTTCAACCCGCCGCGAACCTCGTGGGCCAGATCGGGCCGCGTCGCACCGTGAGATTTCGCCGCGACGTCGAGCAGCGAATGAATCCGTGTCGCGGCGTCACCAGCGGTCGGGACGCGACTCGGGTCGAGGTCGAGATAGAGGCTGATCGCGCAGCCATGCTCGGCCCGGAAGGCCGCAAGTTCGCGCAAACCGTCAAGGCTGACTCTGGTAGTCGCCATACCGCCCTTTCTGCCTCGTTCAGTGCGGATTCTAAGCCTCCTTCGGCCGAGCACGCGGAACACCTTTGCGCTCCGATTCGTTCTCTATCGTGAGGGCGCACACCGCCCGGTAACAGGAATGAAGGAGTGACAGTGAGCGACGTTCGTGACGTGATCATCATCGGCGGTGGCCCGGCCGGCTACACGGCTGCGCTGTACGCCGCACGCGCCAACCTGAGCCCGCTTGTCATCGAGGGGTTCAACTGGGGTGGCCAGCTGATGATCACGAGCGACGTCGAGAACTATCCGGGCTACACCGACGGCGTCATGGGGCCGGAGATGATGGCCGAGTTCCGCGCCCAGGCTGCGCGGTTCGGCACCGAGTACCTGACCGACGACGTCACCCGCGTCGATTTCTCTGAGCGCCCATTCAAGGTGTACGTCGGCGACGACGAGCACACTGCTCAGACTGTGATCGTCGCGACCGGGGCAACCGCGCGCCAGCTAGGGCTCGAGTCCGAGCGCGCGCTCCACGGCCGCGGCGTCACATACTGCGCCACCTGCGACGGGGCGTTCTACCGCGACCGCGAGGTCGTCGTCGTGGGCGGCGGAGACTCTGCTATGGAGGAAGCGCTCTTCCTGACGAAGTTCGCCTCCAAGGTCACGATCGTGCACCGGCGCGACGAGTTCCGCGCGTCGCAGATCATGATCGACCGCGCCCGCGCCCACGAGAAGATCGAGATTCTCACCCCGTTCGCCGTCGACGAGGTGCTCGGCGTCGAAGGCGGGAAGCTCACCGGCGTGCGCCTGCGCCAGCTCGACACCAGCGAGACGCGCGACTACCCGACCGACGGCCTGTTCGTGGCGATTGGCCACGACCCGACGACCAAGCTGTTCGTGGACGCGCTCGACCACGATGAGAACGGCTACCTGATCACCAAGGGCAAGACGACCGAGACGAACGTTCCGGGCGTCTTCGCCGCCGGCGACGTCCAGGACCACGTCTACCGCCAGGCAGTCACCGCAGCAGGCTCGGGCTGCGCGGCGGCGCTCGACGCAGAACGGTTCCTGGCCGAGGCCGAAGGGCATCCCGAAGCGGCGCTGACAGCTCCGCGCGAGCACACCTCGCCCGCCTAACTCCGGCCGACGCCGCCGCTACGCTCGCGCCCATGAACCCGGCGGCGCGCTGGATCGACCTGCTCGACCCCTCCCGTGAGGAACTGCTCGCCGAGGCTCCGGCCGAGCTCCATCCCCGTGCGGTCGAACGGATCGTCGCGCAGGTCCGCATCGACCAGGACCCAAGGCCAGCCTTCGAGCCGCACGGTGACTACGTCTTCGGCGTGCTGCTCGTCCCGGTCGGCATTCCCGAGGAAGATCGCGTCTTCTACCAGGAGATCGATCTCGTGCTCACTCCCGAGGCCGCGCTCACAGTGCGCAAGACACCCGCGGGCGAGCGCCCCTTCGACCTCGGTGCGCTCGAGCAAGCCTGCGACGCCCATGGAAGCCCCACTTCGGGAGTGATCGCGTACTACCTCGTCGACGAGGTGGCGGAGCGATACCTCGGAATCATCGACCTCCTCGACACCGAGATCGACGAGCTCGAGAGCGGGATCGAGAGCTGGCCCAGCGCGCTAGTACGCAAACGGCTCTCCGAGCTCAGGCGGGACGTACTCCAGATCCGGCGTACGCTCATCCCCACCCGCGACGCGGTCCGGCGAATCGTCGACGGCCGGGTCGACGTCGGCGAGGACGCGGTCTTCGACCGGTCGCTCGAGCTCGACTTCGCCGAGGCGTCCGATCGCCTGCTGCGAGCAACGGAGTCGCTCGACGTTTCCCGCGACCTGATCGCCTCCGCCCGTGACTATCACCAGTCCAAGATCACCCAGGAACAGAACGAGGTGGTGAAACGGCTCGCTGTGATCGCGTCGCTGCTCCTCCTGCCCACGTTCCTCGTGGGCGTCTATGGCCAGAACTTCGACCACATGCCGGAGCTCGGGTGGAGGCTCGGCTACGCCTTTTCCTGGGGCCTGATCGCGCTGTCGACGGTGGCCCAGCTCGCATTCTTCCGCTGGAAGAAGTGGATCTAGGTCGCGTCGCTAGGCTGGAAGCGATGCCGTTCTTCATCTGCCCGAACTGCAAAGACCGCTCGCTCGACCACGACGGTCGTCAGGGTTTTCTGCGCCAGGCCGTCTCCTGCGAGCGCTGCGGTTTCGGTTTCCTCTTCGAGCTGCTGGACGACTACTACCCGTCGCCGAACACCGGGCTCGTCGCCTGCGACCGCGACGGGCGCATCCTCGCCGTTGGCCGCGGCGTCTTCGAGCTAACGGGGTATCGCGAAGGCGACTTGATGGGCAAGGACGTGCTCGCCGCGTTCGGCCTCGGCGGCTTCGAGGACGGCAAGAGCCCGGTCTCGCTCGCGCTCGAATGGGGCGTGCGGCGGCTCGGCGAGAAGCTCGAGCTCCGTTCGCGCGCGGGCCAAGTCAAGCCCGTCACCGCGGACGTCTTTCCAGCCTATGACGACGACGGCGGCGTACTCGTCGCACTGTCTCCGCGCTAGGGCAGGAAACCCACCGCCTGGCTCCACGTAACCGAGGCGAGCTTCGCCTGCCCGACGCGATCGAGTTCGGAGCTCCAATGCATCCCTCCCTAAGTTGGCGGCGCGCCGATCCTCCCATCCTCGAGGGACTCTGTTCAGACCCGCGCTGAGGGGCAGAGGGCGTTCAACACGCACTCCTCGCAGAGCGGTCGGCGCGCGTCGCAGATCCGGCGCCCATGCCAGATCAGGAGGTGCGGGAACCGCCCCCAGTCCGGGCGCGGGACGAGCTTCGCGAGGTCGCGCTCGATCTTGACCGGGTCCTCCTGCTTTGTCAGGCCGAGGCGCTGCGACAGGCGCCGCACGTGCGTGTCGACGACGACGCCTTGCGGGTCGCCGAGCTCGGCGGCGACGACGTTGGCGGTCTTGCGAGCCACGCCGGGCAACCGCAGCAGCTCGGGGATCGTGCGCGGCACTCGCCCGTCGAACTCCTCCAGGAGCACCCGCATCGTCCCGCGCACTGACTTCGCCTTCTGGCGAAAGAAGCCGGTCGCGTAGACATCGCGCTCGAGCTCCTCCTGCGGCACGGCAAGGTAGTCCTCGGGTCGCCGGTACTTCTCGAACAGGCGCTCCGTGACCCGGTTCACGTTTACGTCGGTCGTCTGCGCCGAGAGCATCACCGACACGAGCAGCTCGAGCTCGTTGCGGAAGTGGAGCGCGATTCGCGCGTCCGCGTGCTCCACCGCAAGTAGGTCGATGAGCGGCCGGATCCGCTCGCGCTTCGGGCCGACCCGGCGGCGGGCCTCGTGGACGAAGCTACGAGGCAAGGCTCTCGAAGTAGAGGGAGACCTCGTCGGGGTCTTCGGGGTCCAGAAGCGTGGAGGCCACGTCGTCGGCCTGCGGGTAACCGCTCGCGCGAACCGCTACGGCGGCAGCCTCCACGGCGTACACGGTGTGGCGCAGCTCGACCTCCTCCCCGTCGAGCAAGGCCCAGAACGCGCCCGGACGGCCCTCGTAGGGCCTGCCGACGCTGCCGGCGTTCACGAGCCTGACCCCGTCGACCACGCGGTTGTACTGGACGTGTGTGTGTCCACTGACGACGACTCGCTCGTCTACCCCTGCGAGCGCGGCACGCACCCGCTCCTCAGGTGAGACGTGGGTGAGGATCTCCTCGTCGCTGCGAGGCGAGCCGTGGCAGTAGAGGACGCCGCCGACAGGCACCGCGACGGGAAGCTCGCGGAGAAAATCGAGCGTGAGTGGATCAAGGCGCTCGGCGACCCACTCGCCTGGCTCGCGGTCGCCGTTGCCACGGACGAAGACGGCATCCAGCGCCAACAGCCGCTCCAGGCACTCCCGCGGGAACGGTCCGGCAACGACGTCGCCACCGCAGACGATCCGATCGACCTCCAACGACGCGGCCTCGGCGAGCACCGCTTCAAGCGCGGGTAGGTTCCCGTGCACGTCGCACAGGGCCGCGACGCGCATCAGCTCGCTGCGGCGAGCGCGGGCGGACGGCTGGGGCCGCCGCGCAGCCGTGGCCCGGCGCAGACGATGTCGAGGGCCGGGCAGCCGGCGCAGATGAACTCACTCGGGGCCGGCACGAACTCGCCTGCGCGGATCCGGCCGATCGACTCCGACAGCTCGGCTTCGAGCGCTGGCACGTCGGTGCTCGTGAACGTGCGCGAGACGACCGCATCGGCCTGCTCGAGGAAGTGGTAGACGACCTCGACCTCGTCCGCCCCGGCGCGGAAGCACGCGAGCGCGTACACCAACCGCTGCAGCCGGTAGTCGGCCTCGACGATCTCCTCGGCCGTTCCTTCCGCGAGCGAGTTCGTCTTGTAGTCGAGCACGAGCGCGTGCGAGCCATCCCGGTGCAGGACATCCAGCCGCCCGTGCAGGAGGACGCCGTCGTGCTGGAACGCGAACGGGCGCTCCGGCCGCGCCCCAGCAGGCGACACAGCGAGCGCGGCGATCCGCTGCGCGAGCTCCGACTCGCAGTACGACGCGACGAAGCCGGCGATGTGCGCCAGCTCCTCCTCGGTTGCGGTCGGATACCAGGAGCGAACCTGCTCGACGTCCGGGGCGGCGGGCGCCTGGAGGTCGACGAGCTCGAGCAGGCGGTGCACGGCATCCCCGACCTCCGTGGCGGCCAGCCCGCGTTGCCCGGCGACCGTTCCGTGAGCGTCCGCGGGCCGCATCCCGGCGACACGCTCCGCGTAATAGCGGTACGAGCAGCGCTCGAAGAGGGCGAGCGCGCTGTACGACAGCCTGCGCACGTCGTGCAGCGGCGGCTCGGCCAGCGCCTGTATCGGGGCCAGCGCCGGCGCGAGCGGCGGCAACGGCGGCGCCTCGCCTGGCGCGAACAGCGCCAGCTGGCCGGCCTCCACCTCGACCGGCTCCAGGTCGGGCGTGGCTGCCCGCAGCTCCTGAACGGGCGGCGGCGTGCGGTCGAGCCGAACCAGGACGCGAGCACCCTCCCGCTCGAGCTCGGCCGGCGAGTCGCCGGCGCGCTCCACCTCTGCAAGACAGTCGAGCCGGCCGAGAACCCAGCCGATCGGCGTCTTCTCATCGGCCCTACGGGCATGGTCCATCGAGCCGGAAACGATCAACCGGTCGATCGCGCGCGTCATCGCGACGTAATAGAGGCGCAGCCGTTCAGCCTCCTCCTCGGCCTGGCGGGCGTCCTTGACACCCTCGTAGTCGAGCACGCCGTGCCGCTTGCCCGTGACCGGGTCGGCGACCCGGAAACCGAAGCGGCCGTCGGAGAGACAGAGAATCTCGTCCGCGGACGGTGCGTTGCGGTCGCGCCCCGCGTCGGCGACAACGACGACCTTGAACTCGAGCCCCTTGGCCGCGTGGATGGTCAGGAGGCGGACCGCGTCCGCCCCCTCCTCCTCGGCCACGGCGTCGCGCTCGGCGGCGCCGACGGCTTCCTGCTCCTCGACGAAGCGGACGAACCCCTCGACGTCCGGGCCGCGCAGCTCCTCGAAGGAGCGGGCGAGGCGAGCGAGCTTGCGGAGGTTGGCGTAGCGGCGCCGACCGTCCCACTGCGCGAGCACGGCCAGGTCGTAGTCGTGGTCGGCGATGATCCGCTCGCAGAGCCGCTCGAGCGAGAGACGGCCCGCAGCGTCCGCAAGCCGGTCGTAGCGCTGCCGGAACGCCCGCAGCAGGCGCGCGTCGGCGGGATCGAGATCGGACGGCATCGAGCGCTCCAACCCGGTGAAGATCGGCCCCCGCGCAGCACGCCTGACGAGCATCAACGCGTCATTGGAGACGCCGACGAACGGCGAGGCGAGCACACTGACCAGGGCCTCGTCGTCGTAACGGTTCTGGAGCAGACGCAGGTAGGAGACGAGGTCGACGACCTGCTGCTGGCCGTAGTAGCCACGCCCCGTCGCGCGGTAGGTCGCGAGGCCCGCCTCGCGCAGCTCCTCCTCGTACCACTCGGCGTCCGTCCCGGCGGCGAAGAGGAGAACGATCTCGCCCGCGCTCGCGGCGCCGGTGTCGACGAGCTCCTTGACCCGCCGCGCGACGTGTCGGGCCTCCGCACGTCGCCAGTGGACGCCAGTCCCGGCGTACGCGGCCTTGTCGGTCACGAGCAGCTCGACCGGCGTGCCGAACACCGGGTCCGGGAACTCGCCCGAGGCGGCGAGGGGCTGGAACTCCTCCCCGAACTCGGCGCCGAAGAGATGGTTGACGACTGAGAGCAGCTCTGGGCGCGAGCGGTAGTTGCGGGTGAGCGGCAGCAGCGTCTCGGCCTCCGCGCGGCGCTCGCGGAACACCTGCACGTCGGCATGGCGGAAGCCGTAGATCGACTGGAACTCGTCGCCGACAAAGAACCGCTCCGTCTCCGAGCCGGTCAGCAGGTCGACCAGCTCGCACTGCAGCCGATTTGTGTCTTGGAACTCGTCGACCATGATCGAGCGGAAGCGGAGCTGCTCGCGTTCCCGCAACGCATCGTGATCGCGCAACAGGTCGCGCGCCCGCAGTTGCAGGTCCTCGAAGTCGAGCGCCGACTCGCGGTCCTTGGCGGCGCCATAAGCGTCCGCGAATCCAAGCAGCAGCTCCTGCAGCAGCGCGCGGTCCTGGAGTGCAAGCGTGTCGAGCGCCGCCTGTTCCACGGCCCTGCGGGACTCCTCGAAGCTGGCGGCTCGTTCCGTGCGCGCGCGCAGTCCGCTGAGATCGAGCAGGCGCTCCGCGAGTGGCGGCGCCGCGGTCAGCTCCAACGCCTGCACGGCTGCTGCCTTCGCCGCGTCGGTTGCCTCCGTGTCCTCGGCCAAACAGCGCGCGGCCTCTGCGAGCTCTGCCAGACGCTCCTCGAGGCCCGGGCGCTCGCCCAACTCGAGCAGGAGCTCGCGTCCGGCGGAGCGAAGCGTCTCGTAGACAGTGGTCAGCATCCGACGCAGGCCGGAGGCGCCGTAGGTCGCGAGCAACCGCAGGCGCTTCGGATCGTCGCCGGCGCAGAACTGATTCAGCGCCGCCTCGAACGCCTCACCGCGGATGACGCGGCCCTGGTTGTCGTCGAGCACGCGGAATCGCGGGTCGAGGCCGGCGGCGAAGGGGTGCGCCTTCAGTAGCCGGAGGCAAAAGCCGTGGATCGTCGAGATCCAGGCGCCGTCGAGTGACCGTGCCAAGTCATGGCGGCCAGCCTCGCGCAGGCGCGCGCGAACCCGTCCGCGCAGCTCGCCGGCGGCACGCTCCGTGTACGTGATCACGAGCATCGATTTCACGTCGAGTCCGCGCTCGCACACCGCCTCAGCGAACCGCTCGACGAGGACGGTCGTCTTGCCGGTGCCTGCGCCCGCAGAGACGAACACCTGGCCGCGCGCCGAGATCGCCGCGGCCTGCTGGTCGTTGAGCGCGCGTTTACCCGCTCCGGCGCCGGCAAAGCCGACACCTCCGCTCCTGCGCGGCTCCGGCGAGTCTACGCCGCTCACGCCCGCCTGATCCGGCACATCCGCCAGAGGTCGCACCAGGCGGGACAGCCGTCCGTGCCCTTCGGGTCGTGACGCACGTCGCCCACACGGATCCGCTGCGCCAGCCCGCGCGCAAGATCGCGTGCTCCCTCCACCTGGGCCCAGAACGCTTCCTCCTCGAGGTAGTCGTTCTTGACGAGCCCGGGCAGAACGTCGTCCTTCGCCTCGGCGCGTAGCAAGCCGCGCGCCTTCCGCTCACCCGCGAGCGGGCGGTAGAGGCCGCCCAGCGGCTCGATCCCGACGAGGTCGCGGAGGACGAGCATGTAGAGCGGGATCTGGAGCTTCAGCTCCTTCTCGATCTCCGCCGCCGAGTGCCCGGTCCGTCCAGACTTGTAGTCCTGGACGATCCCACGGGCGCTGCCCGGGTCGACGTCGATGCGGTCGATCTTCCCAGAGAGCGTGACACCGTCTCCAAGGTCGAGGCCCCGCTGCAGCTCCGGCGCCGAGCGCTCCGAGCCGAAGCCGACCTCGAACTTCCGCGGTACGAGGGGGAGCGGCGAACTGGCCTCGTCGCGAACGAACTGCTCGAGGTCGCGGCGGAGGCTCTGCTCCAGCTCGCGCCGCTCCAGCTCGGTCATTTCCAACTTGACGCCCCCGAGAGCTCCCTCGAGGCACTCGCGGAGGAACGTGAGCGCGTCGTCGAGCCTGCTCTCCTCGACCCGGTCGCTTCCGATCGCACGCGGCAGCCCCGCGTAGAAACGGTGCAGGGTTGTGTGCGCGACCGAGCCACGCATCATCGCGTCGACCTTGCGGTCGATCTGGCGCGGCGAGATCAGGCGCTCAAAGAACCACGCGGACGAGCAGTCGGCGAAGCGCTCGAGCTCAGTGACGTTGAAGGGGGTCTTGGCCGAGAGCTCCGCGAGGACGCGCGGGTGCTTCAGCCTCGTCTCTCGCGTGAAGGCGCGCCGGGCGCGGTCGAGCTGCCGTTCCCATCCGTTCGCGGCCGCCAGCGCCTCGGCGTCGGCCGGCTCCGCCGCCGCGAGCAGCGCCAGCGCACGCAGCCGCTCGCGCTCGGTCGGCGCTGCCTCGAGCTCCCAGGTGAGTTGCGAGAGGGGCCGTCGCCGCGTCCAGCGCCGCACGTCCTCCGAAGCGAAGAGCACGGCGACCTCGTCCCAGAATGGGCTCGGCTCGCGCGGACTGCCCTCGTCAGTCGCTGCCTCGCGCACGAGCGTCAGCCGGCGCGTCGCCCGCGTGCAGGCGGTGTAGAAGAGATACCGCTCCCGCTCGACCGTGTCCGGGCGCACGAGCCGAGACCGTGAGTTGCGGTCGAGGTCGCCTCGGATGTCATCGTCGAGGAACGGAGAGGAGTTGCCGCGCCGCGGCAGCGTGCCCTCCTCGAGGCCGAGCAGGAAGACGGCATCGAAGCGGCGGGTGCGGGCCCGCGCGAGCTCGAGGACTGCTACCCGGCCGCGTTCCGCAGCCGAGCCGATGCGCACCTCGGCGTGCTCGAGCGCGGCAAACACCTCGTCTGCCGAGAGCTCACCGCCGAGCGCGCGCCAGCCGTCCAGCTCGTCGAGCAACCGCACGATCGCGTCATAGGCGCGCAGGTCGCCGCGGCTCGCCTCCCCGACCGGAGGCGCCTCGAGGCCGTGGGCTCCCCGCACCATCGCCGCGGCCGTCGCACGAACGGCGGCCACAGGCCCGGCCGCGCTGCGAAGCGCCTCCAGCTGCGGTAGCGGTTGTCCGTCGCGGAGCTTGATCGTCTCCTCCTCAACGGTTTCGCGCGTGGAGACGCCGCGGCCGCGGAGCCTGCCCTCGAGAAAGTCGACGTTCGAGCGGGTGAAGCCGGAAAACGGCGACCGAAGGTAGGCGTAGAGGTCACGGCGGCCTCCGTGCTGCCACTCGAAGCGAAGGAGCGCCAGGAGCGCCTGCCCGAACGGCGTCTGGCCGAGCCGGACGCGACCTTCGATCGTGAACGCGATCCCGAGCGTGCCGAGCACGGTCTCGAGCGAAGCCCGCCAGCGCTCGAGCGACGGGACGACGACGGCGATTTCCTCCGGCCGCATGCCAGACGCGACGAGCCCCCGGATCTCCTCCGCCGTCAGCTCCAGCGAGCCGCGGGCGCCTGCGCCCTCGAAGAAGCGGATCGCACCGTCGAGCGCCGGCCCGGCCGGCGGCGTATCAGCGAAGAGATGGCGCTCGAGGTGGCCGAGCGCGGCGTGACCGTACTCCGCAGCGCGGGCGGGGAGCTCGTCGATTCGGCCACCGGCGAGCGAGGCCAGATCCTCCTGTGTGCGGCGGAGCGACGCGAAGGCCGCGCGCCCCGGCTCGTACGGCATCGAGACGGTCACCTCCGTCCGGCCCGAGAGGGCCTCGAGCAATCCCCACTCCGCGCCTGTGAGGTCCTCGAAGCCGTAGGCGAACACCGGTCGACCGTCCCAGGCGTCGAGTTCCGAACGCAGGCGCTCGACAGCGCGACGTCGCAACAGGTCGCGATCCCAGAGCGCAAGGCGGTCGAGCTCCTCCCGGTACGAGGCATAGAGAAGCGCCAGGTCGCCGTCGAGTTGCTCCGGCTCCAACAAGCCGGACTCCAGCTCGGCAAGGGCCGCGAGAAGGGCGTCCGCGAACCCGGCGAAGCGAGCCGAGCGGCCGAGTCCGTTGAGCGGCGTTCTCGCCAGCACGCGCCGCGCGACGAGCGCTCGCTGCGCATCACTCGTAACCGGGCGGGCGTCCGGCACAGCGAGCGCGAGCTCGCGGAAGACGTCGTCGAACGTCCCGATCGAGCCGGCGAGCAGTGCGCCGGTCCGCCGCAGCAGATCCCGTTCGATCCGGTCGACGTCCGCCCGGTTCGGGACGATTAGGACTGGGTCGCGCTCGATCGCCGCGAGGTATCCCTCGAGCAGACGGGCGATCTTGCCGGCGTTGGCCGGCCCCACGACGAGGGCGAGTCCCATGCGTCCATGGTAGTCCCGGCCTCCGCCGGTGCTGCTTACGCGGAGACCGGGAAGCCGGAAAGAGCGGGAAACCTACTGAGCGGACTTTGGCCGGCGGCCGCGGCGAGCGACCTGGCGGCCACCGAGGCGCTCGGCCTCGGCATCCGTGACGTCGAGCTCGCGCACACCCTTACGGGCGTCGTGGAAGGTGATGCGCACCGTGGCACCCTTTCCCTCGGCGATCTCTGCGCCAGACATATCCGACACGAGCACGGTCTTGCGAGCCACAGGTACTCCTCCTTGGAGATCCGGAATGAATCGCGTCACCGTACCGGAAACTGCTGTCGCAATCACGCAGCGATGCGGGCACGCCGGATTCGCCACGAGCGCAGCAGACTGAGTAGCGCGTTCTCTTCCGGATCGAGCCCGATATCACGCGCTTTTACGACCCGCAATTTCCGCGGTCGGAAGTCCTCGATTGTTCGGCCATCGAGATACTGCTCGACAACGGCCGGACTGACGTAGGAGTTGCGCGCCACTGCCGGCGTGTTTCCGAGTCGCTCGCCAACCGAGCGCATGACGTTCGCAACCTTCTTCGTCGCCTCAGCCTCCGTCTCGGAGAGGCCGTGCTCGGCGAGCGCGATCGCCGCGGTGAGCGTGCCGCCCCAGGTACGAAAGTCTTTGGCGGTGAACTCCTCACCCATGTGCCGTCGGATGTAGCTGTTGAGCACCGCGCCGGTGAGCATGCGGGACTCGCCGTTGCCGCCGTACCGAAAGAGCCGCGCGCTGCCGGACTGGTCGAGCAAGTCTTTGATCGCCCCGGCCAACTCGGTGTCGACGACGGTCGTCCTCACCTGGACGCTGTGCTTGGCGCGGAAGCGGAAGGTGACACGCGTACCGCGGATCGAGACATGCCGGCGGGTGAGCGTCGTGACGCCGTGGGTGCTCGAGGCCTTCGCGTACCGGTCTGACCCGACGCGGAACCAGGCCAGGTTGATCAGTCGAACGGCGACCGCGCAGACCCGCTCGCGATCGTACGGGTCGTGCGTAATGTGCTCACCCATCGCCATCCGCAGGTCGGGCAACTTCTCGGCGAAGCGAACGAGCTTCTCGAACTTGGCCGCCTCCTGCTGGGCTCGGAAGTCCGGGTGGTAGAGGTACTGGCGGCGGCCGGCCTTGTCGAGCCCGGTTGCCTGCAGCTTGGCGCCCGCGCGTGGTGAGATCCAGACGTCCTTCCAGGCAGGGGGGATCACGATCTGCTCGATCCGTTCGATCTTGCCCGGATCCTCGATCCGCTGGCCGCGGCCGTCCAGGTAGCGAAAGTGCCCCTTCGACCCCGCGCGCCGCCATCCGCCTCTGCGCGCCACGCCGGAGGCCTACCCGATCGGCGCGAGTATCATCCGCCGCCGATGGATCAGCGGACGATCGTCGTGCTCGAGGGGGACGAAACCGGGCAGGAGCTCCTCGAGGAGGGGCTGCGCACGCTGGCGCCGGACGTGATCGGGATCGAGCTCTCGTTCCCGCGCTTCGACCTCTCGCTGGCGAAGCGGCGTGAGACGGCGAACGCGGTGGTCAACGAGGCCGCGCGCGCGATTCGGGACCACGGCCTCGGTTTGAAGGCGGCCACGATCACCCCGGAGACGCGCGACGACGTCGGCTCGCCGAACCGGATCCTCCGCGAGGAGATCGGCGGGCGCGTGATCGTCAGAACGGGACGGCGCATCCCGGGTGTCGTCCCGCTCGGCGGCGTCCACGCGCCGATCTCAGTGGTCCGCATGGCGGTCGGCGACGCCTACGGCGCCAAGGAGTGGCGCGAGGGCGAGGGCGAGGACGAGGTTGCGTTTCGCACCGAGCGGATCGAGCGCCGCATCTGTCGCGGGGTCTCGGAGTTCGCGTTCCGGCAAGCCGAGCGGATGGGCGCGAAAGTGTTCGGCGGGCCAAAGTACACCGTCAGCCCGACGTACGAGGGAATGCTCAAAGAGGAGATGGATGCCGCCGCGGAGCGCCATCCGGATGTCAAGTACGAGCCGCAGTTGATCGACGCGACCTTCGCGCTGCTGCTGGCGCAGACTGGTGCGCCGCTCGTAATCCCGGCCCTCAACCGCGACGGCGACATCCTGTCCGATCTCGTGCTCCCGCTCTTCGGCTCGATCGCGGGCTCGGAGTCGTTGCTCGTCGCGTTCGGCGAGGACTACGCCCCCACCGCGCTGATGGCGGAGGCCGCCCACGGCACCGCACCGGCTCTCTTCGGCAAAGATGTCGCGAATCCGATGGCGATGATCCTCGCCGGCGCCGCCCTCCTCTCCCACACGGACGAGGAGGGCCAGCAGGCAGGGCGCGCGATCCGGGAGGCGTGTCTCGAGGCGGTCGCCGAGGGCTGCCGCACGGCGGACTTGGGCGGCCACACAGGCTCACACGAGTTCACGGACGAAGTGATTCGCCGGATCAAGTCCAAGCTCGAGGTCTGGTCGGCGCTCTAGATCGCGACGCCGAGGGGCGACTTGGCCATTTCGATGTCGCCGTTGCGCCAGCCGTCGACGAAGGTCTCGGCAAGCTCGGGATCGAACTGGGAGCCCGCGCACCGCTGTAGCTCGGCTAGAGCCTGGTTGACCGAGAGAGCAGGCCGATACGACCGCACGGAGGTCATGGCGTCGAACGCGTCCGCGACCCCGAGGACGCGCGCCTCGATCGGGATCTCCTCGCCACCGAGGCGGTGAGGGTAACCGGCGCCGTCCCAGCGCTCATGATGGTGCAGCACGTACGGCAGGGCCGGACGGAGCTCCGGGACGGCCTCGATCAAGCGCGCGCCGGCGACCGGATGCGTTCTGATCTGCGCCAGCTCCGCATCCGTGAGCGGACCGGGCTTGCAGAGCACGCTGACGTTGATGGCGATCTTGCCGACGTCGTGGAGCGAGCCGCCGAGCCGGAGCGCGTCGAGCCTGTCGCCACGCCAACCGAGTCTCTGCACCAGGCCCTCGGCGATCGAAGTGACGCGGGCGGAGTGGCCGCGGAGATACGGATCCCTGGCCTCGAGCGCGGTCGAGAAGGTAGCGAGCAGTGATCCCACAGTGCACGGCTTTCCAGAGCGGCCGCCGGTTCCCTTCCTTGGTGCCCCGCCGAGCATCGTAGAGTGCGATCCCGTGAGGGTCGCAGTCCCGAAAGAGACCGGCGCCGGCGAGCGCCGAGTTGCGCTTGTCCCCGACGCCGTCGGCAAGCTCGCGTCCTCGGGCTTCACGTTCGCGGTCGAGCGCACCGCCGGGCTCGCTGCGGGCTTTCCCGACGACGAATACACGGCGGCGGGCGCCGAGGTGGTCTCCCGGTCCGACGTGCTCACGGGGATGGACGCAGTCGCCCGGGTGGGTCGCCCAACGGCGGACGAGATCGCCGAGTTCGAGCCCGGAACCCTGCTGATCGGATTCCTGGCCCCACTGAGCGACCCGGAGGGCATCGAGCTGCTCGCTGCACAAGGGGTCGTCGCGTTCGCGATGGAGTCGATCCCCCGCACCACGCGCGCACAGGTCATGGACGCCCTCTCGTCGCAGAGCACTGTTGCCGGCTACAAGGCCACCATCCTTGCGGCTGACCGGCTGCCACGCCTGTTTCCGCTCTTGATGACCGCCGCCGGCACGGTCGCGCCGGCGAAGGTGCTCGTCCTCGGCGCCGGCGTCGCTGGCCTGCAGGCAATCGCGACCGCGCGGCGCCTCGGAGCCGTCGTGTCGGGCTTCGACGTCCGTCCGGCCGTTCGCGAGCAGGTGGAGAGCCTAGGCGCCGCTTTCCTCGATTTGGGCGTCACGGGTGCCGAGACCGAGGGTGGCTACGCGGCAGAGCTCTCACCCGAGGAGCAGGCACGCCAGCAGTCGGCGCTCGAGGAGCGGATCCCGGACATGGACGTGGTGATCACGACGGCGCTCATTCCCGGCCGGCCGGCGCCGAGGCTGATCCCGACCGCGGCCGTCGAACGGATGCGCCTCGGCTCAGTGATCGTCGATCTCGCTGCCGAGGCTGGCGGGAACTGCGAGCTGACCCAGCCCGGCGCGGAGATCGAGCACGGCGGGGTCACGATCGTCGGCTACACCGACCTGGCTGCGCGGATGCCTTACCACGCGAGCCAGCTCTACGCGCGCAACGTCACCGCGCTGCTGCTTCACCTGGCGCCCGACGGTGAGCTCGCGCTCGACTTCGACGACGAGATCACCGCGGGCGCCTGCGTGAGCGGCCGCGAGGTAACGGCGTGACTGACAGCTCGTTCCTGCTCGAGCTGACGATCCTGGTGCTCGCGATCTTCCTCGGCTTCGAGGTGATCTCGAAGGTGCCGACGCTGCTGCACACGCCGCTGATGTCCGGGACGAATGCCATCCACGGCATCGTCATTGTCGGTGCGATCCTCGTCGCGGGGAGACCCAACGCGGACGCGCTCACGCAGATCGTCGGCTTCTTCGCAGTCGTTCTCGGCACTGCGAACGCCGTCGGCGGGTTCGTGGTCACCGACCGGATGCTCGAGCTGTTCAAGAGGAAACCGGGTGAACGAGAACCTCACTGAGTTTCTCTATCTGGTCACGATCGTGACCTTCATCCTCGCGCTGCGCTTCCTCTCGAGCCCACGGCGTGCGAGGCTCGGGAACCAGGTCGGCGCTGCCGGAATGGCGCTCGCGATCGTCGTCACTCTGGCTCAGGACCTGGAGAACTACAAATGGCTCGCACCTGCAATGGCGATCGGCGCCGTCATCGGTGTCGTGGGCGCCCGCCTGGTGAACCTCACCGCGATGCCGCAGATGGTGGCGCTCTTCAACGGCGTCGGCGGCGGCGCCGTCGCCTTGATCGCGCTCGCCGAGTTCCACAACCTCGCGCCGGCAACCGGCCGGCTCGAGCTCAACCTCTCGCTGGCCATGATCGTGTCGGCGATCATCGGCTCGATCTCCTTCGCCGGCTCGGTGGTCGCGTTCGCCAAGCTGCAGGAGCTGATCGGCGGCCGGCCGATTGTCTACGCGGGGCAGAAGGCCGTCAATGCGCTGGTGATCGCGGCAGCGCTCGGCCTCGCCGCCGCCATTCTGGTGGGACCGGAGTCGCAGTGGCTCCTCGTCGGCGTGATCACAGCCTCGCTCACCTTCGGAGTCCTCTTCGTGCTCCCGATCGGAGGCGCCGACATGCCGGTCGTGATCTCGCTGCTGAACGCATGTACCGGTCTCGCGGCCTCGTCGGCCGGCTTCGCTTTGCATGAGAACGTCCTGATCGTCAGCGGTGCGCTCGTCGGCGCATCCGGCACCTTGCTGACGCTGCTGATGGGCCGTGCAATGAACCGGTCGATCACGAATGTCCTGTTCGGCGCGTTCGGGCAGATCCAGACCGGAACGGGAGCGGCGATCGAGGACGGTCGCACCGCCCGCACGACGACAGCGGACGACGTCGCGATCATGCTCTCGTACGCGCGACGGGTGATCTTCGTGCCGGGCTACGGCCTCGCGGTCGCGCAAGCCCAGCACGACGTTCGTGCGCTCGCGGATCTACTCGAGGAGAAGGGCGTTGACGTCCGCTACGCGATCCACCCGGTCGCCGGCCGCATGCCGGGCCACATGAACGTCCTGCTCGCGGAGGCCAACGTCCCGTACGACAAGCTCTTCGAGATGGACGAGATCAACCCGGAGATGTCGCAAACCGACGTCGCCGTGGTCGTGGGCGCAAACGACGTCGTCAATCCCGCAGCCCGAAACGACTCGACGAG